>WNGD01010875.1_pt1 | contig 13148 bp, 11 predicted proteins | sample 5400671 | NCBI WGS metagenome assembly WNGD01 (sample SAMN13153369, study PRJNA577476) | soil metagenome | isolation source: 40 cm soil or saprolite under grassland replicate 2 | place: USA:California | collected 2016-06-15
TCGCGGAGGAACTCAACCATGCGGCATGAACTCCCAGGAAGCATTTAGACCCAGTCCGTTTCGGTACCGCAGCACCCGCGAGATGGTGCCGAGCCGCACCGCGGCCATCCCGATCACCTCACTTGTCCGCAGCCGGGATGACGTACCGCAGGGCCAGCCGCTCGAACTCGATCGCCATGGCCAGGCAGGGAACATTGATAATTTCTGTCAAGGTTGGCTCGGGCAGGCTGGTCATGGAACCCTCCCTAGCGGAGGCCGAGCGGCACAGGCCGGCCGGCCCGTCCCAGCCAGAGGAGCAGGAGGCGCGGGTCGAGATGGGGAGCGCGAGATTCCGGCTGCGGGCCGCCTGCGGTCTGGCCGGGCCAGTGGCCTTCACGGCAGCCTGGGTGGCAGGCACCCTGCGCCAGGCTGGCTACTCCGTCGCCGAGGAGCACCTCAGTGGACTGGCCGCGCCCGACGCCCGCAACCCGGAGATCATGATCGCCGGCTTCCTGGCCCTCGGCGCCTGCACCTTCGCGTTCGCCTCCGCGCTCGAAGAGGCCCTTGGTGGCCGCGGCCGCGCCGGGCTAGGGCCGGTGCTGATGCGCGCCGCAGGGATCGGCACGGTCGCCGCGGGCCTGCTGCGCCGGGACCGGATGCTGCTGCACCCTCCCGGCGGCGTGACCGGCCAGTCGTGGCACAACCACGGTCACGACCTGGCCAGCGGGGTGCTCTATGCGTCGCTGCTGGTCGCGCCGCTCCTACTGGCCCGGCGCTTCCGGGGCGATCCGGAGTGGGAGGTCCTGCGGCCGCCGGCGGTCGCCACCACGATCGGCTCGGCCACGCTGCTCGGCCTGTTCTGGTCCGACACGATGGCGCAGTGGGGAGGCGTCATCCAGCGGGTCATCGCGACCGTCCCGCTGGGCATGATGGCCGCTCTGGCAGTCAAGCTGCTCAGCCGAGACCCGCAAGCCGTTGGCCCCGCCACCCGACGAACGGCTCGGTGACGCTGCCGGTCAGCTCTGCAGCTCGGCGAGGATCTTCTCGCGCGACCGTCGGCCTTGACGCTGTACAGCGTGTGTTGCTCAAAGGCGGCACGAGTAGGGCACCAGGGGCTTGTGGGGCCTCGGAACCTCACGGCGAGTACGCCGCTCGGGTTCCACTCCTGGCCAAGGCTTTTAATACCTCGGCAAGCAAATAGTGTGTTCACTGGGCGGCATAGCACGTATCCGGATGCTCAAAGAACCCCGCGACCACCTCCGGCTGCCGCTGCCGGCGCCGCACCTACGCGCGCAACTCACCGGTCAACTCCACCACCGTCCGGGCACGTCGGCGGCCCGCGGCGTTGGTCTTCACATCGTGGTTGAGCAACTCCACCGGATTCAGCTCCGGGCTGTAGCCGGGCAGGAAATGCAGCTCGATCCTGGTCGGCCGCTGCGCGACCCAGGCTGGTACCAAGCTGTTGCATAACGCTTGCGGCTGCTGGCGATTGGAGCACGATCCGCATCGGATGCGGTGGCGGTGACCGAGGAGCGCGACCCGGGTGCGGATCGACGAGCGAGTGCTGGCTGGCGCGGTCGAGCTGATCGCCCACGACCTCACCGCCACCCTCGGCTGGGACTACGCACGAGCGCAGGCGAAGGCCCGCGACGCCCTGGACAACCGGATGCAGTTTCCGCTCGACGACCTGGCCTGGGAGCAGCTCGACCCCGCCACCCGGCAGGAGGTCCTCGAGGACCTGGTGGTGGAGGCGGTCGAGGACCTGCAGCAGCGGCTGCACGACACCTTCGTGACACCACCTGGCCGGCGTGCCCGCACCACCGGCAGCATCCGCTGTGGCTTGGGAACACGACCGTGGCGGGACCGCGTGGTGCTGCCCGCGCGATGATGCGGCGATCGGCCCGCTGGGGCACTGCCGGCGCGGCCGGCTGACCCCCGCTCCTAACTGACGCGGCTTGGCCGCCTTAGCACGCCGTCACCGGTCGGCCGGCGCCCGTTCGAACGTCTTCTCGCGCACCGCCACCGCCGTGTCGGCGTTGTCGGCGAACAGGCCGTCGACGCCCAGTCGGTAGTACAGCGCCAGCTCGGCCGGCTGGTCGCCGCGTGCGCGCAGGTATTCGGGGCTGCTCGGGTTGCCCGCGCGGAAGTCCGCCGCCAGGAAGTTGTTCTCCGGGCGGAAGGTAAACGGGTGCAGCAGCAGGCCGACGCGGTGGGCGTCACCCACGAGGGTGGTCGGCTGGCCCAGCTGACTGCCGGCGGAGTTGCCCGCCACGATGCGGCTCTTGTCCGGGCCGATCCCGTCCGCATACGTGGCGATCTCGGCGAGGCCCTGGGGCGTCACGAGGTCGTCGTAGGTGCGCGGGTCACCGCTGGCGACGAAGTCGGCCGGCGCCCCGTGGGAGTCGATGAGCTGGATCAGCGGCAGGCGCGTCTCGCGCCGGAGCCGCTGCAGGTTGCCGACCTCGAAGGACTGGATGAAAACCTTCGAGGTCGGCCGGTCGAGCCCGTTGCGGCGCAGCGTGCCGAGCAGCGGCGCGTCGAACGAGAAGCCCAGCGACTGGAAGAACGTCGGGTGCTTGGTCTCTGGGTAGATCCCCACGCCCTTTGACTTCGCCAGGTCGATGACCTCCTGGAAGGTTGGGACCTCGAACAGCCCGTCCAGCGCCGTGTTCTGGGGGCGCACCAGGGGCAGCCGCTCCTTGGCCCGCAGCGTCTTGAGCTCTGCCAGGGTGAAGTCGAACGTGAACCAGGTGCTGGAAAAGACCACACCGTCGATCGTTCTCGTCGTCTGACGGCTCGCGAACTCGGGGTGGTCGGCGACGTCGGTGGTCGCGCCGATGTCGGGCTCGTGGCGGGCGACGAGCTGGCCGTCCTTGGTGAACACCAGGTCGGGCTCGATGTAGTCCGCCCCCATCTCGATCGCGAGCGTGTACGACGCGATCGTGTGCTCGGGGCGGTAGGCCGGGCTGCCCCGGTGGCCGATGACGATTGGCAGGCGGCGCCCGCCCGCGCCATCGGCGGCGCGCGTGGACGCTGTGGCGCTGGCGGGAAGCGAGAGACCGGCAAATGCGGCCCCCGAGCCGACGAGCATGGACCTGCGGGACATCTGGTGCATGGCCCTCCCCTTCCGTGGACCGGCGGACGGTGGCAGGCTAGCGAATCCTGCTGCGATTCGCGAGATATCGTCGGAATCTGTAGATGAGCCCCTGGCATGAGAACGCGGCGTACCTGTGGGTGCCGAGAATCTCGTGCGTGGCGTTGACCTGCAGCTTCGCGCCGGTCTCGGATATCCGCGACGATCGCCAGCCATGGAAGCGTTGCGACTGCTCTACCTGATCTTCTGTCAACTCATCGACTGGCTTGCACTGCTGACCGCGGCCAGGCGGCCAAGAACGCCGAACTCCTCGGACTCCGGCACGAGGTCGCGGTCCAGCGCCGTCAGGTCGCCCGGCCACGCCTCTGCTGGCCAGACCGCGCCGTCCTGTCGGTGTCGGCCCGGGCGCTCCCCACCCAGCGCCGACACCATCGGCTCGTGACACCGGGACGCTGCTGCGCTGGCATCGCGACCTGGTCCGACGCCACTGGACCCGGCCCCACCGCCCGGAGAACCCGACCTGGGGTATCGGCGCAGCCACGGTGAGCTCGTCCGGCTTGGCGACAAGCTCGCGCCAAGCACCGTGTGGCTACCCCTCAACCGGGCAGGCATCGACCCGGCGCCACGCCGCTTGGGCTGACCTGGCGACAGTTCCTGTCCGCCCAGCCGACGGGATTGTGGCGTGCGACCTGTTCCACGTCGACACGGTGCCGCTCAGGCGCCTGCAGGTGTTGTTCGTGATCGAGCTTGCCAGCCGCCGCGTCCACGTCCTGGGCGTGACCGCCACCCCGACCGGGGCGTGGTGGCCCAACAGGCCCGCAACCTGCTCATGGACCTGGCAGACCACCTGGGCAGTGCAAGTTTCTGGTTGGTGACCGAGACGCGAAGTTCACCGACAGCTTCGATGCGATCTTCGCCTCCCAGGGCATCCGGGCCTTGCGGACGCCCGTGCGGGCGCCACACACCTCGACAGTCTGCATCGATGCCTGCACCAGGCTAGGGCTTCGGCGCTCCATGAGCCGCACCGGCTCGTGCCTGGACAACGCCGTCGCCGAGAGCTGGTTCGCCTCCCTCAAGGTCGAGCTCGTCGACCGGGCGCACTACCGCACCCGCGCCCAGGCCCGCGCCGCGATCTTCGCGTGGATCGCCTGGTACAACCGATTCCGCCTGCACTCCACCCGTGGCTCCCTGCCACCGATGGAGTGGGAACACCAGCACGCCACCCTCAACCCGCTATCATCGACCACGGGCGCATAACCCCGGTGTCCACCTCCCCTCCCCGGGGGAGGTCCAGGACCGCTGCACCCCGGAGAGCGTGCGGCCTGAACGGTTGACAGGCGACGATCCGGCTCAGTCCCTCGTGTCCGGTTGACGTACCTATAGATGCCAAGGTTGCCGAGCTCCCCACCATCGACCTCATCGTCAACCCAAGCAAGCCGGAGCGCGTCCCTACGCGTCCCTATCGGGGATAGCTGGCGCGGTAGCCAAGCAGGCGGCCGATTGGGGCCAGCACCCCAAACAGCACGAGCTGGATACCATACGGCGGACGGGCAAGCCGCCATTCCTTCCGATACGCACGCGCAAGCACGGCGCTCTGCAGCAGGTTGGGCCTGCCGTTCTGGTTGACCTTGCCGTCGCGGGCCAATCCCCAGACGAGCTCGAAGAACGCCTCCGTCTTGCCGGCCGGTCGCGTCTGCCAGTTGACCCGCCCGCCGGTCTGGCTCCAGATCGAGTGTGGGCTCCCCGCGGGAACGCTCAGCACCTCGCCCTGGCGCAGCGTCCGCACACCGTCACCCAGCAGGATCTCGACCGTGCCGGCCAGGACCTCGAAGCGCTCCTTCTGGGCAGGGTGGTAGTGCACCGGTGGCTGCTGCCCACCGGCCGCATAGGTCGACTCCACCTCCAGCAGCTCGCCCTTGGTGTCCTCGGTCGTCTGCAGGAAGACCAGCCGCTGTCCCGAGACAGGGTTCAGGAGCTCGTCGCCAGCGTGTGCCACGGCATCCCTCCCCTGGCCCGTATCGCATCGGCCCACGCACAGTATGACGTGGACCCCGTCGTTGTTGACGGTTCAGGTCGTCGGGGTTTGTAGCATGTCAGGTCGGGCCGCCAGGTGGCGGCCCGCGCCGCGGAGCTGGTCTTCCCATCACTGCAGGCATGCCTTGCCGACCGGGCGATCACCCGGCGATGGCCGAGCACCATGATCGCCGGCGAGCTTGGCGTCCAGCCGGCCACGGTGCGGGACCGGCTCGACCAGCACCGGCTGCCCCGCCAGCGGGCGACCATCCGGCCCCACCGGGCGATCCAGCGGCAGACCGCGTGTTGGGCGGCCAAACGGCAGGCCCGCCTGGCCGGCCTGGGGTTCGCCAGTGTGGAGGGCTACTTGGGGGTGCGGCGGGTCGGGCAGGGCTGGTCGCTGCGGCGCATGCTCACCGAGCTGCAGGTGGGTCCCGCATGGCTGAAGGATCAGATGACTCGGCTGGGCATTCCCTGAACCCTCGTCAGTACTTGTGGCTTGCGGTCTGTGCGGCGTGCTACGGCTTCCGATGGTCCGATGACCGGTCACCGCACGCCGGTGATGCTGTCAGCTGGCGCGAGCCGGGCGCCGACGGGATGCTGATAGTGCGATGTGACAGCGTTCGACACCTGGGCGTCAGAGCTGACAACGGCGCTGATGGCCGGGGAGCTGGTTGGAGCGACGCGATGAAGCTCAAGGGTGAACCTCGAGTGCGGCGAACTCGGTTGGCTCGAACGGAACGGAGGGCCTGACGGCTGTTGAGGTCAGCTGTCCCGCAACGATCGGGCGATCGTGGCTGGTCGCTTCCCCGCCGACGGCCGAGCGGGTCGCGGGTTGGCTGTAGTATCTCGAAGGCCGCAAGCAGCGCGAGATCGGCGAGGTGCTCGGCTGCTGCAGATGCGCGTCTCCCGCCTGCGACGTCGGGCGCTGGGGCGTCTGCGTGGCCAGCTCGGCGGCGACACGTCAGGATCCATCGTGGGATCGGCAGCAACCACCGCAAGCCGAAGGATTGGTGTCTGTCATGGTGTACCAGGGTGGGATCTTCGATGTGGACGGTGTCCTGGTCGACTCGCCACACGAGCTGGCCTGGCGCGATGCGCTCAGGCAGCTGATGGAGGGCGACTGGCGCGACATTCGTGACCAGACCAGCTACACGCCTGAGCGGTTCACCCCGGCGGTGTATCAGCAGGTGATGGCCGGCAGGCCGAGGATGGCCGGCGCCCGGGCCGCGCTGGAGTACTTCGGGGTGCCGGATGTCGACCGCCGGATCGAGCGGTACGCGGCGGCCAAGCAGGAGCAGATCCTCAGGCTGATCGAGGAGGGCCGGTTTGTGGCCTTCCCCGACGCGCTGCGGTTCATCCTGGCCGTCAAGTCGATGGGCATTCGGGTGGCGGCGGCGTCGTCGTCCAAGAACGCCAAGTTGTTCCTCGAGCGGATCCGGCTGGACACCTTCGCCGCCGAGCAGCGGCTGGACTACGACTTCATCCGCCCCGGGATGACCTTGGAGGAGCTGTTCGACGCCGACATTTCCGGCCGGGACTTCCCGCGCGGCAAGCCGGACCCGGCGATCTTCCTCGCGGCGGCCGCGGAGCTGGGCGTCCCCCCGAGCGCCTGCTTCGTGGTCGAGGACGCCACCACCGGGGTGCAGGCGGCCAAGGCCGGCAACATGGCCGCGATCGGAGTAGCCCGCCTCGGCGACCAGGAGCTGCTGGCCGAGGCGGGCGCCGACCTGGTCGTGACCACCCTGGACGACGTCTCCCTACGGGCGCTGGCCGATGGCCGCCTGGAGGAGCGGCGGGCCGCGGAGGAGCTCCGGCGGCGACACACCGAGCGGCCGCCGAGCGTCTGGACACTGGTCTACGACAGCTTCGACCCTGCGCGGCAGGGGCTGCGCGAAGCGCTGTGCGCGCTGGGCAACGGCTACTTCGTGACCCGCGGAGCGCTGCCGGAGGCCAGCGCCGACGGGGTCAACTACCCCGGCACCTACGTGGCCGGCCTTTACAACCGGCTGGTCACCGAGATCGCCGGGCGCGAAGTCCAGAACGAGGACCTGGTCAACGTCCCCAACTGGCTCGTCCTCCAGTTCCGGGTTGCCGGCGGGGCGTGGTTCGACGTCCGGCAGGCAGACGTCCTGGAGCACCGCTTCGAGCTGGACCTGCGCCATGGGACGCTCATCCGGCACCTGGCGTGGCAGGACGCCCAGGGCCGGCGGACCAGCCTCGTGCAACGCCGGTTCGTGAGCATGAAGGACGAGCATCTCGCCGGGCTGGAAACCACCTTCACGGCCCAGAACTGGTCGGGGACCCTGGAAGTCCGCTCCGGGCTGGACGGCAGGGTGGCCAACGCGGGGGTGAAGCGCTACCGCGACCTGAACGGCCGCCACCTGGCGGTGCTCGGCCAGGCCGAAGTGGACCCCGAGACGGTCGACCTCCAGGTCGAGACGACCCAGTCGCACGTCCGGGTCGCGCTGGCGGCCCGCACCAGGCTGCTGCGCGACGGCCTGACCATCCAGGCCGACCGGCGGCTGGTCTCCGAGCCCGGGTTCGTCGCCCACCAGCTCACGCTCGAGTTGCGGGAGGAGCGCCCAGCGACCGTCGAGAAGATCGTCGCTCTCTACACCTCCAGGGACCGGGCGGTTTCCGAGAGCCGTGCCGACGCGCGGCTTCAGGTGGCGGGATCCGAGGACTTCGAGCAGTTGCTGACCCGGCACCGAGGCGCCTGGGAGAGCCTCTGGAACCGGTTCGAGATCGAGCTGGACAGCGCCAACGAGTGGACCGAGACGGTCCTGCACCTGCACATCTTCCACCTGCTGCAGACCATCGCGCCGCACACCCTCCACCTGGACGTGGGCGTGCCCGCGCGCGGCTGGCATGGAGAGGCCTACCGGGGCCACGTCTTCTGGGATGAGATGTTCATCTTCCCGTTCCTCAACTTCCAGCGGCCGATCCTCGCCAGCGCGCTGCTCGATTACCGGCATGCCCGCATCGGCGCGGCCAGGGCGGCGGCCCGGGCGGCCGGGTTGGACGGTGCGATGTTCCCGTGGCAGAGCGGCTCCAACGGGCAAGAGGAAACCCAGCAGCTGCACCTCAACCCGAAATCAGGACGCTGGCTGCCCGACCAGTCCCTCCTGCAGCGGCACGTCAACATCGCGATCGCCTACAACGTCTGGCAGCACTACATGGTCACTGGGAGCACCGGGTTCCTGCGCTTCGTCGGCGCCGAGCTGCTGATCGAGATCGCACGCTTCTGGGCGAGCATCGCCATCTACAACCGGGACCGGGACCGTTACGAGATCCGCGGCGTCATGGGCCCGGACGAGTACCACGACCGCTACCCGGACTCCGAGGAGTCGGGCCTGCGCAACAACACCTACACGAACGTCATGGCGGTCTGGGTGCTGCAGCGAGCGCTGGAGGCATTGGAGGAGCTGCCGAGCCACTACCGGCAGGAGCTGGTCCAGGAGCTGACGATCCGCGACGACGAGCTGGACCGTTGGCGCGACATCGCCCGCAAGATGAGGGTCGTCTTCCACGCCGACGGCGTGCTGAGCCAGTTCGAGGGCTACGAGCAGCTCCAGGAGTTCGACTGGAAGGGCTACCGCGACAAGTACGGCGACATCCAGCGGCTGGACCGGTTGCTGGAGGCCGAAGGCGACAGCGCCAACCGCTACAAGGTCTCCAAGCAGGCCGACGTGCTGATGCTGCTGTTCCTGCTGTCCCGCGAGGAGCTGCGGGGACTGCTGGCCGAACTCGGCTACCAGGTGAGCGAGGAGCAGCTGGCCCGGACCGTCGCCTACTACCTGGAGCGAACCTCGCACGGGTCCACCCTGAGCGGGGTGGTAAGCGCCTGGGTGCTGGCCCGCTACCAGCCCGAGCAGGCGTGGCAGTTCCTGCTGCGGGCGCTGGAGAGCGACATCGCCGACGTCCAGGGTGGCACCACCGCGGAGGGCATCCACCTGGGGGCGATGGCCGGCACAGTCGACGTCGTGCTGCGCTGCCTGACCGGCATGCGCGCGCGTGGCCAGGTGCTCCGGTTCGACCCGGCCCTGCCGCCGGAGATCAAGCAGCTCCGCTTCAGCGTCCACTACCGGGGCCACCGCGTCGACGTCGCGCTTGCCGAGGACCATATACAGATCAGCTCACGTCCCGGCAAGGCCGCACCCATCAAGGTCCTCGTCCGCGACGAGGTCGTCGAGCTTCAGCCCGGCGCGCAGACGGAGTTCGAGTTGGGCTCCCATCCATGACCATCGACACGTCGCTCGATATCGGCACATCCTGTGCGACGCGGAACCCCGGATTCGCGCCATGAGCAGGGACTCCGTACCATCCGCCGAGGCTGTTCATACTCTCGTTGATGGTTGGGGCGCTCACCCGAGTGCTGGTCCTCCCGCGTGCTGATGACGCCACCAAGAACCTGGAGATCCCGATCCTCAGACATCAACTCCGGGTACTGCGCCGCAAGGCTGGCCACTCCAGGTTCACACACCGCTCGACCGGACCCTGCTCGCCGCCGCGAGCCTGGTCCTGCCCAGGGACCGGTGGGCCTCCCTTCTGGTCACGCCGCAGATGCTGCTGCGCTGGCACCGCACGCTCGTCCGGTGGACGCGAGGAGCTGCAGGGTGGCTGCGGCGACACGAAGCAGACCAGATCCCAGAAAGGCCATCAGCACGCCTCAGGGCGAGATCGATCTGTTGCCGAGGCACCGGCGTGATCGTCAGGACGATGCGAGATCCGATCCTGATCTGGAGGGCGCTGTTGCATGGAGCCGGCCAGGGCCCGGCTGCTCAGCGGCGGGGAGGCCGGCCGGGTGCGCCAGTGCGAGCATGACGACTGTAGGCTGCTGTTCGTGGATAGCTCCTGCGGTACCTGGCGGCGCTGGCGCTGGGTGTCCTGCCACGACCCGGACGGTGGCCTCGTCGAGATTTCTGTACAAGGTCTCACATGAGCGCTCGTGCGCCGGTCCGGCGGCGCTCGCGCATGGACACGCTGGGCAGCGGCCTGATCGTGCTGGGGTCGTTGCAGTTTGGCGGCGTGGTCGTGCTTGGCAAGCTCGTCACCGACGCTGGCCTGCCGGTGCCTGCCTACCTGGCGGTGCGGTTCGCGGTCGCGGCGGTGCTGCTCGCTGCGGCGCTGGCGGTGACCGGGCAGCCGCTGGCTGCAGCCCGGGGCGAGCGGTGGCGTCTGGTCGTGCTCGGCATGGCGGGCTACGGGTTGGAGGCCGGGCTGTTCTTTGCCGCGCTGCGCCACGGCAGCGCGGCAACCGCCACGCTGCTGTTTTTCATCTACCCGGTGCTCGTGACGTTGCTGGTGGCGGTGGCCGGCAGGGGTCTGCCTGGCGGGCTGGTCGTGGTGGCCCTGTGCTCGTCGGTCGCGGGCGCAGCCCTGGTGGTGGTGGCCGGGCACGGCCTGGTAATCAGCGGCGTCGGGGTGCTGTTTGCCCTGGCCGCCGCGCTGGTGTTCTCGCTGTACCTGCTCGGCGCCGACGTGGTGCTGGACCGGACCAACTCGCTGACCGGCTCGATGTGGGTGAGCGCCGCGGCTGCGGTCGCGCTGGCCGCTGCCGCGGCCGTCTCGGGGACCGACGCCTGGCCGGTGGGGCTGGCGCAGTGGGGCCCGGTGCTCGGGTCGGGCGCGTTCACCGCCGGTGCGTTCGTGTGCCTGCTCGCGGGGCTGCGGCGCATCGGCCCGGTGCGCGCCGCCATCGTGAGCGCGACCGAGCCGCTGGCCGCCAGCGTCCTCGCCGTGATCTTCCTGCGGGAGTCGCTCGGCGCCGCGACCGTGGTTGGCGGGACGCTGATCCTGGCCGGGGCGGTCACCGCCTCCCTGGCGCGCCACGACCGTCCTCCCGACCCATCCTCACCCTAGCCCGACCCTAGCCCGGAGAATCCGCTGGGAGGGTTGTTGCGTTGTGGCCACCTATGGCACGCAGGAGCCGAGATTTCGGCCTGGGATCAGATCGCCATGGCCAGCTCGTCAATGCGACAGCCAGCCGCCGGTCGCCCATTGCTGCCTCCTTGGTGTGGTGGCCTGCTGCTCCGGCGGCCCGCAAGGGCAGCGCTCCACGACCACGGTCCCAAGGCGACGCCATCTGCGACCAGTGCCGACGACGGCTCCCACTCATGTGCTGCAACCGGCCCCGACCTTGGTCGGGTCGGGCCACTTCCCTCATCCGGGTCATCCGTGGCCGGCCAAGGGTGGCAATCAGAAACACGAGGCGTGGCGCGTGCGCCGTCCTCAGAACCGAACTCAACGCCACCCCCGCAACCAGCCGGGATGCGTATGCAACCCTGGAACCTCGGTGTGGATCAAGCACCGGAGTCCCATACATGAACCCCACGGGCTTCGCGGTGGGCGTCCGGGGCCCGAAACACCCTGCTTGTGGCCCGGGGGCGGTCGCCTTCTCGGGCGAGCTGGTTCAGTAGCACGGTCTCGACCAGCTGGGCCTCGGCGATCGGCGCGGTCACCCCAACAGCGGCTCGCCCGCGAATACGATCCGTCCCTCCGGGACTGCCCACACCTCGCCGGTGAAGCGCAGCCGGCGGAACGCGTCGAGGGCGGCGGGTTCGTTGAAGCCGAGGGTGTCCCCGAGCCTGGCACGCTCGTCCTGGTCGAAGTGAAGCGCTCAAGGAAGTCAGGCAGTCCTCCAAGCCGTGGCCATCAGGAACGCCCGGCTGGCCGGAAGGTTACGGACAAACAGGCTGAACGTCGCCGGCCCTACCATCCCACGCCGCAGGTAGCTGGCCGCCATGTTCAGCTCGCACAGATCGGTGGCGAGCGCGCCGGTCATCGGTCACTCCTCAATAGCAGGCGGTGTCGGGACCCGCGGGAGCCCCCGATTCGACTACTGGCCGCAGCCTACGGATCGGGAGCTCTGGAGCCGCACGAGCAGCTTCGGGTACGGTTGACCGGAAGCCGGAGCTGGTCGCGGTCTGAACGCGGCGAGGGACGCCCGTCGTCGTCTCCGGCAAGCTCAGGACCTGTCGGCCTGCCCTGCGGGCGGCTCGTGGCCGGTGACCCGAAGGGACCCGGCGCTGGGGACGAAGACCGACTCCGAGCCGGAGTCCCAGCGCACGGTGATCAGCGGGTTTCTCCGACTCCACGAGCACCCGGTCGCCGATCTCGACCATCGTCGACCTCCTCTGGATGGTGACGGAAACCAGGCCACCCCAAGTGTCCCCAAGGCCGTCGGCTCCATTCAACCCGCCTGGTGGCGGCAATCCGGTCCTCGGCACTCAGCCGGCCGCGATGTCACCAGGCAGACAACACGCCGGACCTCGCCCGGCGCCGACGCGGCTGAGCCGTCTGGGACCAACACGCCACGCCACACCGACTGGCCGCCGCGCGCCCCCAAGACGCCGGCTCGCCGGAGCGGCGCAGACCCCTCACCGCGCCGCCGGCGGCGGCGGCTCTCGGTTGGGCACGGCCAGCGCCGTCTCGACGCGGCGGACCAGGACGCCAGCGGCGCCCACGCCGCGCTCCTCCACCACCGTGACCTGCCACGCGGTCGCGGACACCCCAACACGGGCCGAGGGGAGAGCACGCCGACCGGCGAGCTGGCGCGCCAGCGATCGGGCGAGCCCAAGCGCGGCCGCCCGGGCCCGCGGCCGGCGCAAGACCTCCACCAGCAGGAGTGCGGCCACCTCACCAGCTGGCCTGGCAACGGCCAGCGCGGCTCCCCGCCGGCGCGCGACCGGCGTGGCGGACCTGGCCAGCTCCAGGACACCCCTGGGGCCACCGTCGCTGTGGGCCATTGGCTCCTCCTCAAACAGCGGCATTGTAGAGGCGTCCATCCCTCATGTCGCGGCACGTAAACCCCGCCTTCCTCTGTCCGAGGATGCGCCCGGCGACCACACCGGCACCGGACTTGTCCTTCGCCGGCAGCGCGCTCGTGTAGGTGTCACGCGTGAGCCGGTCCAGTTCGCGGCGAAGGTTGGGCCAGGTGTCGCCGCAGGTGACCTCGATGGTCCGGGTCAGCAGCAGCGCCAGCCAGCACAGCCTTCGATACCACGGCACCAGCAGGCGTTCTGGCGCCGGCGTAGCCTGAGGCCATGGGGATGGCTGG
>WNGD01012922.1_pt1 | contig 13147 bp, 16 predicted proteins | sample 5400671 | NCBI WGS metagenome assembly WNGD01 (sample SAMN13153369, study PRJNA577476) | soil metagenome | isolation source: 40 cm soil or saprolite under grassland replicate 2 | place: USA:California | collected 2016-06-15
TGGTGGTAGCCGGTCAGGTGCGCGCTCCCCTCGACCTCGGTGATGACCGCCGCATAGTCTCCGACGCGGGCCTCGTCTACAACCCGCGAGGCGAAGCGGCCGCCGATGACGCTTTCGTGCATCAAGGTCGCGCCCCGCGCCAGCTCGCGACGTTGATCGAGCAGGGCGAGCCGCGCCGAGGTGCCGCTCCCGCACGGCGAGCGATCGACCTCGCCGTCCGCAAAGACGGTCACATTTCGGTTCTCCGCCGTGAACATCACGCCGTAGATCCCGGCGAGCTCCGGTTCGAGCGGATGGACGATATCGCGTTCTGCCTCGATGGCGGCCTTGATCTCGCGGCCGAGTTCAATGAAACGGGTCACGAAGGCCGGCTCGATCGGCAATTCGAAGCGGTCCGCGGGGACGATGGCGTAAAACGCGCCGCCGAAGGCGACCGCAACCTCGGTCCGCCTGCCGCCGGCGGTCACACGCAGACCATCCAGCAGCACGAAGCTCGGGATGTTTCGGAACCGCACCGAGCGAACCCGCCCATCCTGCATGGTGGCCACAGTTTTCAGCCGGCCCGAGGGCACGTCCACCACGACCTCGACCAGCCGACCATTGGCGGGGACGATGGCCGCGTCGATCGCCCAGGTCACCAGCGCAATGGTGCCGTGGCCACAGGCCGTGCTGTAGCCGGCGTTATGAAAGAAGACGACCCCGAGTTGGGCGCCCCCGTCTTCCGGCTCCGTCACGAACCCGCCGTACATGTCCGCGTGACCGCGTGGCTCGAAGACCAGCAGCTGGCGAATGTCATCGAGGTGGTCGAGCGCGTAGCGCCGCTTCTCGAGGATGGTGCGTCCGCGCAGCGAGGGAACCCCGCCGCTGACGATGCGAAACGGCTCGCCGGCGGTGTGGTAGTCGACGGTCGTCACCATCAAGCGGCGACCAGTCGCCGGTTCGCTCATCGCCTCATGCTGACACAGCCCGTGGCGGCTTCCGATTTCGTCGCAGCATCCCGCCCTTAGTCTCGGCTACGCTCTCACCAGGGCGCACATGATGCCTGACCTTGGCCTGCTGCTGCTACGGATCGTCGCCGGTGTGACCTTGTTCGCGCACGGCTATCCCAAGCTGTTTGGCGGCCCGGGAAAGCCACCGCACCCGCTGCTCGCGAAAACGATGGGACCGAACTACCCGGGCGCCGTCGAGCGCAGCGGGCCCGGCTTCGTGGTGGCACTGCAAAAGATGGGCGTACCCAATCCCGAGGCCGCCGCGACCGCATCAGGTCTTGCCGAGCTCGGTGGCGGAGTAGCGCTGGCTGCCGGCCTCTTCACCAGGCCCGCGGCCCTGGCGGTGGCGTTCAATATGGGGGTCGCCACCTACAAAGCGCACTGGAAAAACGGCTTCTACGGGCAGGGTGGCTTCGAGTTTTCCTTGCTGCTCGGCACGGTCGCGCTCAGCCTCGGCCTGATGGGCCCGGGTCGCCTCTCGGTCGACCATCTGATGAAGAAGTAGTGACGATCCGGCCAGGATGAGATCACTCCGGTGGCCGGCCGTGGTCGTGGCGTTCATCCTTCTGCTGTATGGCACGGTCATGGTCTTCCTCGCCTTCGACCGGGTCTCACACTCGAACAGCGACACGATTCGCCCATTCATCATCACCATGGCCCCGGTCTGGGCCGTGGCGATCGCGGCCGCCATCGTTCTTCTGCGCCGGCCGGGATCGCGCTGATCTCGGTCAGTGCGCACCGATCAGCTGGCTGACGACCAGCGCGACGGACAGCAGCGCAATCAGGACGGTCACCGTCCACCCGGCAATGTAGAGCGGGAGACTGCTCCGCAGTCGCCCCAGCAGCCGGCGGTCCCGGCTCATCATCATGACGAACACCAGGATGAAGGGTAAAAGCAAACCGTCGAAGACCTGGCTCAGGTACATCACGGCGATCAGGGGCAGGCCCGGGATGAGGACGAAGAGCGCGGAGAATCCGATGAAGAAGGCCAGCAAGCCATAGAAGGCGGGCGCCTGGCGCCAGCTCCGGTCGAGACCCTTCTCCCAGCCGAAGGCTTCCGTCACGGCGTAGGCGCTGGTGAGCGGGACGGTGCCGAGTCCGAGCAGCGAGGCGGTGAGGAGCCCGAGCGCGAACAGCAGCTCCGCGAACCGCCCGGCCAGCGGGCCGAGGGCGCGCGCCGCGTCGGCCGCCGTGGTGATGGCGGTCTGTCCATGTGACCAGAGCGTGGCCGCGCATGCCACCACGATGAAACCGGCCACCAGGTTGGTGAGGAACGCCCCCGCGGCAACATCGATGCGCGAGGCAGGGAGATCCTTCGGACCCAGGTGCTTGTCCGCGGCATAGGACTGGATGAACGCCTGTCCCCACGGGGTGATGGTGGTGCCGACCGTGCCCATCACGGCGAGCAGGTAAAGCGTGGTTATCGAGCCGTGTGGCACGACCGTGTGCGACAGCGCACTGCCCCAGTCGGGATGCGCGAGGATCGCGGAAATCGCGTAGGCGAGCGAGGTGCCGATGCCGACGGCGAGGAAGACGAACTGGATGCGGCGGAAGTTCGCCCGCGACAGCAGAAAGAGAATGGCGAGCGCGGCCAGCGCGGAGCTGAGCGCGATGGGCACGCCGAAGATGGCCAGCGCCGCCCCGATGCCGGCGAACTCGGCCACCGTGTCGCCGAGATTCGCCAGCAGCATCACGCCGATCGCAAAGGCGGCACGCGGTACGCCGTACTGCTGCCGGATCAAGCCGCCGAACCCCTGCCCGGTGGCGAGCCCGAGCCGAGCCCCGACTTCCTGGGTGATGGCGAGCGCGAGCATGCTGGCGAGGACGACCCACATCAGGTCATAACCGAACTGGGCGCCAACGACGGAATAGGTCGTGATGCCTCCGGCATCGTTGTCGGCGAAGCCGCTGATCAGCCCGGGACCAAGGGCTGTAAGGAACGCCAGCCGAGGCAGGCGCGAGCGCAGTAACCAGCGCAGGTAGGGGCGCAAGCCCGGGGTTCTCCCTCGCCGCGCGCGCGGCTTTCTTTTCAACATGGCTCTTACGGGTTCATCCAGCCGTGTACTGCAAACTTGCCCGTTGCATTTTCGGGTACAACTGGGACTGATGCCCGAACCGAGGTCGTTACCCCTCGTTGTCGCCTCCGTTGAGGACGTCACGCCGCACATGCGTCGCATCCGTCTCACCGGGCCATCGCTCGACGCGTTCGACTATTTCCCTGGGCAGGACCTGGCCCTGGGCGTGGTGCGCGACGATGGCAGCATCGTTCGCCGGCGGTACACCATCCGCCGCTTCGACGCCGGCCGGCAGTTGCTCGACCTCGAGGTGGTGATGCACGGCGACGGTCCGGGCATCCGGTGGGCCCGGGCGGCCCATCCCGGCCTTGCTGCGGAGGCGATCGGCCCGCGCGGAAAGATCGGCCTGGATCAAAACGCGGCATGGCACCTCTTTGCCGGTGACGCGACCGCGCTCCCCGGCGCCTTCGCCATGATGGAAACGTTGCCCGCCGGCATGCGGGCGGCCGCCTATCTGCTGGTAACCGATCCCACCGAGCGGCAACGCTTCGACGCCGCTGATCCGACCAGGACCGTGACCTGGTGCTATGAAAAAAGTAGTGAGGGGCGAGACGGCCTCGTCGCGGCCGCGGCCGCCTCATCGCCTGATGGTGGCCATGCGTACCTGGCCGGTGAGGTGGCACTGGTCTCGGCGCTCAAGGCCGCCCTTCTCGGTCGGGGCTGGAGCGCCGACCAGGTCTCGGCCAAGGCCTACTGGAACCGCGGCCGCGCCAATGCCGGCCACGGCGAGCCTGAGATCAAGGCTTAGCGATAAAGTGATAGAAGCAAGCTCACATCGAAAGGAGGCAGTTGATGGCCACCCAGAAGCAGAAGACGGCAGCCCGAAAGAACATCAAGCGCGCGCGGACCGTGCAGAGCGCCCGAGCTCGTGGCGCCCGGGTGCCGAAGAAATCAGCGGGGCTCAGTACCCGGCAGCAAAATCGGATGCGGGCGCAGACCTTTGCATTTCCCAAGGAACGCAAGGAACCGCTCAGTGATGCCCGTCATGTTCGCAACGCGATCGCCCGCTTCGATCAGGTCGAGGGCGTCAGCGACGTCGAGCGAGCGGCAGCCTGGAGGCGGATCAAGGCAGCCGCGAAAAAGTTCGGGGTGGAAACCCAGGTCAAGAGCTGGCGCGAGTTGATGAAGGGCGGAAAAACCGGCCGCCGCTAGGCCTGGACCTGCGCCTCGCTGACCCGCCACAGACGGCTCGCCGCCTCGCGATCCTGGGCCGCCGCCGATGGCGTAACCAGGCGCTCATCGAAGAAGTAGCCGCCACTGGTGGCACCTGCCGTGTCCGAGTCGACCAGCCACACCAGGGTCTGGGCGCCTTTCGATGCGCTGCGGGCGAAGGGTCGTGAGATCGCCATCCCGACGCGCATCAGCAGGCCGTTGTTGCGATTGAAGCCAGTCGCCACAAAACCCGGGTGGAAACAGTTGGCGGTGACGCCCGTGCCAGCCAGGCGCCGCGCCAGCTCGACCGTGAACAGGATGTTAGCCAGCTTGGTCTGGCCGTAACGCGGAAACCCGAAGCCGCCCCACGTACGCTGCGCGTTCAGGTCATCGAACGGCATCTGCGCACCCCGATGCGCGTCCGATGACGTGGTGACGATACGCACGGGCGTGCTGGCCGTCAGCCGCGGCAGAAGCAGGGTCGTAAGCAAGAACGGCGCCAGGTGATTCACGGCCCAGGTCAGCTCGATGCCATCCGGGCTCAGCTGCCGGCTGGCGTAAATCGCGCCGGCGTTGTTGATCAGGACCTGGATGCGCGGGTATCTCGCCTGCGCATCGACTGCCAGCTGCCGGACGCTGGCCTGAGACGCAAGGTCCGCGGTCAGCACTTCCACGGTCGCGCCCCCGGCAGCGGCCTGAATCTGGCCGACCGCATTGGCCGCCCTCGCCTCGCTACGGGCGACGAGCGTGAGCTGCGCTCCCCGCCGGGCGAGCTCGATCGCGGCCGCCAACCCGATGCCGCGGGTCGCACCGGTGATCAGGACTCGCTTGCCCGCCACGCCTCCCCACAACGGCACTAGAAGTCCCGCCGACCCTCGAAGGTTTTCGCCGCGGCCGGCCGAGTAAGTTCATAGACCGCGATCCGTTGTCCTCCCGGCGCGCGGAATGAGCAGATCGGTCCGTGCGGAATCTCGAAGGTCGCCTCCTCCTCCCACCCTTGCTTGGTCAGCTTGGCCAGCGCCCTGCTGAGGCTTGCAACACGGTAAACGAGGATTGGCGTGCTGCCCTTGACGTGGTCCGCCAGCAGGAGGAGGGGCGGCGGCGGCGCGAGTTCGATCGCAGCAACTCGAGCCCCCATGCCCTCGACGGCAAAGCGAAGGCGGCCGCCGAGCACGTCCGTGAAATAGGCGATGTCGCGCTTGACGTCGCGGCTCGGGTGGTAGACGAAGTCCAGCGACTCGAATGCCATCGTGATCAGCCCTTTGACGGATCGCTGCGGTCCTGCATCTCCCAGGCATGATCGAGCGCGTGCCAGGCGATGCGGCGCGCCGCGTAGCGCTGCGGCCAGCCCTTCTCCACGAGGGCCGCGCCATTCGAGGGTCGCTGAATGGACTCGGCGATCGCGGCTCGGAATTCCGCGAGCGCGCGCCGGTCGTGCCGGTCCGGCGGTGCAATGCGCAACCCGAGCTTTCGCACGTACGCCCCCTCGGCCTCACGTACGTGATCGGCCATCTTGTCGCGGTCGCGGCCGCCACCGCGCGGACCCTTACGCAGTTCGGCCGGAGTTCCGGCAAGAATCCGATCGTAGACGGCCCACGCCGCCTGCAAGAGCGATGCCAGCCGCTTGCCCTCGGCCGCCGCCATCAGCGTCGTGTCGCGCTTGGCGACCTCTGCCGGCACGCCGAATTCCGTGCTCGCTGAACCCGCGAGCCGCTCGACCACGCGAAAGGTCGGTTTCGCATCGAAGGCAACCCGGGCCTGCTTGGCGACCGCGGCATAGCGCGGCGCATAGGCGGCAAGCGCGACGAGCGCCGATGCTTCGTCCTTTCCGGAGCGGCACCAACCGGGCCAGTCGTAGGCACAGGCGAAGGTGCGCGTGCGACTGGACTCGACGTAGACCGGCGTCGTACTGACCGTCATCCTCCTCGACTCAGGCGGCCGATGGAACCTCTAACTTATACGCCATGCCGGACGCGGTCACGACCGCTCCGCGGCAGAGGCGCCGGTCGAGGCTCCGGAGAGTCCTCGCAGCGATCCTGGTGTTCGTGCTCGCCCTGCCGCTCAGCTACGCACTGTGGACGTTGTACGAGAACACGCTGACGACGGCCGCCCTGGATGAGGGGCCACCGATCACCGCAATGCCGTCAGGCGCGCCGGCGCTCTCCGCCACGGCCGCGAGGGCGCTGAAGGCCTATGGCGGCGAGGCGGTCTGGAAGGATGCCGTCACGGTGGAGAGCACGGTGACGGTCGGCGGTCTCCTATTTCAGCTGAAGGGAGTCAATATTCCCGCGCACGCAAGAATCACGGTCGACGTTCAGCGTCCGCACACCGTCATCGATCCCGTTGACGACGCGGGTGACAGCGGCGTTCTCGACGGGTTCAGCGTGATGATCCTGTCGCCAAGCGGCACCATCCTCGAGCAGCGCGCCGATGCCCGCGACCACCTTCAGAATGCCAGCGTCAGCACTCGCTGGGACCGGTTGAATCTCGTGTACTTCCTGGGCTACGCCTTCTGGGGCTACTACGCTCTCCCCCACCAGTTGTTGCGAACGGACATCGCATGGACCGAACTGCGAGACGGGCTGCTGCAGGCCGACTTTGGAACCAACCTGCCGGTGCACAGCCGCATTCAGCGCTTCTGGTTCGACCGGAAGACCGGGCTACTCAGGCGCAACGACTACACCCCGGTGGCGGCCAGCCGCGATACCAAAGCCGCCCACATCATCTTCGAGCACGGCGTTTCCAACGGTATCCCCTATCCGTCGAAGCGCCGCGTCAAGATGTCGCTTGGGCAGTACGGTTGGGTTCTCCCCTTTCCCGATTTCATCACAATCGACGTGGAGCGGTGGCAGCTGCGCTGAGGAGTTAAGCCTCGAGTCGATCCTCGATCCGGTGGTTAGTTCAGCCGCTCGACAATCATCGCCATCCCCTGGCCGCCGCCCACGCACATCGTTTCCAGGCCGATCGTCTTGTTTTCGGTGACGAGGCCGTTCAGCAAGGTGCAGAGGATGCGGGCCCCCGTCATGCCGAAGGGATGGCCGAGCGCGATCGAGCCGCCGTGCGGATTCAGCTTGTCGCTGAAAGGATCGATGCCGAGCTCCCGTGCGGAGGGGATGACCTGCGCCGCGAACGCTTCGTTGATTTCGACGATATCGACGTCGGAGATGGACATGCCCGCCCGCTTGAGCGCCTGCCGCGACGCCTCGACCGGGCCGAGGCCCATGATCTCGCCGCCCCGTCGTTCAGTGGACAGGAATTGCCAGCGGTGACCCGCCCGTTTTCTCGAAAGGCGGGTTTCAGCGTGGCGAGTACCTCCATCGTGGTGTTCGGCCGTGGCCCGTCGTCGCGGTTCATCGTGGTGCCGTTCGGCAGCGGCACCGGGATGATCTCGCGGTCGAAGAATCCGCCGTCACGAGACTGCACCGCACGGGTCTGGCTCTTGACGGCGTAGCGGTCCATCTCCTCGCGCGTAATCTGCTTCAGGTCGGCGACGTTCTCGGCGGTCTCCCCCATCGCGATGTAGATGTCCGGATACTCTTCGGTGTTCCCGCGCGTCAGGCGCGGGTTCTGAGCATCGGGCTGGTCGGCGAAGCCATTGACGTATCGCGAAACACACTCCACGCCGATGGAGAGGAAGGCTTCGCCTTCGCCGGCCTTGATGGCATGGAAAGCCATGCGGCTGGTTTGCAGCGACGAGGCGCAGTAGCGGTTGACGGTTGTGCCGGGCACGTCGAGCCGGGTGAGGATGCTGACCACCCGCCCGAGGTTGAAGCCTTGCTCACCGGCCGGGAGGCCGCAGCCGCACATCAGGTCGTCGATCGTCGACCGGTCCAGCTGCGGCACCTTCTGCAGGACCTTGCTCGTGACGTGGGCGGCCAGGTCATCAGGCCGCACCTCGACCAACGAGCCTTTGCCGGCTCGTCCGATTGGAGATCGACCGTAGGCGACGACCACCGCTTCAGGCATGGCCAGACCAAGTGTAGCCGCACATCGGGCCGGCGATTCTCAGCCCGCGACGGCGGCAGCGGTCCGGGCCAGCCGCAATGCCAGGACCGGACAGGCATCGACGGCACGGCGCGTGTGCGCAACGACGCTGGGCGGAACCTTCCCGGGTTTGAGGATTGGATAGCCCCAGTCATCGAGGCTGATCAGCTCGGGAAGCAGCTCAGCGCAGAGCCCATGACCGTCGCAGCGGATGCGGTCGATCTGCAAGGCCTCGCCCATCAGGCCACCGCCACCCTCGCCGGCTCGGAAATCGTAAGACAGCGGCGGTGCTGATGCCCGACAAAGTCATCGGCGAAGACCTGAAGCGCGCTCTGCATCAGGGCAGCCGCCCCATCGGGATGGTGGCACGCGCCGCGGCCGGTCACCTGGCGGCTCCAGCGGACGATGCGATCGAGGTCGCCAGGCTGCGCCGACTGGGCCGCCAGCCGCTGCGCCGCGCCGGCGATCGCCGACAGTCCGAAGACGCACGGCCCGCACTGACGCGCGCTCTGGGAGGCCATATAGGTCATGAGCCGGGCCGTCGCCTCCACGCCGCAGGTGCCGGAGGGAAGGAAGTGCACGATCCCGCATCCGAGCGCCAGGCCACGGGCACGCATCGAGGGCGCATCGAGTGGCAGGCCCCATTGGTCGTGCAGGTTCGCCCAGCCACCGAAATAGCCGCCGAGAAGCACGGCCCGCACATCGCCGCGGAGACCACCGGCGGCAGCCGCCGCGTCTGACAGCGTCGCTCCGAGCTCGATTTCATGGACCCCCGCGCGGTTCACCGCACCCGACACGGTCAAGAGACCAATTCCCCGCGCCCGGCCATGGCCGAGACCCTGGTACCAGGCGTGGCCTCGGCGCGCGATTAGCGCGGCCAGCGCCAGGCTTTCGACGTTCTGAACCAGCGTCGGACGTCCTCCGACACCGCGTTCGAACGGGCGCGGCGGGGTCGTCGTCGGCCGGGCATCGCCGGCGTTGACGTAGTGCACCGCGGCCGATTCCTCGCCCGAGACGTAGCCGGCCGGCGCCGTGACGATGCGGGTCCGTCGGCGCACGTCGCCCGGTCGCTCAGCGAGCGCCTGCCGGAGTGCCACTTGCGCCGTTCGGTGCTCGCCACCGACATAGAAGATGATGTCGTTCGCGCCAACCGCTCGCGCGGCGAGCAGCGCGCCGTCGATCACGAGGTGCGGCCGGGCCGCCATCAGCGAGCGGTCTTTGAGACTCAACGGCTCGCCCTCGGCGCCGTTCGCCAGCACAACCGCCCCTCCGGCGGCGCGCTCGGCGACCGCTCGCCACTTGCGGCCGACGGGGAAGCCGGCGCCGCCTCTGCCGAGGAGGCCGCTGGCCTCCAGCTCGGCAATCAGCGCGCCGGATGGCAGAGCCGGCATGGGCCCGAGGCGCTGAAGATGCGCCGCCAGGCTTTCGGCACCCGCCGCGCGAGCGATCAGCTCCATTTCTGCGCCCGCGGGGAGGCGGCCGGAAGGCGCCGCCACGCCGTGTGCGGGGCGGCGGTCGCTCGCCAGGCGACCGCGGCCACAACGCTGCCGATGCATCCCGCCTCGATGGCGAGCATCCAGGCGAACCGCGGGTCGGTGCCGGTTCCGATGCCGTGGATGACGGCGACCGGCCACATCAAGTAGGTCAGCCAGTGCACCGCCCGCCAGGCGGATTGACCGAAGTACGGGCGGAGCAGGCTCGTCACGACGATCGCCAGAAGCAGATAGATGGCGACCACGCCGAGACCCAACCAGAGGCGACGGTATGACGAGGAAAACGGAATGATGGCGGCCTGCCATCCGAGGGCCGTGAACGGGTCGACGACCGCGGTCACGATGTGAATCGCGAGGAACACCAGAGTGGCCAACGCCAGGTTGCGGTGCAAACCGGTGGTGAGGAACCGCGGCCAGGCAGCGGTCTGCCAGCGCATCGCCGACACCATCCCCAGCACAACGACGCCGGTGAGGAGAATGAGGCTGACCACCCCCGCACCCCGGGTCGCGTACCAGAGGATGGTGTCGCTCATGCCGCCACGCCCGAGGGATCCGGCCAGCGGCCGATGTAGTGGATCGTCCCGTCGTTCTCGACCAGCCGGGCCGGCAGGCGCCAGCTTAGCAACCAGTCGATGGCGGCCTCACCTCGAACGATCGCTGCCGTCGACGCGATGTTGGCGTCGAGGCAGGTCGCGGCGACAACCGTGACCGTCCGGAACGGACCGGTGGCCGGCAGGCTCGTTTGTGGGTCAATGATGTGGTGCAGCACCGCGGTGCCGCGGGTCCAGCGGCGAACGGTGGTGCTCGAGGTGGCAACCCCGCCGGCTGGCACGCAGATCACCTCGCCTTCATCGTCCGGAGCGACGCGGCTGTCTTCCGCGATGTGGATTCGCCAGCCTCCTGAGGGGGGCGTACCGGCCGTTGCGATGTCACCCCCGAGGCCAACGAGCACACCGCCCGCGCCGGCGGCCGCGAGGGCGGCCCTCGCGGCGAGGTCGGCCGCAAGTGCCTTGCCGGTTGAACCGAGGTCGAGCTCCACGCCAGCGGGCACCAGCACGGTGCGCGACCGCCGATCGAAGCGGATCGCCTGCCATCCCGGAACGCGCCAGGCGCGCAGGTTCACCGGACGACCCTGGTCGGCGACCCGGGCGAAATCATCGTCATAGCCCGCGACGCGAATGGCATGGCCGACGGTAGGATCGACCGCTCCATCCGTCAGTCGGGCAGCTCGCTGCGCGGCGTCGATCGCGGTCGCCAGCAGCGGGCTGACTCGCACGGGCCGGCCCGGGCGCGCGTTCAGCCGGCTGAGCTCGCTGTCGTCGCGGAACCGGCTGTAGGCCATGTCGACCTCGTCGAGAACCTCGCTCACCGCGGTGGTCGCAGTGACGAGCTCACCAGCATCGGTGGCGAGAACGTGCACCGAGGTGCCCAGCGCCTTCCAGCTCTTGACCGCGAGGGCCATCACGAACCGCCGCTGGTCACCGTGCCGCTGCCGCTGCTGCCGGTGGTGGGCACCTGCGATGCCGGCTGCAGGCTGTTGCTGCTGTCGGTCGAGCTCGAGCTGGAGTCGGTCGACGTCGTGGTCGATGTCGTCGTATTCGCGGCCGTCGCCGACGCGGTGGCCGACGATTTGCCGGCATACGAGGCGGCGGCGACGTAGCCGACGCCAACCACCGCCACCAACGCCCCCGCGGTTGCGCCGAAGGTCAGTCGCCGCAGGCGCTCGAGCCCACGGTCCCGCTGGGTCGGTGTCAATGAGTTCATACCAGCATGGTGCCGCTTGGCACCTTGCAAAACCGTGACGCCGGGGCTATGAGGCTAGGCGTCGAGCCGGGCGAGCGGTGGCGTGGTCTCCGATGCGGCCGCCCGTGTCGCCGAGGGGCGTGCCAGCAGCCTTGGCCAGATCACCGACATGCTGGCGCCGCCGGATGGCGAGCGACCGACCTCCCATCGGCCGTTGGTCGCGCGGACCACGGCGTCGGCGATGGCCAGCCCGAGGCCCGCGCCGCCCGGCTGATCCGTCGCCCGCCGGAACCGATCGAAGATCTCACCGCGCTGGTCGGTGGGGATGCCGGGGCCCGAGTCATCGACGACCAGCTTGATGCGGTTCCCTTCGGCGGCCACGCGCACGTCGATCGCGCCCTGCTCCGGCGTGTATTTGCACGCATTGTCGAGCAGGACACCAACGAGGTGATCGAGCCACTCCGGCGAGGCGGCGATCACGTGCGAATCCCCACTGAGCCGGATCGTCAACCGCTGGTGGCGGGCTTCGGCCACGGCTGCGAACCGGTCCACCGCCTGCTGGGCCATCACGCCGACATCCACCGGCTCCGCCCGACCCGAGTGCGGCATGGCTTCGAAACGAGCCAGCCAGAGCAAGTCGTCGACGAGGCGGCGCATTCGCTGGCTCTCCTGGTTGACGCGCGTGAAGGCGCGCTGATACCAGTCGCCGTCGCGAGGTTGCGAGAGGGCGAGCGACGTTTGTGCCTGGATCACGGCAAGCGGCGTACGGAGTTCGTGTGACGCATTGGCGGTGAAGTCCATCTGTCGCCGGCGTGCCTGCTCGATCGGCGCGGCGACCCGACGGCCGATGGTCAGCGCGCCCATGAAGACCACGAGTAACAGCACGGGTCCGATTAGAAGCTCGGCCTGGATGAGGTTGCCTCGGGCCTGGTAGACGCTGTTCATCGACTGCCCGACCACGGTCCAGTCGTCCGAGGTCTGTCCGCCCATCACCCGCAAGTCGACGCCGGACACGGTGATCGTCTGGGGCGCCTGGATGCGGTTGTACGGCGCCGGCAGGTTGATGGTGGCGGCCTCGGCGCTGCTGTCGGCGTAGTTACCGTCCGGATGAAACGTCCACCAGAGCACCGGCGCGTCGAAGCGCGGTCCGGGCGGTCCACCAGGGTTACCACGGGTCGGCCCACCCCGCTGTTTGGCCATCGAGGTGAGCCATGACGAGAGGGTGGTGTCGACGTTGGAGGTCAGGTTGTGGGTGACGATCAAGACGACCCCAACCGCGATCAGTAGATAGAGCCCGGCCACGATGCCGGTCGCCGCGAGCGCCACTCGCCGGGCGCCGGACCGCACCAGGTCGACCCGAGCCATACTCAACGTCCTTTCACCCTTTGCCACTCTGGCAGCCGGTTCCTTTCGATTTGATGACACCATACAAAGTTGGGGCCGGGAGAATCCCGGCCCCATTGGGCTCGTCTCTCGGCGACTAGGGAACGGTCGGGACCTGGCCCGCGTTCTCCTGCGCCTCGCGCGCCGCACTCTCTCCCGCCTCGTGCGCTGCGGTCTCGTTCGGCACGAAGGTGCCGGAGCCGGCGCTCGGGCTGGCAGCGGTCGCGGCGACATTGGTCGTCGTGGCTGCGCTGGCGCCCAGCGGCCCGGCGATCGTGGCGCCGATGACGCCGCCCGTCAGCAATGACCCCGCAACCGCGCCGCCGAC
>WNGD01004879.1_pt1 | contig 13146 bp, 14 predicted proteins | sample 5400671 | NCBI WGS metagenome assembly WNGD01 (sample SAMN13153369, study PRJNA577476) | soil metagenome | isolation source: 40 cm soil or saprolite under grassland replicate 2 | place: USA:California | collected 2016-06-15
CGATCACGACGTGGGCGGTGTCCGGCGCGCGAGCGGCGAGGGGGGCGGGGGCGGGGGCGGGCTGCTGCACGGCGGCGAGGACCGCGAGGAGGAGGCGCATAGTGCGCTGAAAATTGCCAGCGCCCGGCCTGCGGCGCTACCTTCCGGCGCCCATGCTCGCTGTCCTGCGGCTCGCGGCCGCGCTCGCGCTCCCCCCGTCCGACTCCGCCGTCCTGCTGGTCCGGGTCCTCGACGTCAGCGACGCCCGCATCGGCGGCGACGCGATCCTGATCACGGACTCGGCCGGCGGGCGCGCCCGGCACGTGCTCATCGACGCCAGTGACCGCAGCGCGACGGTCATCGCCCGGCTGCACCAGTTCCAGGTGGACACGCTCGCCGCGGTGATCCTCTCCCACCCGCACGCGGATCACTACGGCGGCATGGCCGAAGTGCTGGAGCACTTTCCCACGCGCGCGTTCGTGTACGGCGGCACGTCGCGCGCGGCCCGGAGCTACCGGGCGCTGCTCGCCGCGATCGACCGCCTCGGCATCCCGGTAGTGACCGCGGACACGGGCGTCCGGCGTCTGGTGCTGCTCACCGCGGCCGACTCGGTCATCCTCACGATCCTCGCCCCGCCCAGCGGCTGCCACGCGCTGCCCGTCTCGGCGGGGGGCGACGAGATCAACAACTGCTCGATCGGCGTCCGCCTCGAGCGCCGCGGCTTCACGATGCTGTTCCCCGGCGACGCCGAGATCGCGGAGCTGGAGTGGTGGATGCTCGCCCGCCGCGCGTTGCTGGCCGCCAACGTGCTGAAGGCGAGTCATCACGGCTCCACGAACGGCACGCCCCCCGAGTGGCTCGACGCGGTGCGACCCGGCGCGGTCGTCATCAGCGCCAACGGCCGGCAGCACCCGTTCGCGGAGGTGCTGGCGTTGCTCGCGGCGCGCGACATTCCTTCATACTGTACGGCGGACCAGGGGACGATCACGATCCGGGTCCCGCAAGGCGGCGCCTGGACGGTCGTTCCGGAACGGGCGGGCGCATGCCACGCCCGGACAGTGAGAGGAGACCGGTGATGGCCGAGACGCATCGCTTCATCGTCGATCGCCATGAAGAGAACGTGAGCGTCGTCGAAATCGACGGCCGCACGGTCGTCGACCTGCCGCGGTGGCTGCTGCCCACCGGCGCGCGCGGCGATGACGTGCTGGCGGTGACCGTGGACGCCGGTGCCGAGCGCGCGGTCATCACGGTAACGCGCGACGCCGCCGCGACGGAACGGGCCAAGGCTGCGGGCCGTCGCGCCGTGGAGCGGCTCAAACCCAAGGACCCCGGCGGCGATCTCGTCCTATGATGCCGCTCTCCACCGCCGGCTATCTCCACACGCTCGCCGAGCCGACGCGGCTGCGCATCCTCAACTGCCTCGCCGCCGCTCCTCTCTTCGTCTCCGACGTCGTCGCGATCCTCGGCCTGCCGCAGCCCACCGTGTCGCGCCATCTCAAAGTGCTGCGCGACCTCGAGGCGGTGGGGATGACACCGCTGCCGCCGTTCGTGCTGTACCGCCTCGCGGCCCCGGCCGGTCCTCGGGGCCGCCTGCTGCGCCAGCTTATCGAGGCGCTGCGCAGCGACCCGGCGGCGAAGGCGGAGCGGGAAGCCGCGCTGGGCCGCTCCCGCGCGGCGGCCGAACCCCGCGTCGCGGACGCCGACGCCGATGCCGGCTGACGGCGCGACGCCCCCCGCCCCACCGCAGCGCGTGCTCGTCGTGGACGATGAGCCGGACATCACCGGACTGGTCTCCTATCATCTCGCCAAGGCCGGCTATCGGGTCATGACGGTGGCCGACGGGCGCGAAGCGCTGCAGCTCGCCCGCGATCAGCGCCCCGACCTCGTGGTGCTCGATCTCATGCTGCCGGTCGTGTCCGGCTACGACGTGCTGGCCGAGTTGCGGAAGCGGGAAGAGACGCGGGACGTGGGCGTCATCCTGCTCACGGCGCGCAAGGAGGAAGCGGACCGGATCAAAGGGCTCTCGCTCGGCGCCGACGATTACCTCGCCAAGCCGTTCTCGCCGCAGGAGCTGGTGCTGCGGGTGCGGGCGGTGCTACGCCGGCTGGCGGCTCCCCCGGTAGCCGCGGGCGCGGTGGTGAGCGGCGGGCCGGTGCGGTTGGACGCGGCGACGCATCGCGTCACGGTGGCGGACCGCGACATCACCCTGACCACGACCGAATTCAAGCTGCTGCGGCTCCTCATGGAGCGCGCCGGCCGGGTGCAGTCGCGCACGGCGCTGCTCCAGGCCGTCTGGCACGCCCAGCCGGACATTCAGACCCGCACCGTGGACATGCACGTGCAGCGGTTGCGGGCGAAGCTCCGTCGCGGCGGGGAGTGGATCGAGACGGTGCGCGGGGTCGGCTACCGCTTCCGCCGGTGAGGCTCACCACCCGGTTCTTCACGTCCACGCTGGTCCTCGTCACCGTCACGGTGGCGGGCCTTCTCATCGCCGTCGAGCAGCTGCTGCGCGAACGGCTGGTCGCGGGCGAGACCACCGAGCTGGAGCATGAAGCGCGACTCGTCGCCGTGGCCCTCCCCGGCGATTCCACCCGCTGGCCCGACGCCGCTCGCATGATGGGAACCCTCCTCGGCCGCCGCGTGACGCTGATCGACTCGACCGGGCGCGTACGCGGGGACACGGAGTTCGGCCGCGATGCCCTGCCGCGCCTCGAGAACCACGCGGGGCGCCCGGAGGTGCACGACGCGTTGACTGCCGGATCGGGGTCGGCCCAGCGGCTCAGCGCCTCCACCAACGAGCCGCAGCTCTACGTCGCGGTGCGCGGCGGCCCGCCGGGCGTCGCCGTGGTGCGAGTCTCGGCCACGCTCTTGGCCGTGGACGCGCACGTACATGCGGTCCAGCGTGCGGTGGCGGGCGCGGGACTGCTCGCCGTGATCGCCGCGGCCGTGCTGGCGTGGGGGCTGAGCCGCACGCTCGCGCGCCCGCTGATCGAGCTGGGAGACGCGGCGCGAGCCATTGCCCAGGGCCGGGCGCCCTCATTCCCCGACGCGCGCGTCCCCGAGATCGCCGATCACGCGACGGCGCTGCGCGGCATGCACGACGAGCTGGAGGCGCGGTTCGCCGAGCTGCGCCGCCGCCAGGAGGAAACGGCCACGCTCGTGGCCTCGCTCACCGACGGTCTGATCGCGGCCGACGCCCGCGGCGACATCGTGACCTGCAACCCCGCCGCGCGGCGGCTGCTGCGCCTGCCGGCGAGCGGGTCCCCCCCCCTCCCGCCGCTCAGCGAGCTGTTCCACGACAAGGCCGCCCGCCAGATCGTCCAGGACCTGATGGCCGGTCGCGACGTGGAGAACCGGGAGCTGGCCCTGGGCGGCCGCGCGCTCCTCGTCACCGGGCGGGCGCTTCCCGACGGCGGTACGCTGCTCGTGCTGCGCGACGTCTCGGAGGTGCGGCGCCTCGAGGCGGTGCGCCGCGATTTCGTCGCCAACGTCTCGCACGAGCTCAAGACGCCGCTGACCTCCATCGTCGGGTACGCCGAGACGCTGGCCGCCGAAGCGGCAGGGGGCTCGGAGACGGGGCGGTTCGCGCAGACCATCCTCGACAACGCCCGGCGCATGCAACGCCTGGTGGACGACCTGCTCGATCTCTCGCGCATCGAGTCGGGCGGGTGGCGGCCTCACCCCGCGGTGGTCGACGTCGCCGTCGCGGCCCAGGACGCCTTTGCCCCACTCGCCGATCGGGCGGCCGGCGCAGGCGTGACGTTCGAGACCACCGTTGCGCCCGAAGCCGCGCACGTGGTGGTCGATCCCGAGGCCCTCCGGGAGATCTTCACGAACCTCTTCGACAACTCGCTGCGGCACACGCCGCGCGGCGGCCGCCTCCGCGTCACCGCCGAGGTCGTCGACGGCGGCATCACCGTCGCCGTGGGCGACACCGGGAGCGGCATCCCCGGCGAGCACCTGCCGCGCATCTTCGAGCGCTTTTACCGCGTGGACCCCGGCCGCTCCCGGGCCCAGGGGGGCACCGGGCTGGGGCTCGCGATCGTCAAGCACCTCGTGGAAGCTCACGGCGGCCGCGTCACGGCCGAGAGCACCTTGGGGCGCGGCACCACGATCCGCTCCACCTTCCCGCACCGTCCCCAGACCGCATAGCCGCCATCCCGTCCAGCGTTACAAGATCGTGACGTCGCCATAGCGAGGCCGTCACGCCTTGGGGCGAGCCTTGAGTCGAACCCTTGCCGTCAAGGAGCTCATCCGTGCACACCCAGTCACTGCGGCGTATCGGCAGCGTGATGGTGGTCGCCGCCCTCGCTGCCGCCTCGCTCGCCGCGCAGGCCCCAGCAGCGCCCGCCGCGCCGCAGGTCAGCGTCACCGGCGTGGCCTACCTGCAGTACGCGTATCAAGACGCCCCGGTCCACACCAACACCTTCGACGTGACGCGAGCGTACGTGAACGTGCTCGGGAAGTTCGCGAACGGCATCAACACGCGCGTCACGGTGGACGTCTACCGGCTGGCGCCCGACAACTCGCTGCAATACCGGCTTAAGTACGCCTTCTTTTCATGGACGCCGACCGGGAGCAGTCTCACCTACAAGCTCGGGCTGATCCACACTCCTCTCGTCGATTGGGAAGAGGCGCTGTGGGACTACCGCATGCAGGGCGCGATCGCGCTCGACCGCAACGGCTACCTCACCTCCGCGGACTTCGGCGCCGGCATCGACGGCAAGTGGAACAACGATCAGGTCAACGGCCAGCTCACCGTCGTCAACGGTGAGGGGTATTCCGGCGGCACCGGTGATTTCCGCAAGGACATCCAGGCACGGCTGTCGGTCCGGCTGCAGCCCACAAACGACGTGAGCCGGGTCGGAGGACTGCGCGTGACCGGCTACGCCGGTGTCGGCAAATTCACGGGCGGGACCGACCGCAATCGGTATGTGGGGATGCTGTCCTACCGCAGCCAGCAGATCACGCTCGCGGGCGAGTTCGGCTCCATCAAGGACGCGACCATCACCCGGAGCCTGATCAGCGCCTTTGGCGTCTACCACTTCAACGGGGGCAAGGTCGCCGCCATCGCCCGCGTCGACCTCAGGGACCCGGACACCAACACCAGCAACGACCGCGATACCCGAATCATCGCCGGCCTGTCGTACCAGCTGTCGCCGAACGTGCGGCTCCTCGCCGATCTCGATCGCCTGTCGTTCCAGAGCGGCGCCACCGCCCGCAATACCGGCCTGCTCCAGGCCCAGTTCACCTTCTGACCACGAGGACGTGACCCCATGAAGCGCATGACGCTCTTCGCCCTCGCTCTCGCCGTGGCCCCCCCCCCGGCCGCGGCGCAGGTGCAGATCAACGGGGCGGGCGCGACGTTCCCCAACATCATTTACTCGGACTGGATCCTCACGTACGGCCAGACCCACGCCGATGTGAAGCTGAATTACCAGTCGATCGGGTCGGGCGGCGGCATCCGCCAGTTTTCCGACGGCACCGTCGACTTCGGCGGCACCGATGCGCCGATGACCGATTCGGCCATCGCGGCGATCCAGGGCAACGTGCTGCACATCCCCACGGTGCTCGGCGCCATCGTCGTGACGTACAACCTGCCGGGCGTGACACAGCAGCTGAAGTTCTCGCCGGACGCCATCGCCGGCATCTTCCTCGGCACGATCACCAAGTGGAACGACGCCCGCCTCGCCAGTCTCAATCCGGGTGTCACCCTCCCGGCGACCGACATCGTCGTCGTGCACCGCTCCGACGGCTCCGGCACCACCTACGGCTTCACCGATTACCTGACGAAGGTGAGCCGGGACTGGGCCCAGAAGGTGGGCAAAGGCCCCTCGGTCAACTGGCCCGTCGGTCTCGGCGGCAAGGGCAACGAGGGCGTGGCGTCAACCGTGGCTCAGACCCCCGGTGGTTTCGGCTACGTCGAGCTCGGCTACGCCACGGCCAACAAGATGCCGTTCGGCCTGGTGCAGAACAGCGCCGGGAAGTTCGTCGCCCCGACCCTCGATGCCGTGACGGCAGCTCTTGCCGGCGCGCTGGCGAAGATGGGCCCGGCGACCGACTTCCGCGTCTCGATCACCAACCCCGACGGCGCGGACGCTTACCCCATCGCCACAATGACGTGGCTGCTGCTCCACAAGAGCTACGCCGACGCCGCCAAGGCGAAGGCGCTCGTCCAGTTCGTCTGGTGGGCGGAGACCGAGGGGCAGGCGAAGGCCCCCGCCCTGGGGTACGCGCCGCTGCCGGCGCAGCTCCGTCCCTGGATTCAAGCGCGGCTGCGGTCGATCACCGCCGGCGGCCGCGCGGCCTGGAGCGGCCCCACCGCCCGCTGATTCCCCCGTGTCGCTCCCCCTCCCCAGCTTCCGCAACCGCGGCGACCGGGCGTACCAGTTCACGTTGACGAGCCTGGCCGTCCTGCTGCCGCTGCTCCTTGTGCTCGTCGCGGCGGAGCTGGCGGTGCGGTCCTGGCCCGCGATCCAGCGGTTTGGGTTCGCTTTCTTGTGGACGGGTCGCTGGGATCCGGTGGCCGAGGTGTACGGCGCGGGTCCGCTGATCTTCGGCACCGTGGTGTCCTCCCTCGTCGCCCTGCTGCTCGCGGTCCCCCTGGCGCTCGGCGTGGCCATTTTTCTCACCGAGTTCGCGCCGAAATGGATGCGCCAGCCCGTCGGGTTTCTCGTCGAGCTGCTCGCCGCGGTGCCAAGCGTGGTGTACGGAGTATGGGGCATCTTCGTGCTGATCCCGTTCCTGCGCGGGCACGTGGTGCCGTCGCTCAAAGCCGCGCTGGGGTGGTCGCCGTTCTTCAGCGGCGTGTTCTACGGCAACTCGATGCTGGCCGGCGGGATCATCCTGGCGATCATGATCGTGCCCTATATCGCCGCCGTGTCTCGTGAGGTGCTACTCGCGGTCCCGGGGAGTCAGCGCGAAGCCGCCCTCGGCCTGGGTGCCACGCGCTGGGAGGCAGTGTGGTCGGCCGTGTTGCCGTACGGACGGGCGGGAGTCATCGGTGGGGTGATGCTCGGCCTCGGTCGCGCCCTGGGCGAAACGATGGCCGTAACGATGGTCATCGGGAACCGCCACGACATCGGCGCCTCCCTGCTGCAGCCGGGTTACACGATGGCCGCGGCCCTCGCCAACGAGTTCAGTGAGGCGACGACGGGCATGTACCTCGCCGCCTTGTTCGAAGTGGGGCTCGTCCTGTTCGTCATCACGGTGACGGTGAACGCCCTGGCCCGCCTGCTCGTCTGGCGCGTGGCCCGCGGGGGCTCCGCCGGGAGCCGGGCCCTGTGACTGCCCGGGCGATCCGCCGACGCGCCGTGAGCGGCGTGATGACCGGTCTCGTAGCACTGCTGTGCGCGGCGGCCGTGCTGCCGCTGGTGCTCATCTTCGCCGACTTGCTGCACAAGGGCGCGACGGCGATCGATTGGAACTTCTTCGTGCGCACGCCGGTGCCCATCGGCCAGACGGGCGGTGGGGTCGCCCACGCGATCGTGGGCTCGGCGATCATCGTCGGGACCGCCTGCCTCATCGGGCTCCCCATCGGTATCGGCGCGGGCATCTACCTCGCCGAGTACGGCACCGGGCGTCTGGGGTGGGTCGTGCGGTTCGTCGCCGACGTGCTGAACGGCACGCCGTCCATCGTGATCGGCATTCTCGCCTGGACGTGGTTCGTGCGGCCGGTGGGCCACTTCTCGGCCCTCGCCGGCAGCATCGCGCTCGCGACGCTCATGGTGCCGATGGTCGCCCGCACCACCGAAGAGATGGTGCGCCTGGTCCCGCACTCACTGCGCGAGGCGGCCCTGGCGCTCGGCTACCCGCGGTGGCGCACGTCGCTGCGGGTCGTCGTGCGGACCGCGGTCGCCGGGATCGTCACCGGCGCGCTCGTGGCCGTGGCGCGCATCGCCGGGGAGACCGCGCCGCTGCTCTTCACCGCGTTGGGCAATCTGAACTTCAGCGTCTCGCTCAGCCATCCGATGCAGGCGCTGCCGCTGCAGATCTTCACGTACGCGACCGGGCCGTTCGACGAGTGGCATCGCCTGGCGTGGGCGTCCGCGCTGGTCCTCATGGCTCTGGTCTTGCTCCTCTCCACGGTGGCCCGCTGGGCCACCCGACAGCGCTATGGCACCCGCTGACGCCCCCGCCCGCCTCGCGACGCAGCGGCTGACGGCGCTGTTCGGCCGCACCGTCGCGGTCCGGGAGATCTCGCTGTTGTTCCCGGCCCACACGGTCACGGCGATCATCGGCCCCTCGGGGTGCGGCAAGAGCACGTTCCTGCGTTGCCTCAACCGCATGCACGAGCTCAGTGAGAGCGGCTGGGTCACGGGCAGCGTGCTGCTCGACAACGTCGACATCTACGGCGGGAGTGTGGATCCCGTCGCGGTGCGCCGCCGCATCGGCATGGTGTTCCAGCGCCCGACGCCGTTCCCGACCATGTCGATCCACGACAACGTGGCGGCGGGCCTGCGCGTGAACGGGCGCCTCCCCGCCGCATCGGTGACTGTCGCTGTGGAGCGCGCCCTGCGCCAGGCCGCGCTGTGGGACGAGGTCCACGATCGCCTCGACAGCAGCGCGCTGGCGCTCTCGGGCGGGCAACAGCAGCGCCTGTGCATCGCGCGCGCCCTGGCGCCCGAGCCCGAGGTGCTGCTGCTCGACGAGCCGACCGGGTCGCTGGATCCCGCGGGGACACAGCGCATCGAGGAGCTGTGCCACGATCTGAAACGCCGCTACACCATCGTGATCGTGACGCATAACCTGCAGCAGGCGGCGCGCGTGTCCGACTACACGGCGTTCTTTTACCTGGGCAAGCTGATCGAGGTCGGGCGCACCGCGGAGCTGTTCACCAAGCCGGCGCGGGAAGAGACCGAGGCATACTTGACCGGACGGTTCGGATGACCGCGGTCGGACTGTCGGACCGTCGGACGGCCGGACAGACACCGCCCATTCAGCGTCCGACTCCGGTGCTCGACGTGCGCACCTACAACTTCTGGTACGGGGCGACCCAGGCGCTCTTCGACATCACACTGCCGATCCCCCGGCGCGCGGTCACGGCGCTGATCGGCCCGTCCGGATGCGGGAAGACCACGTTTTTGCGCTCGATCAACCGGCTCAACGACCTCATTCCCGCGACGCGCCGCTCGGGCGACATTCTGCTGGAAGGCGTGTCCGTGTTTTCACCGGGGATGGATGTCGTCTCGCTACGTCGCCAGGTCGGCATGGTGTTCCAACGGCCCAATCCGTTTCCCAAGACGATCTTCGACAACGTCGCGTACGGCCCCCGCATGAATGGCCTGGCGCGCGAGCGGGACGTCCCTGAGCTGGTGGAGCGCGCCCTGCGCCAGGCCGCATTGTGGAACGAGGTCAAGGACCGGCTGCGGGAGCCGGGCACCAGCCTGTCGGGCGGGCAGCAGCAGCGGCTGTGCATCGCCCGGGCGCTGGCGAACGAGCCCGAGGTCCTGCTGATGGACGAGCCCACCTCGGCGCTGGACCCGATCGCCACCGAGCGCATCGAGGAGCTGGTCGTCGAGCTCAAGCGCCGCTACACCATCGTCATCGTCACGCACAACATGCAGCAGGCCGCCCGCATCGCCGACTTTACCGGCTTCTTCTATCTCGGCCGCCTGGTCGAGTTCGGCGATACGGCGCAGGTCTTCACCCGGCCCCGGGACGAACGCACCGAGGCCTACATCACGGGACGGTTCGGATGAGCGCAGCGCCCCCCCATCGCCACTTTCACGACGAGCTCTCGGGCCTCAAGGCCAAGCTGCTCACCATGTCGGGCGAGGTCCAGGAAGCCCTGGCCACAGCTGTCGCCTCCCTGCTGGAGCGGGACCCCGCCAGGGCCGCCCGGGTCATCGCCGGGGACGGGCCCGTCAACGGGTTGGAGCTCGAGATCGAGGAGGCGGTCGTGCAGCTCCTCGCCACGCAGCAGCCGATGGCCCGCGACCTGCGCCTGCTTATGGCCGCCCTGAAGATCTCCAACGACCTGGAGCGCGTCGGCGATCACGCGGTGAACATCGCCCAGTCGGTCGAGCGGCTCGTGGCGTTCCGGCCGATCACGCCGGAGCCGGAGCTGCTCGAAATGGCGCGCCAGGCCCGAACGATGCTCGGCGACGCGCTCGAAGCATTCGTGCGCGGCGACGCCGTCGCGGGACGCGCGATCTGCCAGCGCGACGACCAGGTGGACGCCCTGCATCGCTCCGTGTTCCGCATACTGCTGACGCATATGGCGGAGGATCCGCACATGATCGGTGCCGCGCTCGAGCTGCTGCTGGTGAGCCGCAACCTCGAACGCGTCGCGGATCTCGCCACCAATATCGCCGAGGACGTCGTGTTTCTCGTCGAAGGCAAGTCGATCAAGCACCACGCGGAAGACCGGGCGGTAGAAGGCGGTAGAGGGCGGTAACGGGCGTGCCGACGATCCTGTTCTTGTGCGTCGCGAACGCCGCACGCAGTCAGATGGCCGAGGGGCTCGCGCGCGCGATGGCGCCGGATGGGTACCGGTTCCTGAGCGCCGGCTCCGAACCGGGGCAGCTGAACCCGCTGGCCGTGGAGGCGCTCCGCGAGGAGGGCATCGACATCTCCCAGCACCACGCCAAGGGCCTGGAGGCGATCCCCCTGAACGACGTCGACGTGATCGTCACCCTATGCGCCGAAGAGGTCTGTCCCGTCGTTCCCGGCAACGTGCGGCGGCTGCACTGGCCGCTGCCGGATCCGACAGGACTCGCGTCCTTCCGCGTGGTGCGGGATCGACTCCGCGTCCTGCTCCCAACCCTCTGGGAAGGCGGCCCTCAGCGGGTGTGGTAGTACACGGGCAGGGTGGGCCGGCGCATGAGGTACTCTTCCCGCGCGAACGCCCGGATCAGCAGCAGGCCGGCGGCGAACCCCCCGATGTGCGCGAAAAACGCGACGCCGCCCGATTCCAATCCCGCCATCTGCGGGAGACCGCCGAGGAACTGGAGCAGGATCCAGTAGCCGAGCATGACGTACGCGGGCAGCGCCACGGTCGTCACGAAGAAGCCGAGAAAGATCAAGGTGTGCACCCGCACGCGCGGATACAGAAGAATGTAGGCGCCCATCACCCCGCTGATCGCGCCGGACGCCCCCACCATCGGCACCGTCGAGCGCGGCTGCACCAGCATCTGCAGTCCGGCCGCGCATACGCCGCACAGCAGGTAGAACACGACGAAGCGCCCATGGCCCATCGCGTCCTCGATGTTGTTCCCGAACACCCACAGGAACCACATGTTGCCGAGGAGGTGGAGCCAGCCACCGTGCATGAACATCGACGTGAGGATGGTCCAGTAGTGCGGCTGGTTGGTGATCACGCACTCAAGGTGCTCCCCCAGAGGCGTCACCGTGCCGGGGCGCGCAGTGCGCAACAGCTCGCCCGGCGTGAGCCCCAGCTCGCACACCGACTTCGCCAGGGCCTGCTCGGCCCCGAGCCCCTGCACCACCACCCACGCCAGCACGTTGGCCGCGATGATGCCGAGCGTGACGACGGGAGTGAGGTAGGTGGGGTTCTCGTCTTTGTAGGGGAACATTGGGCCGGAATCTAACCGCCCCTCAGGACCTCGCCCGCCGTCGTCCGCTCTGCCATATTGACACTTTCCCCGGGCACGCGCCTTGCCCTGCGACGGGCTGCGCAGTGTAGGCATCTCACCCCGGATAGGAGCAGCTGTCATGGCTCAGAAGATCATCGGCATCGACCTCGGCACCACGAACTCGGTCGTGGCGGTCATGGAGGGCGGCGACCCAGTTGTGATCCCGAATGCCGAGGGCGGGCGCACGACGCCGTCCGTCGTGGCGTTCACCAAGGACGGCGAGCGCCTAGTCGGGCAAGTGGCGAAGCGGCAGGCGGTGACCAACCCTCAGAACACCGTTTTCTCCATCAAGCGGTTCATGGGGCGGCGGATGGGGGAGGTTCAGGAGGAGATCAAGCGGGTCCCCTACAAGGTGCTCGAGGGGCCGAACGGCCTGGCGTCGGTCGAGATCCAGGGCAAGCGCTACACGCCCCCGGAGCTCTCGGCGATGATCCTCCAGAAGATGAAGCAGACCGCCGAAGACTATCTCGGCCACAAGGTCGAGAAGGCGGTCATCACCGTCCCCGCCTACTTCAACGACTCGCAGCGGCAGGCGACGAAGGACGCCGGCAAGATCGCCGGCCTCGACGTCGTACGGATCATCAACGAGCCCACCGCCTCGGCGCTGGCGTACGGGCTGGAGAAGAAGAAAGAGGAGAAGATCGCCGTCTACGACCTCGGCGGCGGCACCTACGACATCTCGGTGCTCGAGCTCGCCGAGGGCGTGTTCGAGGTGAAGGCGACGAACGGCGACACGCACCTGGGCGGTGACGACTTCGATCAGCGCATCATCGAATGGCTGGTCGCGGAGTTCAAGCGGGAACAGGGCATCGACCTGTCGAAGGATCCGATGGCCCTGCAGCGGCTGAAGGAAGGGTCCGAAAAGGCGAAGATGGAGCTCTCCACGGTGATGCAGACGGAGATCAACCTCCCGTTCATCACGGCGGACCAGTCGGGCCCCAAGCATCTGAACATGACGCTGACGCGGGCCAAGCTGGAGCAGCTCGTCGACGATCTGGTGCGGCGCACCATCCCGCCGATGGAGCAGGCGCTGAAGGACGCGGGATTGAGTCCCAAGGACATCGACGAGGTGATCCTGGTCGGCGGCCAGACCCGCATGCCCAAGGTGCAGGAGATCGTGAAGACGTTCTTCGGGAAGGAGCCCCACAAGGGCGTCAACCCGGACGAAGTCGTCGCGATCGGCGCGGCGATCCAGGGCGGCGTGCTGGGCGGCGAGGTCAAGGACGTCCTGTTGCTCGATGTGACGCCGCTGTCGCTCGGCATCGAGACGCTGGGCGGGGTGACGACGGTGCTGATCCCGCGCAACACGACGATCCCGACCAAGAAGTCGGAGGTCTTTTCGACGGCCGAGGACTCGCAGACGACGGTCGAAATCCACGTGCTGCAGGGCGAGCGCCAGATGGCGGCGGACAACCGCACCATCGGCAAGTTCCAGCTGACCGGTATTCCGCCGGCTCCGCGGGGTGTGCCACAGATCGAAGTGACGTTCGACATCGACGCGAACGGCATCCTGCACGTGTCGGCGAAGGACAAGGCCACCGGGAAGGAGCAGAAGATCCGCATCGAGGCC
>WNGD01005165.1_pt1 | contig 13146 bp, 14 predicted proteins | sample 5400671 | NCBI WGS metagenome assembly WNGD01 (sample SAMN13153369, study PRJNA577476) | soil metagenome | isolation source: 40 cm soil or saprolite under grassland replicate 2 | place: USA:California | collected 2016-06-15
CGTCATCACCCCCGTCGAAACCATCAACACCGCGCCTAGCAAAGCGGCCACCGGCCGATTCAATGGCAGAATCCTGATCTGCCGGCCGCTGATCAAAACGTAAGTGATCCCGAAGATCACCGTCGCGACGAGTTCCTTCTCAAAATGATTCACGGGTGCTGCAAACGGATCATCGGCCCGGGATTAACGCAATCTTATCGAATCCATTGAACGTTGAGCGTTTCTCTGCGATAAACCTTCGAATCGTACGAAAATTATGCGGAGCATGACTGGATACGGTCGCGCCGAGACCGATCACGCCGGAACAAGGTTTAGCGTCGAACTCAATTCGGTGAACCGAAAGCAGAGCGACGTCGTGATCAATTTGCCGCGCGATCTGGCCGAGCTCGAACCGCGTATTCGTCAGACGATCAACGAAAATATTTCTCGCGGCCGGACCAATGCCATCGTCACTCTCCACAGCGGCGCAGACAGCGCCCGCAGCCTGGCGCTAAACACGGAACTCGCCCGCTCCTATCATGAAGCGATGCGCGCATTGCAAAAAGAGTTAAACGCACCGGGCGAGATCACCATCAGCACCATTTTGCAGGCCCCAGGCGTGATGCGGTTCCCGGAAGAAGCCGTGAAGGCGGAAGAAGCATGGCCCAAGGATTTGATTCACCGGCTCAAGGCGATCCGGAAAAAACTCAAGGAGGTCCGCGCGCTTCATCCCGACGCGGTGAAACGATATCGCGCCGCGCTGCTTGACCGAATTCAAAAAGCCGGGCTGCCGATCGCCAGCGACGACGAACGGGTTCTCAAGGAAATTACCTTCTTTGCCGACCGCGCTGACGTCTCGGAGGAGTTGACGCGCCTCGAGAGTCACCTCGCTCAATTTGCTCATCATTTGCGCAGCAAAGAGCCGGTCGGGCGCACATTGGAATTCATCACCCAGGAAATTTTTCGCGAGCTCAATACGCTGGGCGCAAAAGCGAATGATGCCGCCATTTCACAACGCGTCATCGCCTGCAAAGCCGAACTGGAGAAGATTCGAGAACAAGTTCAAAACCTTGAGTAACCAGTTCAGCCGCTCCGGAATTCTGTTCGTCATCTCGGCGCCCTCAGGCGCAGGCAAGACAACCCTCGTGGAAGCAGTCCGGAAAACTTCCGATCTTTTTTACTCCGTCTCTTGTACGACGCGCGCGCCGCGCAGCGGTGAAACTGACGGCGAAGATTATCAATTTCTTTCGGATGCAGATTTTCGCGCGAGACTCGGAGCCGGCGATTTCTTGGAGCACGCGCAGGTGCACGTAGATTTTTACGGTACTTTACGCGAACCGGTGCTGACGAATTTGAAAAACGGCGTTGATGTCTTGATCGATATCGACACGCAAGGCGCCGCCACCATCCGCAACTGCGATGATCCAGTAATTCGCCGGGCCCTGACGGATGTTTTTATCATGCCGCCCGATCTCGACGAATTGCGGCGACGATTGCGCAAACGCGGCACCGAGACCGAGGAGCAGATCGAACGCCGGTTGGAGACCGCCGTGCTAGAAATGGAATTATGGCGCGATTACCGCTACACTATCATTAGTGGGTCAGTCGAGGAGGATCTGGAAAAATTCCGATATATCATGGCTGCAGAAAGTTATTTGAGCCGTCGTTTAAGGCCGAAATGATTCCCATCACTATCTACGGGTTAATCTTGTCAATTTAAGATGGAAAAAAATTCCAAGCGCAGACTTGAAAAAACCAGCGCGCGAAAAGTCGTGCGCATTGCGGCTGGGAAGAAAAGCATCGTCCTCGGCGTCACAGGCTCTATCGCTGCGTATAAATCTGCGGAGCTGGCCAGTCTGCTTGTCAAACAGGGCCACGACGTTTTTGTGGTCATGACGCACGACGCGACCGAATTCATTTCACCGCTCACGTTGCAAACGCTTTCCAAAAATCCCGTGACGACCACCTTCTACGATGAAAAAGAAAACTGGCGGCCCGGCCACATTGATCTCGCGGATCGCGCGAACCTGGTCCTGATCGCGCCAGCCACCGCGCACATCATCGCCGAACTTGCCCACGGTCTGGCGGGTCATCCGCTGGCGGCGATCGCGCTTGCCACGCGCGCGCCCATTCTGATCGCGCCGGCCATGAATGGAAAAATGTGGCAACATCACGCCACGCAGGAGAACGTCGAAAAACTCAAAGCGCGCGGGGTCGAATTCATTGGGCCGGAAGAAGGAATGCTCGCGTGCGGTTACGAAGGCCTTGGCCGGCTTTGGAACGTAAATGACATCGCGTTCCGGGCCGAATTTCTTCTTAGCCGCCACGACACATTGATCGCGTGAGATTTCTCGTCACGGCCGGATCGACGCGCGAGCTTATCGATCCGGTCCGTTACATCTCGAATCGCTCTTCCGGGAAAATGGGCTACGCCATCGCCGAAGTAGCGCTCGAAGCCGGACACGAAGTCATCTTGATTTCCGGGCCGGTCCACCTCGAGCCACCGCGCGGCGCGAAGTTGGTTTCCGTTTCCACCAGCGACGAAATGTTCGATGCGGTCCACCGGGATGCAGACAGCTGCGACGTATGCGTCTTGTGCGCGGCCGTGGCGGATTACAAGCCGGCGAAAGTTTCGCCGGTGAAAATTAAGAAGCGCGCCGGTAACCTTTCCCTCGAATTAGTTCCCACGCGCGACATTCTCGATTCGTTAGGCCGCCGGCAGCATCGACAATTTCTTCTGGTTGGTTTCGCCGCGGAAACAAATGACGTTGAACAAAACGCGGCGCAGAAACTGCACGCAAAAAATTGCGACATCATGGTCGCGAACGACGCGCGTCTGGGGATGGAGAGCGATGAAAATGAGTTGATGATTCTGTTTCGTGACAGCGAAATGAGAAAAATTTCGCGTGCGCCAAAAAAAAAACTCGCGCGCGAGCTGGTGAAAATTTTTTCAGAATTCGCAACAAAACATTTGACAAAAAAAATGTGATGATTACTGAACGCAAGTAAGTGAAGTGAAAATCATTCCCAACTCTTCACCATTCTCCGCGCGTTGCGGATTGAAAGGGGGGGATTAGTCGATGGCAAAGAAAAAAGCAGCAAAGAAAAAATCAGCGAAGAAAAAGAGGCACTAAGCCCAACGCTGGATTAACAGCCCCGAAATTCTTCGGGGTCACAACACCTAACTTTAACCCGGGAGGAGAATATATTTTCCTCCCGGTTTTTTTTGTGCGCCCTGTCATTTCGGGCCGAGATAGACGGCGAGGGACCTCACAATCGGAGCGTGGATTGCGCAAGTCCATTAAGCGTAACCAGGAAAGGTACGTGAGATCCTTCGCTGTGCTCAGGATGACACACAGTATTTGCAGTTCCATCGGAATCCTATTTCCGCTGTGCACTTGGTGTTCTTTGTGCGACGTAATCCTTTGATGAAGCGTTATCTCGATGCGGCTGAAAATGCCGCGCGCGAAGCGGGAAAGTTGCTTCGCCAAAATTTTCAGCAGCGTCAGCGCGTCCACTCCGTGGCAGCACACGACATCAAATTGGAGATCGATATTGAGGCGCAGGAGTTGATCAGCAAATTGCTTCTCGACGTATTTCCCGCTCATGCGCTTTACGGCGAGGAAGGTATCGTGGGGGATCAATCCAGCGATCATCAATGGATCGTCGATCCGCTGGACGGCACGGTGAATTATTTCTACGGCATTCCTCATTTTTGCGTTTCGATCGCGCTACGCCTGCGCAACGAGATCATGGTCGGCGTGATCTACGATCCGCTTCGCGATGAGATGTGGGTTGGACGAAAAGGCGAAGTCCCGCAATTAAATGGCTGCTCGATCCATGTGAGCGATCGCGCGGAGCTCGCTGAAGCCGTCATCTCGATCGGGCTCGCCAAAACCGCGGAGACGATCAACGCGAACTTTCCGTTGCTCCAGGAAATGATTCATCGCGTACGCAAATGCCGCGTGTTCGGCAGCGCTGCGCTCGACCTGGCCTACGTCGCGTGCGGACGATTCGATGCATACATTGAAACGGGTATCAGTTTGTGGGACATCGCAGCGGGCTGGCTTCTGGTTGAAAACGCCGGCGGCACTGTCGATCTTCGTCCGCGCGAGAACATGAAAGACAAATACAGCATTGTAGCGTCGAACGGCGTGATCGATCTGAAACTGTAGCCATGAATGAGGAAGCACGAATGACGAATGACGAATATTTTGCGCGCGCAGCGCGCCTTGGAGTGCGGCGGCTTGACGCCGCTTTAACGCTTCAACGATTCCTTGGCCGCCGGAGCCTTGGCGAAGGAGGCAAAGCTTTAGCTTGGCGCAGCCGATGATTCGTTGCGGCATCGGTTACGACATCCACCGTCTCGCGGAGGGGCGAAAACTGATTTTGGGCGGCGTCGAGATTCCACACTCGCACGGGTTGGAAGGACACTCGGACGCGGATGTTTTGTCGCATGCGATCGCAGATGCGTTGCTCGGCGCGATCGGCGCGGGCGACATTGGCCTGCATTTTCCAAATACGGATGAGTCGATTCGCGGGATCAGCAGCCTCGAGATTTTGAAACGAGTGGCGAAATTGCTTACCGACAAAAGAGTACGCGTGATCAATGTCGATGTCACACTCATCGCCGAAGCGCCGAAAATCGTCCCGCACGTTCCCGAGATGCGCCAAAAAATTGCCGACGCCATCGGCACAAGCGATTCGAACGTGAACGTTAAAGCGACGACGAACGAAAAGCTCGGCCCAATCGGACGCGGCGAAGGGATGGCCGCAATTGCGATTGCAACGATTGAGATAACGGATATCGGCGATTGACCTCAATCGCCATGGCAATTCAAGGTGAACCGCAATCATAAAACGTATGGCGCTGCGCTTTTTTAATACTTACTCGCGCGAACTGGAAGAATTCGAACCGCGCGATCCGGCTGCGCGCCCGATCCGCATCTACACCTGTGGCCCGACCGTTTACAGCCGTGCGCACATCGGAAACTTCCGCGCCTATATCTTCGAAGATTTGCTTCAGCGCCATCTCGAACTGCGCGGTTACAACGTGCATCGCGTAATGAACATCACGGATGTGGACGACAAGACGATTCGCGGCGCGCGCGAAGCAAAAGTGCCGCTTGCCAAGTTCACCGAGCAATTCAAACAGGCGTTCTTCGAAGATGCTGAAACGTTGCGGATCAAGCGGGCGGATGAATTTCCCGCCGCCACCGATCAGCGTTACATCGACAGGATGATCGAGATGATCGGCGCACTGATCGCGCCAGGCCTCGCTTATCAGGCCGAGGACAAATCAGTTTATTTTCGCATCAATAAATTCCCGGACTACGGAAAGCTCGCGCATTTCGATCTCACCCAATTGCAGTCGACCGGACGCGTGAAGCACGACGAATACGATAAGGAGCACATTGGCGATTTCGCGCTTTGGAAAGCATGGGACGAAGAAGACGGCGATGTGAAATGGGATTCGCCATGGGGACCCGGCCGTCCGGGATGGCATATCGAATGCAGCGCGATGGCGACGGCGCTACTCGGCGACCAGCTCGATATCCACTGTGGCGGCGTCGATAACATTTTCCCGCATCACGAAGCGGAGATCGCTCAGAGCGAAGGCGTGACGGGCAAGAAATTCGTCCGCTACTGGCTGCATTGCGCGCACCTGCTGGTCGATGGCCAGAAAATGGCGAAGTCACTGGGTAATTTTTACACCGTGCCGGATGTCATCGCGAAGGGTTACACTGGCCGGGAGCTTCGTTACGCGCTGCTGCGCGTGCATTATCGCGTGCCACTCAATTTCACCTGGGAGGGAATGAACGAGGCCCGTGAATCGCTCGGTCGCATCGACGAATGGCTGACGCGTCTACGCGAAATCGCGCAAGAACAAGACGTCCAACGCTCAACGTCCAACGCTCAACGCCCAATTGAGAAATCTGACTTCGAGAACGCGCTCGATGATGATCTGAATATTTCGGCCGCGCTGGGATTCTTGTTTGAATCGATTCGCCAAACGAATCGCGCGATGGATGAAAACAAACTGGACGCTGCCTCCGCAAGAGCATGGGTGGATTGGTGGGAACGGATCAACACAGTTCTCGATCTCGAAACGAAGGCCGAAATCGTGGTACCACTGGAAGTGGCACAACTCGCAAATGAGCGCGAGAATGCAAGGCGCGAAAAGAATTGGAAACGAAGCGATGAACTGCGCGAGCGAATCTTCGCGCTCGGCTGGGAAGTGCGCGACACGAAAGACGGCCAAAAACTCACGCGGCGCGCGAACTCCGGGTAGCGCACGCGTCTCGCGTGCTGGCGAGCGCGTCCTCGCGATCGCGGATTTTTCTTAACGCCGCACCAGGTCTGAAAACTCGCTTTAACCAAAGTTCGTTTCGGCGCGACACCGAAACCAAGTCGCCGCGGCGACCGCTCCCCAGAAAAAATGCGCTCGCAACCAACTAATAGATTCGTCATCTTGAGCACTGAAAATGTTTGCGCCCGCGGATTTTCTTGACCTCGAACGCACGGCCCACTCGAAGTTGTTTGAAAACCAGAGCTATGTTTGGGACGCGCTCAAACAAATTGCGAGCTACCTGCAGTTTCGCTTAAAGCCAGCGATCCTGGGCGAGCTGATGGGCAAGCCGTTCATCAGTAACCATGTCTTCATCGGCAAAGGAACAATCGTTGAGCAGGGCGCGTTTTTGAAAGGCCCGGCATGGATCGGTGAAAATTGCCGGGTCCGCAGCGGTTGCTACGTGCGCGAGAACGTGATCGTCGGTAACGGTGTTGTGATGGGGAACTCGTGCGAATTCAAGAATTGCATCCTCTTCGACGATGTTCAGGTGCCGCACTTCAATTACGTTGGCGATTCTATTCTTGGTCATCACGCTCATCTTGGCGCAGGCGTAATTCTTTCAAACGTGAAACTCGACCATGGCGAGATCGCCGTGATCACGCCAGATGGTGACATTGCCACCGGTCTCAAAAAATTTGGCGCCATCGTCGGTGACAGAACTGAGATCGGCTGCAATGCGGTGATTAACCCTGGCTCGGTCATTGGGCGCGACTGTATGATCTATCCTGGTGTCAATTTCCGCGGCTTCCTTTCCCACGGCAGCATGCTGAAACTACGACAGGAACTGCAGGTAATAGAGAAACGCGAAATCTAACGGAAGCGGGTCAAGAGCAGGAATCAACGGCCTTCCAAGCGAAGCCTGGCGGATGGGGGGGGATTCGAACCCCCGGTGCCTTTCGGCACACACGCTTTCCAGGCGTGCACAATCAACCGCTCTGTCACCCATCCGTTCTAATCTTACTCTTCCTCTGCATCTTAATCTTAGTCCGGCTCGAGACAATCGGAACAGAGGAAGAGTAGGAGGAAGAGGGAGAGGAAGATTACTACAGCTGCAAGCGACGGAACAATTCGTCGAGCGGTAACTGGATGCCGATGTAAAATTCGCCGAAATCGGCGTACTCGGCGCTCACCGGATCAAATCGCATTTTGTAAACGATCGCTTTGATCTGAAATGTGTCGCGCGAAAAAAGTGTCACGCCCCATTCGGCATCATCGAGGCCGGTGGAACCGGTAATCAGCTGTTTCACTTTGCCGGCGAACTCGCGCCCCACACTAGCGTGACCTTTCATCAGTTTGCGGCGTTCGTCATACGGAAGCGCATACCAGTTGCGCTGTTCGCCGCGACGTTTGCTCATGTTATAGAAACAAACCACCGGCCAATCAGGCAGCGTCGGATAAACGCGCTCCTGCCGATAATGTTTCATCCGCTCGCGAAACGTCGTCAGGGCTTCTTCGAGCTTTGCGGTATCGTTGCGGACATTCGGCTCCAGTGTTTGCGCGTATTCTTCTTCGCTTGTGATGTATTCACTTTCCTCTGTCAGCGACAGGTAACTGTAAACTGGCGTCAACACGTCCGCGCCTAACGACAGCGAAAGCCGTTTTTCGATCCCGTTGGCGTCGTGCAAGTCGGGCGTGATCAACATTAAGCCGATGTCCGCCTTCGGCGTCACCATGCCGAGCGTGAGCAATTGCGTCGAATCCATAGAGCGCACTTCCTGCACAAGCGACGACAGATTGGTTTTTGCAGCGTTTTGTTCGTCCCGGCTGAGCAATTGCCATTGGCCGTACTCGACCCGGTAAAACAAATGCAGACAATGCCAGCCTTCCTCCGGCACAAGCGCGGTGTTCTTATCAGTCATCGCGCTAGTTTCCGACGCGAAAATCTCCGGTCAAGGGTAGCGCACGCGTCTCGCGTGTTGGCGAGCGCGTCCCGCGATCGCGGACTCTTCATAAGACTTCGCTGAATCCGATGGCACAACCTAAGAAAAGATCGTTTCGGCGCGACGCCGAAACCAGCACGCGAGACGCATGCGCTACCCAGGCGTCTGCGCCTTCGGCAAATGCGCCATGCAATATTCCTCGCCATCGCTCGCGACGCGGAAATCCAGATTTGGATCGGTCAACTCCGTTGCGCCGCAGACCGCGCAGTGATGTAGCGCATCATCCGTGCTGCGTGAATGGTCTTCGAAACGTCGTCGCCGCGTTGAAACTTCGTGCCGATGTCGCGCCTGGTGAATGATCTCCGGGCCAAAGAAGATGAAGTAATTGGCAAAAGCGGCAATGAGCGCTGCGCGATACGAGTTTGGTCGCAGAACAAATCCGAGCAGCAGATACGCAGCCACAACCCACGCCAGCCACTTAATTTTTACCGGTAAAATAAACAGAATGTAGATGACGTCGTCTGGATAAAATCGCGCGAACGCGAAGAACAACGATGCGATGAGCATGCCGTTGGAGAAATTGCTACCGAAAAAGAATGCCGCGACGGTCGTGCCAATCATGCCGACGAGGAAATACAGCGTGAGCCGAAACGGTGCCCACGCGCGTTCGAGACGTTCGCCAATGAACCAGAGAAACCAGAGTGCGAGCACTACCCAGAGGGTTTGCATTGGGCCGGGGGCTCCGATACCACGCGGAATGAAAATGTAGGTGACCAATCGCCAGACTTGGCCATGTCGAATGCGCGCCGGATCGAGATCGAGTACGGACGCGAAGCCCGGGTTTAGCAACATCAACGCCCAAACGAGCGCGGTGAAGCCGATCACGATGCGGATTAATCCCGGGATGCCGAGGAAACCAAAGCGGCGTTCGAGTTTATCGAGCCAGGTCATCGTCGCGAAAGTAACGCATCAATCCCTCACCTCAATCCTTTCCCTTTCGAAAGGGAGAGGCAGACTGGCTATTGCATTTATCCACCGAGGAACGCGAGTGAGGCTGTGTTTCCTCTCCTCCTCAATCGAGGAGAGGATGAAGGTGAGGAGTCGAAATCGAGCCGACTTGTCAATCAGCCACGCCCTTGCGCCACTTTCCTCTGAGTCTAGTTTGGACGTATGACTGAAGTCGCACCAAAAAAAACGCCGTTTTACGACGAGCACGTGCGACTGGGCGCGAAAATGGTTTCATTCGCCGGGTGGGTCATGCCGGTGCAATACACCAGCATTGTGGAGGAGCATCAGGCGGTGCGAAATAACGTGGGCATCTTCGACATTTCGCACATGGGACAACTGATTGTCGATGGAGCGGGCGCACATGAATGGCTCAATACGATGCTGACCAACAACATCGAAAAGCTCGATGTCGGCATGGGCCAGTACACTTTTCTCCTTAACGAGCGAGGTGGAATCATTGATGATCTGATCGTTTATCGGATCGGCGATCAGAAGTTTCTGCTCGTCGTCAACGCGGCTCGCACTGACGAGGATTTCGCCTGGCTGCAAAATCATCTCAAGAAACGGCGCTCTTTAGATCCTTGCAGACTCACAGATCGCAGCGCGAATTTCGGCGGCGTAGCCATTCAAGGGCCACGTATCGGCGAATTATTTCACGCCCTGTTCGGCAAAGATGGCGAGCTCCCTCCGCGAAATGTGATTGTCGACCTTCCATTCGACGAAACAAAGGTTTCCGTCGCGCGCACGGGTTACACGGGCGAGGACGGCATCGAAGTTTTCTTTCGCGCGAATGACGCGGTGAAGCTTTGGAACGCCGCGCTCGAAAAGGGCAAACCGCTTGGAATCAAACCGTGCGGACTCGGCGCGCGCGACACGTTGCGTCTGGAGATGTGCTATCCGCTCAATGGTTCTGATCTTTCGCCAGAACGAAATCCGATCGAGGCAGGACTTGGCTTCTTCGTCGACCTCACGAAAGCAAACTTCATCGGGCACGACGCCTTGTTGAAGACAAAAGAGAGCGGATCGCGAGAGAAGCTCGTGCCGTTCCGAATGAAGGAGAAAGGGCCGCCGCCGCGGCCGCACTACGCCGTTTTCCATAATAGCGAGCGGATTGGTGAAGTCACCAGCGGCACGCTCTCTCCGAGCTTGAACTGGGGCGTAGGAATGGCGTATGTCTCAGCGGCGCACGCGAAGATCGGCGCGCAAATCGACATCGAAATTCGCGGGCAAAAATTTCCGGCTATCATCGAAAAGAAACCGCTCTACAAAAAATCAGCATCATGAATGTCCCAGACGATTTGCTTTACACCGAGACACACGAATGGATTAAGCCCGAAGGCGAAAACGTCCGTGTCGGCATCACCGACCACGCGCAATCGGAATTGACCGATGTTGTTTACGTTGAATTGCCGAAAATGGACCGGCAAGCGAACGCGAAAGAAGCGATCGCCGTTGTAGAATCAGTCAAAGCGGCCAGCGACATTTACGCGCCGCTGAAAGGAACGGTTGTCGAGATAAACAAAGCGCTCGAAGCCGACCCGGGCCTGATCAACCGCGAACCCTATGGCCAGGGCTGGATTTTCGTTCTTAAGATCGACAACGCCGACGATCTCAAACAGTTGAAAACCGCTGAGGCGTATCGAAAGCAGATTGGTTGAAAGCGGCACTAAAGCAAAACAATCTAACTGATTACTTTCACCCAACGGCTCGACTCGTAATTGCGTGGCGGGGGCACGAGCATCGGTGGAATAGGAATTACTAGTGGCCGAACCTTCTTCGGCTTGAACCGCCATTGCCGGAATTGTTCGATAGCCGCTGGATCCAGCAGCTTTGCGTCGTCGATAGCTGTGGTGGTGGGTTCAAGTTCTACTTCAATGTAAGTATCGGGCGGCGGCAGCTGATCCGCCGAAGCGTTGGTTTCAAGAAAGCCAAGTAACGCTACGATCAGAAACAAGCTGAACCACAATGGTTTCATCTCGCGCGTCATAAGTTTACCCACGTCTGCATCAGCGGCAAATACCTTTGTCAAGTGCATCCTCCGTTCCCGAAGTCGCCCCTTTTCTCTTGGCTAACCCTGTGCTTAATTCCTCGTTCTCCCCATGAGCAGCAAATCGAAGCTGCGTGAGGCAGAGCTTAACTTCGAAAGCGCGATGGATCGGCTCGAAAAAATTGTCGAACAGATGGAGTCTGGCAAACTGCCGCTCGAAGATCTCATCGTGCGCTACGAGGAAGGAATGAACCTGGTGAAAATTTGCCAGGAACGGCTTGCCAAAGCCGAACAGAAGATTGAAATCATTGCTCGCAATAGCGCTGGCAAGCCGATAGTTAAGGACTTTGAGCCAACACCGGAGACGACCGGGCAGGCGGCCGTTGCCGATGACTCCCAAGATGCAAATGACGAAATCCGACTTTTCTGAGAATTCTCAAACTTCCGAGGCAACGATCGCACCAAAGCGTTTGCTCGACGGGATCCGCTCGCCCGCGGACATCAAGGCACTGCGCGAACAGGATCTGCCGCAGCTTGCGCAAGAGGTGCGCGATGAGCTGATCAAGGTCCTTTCCCAAACGGGAGGACATCTGGGGCCAAACCTCGGTGTGGTGGAGCTAACGATTGCCTTGCATCGCGTCTTTAACACGCCGCGTGACCGCTTTGTGATGGATGTGAGTCATCAGGGCTACGTGCACAAAATGTTTACCGGGCGTCTCGACCGTTTCCAGACAATGCGGCAATTCGGCGGGCTCAACGGTTTTCTTTTGCGGACGGACAGCGAACATGATTGCTACGGCGCGGGCCACGCTGGGACCGCGCTTTCCGCTGCACTCGGGATGGCGGTCGGACGCGACCTGCGCGGCGGTGACGAGCACATCGTGGTTGTCGCAGGCGATGCCGCATTCACCTGCGGAATCAGTTACGAAGCGCTCAACAATGTGAAATCGCACACCAAGCGATTCATTGTGGTGCTTAACGACAATGAATGGTCGATCGCGAAGAACGTCGGTGCGATCGCGAGCTATCTGAACAGCATCGTGACGAATCCCACTTACGCGCATCTGCACGATAAGGCGCGCGATTTCATCCAAGCGATTCTCGGAAAGACCGGAGTGCAGCTCGCGCACAAGGTTGAAGAAAGCGTCAAAGGCTTGCTTGTGCCCAGCGTCATCTTCGAGGAGCTGGGCTTGCGTTACTACGGGCCGATCGATGGGCACGATATTCCCCTGCTCATCCGGACGTTTGAGTTTTTGAAAACGCAGGAAGAACCCGTTCTGCTGCACATTCTCACGCAGAAAGGCAAAGGCTACGCGCCCGCACTGAAACAACCCGACAAGTTCCACGGGCTCGGCAAATACAAGATCGAGAGCGGCGAAACGGCGCCGACGCCAACGCCAACGTATTCAGAAATTTTCGGCAAGACGCTGGCGAAATTCGCGGAGACAAATCAGAAGCTTGTCGCCATCACCGCGGCGATGCCGAGCGGGACCGGGCTCTCGCATTTTCAGAAGGCGCATCCCGGTCGCTATTTTGATGTCGGGATCGCCGAAGAGCACGCCACGCTTTTCGCATGCGGCCTGGCAACACAAGGCTTGCAACCGTTCCTCGCGATTTACTCCACGTTTTTCCAGCGGGCCTACGACATGGCAATCCACGACATCGCCATTCAAAATCTCAACGTGAAGCTTTGCATGGATCGCGCCGGGTTAAGCGGCGACGACGGCCCCACGCACCATGGTCTGTTCGACATCGGCTACCTGCGACACGTCCCGAACTGGGTGCACATGCAGCCGAAGGACGAAGATGAGTTCGTGGATATGCTCTGGACGATGTTGCACTACAACTCCGGTCCAATCGCCATTCGTTACCCGCGCGGGTCGGGAACGGGCGCAAAAATCAAACCGGAGCCGAAGCTTCTCGAGATTGGCAAAGCCGAG
>WNGD01007377.1_pt1 | contig 13145 bp, 10 predicted proteins | sample 5400671 | NCBI WGS metagenome assembly WNGD01 (sample SAMN13153369, study PRJNA577476) | soil metagenome | isolation source: 40 cm soil or saprolite under grassland replicate 2 | place: USA:California | collected 2016-06-15
GACCATCACGCCGACGCCGAAGATCGCCATCGCGGTGCCGTACTCTTCGCGCGGGAACTCCTCGTAGAGAATCGCCTGCGAGGTGGAGAGCAGCGCGCCGCCGCCCAGTCCCTGGATGATGCGCCAGAAGACCAGCGCCTCGAGCGAGCCGGCATTGCCGCACATGAACGACGCGATCGTGAACAGCGCGATGGACCTGGCGAAATAGCGGCGCCGGCCGAAGTAGGCCGACAGCCAGCCGGTGATCGGCAGCACGATCACGTTGGCGACGATGTAGCCGGTCGAGACCCAGGCGATCTGATCGAGCGTCGCGCCCAGGTTTCCCATCATGTGCGGGATCGCCACGTTCACGATGCTGGTATCGAGCAGCTCCAGCACCGACGCGAGCGACACCGTGATCGCGATCAGGTATCTGAAACGATAGCGGTCCGGCGGTAAGGCGATCGCCGTCATTAGTGCGTCTTGATCGTCGCGACGGCGCTCATTCCCGGCCGCAGCACGTGGGCGGGGTCGGCGGCGCCATCCAGATGGATCCGCACGGGAATCCGCTGCACCACCTTCGTGAAGTTGCCCGTCGCATTGTCAGGCGGCAGCAGCGAGAACTTCGCCCCCGTCGCGGGTGACAGGCTCTCGACATGACCGCGGAAATGCACGCCTTTGTAGGCATCCACAGTGATGTCTGCGGGATCGCCGGGTGTCACATCGGCCGTTTCGGTTTCCTTGAGATTCGCGGTGACCCACACATCCTCGAGCGGCACGACCGCCATCAGCGGCTGCCCCGGCTGGACCAGCTGGCCCAGCTCCACCGCCTTCTTCGAGACGACGCCGGCCGACGGCGTGATGATCCGCGTGTAGGAGAGCTGCAGCGCCGCCTGGTCGCGGGTGGCGCGTGCCGCCGCCACGCGGGCGTCCGCCCCCACCAACGCCGCCTGCGCGGACGCGAGCTGCGCGGCGGCCGCCGTCGAGGCGGCGCGCGCCGCATCAAGCTGCTGCTGGCTGACGACGTTCTGGGCCGCGAGCGGCTCCATGCGCGCCAGATCCGCAGCCGCCTTGATCGCGTTGCCCTGCGCCTGCGCTACCGCGGCATCCGCCTGCCCGACGCGGGTGCGGCTGCTCACCGTCGCCAGCAGCGCGGCGAGATCGGCGTCGGTCTGCGCGAGCCGCGCCTGGAAGTCGCGGTCGTCGAGCACAACCAGCGTGTCGCCCGCCTTCACCGCCTGGTTCTCGGCGACGCGCACCTCGGAGACGTACCCGCCGACCTTCCCCAGCACCGGGACGATATGGCCGTCCACCTGCGCGTTATCGGTCGACACGTGCGAGCGGCCGAACCACCATTTGCGCGCGCCGAAGGCGATCAGGGCCAGCAAGACCACGCCCATCACCATGAAGACCGTCCGCCGCGGGCTCTTGGGTCGCGCCGCGGGAGTCGAGGGTCGCGGCGCGGGCCGGACCGGAGTTTCTGTATCGGGTTCCATCGTCGTAGCCATTGTCCTCTTCCTTTAATGCAGGGTCCGCGCGCTGCCCACCGAGCGGGCCAACGCAATTCGTGCCGATACGGCGGCAAACCGCGCGTCGATATCAGCATCGCGCGCGCGCAGCATTGAAGCCTGGGCGGTGATCACTTCGATGTTACCGGCAACACCCGCCTTGAACCGCTGACGGGCCTCAGAAACCTCCTGCGCGGCGAGCTGCAGCCGCTCGGCGGCGATCTGCTGCTGGGCGCCCGCGGAGCGCAGATCGAGCAGCGCACCGTCGACGTCGGCCGTCACCTGCTGCCGCAGATCGCGCACGCGCACATCCGACTCGCGCACCGCGGCCTCCTGCTCGCCCTTCCGACCTTCGAGCCGGAAGCCGTCCAGAATCGGCAGGGTGACCGCCACCGCCACCTGCCGCGTTCCGGTAGCGTCCGGAGGACGCAGGCCACTGAATCCGTAATCGGCTTCGAGATCCAAACGCGGCAAACGCTCCGCGGAAATCGCGCTCGACGCCTGGCGCGCGGCCGCGCCGCGTGCCTGCTCGGCGAGCAGATCGGGCCGCGTCGCAATCGCCTGGGTCACGGCCGCATTGCGGTCGTCCGGCACGCTCGCGGCGCCAAGCGCAGGGCTGAGGCTGTCGGTCAGCGCGATCGCCGAGCCCGGATCGATACCCATCGCACGCGCGAGATCGATCTTCGCGCGATCCAGCTGATTCGCCGCAACGACGAGACGGCCGGCCGCTTCGGCGAGCTGCGTCTTGGCGCGCGTGACGTCGATCGACGCGCTTACACCCGCTCGCTGCTGTGCCACGGCGAGGCCGACGAGCTCAGCCGCCAGAGTCGAATCGGCCTGCCGCGCCTCGACCACCGCCGCCGCGCGCGCCGCGCGGACATACGCCAGCGCGACGTTCTGCGCGGCGGTCTCGACGACCGCCGTCCGCTCGGCATTCGTCGCGTTGAGCTGACCGCGCGCCGCACCAACCCGACGCCTGCTCGATGCATCGAAGAGTATCTGCGTGACCCGCGCGCGCCCGTCGTAGGCATTGAACGGCGGCACGAGCGACGGCAGCGACAGTCCTGGAATCTGGAACCCGAGCGTCCGGGGGTTGAACGTGCGGTTCACCCACGACCCGGTGAGCGAGAGATTCGGCAACAGGGCGGAACGGGCCTGACGCACGCGAGCGCCCGCCGCGTCGCTGCGAAATCCGGCGATCGTCACCGCCGCGGGAGCGGTGTCCGCGCTCGCGCCCGTTGCCTCACGAACGGCACCCGCGAACGAGAGACGCAAGGGCGCAGGCGCCTGCGCCTGCACGAGATCGGCGCCGAGCAGCGCGAGAATGAGTACGGTCAGTGACTTCCTTGCTGATGCCATGGAGATAGAGATCGATATGGGTGTCGAGGTATTTGGCGACGTCAAAGCCTTCGGGCATGCATGCGGCGAACGCTTTGCGCGCGACTGCCCCGCTCCAGAACGCCGGCCATCAAGCGATGGCCGCGTGTTACGACTTCCTCGTAATAGAATCGCGCGAGCTCGGGGAAGTTCCCCGCCTCGGCGATCATCAGCCGGGGGATTCCCGACAGCGGCGTATCACCCATGAGGCGGAAGTATTCGCGCACGAGCTGCTCGAACAGATCGCGGGCGGTGCCGGTGAATGAGTGCGCGAGCGCTTCCCCCTTGGCGATCACCGGGACGATCGTCTCACGCACCAGCGCCTTGAAGAGGGCTTCTTTGTTTTCGTAGTAGAGGTAGATCGTGCCCTTGGTCACGCCGGCGCGGCGGGCGACGTCCTCGAGCTTGGTGGCGGCGAACCCCCGGTCGGTAAACACCTCGAGCGCCGCCTGGAGGATCTCCTCAGGTCGTGCGCTCTTGCGACGGCGCCAGCGGGGTTTTGTTGCGGTGCTCGACATTCACGCTCCGAAGTTAGTAACTGAACGGGCAGTAAGTAACTTCGGTTCCCGCCCGCGAGTCAACCCCTCCGGCGGTAGTAGAGGATGAGATCCGTACTAGGCGGTTTGTGGCCCAATTGGCGGAGAAACGTGACGATCTGGCCACGATGATAGGAGGAATGGTTGATGAAATGGCGAAACATCTGGCGGAACGTGTGCACGTATTCGCCGCCGCTGGAAGGCTTTACGAGCCGTGTGTCATCGAGCCGATCCTCGCTCTGCCCGGCCACGAACCTCCCCCGCTCCGCCTCGACCGCCTCCCAGCGCCCGCGCACCTCGGCCAGCGATTTGAGGTCGGCGCCCTGGGCGACGGCGGGATTCGGTCGTTGCAACCAGCGATGCAGCCACAGCTGCTCCGCCCACACGATGTGGGCGAGCGTGCCGTGAATCCCGCCGTAGCTGCTCTTCAAGTCGCGGAAATACTGTGCCTCCGGCACCTGAGCGGCCGCGTCGAAGATCGTGCGGTTCGCCCAGGCGTTGTAGTCGAAGAGCTCGAGGAACTCGTTCACGGCTGCTAGCGGGCGGCAGCCAGCTCCCCCGCATCCATCACGGCATCCTTCACGTCCCGGCCGTCGATGACCTGCTTGTCGCCGATCACCGAGCCCAGGACCTTGGCGTTGTGCACCTGGACGCCCTTGCCGAGGATGCTGTTGGCGATGGTGCTGCCGACAATCTTGCTCCCGAATTCGATCGACACGTTCGGACCGATCGTCGACTGCTCTAGCGTGACACCATCCTCGATATAGACCGGCTCGGTGATCTGCACATCGGATGGGACGGCGGCGGGACGCCGGCCGCGCCCGTGGCGGAGCAGGTGCTCATTGGTTTCGAGCAGCGTGTCGACCTTCCCGCAGTCATACCAGCCGCCGACGTCGCTGACGAAGAGCTTCTTGCCCTTGTCCGCCATGTATTGGAACGCATCGGTGAGATAGAACTCCCCGCCCTTCCCCGGCGTCGTCTTCAGCACGTGCTCGATGCCGTCGAACAGCGTCCGCCAATCCTTCACGTACTGCAGCCCGATGTTGGCTCGCTTCGAGATGGGCGTGTTCGGCTTCTCCACGATCTTCGTCATGTGGCTCTGCTGGTCGGTCACGACCACGCCGAAGCGTTGGTAATCTTCGACTTCCTTCGTCCAGATGATCCCGTCGGCATTGGTCGTTTTCACGATCGAGAGATCGGCATCGAACAGTGTGTCGACGAAAATCACGATCACCGGTCCAGCGACGTAGGGCCGCGCGAGATTCACCGCGCCCGCGGTGCCGTCGAGCACTTTCTGTTCGATGAACCGCGCCGGGATGTCGTAGTGCTTGCGGACGTACCGCTCGACCTTCTCCTTGAGATGGCCGGTGATGATGATCAGCTCGTCGAGCTCACCGGCGCGCCGCAGCGCGTCCATCACGTAGTCCATCACCGGCCGGCCCGCGACATGCACGAGCGGCTTGGGCACGCGTTTGGTGAGCGGCAACAGGCGGGTGCCCTTCCCCGCCATCGGCATGATGACCTTCATGGCACCCGTCCGTAGCGATCCTTGAGCCGGACGACGTCGTCCAGCTCCGGCGTGGACGCTTCGAGCAGATCGGTCACAGAGACGGCCTCGAATTGATGAATCTGTTTGGGAGGAATGTGGAACGCTTCGCCGGCGCGCACGCGCCGCTCGCGTAACGTCTCGCCCTCCTGGATCCGCAAAATGATTTCGCCGGAGAGCACGTAAATCGACTCATCCTTCTTATTGTGGTACTGCAGCGACAGCACATGTCCGGGCTCGATATGCAGAATCTTCCCGACGTAGCGGTCGGCTTTCGCCCATATGAGCTCGTAGCCCCACGGCTTCTCCACCCGGTAGGGAACGCCGCTCACGCGAGCCTCAGCTTCAGGGACGACGGCGCGGTCACGCATGCCGTCACGCATACCCCGCAGCCCACGCATCCCTCCGGCTTCAGCACCGGGTGCCCGCGATCGTCCAGCGCGAGCGCCCGCTCGCCGATCGGGCACGCCCGGGCGCATACGCCACACTCGGCACCCTGGAACGTGATGCAGCGCTGGGGGTCCAGCTCGAGAATCCCCATGTGCACCTGTTCCCACGGCACCTTCGTGAGCGCGCCCGTCTCGCACGCGGCGGCGCACGGCATGTCCTCGCACGCGATGCAGGCGCGCGTCGTCGGATCGATATAGGGCGTGCCGGCCGCCAGGCCCCCGCCGTTCGCCGGCATTTTGAGAATCGCATGGACGGGGCAGACATCGATGCAGTCACCACATCGTGTGCACGCCGCCACGAATGCGACTTCGTCCGCCGCACCCGGTGGACGAAACCACCGCTTGGGCGCGACACGCTCCTCGGTCCGCCGCGCAACCTCGTTGAGCAGCTTCCCGATGGTGGTCTGGAAGAAGGCACGCCGGTCGCTCAAAAGCTCGACTCCAGGCTGACCTGCCAGCGGAATTGCACGCGTTTGCCCGTGCCGTCGGCCGCGTAGTCCCAGCGGTTGACGATCAACGGCATCTCGAAGCGCATCGTCCACGCAAGGTCGTTGATGCGGTGCCGCGTGACGAGACCGACGCCCGCGTCATACAACGGCGTCTGAGAGTGATCGCCGGTCGCCGGCACGGCAAGTGTGTCGACCAACCCCGCGTCTGCGAACGCTTCGAGCGTGACGGCGGCGAGCAGCCCCCCTTGTTGGCGCTGGTACACCCTCTTCGTACCCTCGACGTTCACCGCGAGCGCCCAGCGGCCGCCGATGTCGGGGCGGAAGCCACGGAGGTTGGCGTCGCCCGGCGACTGATAATGGAAGCCGGGCCGCACGAACAGCGCGCCGCGGCTCCGCACCAAGGGATTCGTGAATGTCGTGTACGGATCGGCGCCGGCCACCATGATGCGACGTTGCAGCGGCGCCGGGCTGCTGGTGTCGGCCGCATAGATGCCGAAGAAGAGCCTGACACCGAGCGCCGGCGTCCGCACACTGGCTTCCGCGGTGCCGCGGGCGAACCCTTCGAAATCGAAGCGGCTCTTCGACTGTATCCCGGCGCCTGGATTCCGGTACAGGACGCCGCCGGCGAGGCCGGCCCGGTAGCGCCAGACACGATTGCCTTGCACGCTCGTCTTCGACCACCATGGCCTGATCTCGATGGTGCCCGCGTCGTCCCACAGCCGGCGGTCCACGGAGCCCAGGGTGCGCACGGCCATCCAGATCGCATCGACCCCGACGTGAACATCGGGCCCGAATGACAGGTGCTTGCGGAGCGAGCGGTCGGTGTGGATCGCGGCGCCGATCCGTCCCTCCACGCCCCACCCGGCCACCCACGCCTCGGTGCGCGGCATGGGGTGACTGACCGGATTGCCCACTCGCATGTACAGGCCAAAGCGCTCCGTGGCGTTGGTGGGATAGTTGGGATCCAATGCATACGACATCACGAGCAGATTCTTATCAAAACGGTCGAGGTAATTCTGCCGCGCTCGCAGCCCGACGGTGGTTCCGCCGAAATCGTTCGACCACGCGAGTGGCAGCCAGCTGGAGACGGTGCGGTCGCGGCGCGAGACGGCGCGCGTCGGGTTGTCGAACCGCCGCAGCTCCACGCCCCGTCCCCAATAGTTGTTGAGGGCATTCCAGTCGTGGGCGCGGTGCCGCGGATCGATTACCAGCCGCTTCGGCTTGGTGTTCGTGATGAAGGCCACTTGCTCCCGTTCCGCCTGCCCGCTGAGACGCGTGACGATCGAGTCGTCGACGGCAACCTCGATCGGCATCCAGCCGTCGCCGCGCCGCTCAACCGTCGCGGCCGTCAGCCATCTGCCGTCAGCCATCTTCCGGCGCTTCACCTTGCCGATCTTGTAATCGATCAGCGGCGTGCCGTGCAGCCACTGGGCGAAGAACCATTTCAGATCCTGGTGCGAGACCTCCTCGGCGACGCTCCGGAACGCGTTCTCGTCCACATGCTTGAGCCGCCAGCGCGCGTAGTAGGTCCGCAGGATCTGGCGCATCACGTCGTCGCCAACGATGTAGCGCAGCTGCTCGTAGAAGAGCTGCCCCTTCTCGTAGATCATGGTGTTGTACGTCGCGAAGTCGCGGTAGCGCTCGCTGATCATCGAGACCGGCTCGCTCCAGCGGTCCAGGTCCCAGAGCAGAATTTCGCTTTCGACGCCGGGGTATTCCGATGGCCCGCCGTGCGTTTCGACGAACCAGCCGGTCTGGAAGCTCGTGAACCCTTCGTCGAGGTAGCCTTCGCGCCACTCGTTGTTGGCGAGGATGCCCATCGTGTAGTTGTGACCGAGCTCGTGGACGATCAGGCCGAGGCCGGCGCTGCCGTCCATGATCATCATCGGGAATTCGGTGCCGCCGCCTTCGATGCGGTGGACATTGGTGATCTGCGGCCAGGCGAACTTGCCGTAGAGCGAGTCGAGCCAGGAGAGGGCGGCTTCGGTGCGCCGCACCGCGATCCCCTTCCCCCACGTCGCGCTGTCGCCGGGCTGGTAGAGGACGTGCACGACGACGTCCCTGTAGCGACCCTCTTCGTACCGATACTCGGGGTTCAACGAAAACGCGAAATGATGGACGGAATCGGCGTAGAATCTGACGCACTTTCGACCGGCGGCGACCGCACCGCATCGTGCCGACGTGCCGTCGTGCCGTCGTGCACCGTACCAATCGCGCTGATAGTCGATCCGGCCAACACCGACCGCCGCCTTTTGCCATCCAGGGTCACCGTCGATCGGCACGCCCGTGGCGCCAACCACCTGGTCCGCAGCCAGATCGAGCATGACGTCGTAGCTCGCGAACTCCCCGTAAAACTCGCCGGCCGGATACAGCGGGTGATCCTCCCACCCGTACTTGTCGTACACGACGACCTTCGGATACCACTGCGCGAAGTCGAAGCGCCGGCCCTGCCGCCCCTGGCGCCGCGGTAAAGTCGAAGGCCGCGCCTGCCAGGCAATCGTGACCTGCGTCGAATCGCCGGGCGCGAGCGCGCGCGGCAGACGCCAGTGGGCGATGGTCGAGTCGGGGGCGTACGGATAGTCCGGCTTCCCGAGCGAGCCTTGAGTGATCCGCTCGAACGCGTAATCGGGATCCTTCATGTGCTGGAATCGCACCCGCTGCTCGGCGGAATCCACGGCCGCCCAGCGCGATCCCGGGCGGAACGCATTCAGGTACTGATGGACGTAGAAATCCCGCAGCGTGTCGGGCGACTGATTGACATAGCTGATGCGGACGTTGCCGCTCAGCACGCCGCTCGACTCATCGAGCGACGCGACGATCTCGTACGCAACCCGCTGTTGCCAGTAGGTCGAATCGACGGCGAACGGAAGCATGGCCCGTGAATCTCGCGTGTTTCCGACCCCGCTCGCAAGGAAAGGACGGCAGTGCTGCCGCGTACAGCGCCACAATGGTCCTCCACCTTTGTCAGGAGGATTTATGTTGAACCGCAGTGGCGCTGTGGCGACGTTGCTCCTCATCGCCGCCTGCAGCGACCGAGCCGTGACGCCGCCCTCCGATATGCCGGCGGCCGCCCCCACGGCGAGCAGCAAGAGCTCCCCCCCCGAAGCACTCGCCAAGATGGTGGCCAAGGGGCTGAAGAACCCGGCATTCCGGGCTTACCTCAAGGCGCAGCTCGACGCCTCGCCCTACCGCGAGCACAAGCTGCAATTCGAGACGTTCCTTGCCGCAAACGAGGGGCGGGCGTTCCGCGAAATCGCCGGGGAGAACGGGACCACCAAGGAAGCGGTCGCGACCGAGGCGAAAGCGGCGATCGCGCTCGAGGTCTACTTCCCCGTCCCCGAGCATCGCGCGGCCTGGACCGGGGACGAGAACGTGCTTGTCGCCTCCGCCTTGAGGGACGACGATCCACCGATCGCCTTCGATCCCGATGGGAGGCGGCAGGTGCTCGATCCGGAGACTCCGCCGGCCACGCCCGTTCTGGCGGTGGTGCCGGTCGAGACCGACTTCTCGCGCGTACCGGCGAGGGTCGTCGAGTGCATCGAGGATTGCGGGGGAACGATCGGCGACGTCGTCCCTCCGCCCCCGCCGGCGCCCGGCTTGTACATGACCAAAAGCCATTTCGTGCAAACATTTGAAAGCTGGTTGAAGGGAGCCCCCGAATTTGAGGTACACATCCTCGGGCAGAAGGGCACGACGGACTCCTTGTACGACTATCAATGCGCCGGTGAGCACGCGGGCGGACCGTACACCTTCGACCAGAACGATCTCGACTGGTCAGGCAACGTGCTGCTGTTCTCCAAGACGCAGCTCGATCAGTACAATGCGGCGCATCCCAACCAGAACATCCGTGTGTTCGTGGTCGAGGACGATGATACGGCGTGCCAGATCAAGACCGATCCGAACCGATTCCAACATCTGATCGACGTCGTGGACAGCACCTACGGCCGGCTCACGTCCGGGAACGATTCGAGCAGGATTATTCCGAAGTACTTTGGCCGTGCGAAATCCGCGTACAACATCTTCCGTGCGCTGGCGAGCCTGATCAAGACCGACGACGATTTGGTCGGTAATGCGGTCGAGGACCAAGTCGTGGGGGCGACGTACCCGGGCTTCAATTGGTTCGTCAAGGGCGACAACAACATTACCAACGGCTGGATCAACCTCGTGGTGGTGAACTGACAAACATGCGGACCTTCTTGACGCTGATACTCGTGTGGGGAGCGGCTACCAACGCCGCGGCGCAATGGTACGTGGGACTGGAGATTTCAACGACTCGATATGGCGGCTCCTCACACGACACATCGAATGCGCATGCGGCGTCGGATGGACGACCTGGTGATGCCACCGTTTGGCACCTGCGCGTCGGTAGGAATTGGGGCCGATACGGCGTCGCGGTGCGCGGCGCGCACTCGACGCCAGGTTTGGCAGTCACAGGACAAGGTCTCAATCTGACCGACAAGACGAGCGGCGGACTCACAGAGCTCGCGGCGATTGGAAGCGCCAGGGTGGCAGGGATCGGGCCGAGCGGAGCGGTGCGGTTGGAACTGGGGCCCGCCCTCCACCTCTGGAATTTGGGCGACTACCGCTCACGATTTGGTGCGAATGGAGCCGTTGTCTACGAATGGCTACTGGCGGGACGTCTTACGGGCGCCGTACGACTCGAGGGCGTCTTGTCGAAATCGTGGTTCGATCCAGGTGACGTGCCGCCCGAATACGAGCGGCGCGCCACCTGGCGCTACGGTGTAGGACTCGGCCTGCGTTATCGCCTCAGCGGAGAATGATCGCGGGAACGTCACTCTCCTTTACAAGCCGGTTGAAGGCCGGGATGTCCGTGTCGAGCACGGCCTTGAGCCGGTCGAGCTGCACCTGGAGCGCCGCCGAGAGCTCGCCGAACACTTGGTCGGATTGGGCGGTCGGCGCAGCGTCGGCGCTCCCCACGACTCCCGCCAGCGCCGCGATCTTGTTGTTCAGCCGGATCGGATAGTTGAGCGGATCCTGGCTCGAGCGGTTCTTCACCTGGTAGATCGCCTCCTCGACCGCCGCGAGCCGACCCTTGACCGAGTCGGCGAGCTGCGCGATGCGCTTGCCCGCATCGCCGGGGAGTCCGCGCGCGCGCGTGGTGGCGCCATCGAGCTGCTCGCGCACCTCACGGATCCGCCGCACCGCGTCGTTCGCGGCACTCACGCGGTCGCGAATCTTCAGCAGCAGGTCGAACTGCGCCTGGTAGTCCGCCGGCGTCGTCTTCACCCGCGGATCGGGCAGCAGCGTGAACTGCCGCGTCTGCGACCAGTCGCCCACCGTCAGCCGGACTTTGTAGGCACCGGGCACCGCCACCGGCCCCGCCGTGCCGCCCGCCCAGTAGATCATCCCCTGGAAGCGGCTGGCGTCAGCATACCGCAGGTTCCAGACGAACCGGTTCATGCCAGCGTGCACTTTTAGGGAATCGGGGCTCGGGGTTCGGGGCTTGGGACTAAAGCGCCGCACCACTGAGTCACGACTATCCAGGAAATCCAGACTTACGTTGGTCGCTGAGTCGGGCGCAGTCTTGAGATAGAAGAAGACCGCAGCGCCACCCGGTGGGTTGCGACCGACGCCAACGAGTCCCGAACCCCCACCCCCGAATCCCCCACCCAGGCCCCGGCGGACTGCCGTGCGCGGCGTATAGAGGAAGCGGGTGGCGCGCGCGACCGAGTCGGCGAGCTGCTGCAGCGGCGTGACATCGTCGAGGATCCAGAAGGATCGCCCGTGCGTCGCCGCGACGAGATCGTTGTCCTTGACCACGAGGTCGTGGATCGGCACGACCGGCAGGTTGCGCTGCAGTGACTGCCAGCTCCCGCCGTCGTCGAATGAGACGTAGACGCCGAATTCGCCGCCGGCGTACAGCAGGCCGCGTCGCGCGGGATCCTCGCGCACCACGCGGATGAACTGGCCGTCCGGGATCCCGCCGGTGATCGCGCGCCAGCTGCGGCCGAAGTCTTGCGTCTTGAAGACGTACGGCTTGAAGTCGTCGAGCTTGTAGCGGGTCGCGGCGACGTACGCCGTCGCCGGATCGAACGGCGACGGCTCGATCGACGAGATCAGCGACCAGTCGGGGAGGCTCGACGCCGGCGGAGTCACGTTCGTCCATGTCTTCCCGCCGTCGCGCGTGACGTGCACCAGCCCGTCGTCGCTCCCCGCCCAGATCACGCCCGAATCCTTGGCACTCGGCGCGATGACGAAGACGGTGTTGTAGTACTCGACGCTCGTGTTGTCCTTCGTGATCGGACCACCCGACGGCCCTTCCTTCGTCTTGTCGTTGCGCGTCAGGTCGCCGGAGATCGCTGCCCAACTCTGGCCCTCGTTGGTCGTGCGGAAGACGACGTTCGCGCCGGCGTACAGCACGTTGGGATTGAACGGCGACAGCACGAGCGGGAACGTCCACTGGAAGCGGTATTTGAGGTCGCCCGCGCCCCACCCCATCGGATTGTCAGGCCAGGGGAAGATGTTGCGCTCCTGCCCGGTGCGGACGTCGAGCCGCGAGAGGTAGCTGTAGCTGCCGGCATAGACGATGTCGGGATCGTCGGCGCGCGCGGCGATCCAGCCGCTCTCGCCGCCGCCCACCTCGTACCAATCCTTCTCCCCGATCGTCCCCCCGTCGGTACGGCTCGCGATGCAGACCGTGCTGTTGTCCTGCTGCGAGCCGCAAATCTTGTAGGGGACATGCGTGGTGGCGATGACGTGGTAGAACTGCGCGGTGGGCTGATTATCCTGCCCGGTCCACGTGGCGCCGCCGTTGTAGCTGATGGTCGCCCCGCCGTCGTTGCTGTTGATCATGCGCAAGGGATCGTTCGGCGCGATCCACAGCCCGTGGTGATCGCCGTGGGGCGCGCGCAGCTGCGTGAACGTGCGCCCCCCGTCCACGGAGCGATACAGGCTCGTGTTGAGGACGTAGACAGTCTCGGGATCCTTGGGATCGGCGTGAATGTGCGAGTAGTACCAGGCGCGCTGGCGCAGATTGCGCTCGTCGTTCGTGCGCCGCCACGTGTCGCCGCCGTCGTCGGACCGGAACACTCCCCCTGAGTCGGCTTCGACGATCGCCCACACGCGCTCGTGATTGGCGGACACCGTGACGCCGATCTTTCCGATCGTGCCCTTGGGCATTCCTTCGTTGCGGGTGAGATCTTTCCATGTGTCGCCGCCGTCGGTGGACTTGAAGAGTCCCGATCCCGGCCCGCCGCTCGACATGTACCACGGCCCGCGCCGCGCCTGCCAGATCGAAGCGTAGAGAATGCGCGGATTGGTGGGGTCCATTGCGAGATCGA
>WNGD01006747.1_pt1 | contig 13141 bp, 8 predicted proteins | sample 5400671 | NCBI WGS metagenome assembly WNGD01 (sample SAMN13153369, study PRJNA577476) | soil metagenome | isolation source: 40 cm soil or saprolite under grassland replicate 2 | place: USA:California | collected 2016-06-15
GTGGCCCGATGGGCGTTATCAACTGCTCACGGGTCTGGAGGTCGATCGAATGGTGACGGTGCGCCAGCAAGACGCGATGCGAGATGCGAGATGCGGGATGCGTCAGGGCTGCGGAGACATCTCTCGCATCTCGCATCCCGCATCCCGCGTCTTCCAACCCGTCGACGCCCGCCGGGCGCTGAAGTACAGGCACCAGGCGGGAACGCAGGTCGATTACGATGTACAGTCCCTGCTGCAGCACCCGCTCTCCGCTCAGGGCCCTCCCCTGGCCGTGGGAGACGTCAACCGCGACGGTCTGGATGATGTCTTCATCGGCGGTGCGGCAGGAGTCCCAGGCAGGCTGTTCATCCAACGGAAGGATGGCAGCTTCGTCGAATCCACCCAGGGTCAACCCTGGGCGGCCGACAAGGACTACGAAGATTGGGGAGCCCTGTTCTTCGATGCCAACGGGGACGGTCTCCCGGACCTGTATGTGGCGAGCGGCGGCTATCCGCTCGCACCTGGCTCGCGCCTGTTGCAAGACCGTCTCTATATCAACCGGGGAGACGGCAGGTTCGTAAGAGACCGCCGGGCGCTGCCGGAAATGCCGACCAGTACCGCGGCGGTCGCGGCCGGCGACTTTACCGGTGATGGCCGATTGGATCTCTTCGTCGGGGGCCGTCTGTCGCCCAGAAATTATCCCTATCCGACCCGAAGCTATCTGTTACGGAATGACGGCGGCCACTTCACCGATGTCACGGAGGAGGTCGCCCCGGAGCTCGTGCACCCCGGAGGAATGATCACCGCCGCGGTGTGGATCGATTTTGACGGGGACGGGCGTTTGGATCTGGTGACGGCCGGCGAATGGATGCCGATCGAATTTTATCACAACGAGGGCGCGCGGTTCCGCAACGTCACCGCCTCCATGGGCCTGCCGCCGACGCGCGGATGGTGGTACAGTCTCGCTGCGGGAGATTTCAACCACGACGGCCGTCCCGATCTGGTCGCCGGGAATCTGGGGCTGAATTACAGCTACACGACGTCGCCGCAGGGCAAATTCGGGATCTACGCGGCTGATTTCACGGGGAATCGCACCACGGACATCGTGCTCACCCAGGAGATCGCCGGGACGGAGTATCCCTTCTTCGGGTTAGCCCGGTTGGGACGCGCGATTTATCCGCTGGCCGTGCGCTTCCCGACCTACGCGTCGTTTGCGGAGGCGTCGCTGCGGCAAATGTTCGATTCCTCCCAATTGCGGCGGGCGGTCCATTACGAGGCGGATACATTCGCCAGCCTCTACCTGCAGAACACTGGAAACGGAACCTTCACCTCGGCTGCGTTGCCCAACCTGGCGCAAATTTCACCGATCAAGGGGATCATCGCGCACGACGTCGACGGTGACGGCAATCTCGATCTGCTCGTGGCGGGAAACTTATACGAGTCGGAGCCCAACACCCCCCGAGCCGACGCGGGTAACGGCCTCTGGTTGAAAGGCGACGGCCACGGGCACTTCACGCCGGTGCCCCCAGTGGAAAGTGGCTTCCTCGCTCCCCTGGACGTCATGGGTCTGGCCCTGATCAAAACGCCCGCGGGGAGCGCCGTGCTCGTTGCCAATCACGGCGATTCCCTGCGGGCGTTCACGATCAGGCGCCGCTGAGCGGCCGCCTACCACCCGGTATTCTGCTGTAACGCGCTTGTACTCCCGACCTTGCTCAATTCGATCTGAATGTTCGGGATCGGATACAGGTGATGTCTTGGTGCAAATGCAGCCGCCGCCCCCAGGAATGTTCTCCTGCCGCTTTCAGTCGCAACGAAGGCGGGGATGACCGAATCGACGGTGGCTCCCCAGCGCCGCAGGTCAAAGAAGCGCTGTCCTTCCATGGCCAATTCGAGCCTGCGCTCAAACCGCACGGCCCTGCGAGCGTAGTTCACATCGGGGAACGGTGACGGATACAGGCCGATCTTGTATCTCGCCCATGGTTTATTCAGGGTATCGAAGGTGGCGGACACGGCGATCAAAGGTACGGCGATGCTGTCATTCCCGGCACACGAGGGGTACAGGTTCGTCAGCACGGTGTCGCTGGACCCACGCCCACACCCCTGGGCGGTCCTCCCAGCCCGTGCCCGGATCTCATTGACGATCGTGGCGGCCTCGGTGAGGGAACCGCCCGTCGTGGCTTCCACGTTCGCCTCCGCCAGGAGCAGCAGCGCGTCGGCATAACGGAACATGTGAATCTTCACGGCATTCTCTTGCGTCGGCTCCCATCCCACCTTGCTCTGCGCGCCGCTGGTCCGCTCGTGCACGTTCTTCTTGGGGCTGTAGGGACCTCCGTATGCGGGGGACCGGATCCAGCCCGCCTTGTGGGGTCCCCAGTCCTTATAAGGAACGCCATCCCGACCGACCGTCCAGTCCAGCCGCGGATCCACGGGAGTGCGCTTCCCGGCCACGAACGTCGAGTCTCGGGCGTTCCAGTTCGGGTCCGTCACCGCCAAGGGCAGTCCGGTAATCGAGTCCACCTGATAGAAATTGACCAGATTCTGGGACGCCTGGCAAACACGCCGCTCGCCCTCACGGCGCGCAGGGTGACCAACGCACTGTCCCACATGCCGGCATAGGCCTGCACCCGTCCCTTGTAGGCGCGGGCGGTCCACGCCGTCGCCCTGCCGACCTGGCTGTTGCGGTGAGTCACCGGCAGCACCGCGATGGCGGTGTCCAGGTCCTTCAAGATGTTCCCGACCACGTCCACGCCGACGTTGGTCTTACGGAAGTCGGTCGTATCGTCCTCGAAGTAGTATGGAATGTTCTTCCACATCCGGTACGCTTCAAAGTGATAGTGCGCCCGCAGGAACAAGGCTTCACCTCGAATGCCAGCGGCGTCGGCGTCGGAGATTTCCAACGGCTTCTCCTGGCGGACCTTCCGCAGCAGGCGTAACGTCGCATTGCTGCGGAACACCCCTTCATACGCCGCCCGCCATTTGACGTTGAGATAGGACTGCGCTTCACCGGTGAGCCAGTTGTACAACTCGATGTCCGTCGCTCCCGGCTGGTCGCTGGCCTCGGACCCCTTGTAGGCATCGTCGCTCGGGACGCTCCCGAACACCCAGTTACTGGCCGCGCACCCCCAGTTGTCGTTCAGGGAGGTGGTGCAGTCCAGCATCCGGTAGGCGGCGAGGAGCGTGCCTTCGACGCCCGGCTTGCTCGTGAGCGTCTGTTGGTCCACGGTCCCTTGCGGGAGGACGTTCAGATAGTCCGAACAACTGTACGTGACGCTTCCCACCAGCATCAGGAACGCCGTCCCGCCCAGCAGTCTATACCGCGATCGCGTTTTCATCGTCTTCCGTTCCTTGAAAAAGACGACCCACTAGAATGTGGTGCTGATGCCAAAAGTGATCGTTCTGCTGCTGGGATAGGCGCCCCGGTCGACACCGCGATACTGGTCCCGGATGTCGCCGGCCGCTCCGGTGAAGTTCGCCGCCGGCAAGGCCGGATCGAGACCGTTGTAGCCGGTAATGGTGAACAGGTTTTCCGCCTGCACATAGATGCGCGCGGCCGGGATCCAGCGGATCCACGCCGGCGGCACGGTAAACCCGATCTGCAGATTGCGCAGCCTCACATACGATCCACTCTCGACGTAGTAGCTGCTGATCTGGCGACTGAAGGCATCGTTCACGTCCAGCCGCGGATATTTCGCGTCCGGGTTCGTCAGCTGTCCTGGGCAGGGATAGGTGCCAGGCGTTCCAGGCGGCGATCCAGCCGGCGGAGGCACGGGGGCACAAAAGCCGTCCAGAGTCGCGGAGTTGTCCAGCATATCGCTCCGGACATTCGTGGAGAAGTTGCGGAACACATAGAATTCTTTTTGCACGTCGAAGATCTTGTTCCCGAACGTGCCGAACAATGTCGCGCTGATGTCCCACGCGCCGTGGCGCAGCGACAGGTCCAACCCCGCCGTGAAACTCGGATGGGGGGTGCCGATGATCGTCTGGTCGGCCGCGGTGATCCGGCCGTCGCCGTTCAGATCCCGGAACTTGATGCGGCCGGGACGCGCGCCATCGTTCCAGCACTGCCCGGCCGGGTTGCCATTGCCGCACTGGGCGGCGTCGACGGAGTCCCGATAAAAGCCGTCCGCGATGAAGCCGTAGAACGCCCCCATCGGTTCGCCCACCTTGTTGATGACCTGATTGCCGAAGCGGGTCGAGATCGGACCGAAGAAGAACTGCGTCACGCCATCGATGCTGACGATCTTGTTCTTGTAGTGGCTGCCGTTGAAATTCACACTCCACAGCGTGCCCTCGCCCAGGTTGCCCCGGTAGCCGATGGAGAAATCGAGGCCCCGGTTTCTCATCTCCCCGATATTGATGATGGCGGGGTCCGCCCGCCCTTGGGTTCCCGGGGAGCGGGGGTCGAACAGCATGTTACTGGTCTGCCGCTGGTAGACATCGATCGAGAGACTGCCCTTGCCCTCGAACGCGTCGAGATCGAGACCGAGGTTGGTGGACTTGTTCTTCTCCCACTCCAGGTTCGGGTTCCCGACCGCCGTTTCCCGGTAGCCGGGGAGACCGCTGTTGCCGGTCCCTCCGATGTCGTAGAACGTGTCTCCCACGTCGCCGCCGAATTGATGCGCATAGCGCCCCGCCGGGATGCGCTGATTTCCGGTAATCCCCCACCCGAACCGCAGCATGAGGTTCGAAAAGAAGCTGTTGCCCGACAGGAACGGCTCGCGCGACAGTCGCCAGGCCGCGCCGACGGCCGGGAACGTTCCCCACCGGTGATCCGGCGCGAAGGCGGAGGATCCGTCCCGCCTGAGCGTCACGTTCAGGTAGTACTTGTCGGCAAAGTTGTAATCGAGCTTTCCAAAGAACGACAACAGTCTCCCGATGCCGGCTGAATCGTGCACGGTTTTCGTCGAGGCGTCACCCAGCACGTCCCGCAGGTAGCGGTCGTTCGGGGCGGTGCTGAGGAGGTTACTCATGCCCCCGGTGATAAAGCGGCTATCGTGCTCGTTCACTTCCTGCCCCAGCAGGGCGGTGACGCTGTGCCGGCCCAACGTGGTCGCGTAGGTCGCCGTATTACTCCACGTCCAATCCGTGCGGTGATCGGAGCTGTCACGGATCGAATTGCTGAACGACGGCTCCGAGTTCTCCGGGCTGATCGGGTTGTACTGGTTGTACGCGGCCTGATTCAGATTGAACCCGAACCGGGTCTTGAAGGAGAGCCGATTCGTCACGTCGAGGCCCGCGAACACATTCCCGAACAGGCGGGTGTTCTTGTTGAGATTGTCCTTCTGGGCCCATGCCGCCCGCAGCGGGTTGGTCTGATTGCCGAGGCCGACGGCTTTCCCCGAGGCGAAGTAACCGTGGATGTCGTACACGGGGATGACCGGTTGCATCAGGATATCCTTGCCCATGATGCCGTCTTCGGCGTATCCGAGCGGATCGTTCGGGATGCCGCCGTATTGTTCATCGCGAGACAGGGTGATATTCTCGCCGACGCTCACCTTGTTGATGCCGAAGGTGGTGTTGACGCGCAGAGTCCCCCGCTGGAACCGGTTGTACGCTGCGGTGCCATCCTGATTGAGGTAGTTGAACGAGACGTTGTACGCGTGATCCTCACCGCCGCCCGAGACACTGAGGTTGGCGTCCGCGTACGCGGCGGGACTGAACACGGCCTTCCACCAGTTCGTCCCGGGGCTGCCACGCATGATCAGGGTGTTGGGAAACGCATACGTATTCTCGTCCACGCCGGTGCAGAGTCCGGCCGCCTTCTTCGGGCCGCAGTCGTTCGGCCAGATGTAGGCGGGAACGGACGGATTGGCGGCGTTTCCAAAAATGTTGCTCGGGACAGAGTCGATCGGGAATCCCGCATTCAGGTAGCTCTGCTTGACGACCTGGAAATACTGCAACGCATCCTGCATGAGGAAACTGTCATACCCGTTTACGGGACTGGCGACCCCGGTCCTGACATCCAGCGAAACCTGACGCCGTCCCGGTCTACCCTTTTTCGTCTCGATGATGACGACGCCATTACTCGCCCGTGAACCGTAGATGGAAGCAGAGGATGCATCCTTCAGGACCTGGATGGACCCGATATCGTTCGGATTCAACCAGTTGATGTACGAGTCTTCGACCGGTGTGCCGTCGATGATGTAGAGCGGGTCGTTGTTCTGGAACGACGTGAACCCGCGGATCCGGACGGTACTGCGCGAGCCCGGAGAGCCGCTCGCATCAACCGTCACGCCGGGCACGCGACCATCCAGCCGCTGCAGCACGCTGGTCGACGTCTGTCGCTCCATGCTTTCGACATTGGCAATGGCGACGGCGCCCGTAATGTCCGCCCGCTTCTGTGACGTGTAGCCCGTCACGACGACCTCCGGCAACACGCTGATCGCGCGTTCCAAGGCGACGTCGATCGTGGTACGTCCACCGATGCTTTGCCCGACGCCGCGATAGCCGATGCGGTTGAAGAGCAACACCCCATTGCCCGGCGCGGTGATGAAATACTTACCCTCCGCATCGGTAACCGTGCTGGTGTTCGTCCCCCGGATGCGCACGGTCACGGCCGGAAGACGACTACCATCTTCGGACGTGACTCTGCCGGTGACGTCTACGTCCTGTCCCCGTGCCGTGCCGCACACGGCCATCACGAACAGCACGCACATCCCCACTTCACGAAGGAAACGCATACGCCGGAGCATGTCTTTCATGGGGGCGTCCTCATCCTGCGGGTCTTCGCATGGCCTGGAGGCCGTGCTTGGCGATCAGCTCGCGATACGAAATGAGTTGGACGATCGTCGCTGCGGATGATCAATGAGACCGGGTCGTGACCCTGACCCGAAAGGATGGTCGGCGAGCCAGCAAAAAGGAGGGGCACGGCCCACCCCACACTACGGATGTGCGCGGCAACGAGGTGACGGCCCAGTGCCATGCGCCTGCCCTCCTACAGCTGATCGAATGACCCGCCCGATACTACGGAAACATTGCGCGGAGATTGAAATACGTCTCGCAATGCGACCCCGCAAGGGGCCCCGGCGGACGTTCCAATTCGCCGCTCGGCGAGGCGACGCGAACGGCCTCTTGACGAGCCCGTGGGCCGCGACCATTCTAGCAGGCTCGAAAAGTCCGTTGTGAGGACCATGCGCGATCCGGGCGGGCGCTACGCCGCCTACACTACGCGACTCGTGGACGGGGTCCTGGCCTCGCCCGGCCACACGCCGCGCGAGTTGCGCCGCGCGGTACTCGCACGGGCGGCACAGTTGAGCGGCCCGGGCTCTGACCCGTCGTCCCCCCTCTCCCAGCGGGAGAGGGGGACAGGGGGTGAGGACGCGGCGGGGGCACCGGGCGGGGGCATTCCCGCCGCGCTCGCCGCCTACGCCGACAAGGTCGCCCGGCACGCCTACCAAGTGACCGACGAGGACCTGGGCGCGCTGCAGCGCGCCGGTACCTCCGACGACGCCCTCTTCGAGGTGACGGTCTCCGCAGCGCTGGGCGCGGCCTTGGGGCGGCTCGAGCGCGGGCTCGCCGCGCTGCGCGGGGAGTCCTCACCCCACGTCTCCCTCTCCGCGTTGTCCTCACCCCCTGGCCCCCTCTCCACGTCGGGTCCTCACCCCCTGGCCCCCTCTCCCTTCGGGAGAGGGGGGACGCAGGAGTAGCGTCGATGCGCCTGCCCGCGGTCGAGCATCGTCATCGGCTGCCCGAGCGGCTCAAGCTCCTGCTCATCCGCCTGGTGAGCGGGCGTCGCGTGCCCGACGTGGTCAAGACGCTGCTCTACCGTCCGGAGTTCTTCGGCCGCCCGATGTGCGACTGGACCCAGGCGGTGATGCGCGGGCCATCACCGTGGAGCGTGGGCGAGCGGGAGCTGTTCGCCGCGTTCACGTCCCGCTTGAACCAGTGTGTATTCTGAACGGGCGCTCACGGCGCGGTCGCGTCGCTGGCCCTGAGACAGGAAAAGAAGGACGACAAGCTGGTGGCGGCAGTACTGGCGGATTGGCGCACGGCGCCGCTCGATCCGAAGCTGCGGGCGACGCTCGGCTTCCTCGAGAAACTCACGCTCACGCCCGCCGACGTGCACTCCGCCGATCTCGCCCCGCTCCGCGCGGCGGGCGTCAGCGATGATGGTATAGAGGACGCGATCCACGCCTGCGTCCTATTCAACATCTACGACCGCCTCGCCGACTCGATGAAGTGGCACCTGCCAGGCCCGGACGGGTACGCCGCCTCGGGGCGCTCCCTCATGCGGCGCGGTTATCGGTTGTAGGATCCCCGTCCCACCCGACGCGTGTTGTACGTCTCGACGAACCGCCGGTGCAGAGCGTCGGCCGGGAACGCTTCTTCGGCACCGTAGGGGTAGCGCGACATCCGATGGAACGGCAGCGGTTCCACGGTGCCGCCCGCGGCCGTATTCAGGTCGGCGTCCTTCAGCCAGGCATCCGTGTAGATGATGAAGTCGCGCGTCCAGCCGGGGGGCAGGGGCGGCGCGGCCGCCGTGTCGAACTGGAGCGCGACCTCGTCCCCTGGGCCGAAGATGGCATACCGGTCGTCCGCCGTGTCGAGCAGCGGCAACACGTCACCATAGCGCGTGAGCGCGCCCACGATCGGCGGCCAGGCCGGCTCGCGCGAGACGACGTCGTAGTCGTACCACTGGGGCCCGTACCGCCCGCCTTTGCGGTACATGCGGGAGAAGCCGTGGTAGCGGAGATCGGCGGCCACGGGGCGCAGCGTGGTCACGGTCACGGGGCTCGCCGACGCCGTGGCGGCCAGGAAGGCCCGGTCCCAATAGATCTCCATGTTGGTCCGGATGCGCACGCGGTTGTCGGCGCTCAGAAATTTCCCCGTGAGATCCGCAATGACCGTCTTGTTCTTGCCCGCCGGAAACCCGAGGTCGGGAATCACGGTACGCCAGCGACCCTCCGAGTCCTTCACCTGTATGTGAAGCGGGACGACCTGCAGCGCGTGTGACTGGGCGAGGGCGAAGTTGATGCTCGCGTCCGTGGGGTAGATCCAGCCGGTCAGAAACAGAAACACGCTGTCCATCGCCGCAAGGTTCCCGAAGTCCAGCACGAGATCGTGCAGCTCGGTCAGGCCCTGGTAGCGCGCCGGGCGCAGGGTCGCCGCGTACACGTGGTCCTGCGCGCGCAACGCCGGGAGCAGATCGTTGCCGCGCTCGTCCGTCGCCGCCACGGGGAGCCGCGGCCGTGCGACCTGGTAGAACCGCAGCGACGCTGACCCTGCCGGCACGAAGCGCTCGTTCACATAGACCTGCACCGAATTCGGATGGTCCACCGTCAGCAACCTCGCCTCGTCCAGGTAGGCCGTTTCCCACAGCTCCTCGGTGAGTCGCAGCTCGTAGCGACCGTTCCGTGGTCGGAGCAGCCCGCTCGGCAGGCGCAGGTATTCCTGCGACGCGTGTGGCGAGGCCGACATGATGCCGCCTTCCCTCGTCATAATGCCGAGCGGCATGCCCAGGGCGCTGTTCCACATGGCGTCCGTCGCGAATGAGAAGGCGCGGCCGTCCCACGCATACAGGAACGGGCACGACCCTTTGAGCATCTGCTGCTCGAGCACGTCCTCTTCCGTACCCGGATAGTAGACCGTCTGCGACACGCCGTTGGGCCAGCGCACGCGCAGCACGTCGGCCTTCAGCCGGCGACCGAGGCCGAAGTGCGTCACGCGGTCAGTCGCGAGCCGCAGCTGGTACAGGTCGCGGGCGCGCAGCTCGACGGTGGCGCCGAGCCCGAAGGCGTTGTTCTTGCCGCTCCCCTGGCGCAGCGCGACGAGACGCACATCCGCGTACTGATTCACATTGCCGCCGTCGTTGCGGAGCACCCGGGGCCGTCCGTCCCAGCCGGCGACGATCAAGTCCAGGTCGCCGTCCTGGTCGATGTCCGCGACGGCGACGGCCCGGCCGGCCCGCAAGCCGTCGGGAAGAATCGAGGAGTAATCCTCGAAGCCCCGCGTCGCGTCGTTGCGGAACAGGCGTACGCCGCCCTTGCCCACGACGATCAGATCGAGCCGGCCGTCGTTGTCGAAGTCGAAGAACGCGGCGTCCAGACCCGCCACGCCGGCGAGCTTGCGGCGCAGGCCGTCCGTGCGGGCGTCGCGCACGAACGTGCCGTCGCCGCGGTTCAAGTACAACGCGGGATCGGTGCCGTCGAGCGACGTCACAAACAGGTCGAGGAATCCGTCGTTGTCGTAGTCGCCGACTGCCACTGCGCCCGCCCGCTGCACGGCGGCGAGGCCGCTCGCCGCCGTCACATCCTCGAAGCGTCCCTGGCCCGTGTTATGGAAGAGCTGCGTGCGGCCCTCGGCGCCGACCACCACCAGATCGGTGCGGCCGTCGCCATCGAAGTCGCCGTACGCCACATCGCGGCTGGCGGCGCCGGAGAAACCCATCTGGGCGGCCATCTCGCGGAACGTGCCGTCGAGGTTGTTGCGGTAGGCGCGCGTTCCGGCCGGCGTCGCGAGGACGAGATCGAGGTCGCCGTCGTGGTCCAGATCCACGAACAGGGCCTTGGTTGCCGTTCCCGAATCGGCCAGGCCGGCGGAAGCTGCCACGGCGCGAAGCTTCCCCCCGCCCTCATTCCGGAACAGGACTCCCCGCCCGGCGGTCGCGACGTACAGGTCGAGCCGTCCGTCGTTGTCGAAATCGCCGAACGCCGCCGCGACGGGCCGATCCCGGAGCGCTAGCCCCGAGCTCGCGCTGGTTTCGACGAAGCGTCCGAGGCTGCCGCGGAACAGGTGGCCCGAGACGAACAGGTCTTCGGTCTCGTCGTCGTCATAATCTCCCACCGCCAGCGCCACGGCGCGCTCGAGCGACGCGACGAGGCTGTCGGGGAGCGCCGGCACGCCCTCGAGCCCACTCCCCGCAGTCACATCGGTGAAGCGGATCGCCGCCGCGACGGCCCGGGGGTCCTCGGTGGACACCGCCAGGTTGGGGTTGAACCTCAGCACGGGAAAGCCGACGACTGTATCGGGTGTGGCGCTCGAACCGGGGGGGCCCAGTCGCTCGAGACCGACCTGGTAGCCGGGGGTGACCTCCATAGCGCGGTGGAAGAGCCGTGCCTGAGCCGCCGCTTCGGCCGCGCGGCCCGAGCGCGCCAGGACAAGGGCGCGCTCGAAGAAGCGTGCGGCCTCCCGCGGCAATTGGGGCAGCTGCCGCTCGAGCGCCTCGAGCTCGCCGGCGGCGTCACCGGCCGATCCACCCGCCAGCAGCAGGTCCACGAGCTCGAGGCGAACGACGATATTCGCGGGGGCGCGGGCCATCACGTGACGCAGCAGGCCTTCCCGGCGCTGTCGTTCGTGGGGGTCGGCGGACCGCGCGGCGAGCGCTGCGAGGGCGTACAGCGCCCGGATGTCGGTGGAATCGCGCCGCAACACGCGGTCGATTGCGCGGTGTGCGTCGGCCTCGCGACCGGTTTGTTGGTACACGCTGGCCAGCATCAGGTCGACGTCGCTGCTGGCGGAATCGAGCCCCGCGGCGCGGCGCAGCTGGGCTTCGGCGTCGCGGTAGCGACCTTCCCGCAGGTATACGAGCCCGAGGTTCGCATACCCGAGGGCCTGATCGGGGGCGAGCGCCACGACCTTCTTGAACTCCGCTTCGGCACGGGGAAGCTGGTTCTGCTGCAGGTACGCCAATCCCCACGTCCGGGCCGTGAGAGCCGAGTCGCTTCTCGCCTGGTCTCCACCCCCGCCCGGCGCCGAGCCCCGGCACGCCACTGCCAGCAGCAGTCCTGACACACTCAGTTTTCTCACGGCCACGCTTGCTCCTCCAACACCTCGGCTGTGAAAGGTCCGCCGCTCGTGTATGCGCGGCTCAAGCCGCGACTCGGCATGTGCCGGTGAACCGGTGTGAGTACCGACGCCCCGTGCCCGTTTACGGGTAAACGCCGAGTCGCGGGTTTACCCGCGGACTCGCAGCGCCGGTGAAGATAGTGCGTTATGGTTCACGCCGTGATCTCCCCGTTCCAGCGCCGCGTCGTGGTGGGCGTGGCGTTCCTGGCCTCCATCGCCCTCGTCGTCGTGCTCAACGGTCGAGGAGATCGCACGGGCGTTGCTCCCGCTGCTCCGGGGTTTCATTTCACGGACGTCGCCGCCCAGGCCGGCATCACCTTCGTGCATCACGGGCCGACCCTCGACCCGAAACTCGACAACATCGCGCCGCTCATAGGCTCGTTGGGCGCGTCCGTCTCGGTGGCCGACGTGAACGACGACGGATGGCCCGATCTCTACTTCACGAACAGCCGGTTCGGCTATCCCAACGCGCTGTACCTGAATCGCGGTGACGGCACATTTGTGGACACCGCCCGCGCCGCCGGTCTCGCGGACCTGAACCGCCCCGGCGCAGGCGTCTCGATGGGGGCGGTGTGGGGCGACTTCGACAACGACGGGCTCGAGGACGTGCTGATTTACAAGTGGGGCTACCTCCAGCTCTTCAAGAACATGGGTAACCTCCATTTCAGGGACGTGACAGAGGCCGCCGGCTTGCGCCACTGGATGAACGCGAACGGGGCCGTGTGGGTCGACTACGATCGGGACGGACTGCTCGACCTCTACGTGGCGGGCTACTACCGGTCCGACATCGATTTCTGGCACCTGAAGACCACACGCATCATGGAAAACAGCTTCGAGTTCGCCACCAATGGCGGCAAGAACCGCCTGTTCCACAATCTCGGGGGCGGCCGCTTCGAGGACGTGACCGATCGGATGGGGGTGGGCAGCACGCGCTGGACCCTGGCGGTCGCCGCGGGGGACTTCAATGGCGACGGCTGGCCGGATTTATTCCTCGCCAACGACTACGGACCGGAGGAGCTGTACCTGAACGACCACGGGCGGCGGTTCGTGCTGAGCCGGGTGGGCCTCGAAGGCGATTCCAAGAGCGGCATGTCGGCTACACTCGGTGACGTGTTGAACCGGGGACGGCTCGACGCCTTCGTGACCAACATCTCGGTGCGGGGATATCTGTTTCAGGGCAACAACCTGCGGCTCAACTTCCTGCCGGAGCTGGGGCGCTTCGAGCAGGGGGCCGAAGGCGTGGTCACGGACGCGGGGTGGGCCTGGGGAGCCCAGCTGGGCGACCTGGACAACGACGGACGCAACGAGCTCTTCATCGTCAACGGCTACGTCTCGGCGGATCGGGACCGGAGCTACTGGTACGCGATGTCGAAGATCG
>WNGD01004883.1_pt1 | contig 13137 bp, 9 predicted proteins | sample 5400671 | NCBI WGS metagenome assembly WNGD01 (sample SAMN13153369, study PRJNA577476) | soil metagenome | isolation source: 40 cm soil or saprolite under grassland replicate 2 | place: USA:California | collected 2016-06-15
TGAGGAGCGGGCGCTGCTAGGCCTGGCGAGCGTGATCGGCCTGGTGTTCTCCCAGGCGGCCTTACGGGCGCTGGCGCCGGCGCCGCTCCGGTCGCGTGTCGGCGCCAAGCTCGCGGCCCTCACCCGCAAGGAGCTGATCCGCCCCGACCATTCGGATCCCTCCGGTGAGGACGCCTTCGGGTTCCGCCACGCGCTCATCCGCGACGCCGCCTACGGTGCCCTTCCCCAGCGGGAACGCGCCGATCTGCATGAGCGGTTCGCCGATTGGCTGGAGGGCATGGCCGAGGAGCAGGACCGGCTGGGCGATGCCAGCGACGCCATCGCCTACCACCTCGAGCAGGCCTGCCGCTACCGCGCGGCATTGGGCCTTGACGTCCCCGCCCTCATCCACCGGGCGGTTGACCGCCTCGCGGTGGCGGCACAGCGGGCAACTGACCGTTGGGATCACCCGGCCGCCATCGGCCTGCTGGGCCGCGCCCGGGCGTTGCTGCCCGCCGACGACCTGACCAGCTTGGAGCTGGTTCCCGCGTTGGTTGCCAACCTGGGCATCCAAGGTGATCCGGAAGCCGCCAGAGACTTGGCCGCGAGCGGAATCGAGCAGGCGCGCATGATTCGCGAGCGTCGGCTGGAAGACCGAATCCGAATCGAGCAAATGTTCGTCCAGCAGATGGTCTCGGGTGACACCACCTTGTGGTCGGCATCCGCCGCCCGCCGGGAGGTGGAGCTGGCGATTCCATTGTTCGAGCAGGAAGGGGATACCCAAGGACTCGGAGCCGCATGGTATCTGGCGGGAAGAATTGAATGGCTCTCGCTGCGCTGCACCGCAATGGCAGCTGCGGTCGAGCAGGCCATCGAATACTTCCGCTCAGGGGGAAGCCACGGACGAATGCTATTCGCGCTCCAACTCCTCAGCCATGCCTATTGGTATGGCCCTGTTCCGGTCCCCGAAGCCATCCGCCGTTGTGAAGCCCTTCTTCGTGAAGCGGGTGACAACCGTGCGGTGCATGCCGTGATTCAGGGCAGCATCGCCTGTATGGAGGCCATGCGCGGTGATTCCGAACGCGCATGGCGGCTCCTCGATGAGGTAGCCGTCGTCCTCGTGGACGTCGGCCAGATGGTCGGGTGGATGCCATGGGCTGTCTACCATGAGCACAGTGCGTTCGTCGCGCGCCTGGAGCGCGACTATGCGCGCATGGAGAGGTCGTTGAGAAACATCCTTGACCAACGCACGCTGGCAAATCCCAGCGTCATGCTGTCGAGCGACGCTGCCTGGTTGGCCGAGGCCGTCGACGAGCAGGGCCGTCACGAGGAGGCGGCGAAGTTGTGCGCTGCCGCTGAGCGGTTGGCGACCGCGGATGACATGCTCTCCCAGCTTTTCTGGCGAAGTGTCAAGGCCCGGGCGCTCGCCCGCGATGGCCAGCTCGAGCCTGCGTTGCGGCTGACGAACGCTGCGGTGCGGCTCGCGGCCCAGACCGATGCGATCAACTGGCAGGCCAACGCCTGGATGGACCACGCCATGACCTTGTGGTTGGCCAGGTTTGACGCCGAGGCCGAGCAGGCCTTCCAGTCCGCAGTCCAGCGGTATCAGCAGAAAGGGAACCTCGTAGCGGAGGCGCAAGCTCGCGCCTTGCTCGCGAAAGGTTGACTGGAGGTCTTATTGCGCTCAATCTTCCAGAAGGGTCATTAGCGACGCGAAGGGCTGGGGGAGCGACATGCGGCAACGGTTTGAGCGTGAGACGCTTCAGTTGCGTGTCGCGAGGGTGGAGGACGAACTCAGAGAGCCAACGCGACCGCCGTCGGCCTTCAGTGACGACGACCTCCTCGTGTACGTGAGAGTTGAGCGGGCTCTCCACTACGAGTTTCATGTGATCGCGCAAGTATGCATCCCGCCGCACAAACGCCCCTATCCACAGATGGATGAGGGTGAAAGCGCTGAGGAGTCCGCAGAAGAGCCCACGTAGCCGATGACCGAGGAGAGCCGGCTCTTTTACCGGCCGGCGGCTGGGATCGATGTCGTCTCGGTTGGCGACGGCGCGCTGTTGTTTCGCTCAGACACGCTGCTTGTGCGGATCGAAGGAGCATCGGTTGCCGTCCTCCAGCGGCGGATCCTTCCGCTGCTCGACGGCAGCCGAAGCTTGGCCGAGGTTGCCCGCGCGATCCCCACCGTGGATCAGGGCGACTTGCGTCGCCAGCTTGACGGTCTGGTACAGGCGGGGGTCCTGGAACGAACCAGGCGGCTCGAGTCGTGGCCGGGCGGAAGGTCCGAGCCGCTGCTCGCCCTCCTCGCCGCGGCGGGGCTGCCGGTGGCCGCGTTGCGGGACCGGCTTGCACGCGTGCGGATTGCCGTGCTTGGCCTGGAGGGGACGGGGGCGCACGCTGCGGTGCTTCTCGCTGCTTGTGGGGTGGGGGAGCTGGTCCTGGTCGACCCATACCCCTGCCAGGCCGGCAACCTACCGTTGATGCCAGTCGGCGCAGACGCGCTGGGAATGCGACGCGACCAGGCGCTCAAGCGCTCGCTGGAGACCCAGGGCGCTGAGACGCGGCTGGAGATCGGACCGTCCGATGCGGTCACCCCGGACGGGATCCATGCGCTGGCCAGGAACTGCCAGTTGCTGATCGGCGCTTTTGACAAGGGCCTGTCCGTTGCACACCGGTGGCTGAACAACGCCAGCCTGACCTACGGAATCCCCGCGATCTACAGTCAGTTGGCCGCCTACGTCGCACGAGTGGGACCCGTGGTCGCGCCGCCGCGGAGCGCCTGCTACGAATGCTGGCGGGTGCGCAGCCTCGCCTGCGCGGACTCCTACCCGGAAGCGGCGGCCTACCAGGACCTGTTGGACCAGCAGCGGCAGCCGCGCCTGCACGAGCGTCCGGTGTTTCCAGCCCTTGCCGCATATGCCGGGAGCCTGGTCGCCATGGAGGCGGCCAAGCTGCTGCTCTCGATCGCTTCCGGCGCGGATACCCTCGTCGGAAGGGTGCACGAGTTCGATGCGCTGCAGTTGCGGAGCCAGACCCATACCCTCCTCCAGTTCCCAAACTGCCCGGAATGCCGTGGGGAGGATCATACACAACCTTCCTTCATCAACCTATTTCATGACAACGCACCTTCTGGACACATTCGACAAGCAGCCGGGTCACTCGTCAGCCCACGATGCGGCGTGATCACTGACGTTGGGCAAGTTCCCAAGGATCCCGACGAGCCGGCGCAGCCGTACCTCTATGGTGCCCGATTGGCGAATCATCACTTCGTCGCAGATCGCGGCCCCGACGACGGCATCTCTATCGGCAAAGGCCTCACCCCAGCCGCGGCTCAGTCGAGCGCCCTCGGCGAGGCAGTGGAGCGCTACGCCGGCAGCTTCCATGGCGTCCGACAATCTTTCCACGCGTCACGCCAGGCGCTCGACGCGCCGTCGCTCGACCCGGCGGACCTGGTCCTCTATCGCCCTGAGCAGTACGCCCGGCTGCCGTACGCTCCCTACACCGACACGGCGACGCTCGGCTGGGTGGCGGCGCGCTCGCTGCTCAGCGGGTCGGAGATGCTGGTCCCCGCCCTCGCGGTCTTCATCGCGTATCCGCCGCGCGCTCCCGAAGAAGACCTCTGCCCGCCCACCTCGACTGGCCTTGCCGCCGGGGCGACCCTTGCGGAGGCGGTGCTGGCCGCCCTCTATGAGGTGCTCGAACGCGACGCGTTCATGATCACCTGGCTGAACCGTCTCCCGGCCGAGCGGGTGGACCCCGCCACCCATCCGGACCCCGAGCTGGTCGACCTGGTCCACGCCTACGCCCGGCGCGGCGTCGCGCTGCGCTTGTACCGCCTGGCGACCGACCATCCCTGCCAGGTGTTCCTCTGCCTCGCGCTCCAGGATGGCGGGGCGGGCTGGCCGGCGGCGGTCGCCGGGCTCGGCGCGGACCTGGACCCGGCGCGGGCGGCCTCCAAGGCGATCCTGGAGGCGGGGCAGGTCCGCGCAGGGTTGGTGGTGGCGGCGCGTGACCCGGGCGAGCGGGCGCGGGCCGGGCGACTGGTCGCCGATCCCCGGCTGGTCGACACCCTCGACGACCACGCGCTCCGCTACATCCACCCTGGCGCGATCGGCGCCTTCGCCTTCCTGGAGCGCGACCCGGAGCCGCCGGCCGCCTCCGCCCCTGGCTGGAGCTGGGCCGCGCCACTGCCGGCCTCCGCCAGTGACCGCCTGCGGCTGCTCGCCGAGCACCTCCACACCAGCGGCAGCGAGGTGCTGTACCGCGACCTCACCACCGCTGACCTGGCGCCGCTCGGGCTGCGGGTGGCCCGGGTAATCGTGCCCGGGTTCCAGCCGCTCCACTTCGGGCAGGAGCCGAGACTCGGCGGCCGCCGGCTCTACGAGCTGCCCTGGCGACTCGGGCTCGCCGCCGCGCCCGCCACCCCGGCGGCGCTCAACCGCGACCCGCATCCGCTCGCCTGAGAGATTTTTGTATCCAGCGGCGGCCTCCCTCCCTCTTCTCGCACCAGACGATAGGAAGGAGGTGAAGAATTTGCCTGGTACCTGGGATGCCAATCTCAAGCTGGTGTACGCCGTCGATCAAGGAGCATTTTTCGCGATCGATACGGTTGGAGTCGGTAAGGCATTCGACGTGATCGCGAACCTGGAAATCGGGGATGACCTGATGGCGGTAGCGTCGAAGTACGACGTCTATGTGGCGGTCCGCAACCTCAGCCAGTCCACCACCGTGCTCAGCAAGCACGACACCGTGATCCTGACACCCGCACACACCGACTTCAACCAGGAGCATCGTGTCAGTTTTCCGACCAGCTGGACCGGCGGGAACGACGGTGACGTCCTCGAGGTGGTCGCGGGGTTCAAGGTGACAGCCGGCGTCCACACGGACTACTCCCTGTCGACCAGCAATCCCTTTATGGTGGCCGCATAACCACGGCAACCGCATCACCAAGGCCTGCCGCACGCATGCCTGACCTGATCCCGGCGGGTGGCGCATCGCCGCCCGCCGGGCTTTCGTAATTTTGGTGTCGTTGTCAGGGCGCACCGGCATACTGGCAACCATGGCAACCGCGACCAGCCAATCCTTTGTCGGCCGTGCCGAGGAGCTCGGACGGCTGCTTGGCGTGCTGGCACGGGCCGAGGAGGGCCGCCCGGCGGTCGCGCTGGTCGCCGGGGACGCCGGCGTCGGCAAGACCCGCCTGCTCGCCGAGCTGGCCAACCACGCCGAGGCGCAGGGCGTGCGGGTGCTGGTCGGCGGCTGCATGGAGGTCGGCGACCTCGGCCTGCCCTACGTCCCGTTCGTGGACGCCTTCCGCGACCTCGGCGCCCGGCCGGGTGAGGCCGAGCTGGCAGGCGAGCTGGCCGCCACCGTCCCCGGCCTCGGCCTGCTGCTGCCCCGCAGGGGAGCCGCCTCGGGCACCGGCGGCGACCGGCGGAGCCCCGCCCCCGCACCGGAGTCGGCGCCGGCGCTGGCGCAGCCGCCAGGAGAGGGGTTCGAGCGGGTCCGTCTCTTCGACGGGGTGCTGTCGCTCCTGGTCGGCCTGGCCGAGCGGGCGCCGCTGCTGCTGGTGATCGAGGACCTGCACTGGGCCGACCGCTCCACCCGCGACCTGGTCGCCTTCCTGATCCGCACCCTGCGGACCGGCCGCGTCGCGCTGGTCGCCAGTTACCGCTCCGACGAGCTGCACCGCCGCCACCCGCTGCGCCCGCTGCTGGCCGAGCTGGTGCGCGTCCCCGACCTGGAGCGCGTCGAGCTGCGCCCCTTCAGCCGCGGCGAGCTGGCCCAGTACCTGGCGGGACTGGAAGGCGCCGACGTCCCCCCCGACGCGGTCGACCGGATCCTGGCCCGGTCCGAAGGCAACCCCTTCTTCGCCGAGGAGCTGGTCGCCGCCGGTGCCACCCGCCGGGACGTGGCCCTGCCCGAGGCGCTCGCCGACGTGCTGCGCGACCGCGTCGAGGCGCTCTCCGACCTCGCCCAGCAGGTCCTCAAGGTCGCCGCGGTCGCCGGGCGCCGGGTCAGCCACCGGCTGCTGCTGGCCGCCGCCGGCCTGCCCGAGGCCGAGCTCGAACAGGGCCTGCGCGAGGCGATCGCCGCCCAGGTCCTGGTCGCCGACCCCGCCACCGAGAGCTACCGCTTCCGCCACGCGCTGCTGCAGGAGGTCGTCTACGGCGACCTGCTGCCGGGGGAGCGCACCCGCCTGCACGCCACCTACGCGCGCCTGCTCGCCGGGAAGGCGGCGGCCGGGACGGGCGATCCGGGCCAGGACCCGGACTGGGACCGGGACGGCGGCGGCGCCGCCGAGCTGGCCTACCACGCGCTGGCCAGCCACGACCTGCCCGGCGCGCTGGCCGCGCTGCTGTGCGCCACCGCCGACGCCACCGCCATGTCCGCCCCGGCCGAGGCGGCCCGCCACCTGGAGCAGGCCCTGGAGCTGTGGGACCAGGTCCCCGCCGCCGTCGCCGTCGCCGGGACCGACCGGGTCGAGCTGCTGCTGCGCGCCGCCGAGGCCGCCAACCTCTCCGGCGAGTTCCGCCACGCCATCAAGCTCACCCGCGAGGCGATCGCCGCCATCGACCCCGCCACCGACCCGCTGCGGGCGGCGGCGGCCTCAGACCGCCTCAGCGAGTTCCTGCTTGACTACCACGGCGACGACGAGGCGCACGGCGAGATGCTGGCCGCCTCGCGCCGCGCCGTCGAGCTGGTCGACGCCGAGCCGCCGACGGCGCTGCGGGCGCGCGTCACCGGGCAGCTCGGCCGCACCCTGACCCACCTGCACCAGCACGACGAGGCACGCCACTGGACCGACGAGGCGCTGGCGGTCGCCCGCAAGGTCGGCAGCGCCACCGACGAGGCCCGCGCCCTGCTGGTCCTCGCCCTGCTGGCGGTCCGCCACAACGACATCGAGCGGGCACGCTCGCTGCTGGAGGAGGCCCGCCGCCGCGCCGCCGAGGCCGGCGACCGGATGGTGGAGCTGCGCGCCTACTACTACCAGGGCAACCTCGAATACGACGTCGGCAACCTGGCCGCCGCCTCCGCCGCCTTCGGCCAGGCCGTCGCCCACGCCGAGCGCAGCGGGCTGCGCTGGAGCGGCGTCGGCGCCGACGCGGGCGTGCTGCGCTGCATCGCCCTGTACACCGCCGGCGACTGGGACCAGGCCGAGCGCCTCTCGGTCACGGTCGACGACCGCAGCCCCGCGGCCGGCGGCCTCTCCGCCGCCGCCCTGCTGGTCGAGGTCGGCCGCGGCAGCCCCAGCGCCCAGCAGCGCTTCGCGCGGCTGCGCGCCTTCTTCGACGACCGCTGGGTCGCCTACCTCGCCGCCAGCGCCGGTGCCGACCTCGCGCTCTGGGACGGCGACCTGGACCAGGCCCGCGCGCTGATCCGCTTCTGCCTGTCGTCGGTGGCGGTGAGCGAGGACCCGTGGGCGCTGAGCGCGATCCGCCCGGCGGCGCTCGGCATCACCGCCGAAGCCGAGCGGGCCGCGCAGGCCCGCATCGCCGGCGACGAGGCCGCCATCGCCGAGGCCACCAAGGTGGGGAAGGCGCTGCTGGAACGGGCCCGCGCCGCCGAACGGCAGGCCCGCTCCCTCAGCCTCCAGGTCGGCCCGGAGGCGACTGCCTGGCTCGCCCGCGCCGAGGCCGAATGGACCCGCCTGCAGGGCCACGCCGACCCGGAGCGCTGGGCAGCGGCCGCCGGCGCCTTCGCCTACGGCTACGCCTACGAGGAGGCCCGCGCCCGCTGGCGCCTCGCCGAGGCGCTGCTGGCCGGCGGCCACCGGGAGGAGGCGAAGGCCGAGCTGCGCGCCGCCCACCAGGCGGCTGACCGTCTCGGCGCCGCGCCGCTGCGGGCCGAGCTCGGCGCGCTCGCCCGCCGGGGCCGCCTCGACCTCGGCCTGGGCGGCGGCGACCTCCACGACGACCCGGCGGCCGGCGTGCTCGGCGGCCTCACCCCCCGCGAGCTGGAGGTCCTCCGCCTGGTGGCGGCCGGCCGCTCCAACCAGCAGATCGCCGACACGCTGTACATCAGCCGCAAGACCGCCAGCGTCCACGTCAGCAACATCCTCGGCAAGCTCGGCGTCCACACCCGGGTCGAGGCCGCCGCCACCGCCCACCGCCTCGGCCTGGACGGCCTGAAGGCATAGAACCTGGCGGAATAGAAAGAGGACGGCGCGTGTGGTGGGTGCGCGCCGCCCTCGTTGGTGGGCCCTGTGGTCGGCTGGAGGGGCCGAGGGCCTACCGGTTGTGAGAGTGCAGGTCCGTCGTTGACCGTGACCAGTCGCTGCTGTCGCGGGTGTCGGTGCCGAACAGGCCCCCGAAGACCCCCAGGACCACCAGGCCGATCATGAGCAGGATAGCTGCCATCTCAGTTCCTCCTCAGAAGCTTGCTGTGGCGCCGGCGGGCGGCGCGGGCGCTCCGGACCCGGTGGTCGTCCTCGGCCGCGCGGACCAGTTCGGCGATGCGCTGCTTGGTCGCGATGGTGCTGTAGTCACCAAGGGTGGTTGCCATGGTGGTCTCCTCTCCTGCCCGCTTCCTTCTCTGTTCTCGCTGTCCATACAGTAGGTCTAAGGCGGCCGGTGCCACCTCGGGCTGCTGCCTTAGATCCGCAGCTCAGGCGCCTTATTTGTGTAATACCTACCTTGGTAGGTAACCTGGAAGGCAATGCGCCGCATCGACCTGCACGCCTACCCGGGAACCCGCGAGTGGCTCGACTCGCAGGGCCCCTTCGCCGAGGCGCTCGGCAGGTACTGGGGACGCCAGTGGACGGCCGCCAGCGAGGTCGAGGTGGTCGCCAACTTCAAGGAGGCCGGCGTCGAGGTGGTGCTGGTCGCCTTCGACATCGAGTCGGTGGTCGGCGCCCCGCCGTGCGGCAACGACTACGTGGCCGCCTTCCGCGACCGGCACCCTGGCACGATCCTGCAGGCCTGGGGCGCCGTCGACCCGCACAAGGGCGATGCGGCCATCCGGGAGGCCGAGCGGGCCGTGCGCGAGCTCGGCGTGCTCGGCTTCCACTTCCACCCGATCATGGGCCGCTACCGGGTCGACGACCAGAAGCTCTACCCCCTCTGGGAGACGGTCGCCGCGCTCGGCGTCCCGGTGATGATCGACGTCGGCACCACCGGCATGGGCGCCGGCCTCCCGGGCGGCCTCGGCTCCCGCCTCTCCCACGCCCACCCGATGGCGGTCGACAACCTCGCCGCGGACTTCCCCGGCATGACCATCGTCGCCGCCCACCCGGGCTGGCCCTGGGTCGAGGAGATGACCGCGGTCGCCCTCCACAAGGGCAACGTCTCCTGGGAGCTGTCCGGCTGGGCGCCGAAGTACCTCCCCGAGCAGCTCCGCCGCGACATCCGCTCCCGCCTGCGCGACAAGGTCATGTTCGGCTCCGACCACCCCTCGCTCCCCTACGCTCGGATCCTGGCGGAGTGGTCCCAGCTCGGCTATGCCGACGACGTCCTGGAGCAGCTCTTCCACGGCAACGCCGAGCGTGTCCTCGGGCTTTGAGCGGCGGCTGGTACCGCGGCTAGTACCGCGGGACCGGCACGCTGCCGGTGGCCGGCGTCCGCGCCGCAGCGCCGGGGAGGGCGCTGGCGAACGACGGCACCGCCGTGGTCGTCGCCGCGCGCTTGAGGGCGCTGCCCTGGAGCCACTGCTGCCAGGACGCCTGCCAGAAGCCCCAGCCGCCGTCCCAGGGCAGGGCGCGGTCGGTGCCGGTCACGACCACGATGTCGCCGCGCTGCGCGATGCCGTAGAACCACGCCGCGAACTCGGGCGAGGCGTTGACGCAGCCGTGGCTCACGTTCTCGTGGCCCTGCGCCCACACCGACCAGGGGGCCGAGTGGACGAACTCGCCGCTGGCGGAGATCTGCACCGCGTCGTAGACGGTCAGCTTGTAGTAGCGCGGGTCCTTCGGGTCGGTGACGCCCATCCACGCCGAGGTCATCACCGTGGGGTTGAACTTGCCCATCACCGCGTGGATCCCGCTGGTGGTGGTGAACATCCACGAGCCGCCCCGGCCCGCGCTGATGCCCACGTCGCGGACCCGCTGGCCGTCGCGGCTCACGGTCATGCGGTGGGTGGCGACGTTGACCCGGCTCAGGTTGGCGCTGCCGACCTGGAACGACGTCGTGGTGTCCTGGATACCGTAGACGCCGGGGGCGGCCGACACCCCGGTCAGGTGCGCGACCAGGCTGACCCGCTGGTGCGGCTGCCAGTAGGCCCTGGTGCGGAAGATCACCCGCTGGTCGCCCATCCAGTGCCAGGCACCCTCGACCGCCGCGGCCGAGCGGACCTCCAGGGACTGCTCGACCTGGGCCTTGTTCCGCACCGGCTGGTCGAAGTCGACGATGATCGGCATGCCGACGCCGACGCTCTCACCCGGGTTCGGGGTCACGTCGCTGATCGCGATCGTCTGCTGCGCCGCCAGCGTGCTGAAGCCGCTGGAGGCCGCCGTCGCGCGCCCGTCGCGGCCAACGGCGGTCGCGTGCACCACATACGACGTGCCCGGCGCCAGCGCCCAGCGCGTCCGCCAGCGCGCGTGGTCCCGCGACAGCACGCCGGGGACCCTGGCGCCCGCCTTGGTCCGCACCGCCACGTCGCGGAGCGTGCCGCTGGCCACCGCCACCGTCACGCCGAGGTCGGGCCGCACCATGGCCGCGCCGTCCCCTGGGCTGATCGTCAGCCGTGCCGGCGCCGCCCTGGCGGCCGCCACCCCGGCCCCGCCGGACGCGCCAGCGCCCGCACCCGCACCCGCACCCGCCGCGGCGTGCGACGACGCCGGCGCTCCCACCACCGGCCCGGACGCCGTGAGCAGCAACACCGCCCCGGCCAGCGAGCCCACCCTGACGGCCAGCCCCAGCTGCCTGGCGGCCGAACTCAACCGTCCCCGCACCCACACTCGCACGCGCACCCTCCACCGCCGCCGGGCTGCCGCACCAGCGCCTCCCCATCGCATTCTCATTCGATCCTAATGCAGGAGCGGATTTTGCATCCGCGGGAAGGGACACACCAATGCATAGTTACCGAATCGCGACCACTCAACACGATTTGGCGCGGGCGTGCGTCCCAGCCCCATAGGGAGCCCCATAGAGAGCCCGCGCCGCCAAGATGGGGAACTGGCGCCGCGAAGCTGGGGGCTGCTTCCCGATGTGGCCGGACCGGGGCGTCCACGACACTCCTGTGCGAAGAGGGCACTTCAAGCTGCGAAGCACGCCAGGAGGAACGATGCGAAGGATCATCATGATCGTGCTCGCCGTCCCGCTGCTCGCGACCGCCGTGTGGGCGGTCCGCAGCGGGCCGGCACCAGCGAGCGCGACCGTGGCAGGGACAGCGACCCACCAGGTCCGCATGGCCGTGCCCGACGAGGGCGACAGCCCGGCGCTGGCCGCTCAGCTCGCCAAGGCCCGGCTGGCCACCGCCAGGTACGCCATCAACCTTCAGGCCGCCAAGGCCGCCGGCTACCAGATCCTCACCCAGATGATCCCCGACATGGGCTTCCACTTCATCAACCCAACCATCACCGGCTTCGACATCACCAAGCCGCCCATCCTGGTCTACGAACACCATGGGGACAGCTGGCAGCTGGGCGCCTTCGAATGGACCTTCACCGCCAAGCCCGCCACCCCGCCGCTGCCGGGCGCGACCTTCGGCACCTTCGGGGCTGCCTGCCACTACAAGGACGGCACCTTCGTCTTCAAGCCCAGCCAGGCCGACTGCCCCAAGCGCAGCCCCCTGAGCGGTGCCGCCTTCTTCCTGTGGCATCCCGACCTGGTGACCATGCACGTGTGGCTGTGGTACCCCAACCCGGTCAGCCTCTACAACGGCACCAACCCCTACGTCCACCCCTTCAACAACGGCTAGCCAGCCCCTGAAAGAACCGGCCTGGCGGCAGCGCGACCCTCTTCGCGCTGCCGCCAGGCCGTTCCCGCGTGTGACGAGCTGCTGGCCGCGCCGGGCCAGCCCTTGACGCCGGACCGTTTCTCCGCGAGCTTGCGTCGCGGAACCGAAGCGGACGCGAACCCGGAGGTGCGCGATCAAGCCAGTCAGCCAGGCGACGCCGCCGCGGGTCGCGCTGCGCCCGGTGGCCGTGGTCGCCGGCGCCGTCGTCGCGCTGCTGGCGGCGGTGTCGGGGCGCTACGGTTACCACCGGGACGAGCTGTACTATCTGCACCAGTCGGCCCACCTCGCCTGGGGGTCGGTGGACAGCGGCCCCTTGGTGGTGGTGATCGCCCGCGCGGCGGGCAGCTGCTGCGGCGGCGCGCTGCCGGCGCTACGGCTGCTGCCGGCGCTGGCAGCCGGCGGCACGGTCCTGCTGACCGGACTCATGGCCAGAGAGCTTGGCGGTGGCCGCTTCGCGCAGTGGTTCGCGGGGCTGTGCGCCGCGGTCGGCGGGGTGCTGCTCGGCTCGGGCCACCTGCTCAGCACGACGTCGTTCGACCTGCTCGCATGGGCCGGCATCCTGCTGCTGGTCCTGCGCATCCTCCGCACCGGGCAGACGCGCCTGTGGCTGGCGGTCGGCGCCGTGGCCGGGGCCGCGCTGCTGAACAAGAATACGGTCTTGTTCCTGCTGGCCGGGCTTGGCGCCGGGCTGTTCGCGACGCCGCAACGGCGCCTGCTCTGGAGCCCCTGGGTCGTGGCCGGAGCCGTCGTGGCGGCCGCGATCTGGGCGCCGGCGCTGGCGTGGCACGCCGGCCACGGCTGGGCGATGTTCGAGATGAGCCGGCACCTGCGCCAGGAGCACAGCGGCGTCGGCGTGGCGGCCGTGTTCTTCCCGCTGCAGATCGTCCTGCTCAACCCGGTGACCGCGCCAGTCTGGCTGTCGGGGCTGATCCGGCTGTGGCGTGACCCGGAGCGCAGGCCGACACCGTACCGGGCGGTGGCGATCGCATTCGCGATCCTTGCGGTGGTGATCGCGGTCGTGATCGGCGACCGGGCCTACTTCCTGGCCCCGATGTACACGCCGCTGCTCGCGGCCGGAGCGGTGGCGTTCGAGCGCCGCCTCGCCGCGAGCAGCCCTACCACCGACCGTGTCCGGCGGTCGCGCCGGGCAGCCGCCGCCGTCGTGGCGGGCGGCCTGATCGGCGCGCCGGTGGCGCTGCCGCTGCTGCCGGCCCGGGTGCTGCACACCGTGCCGCTGCAGGCGCTGAACTACGACCTCGGCGAGCA
>WNGD01028042.1_pt1 | contig 13136 bp, 13 predicted proteins | sample 5400671 | NCBI WGS metagenome assembly WNGD01 (sample SAMN13153369, study PRJNA577476) | soil metagenome | isolation source: 40 cm soil or saprolite under grassland replicate 2 | place: USA:California | collected 2016-06-15
GTTCGCCGTCCGCTTCGGCTTCTGACCCCATCACGCGGAAAGGAGAGAGTTGCCATGTCGACTACCAAGAGCCTCGGGGTCCGGAGCCGCGCGATCATCTCGTTGTGGCTGGCCGCGCTGGCGGCAGCCTGCAGCGGGCTGCTGGACGTGCAGAACCCGAACAACGTCAACATTGAGAATCTCAGCAACCCTGCCGTCGCGGGTGCGCTGGCGAACGGAGCTCTGTCGGCGACGGCCCGGGCGTGGGGCACCGTGCTCACGCCCTACTCGGAAGCCACCGACGAGCTGACGTGGATCGGTTCGCGGGACGCCTGGAACGACCTCGACCAAGGGTCCCTTTCGGGCGTTACGAACGAGTTTGTGGACGCGGCGTTCCCCTCGCTGGCGCAGGCCCGCTGGCTGTCGGACGAGTCGATCAAGCGCCTCAACGCCTTCGCCGCCGCGGGGGTGTTGCCGGACAGCAACGACCTGGCGCGGTCGTACCTCTATGGAGCGATCGCGTACGTCACGATCGGGGATATGTTCGACGACTGGCCGATCGGGTCGGACCGCACGCGGGCCGCTCCGCCGCTCGGGCCGGCCAACATGGCCCAGGTGTACGACACGGCCATCGTGTACACCACCCGGGGGATCGCCATCGCCCAGTCCACCGGGAACGCCGACCTGGTGCTCGATCTCACGGCCATGCGGGCGCGCGCCCGGCACGCGAAGGTCGTATGGCAGAAGCTCAACCCCTTCACCGCGGCGACGCTGGCGAACCCGCTGGTGAACGACGCCGGCGCCGTGGCCGATGCCAATGCCGCGCTGGCGCTCGCCGCGGCGACCCCGGACTGGATGTACCGGTTCAACTACAGCTCGGGGACGATCAGCACGAGTATCGGATTCGAAGTGAATCAGCGGCTGGAGAGCCGGTTCGGCGATCTCTACATATTCCCGACCGCGGACAACAAGCGCGTGGACAGCATCCGCCTCCGGGACCCGATCGACAACGTGCCCGACCCGGTCCTGACGAGGACGATCAACGAGTTCGTCACGGGAGTGCAGTACGGCTCCCTGACGGTCCTCTCGAGCCGCGAGATGTACCTGATTCTCGCCGAGTCACGGCTGGCACAGAACGACTCGGTGGGCGCCGCGACGTACATCAACAACATCCGCGCGTTGGACCCGGGGCTCACACCCTACAACCCGCTGAACGCCGCCCATCCCCGCGCGCTCGCCATGTACCAGCACGAGCGCCGCGTGAACCTCTTCATACAGGGACGGCGCCTGGCCGATCACTACCGGTTCGGCGTACCGGCGGACAAATGGCCCCCCAACGCGGAAGCGCGGCTGCAACCGGGGACGGTCTTCCCCATCACGAACACGGAGCGTCTGGCGAACTGCTACATCAACGGGACGTGCTAAGCGCCTAGCGGCGCTTCTTGCCGCCGCGTCGCGGCCTGAGCGACCGCTCGGGCCGCGCCGCCTCGGCTTGCTGCAGCCTCGGCTGCATGGGCGGCACCGACGGTTCGAACCCGGGGATCACTTCCCGCGGGAACCCCTTCCCGATCAGCTTCTCCACGTCGGCCATCAGCAGCCACTCGTCCGGGGAGATGAGGGTCAACGCGAGGCCCTGCGCCCCAGCGCGGGCCGTGCGGCCCACCCGGTGCACGTACACTTCGGGATCGGTCGGCACATCGAAGTTCACCACCATGCGGATGCCGTCCACGTCGATCCCGCGCGCCGCGATGTCGGTCGCGACGAGAATCTCGGCTTCGCCGGAGCGGAACTGATCCAGGGTGCGCTGGCGCTGGCTTTGCGCCTTGTCGCCGTGCAGCGCGTTGGCCGCGATGCCCTCCCGCCGCAGAAACATGACGAGCTTGTCGGCGCCGTACTTGGTGCGGGTGAAGACGAGCGTCTGGCCGGCCGGCTTGGCCTTGAGGATCGACCCGAGGGCACCCTTCTTCTGGAGCTTATCCACCGCGACGATGATGTGCTCGATGCCGTCGGCGGGCTGGGCCCGGCGCCCGATCTCCACCGACGCATGGCCGTTCAGGGCCCGGCGCGCGAGCGCGTCCACCTCCGGCGAGATCGTCGCCGAGAACAGCATCGTCTGTCGTTCGTTGGGGAGGGCGTTGAGGATGCGCCGCACGTCGGGGGCGAATCCCATGTCGAGCATCCGGTCGGCCTCATCGAGCACGAGCACTTCGAGCTTCGAGAAGTTGACGTGGCCGCGCTCCATGTGGTCGAGCAAACGACCCGGCGTCGCCACGACGATGTCGGCGCCGTGCTTCAGGGCGCGCGTTTGGGGCTCCATCCCGACGCCGCCGTACACCGCGGCCCCCTTGAGATGGGTGTGGCGCCCGTAGGCGCGAATGCTGGTCACGACCTGCTCGGCCAGCTCGCGCGTGGGTACGAGGATCAGCGCGCGCAGCACGCCGCGGGTCCCGGCCTGGAGGCGCTGCAGGATCGGCAGCACGAACGCCGCCGTCTTCCCGGTACCGGTTTGGGCGGACCCGATCAGATCGCGGCCCGCGAGGGCCAACGGGATCGCTTCCGTTTGGATGGGGGTCGGGTGCTCGTAGCCTTCGTCGGCCACGGCACGCACGAGCTCGGGCATTAAGCCCAAGGCTGTAAATGGCATGGTACTCCTTTACTGCACACACACGCGCGCCGCGAAGTGACCCAATGTCACCTCGACCAAGCGCTGCTTCTGTTTTTGAACCTGGGGAAAGGACCGTGCGTGTGTTCAGCGACGGAGTCCCTGAGCGGGACTATCCGGAAGGATGCCAGCTCGCGGTTCTATGCTACGGCGAGCAAGCTAACGACTGGTACCGCAAGACGGTAGGGGCACGGCAGTGCCGTGCCCCTACCGTTCCCCGACGACCTGTCTATTTCGCTGCCGTCGGCTCCTGCCCCCACCACCACATCGTGGGCAAGACCTTCTGCCGCGGCCACACCTCGTTCAGCGTCCCGCCTTCGTACAACCGCCCGTTCTTCATGACGTAGCGAATCGTGTTCGTGTTGTGGATGTCCTCCAGCGGATTGGCATCGAGCACGATGAGATCCGCGAGTTTACCCGGCTCGAGCGAGCCCAGATCCTGCTCGAACCCGATGGCGTGAGCGCCGTCCCAGGTCGCGACCCGCAGCACCTCGAGCGGCGTCATGCCGCCCGCGGCCATCGCCCACAGCTCCCAGTGACAGCCGAGGCCGTCCAGCTGCCCGTGGCACCCCATGCCGACGAATCCGCCGGCACGCAGAATCGACGCCGCCGACGCCGCGATACGCGGGAAGACATACTGATTGTCCCGGAACCAGGCGCGACGCTCGGCGCGCTGATCGATCTCCTCGTGCGGGATGAAGCGCCGGATCTTCGCGTCGTCGTGGATGTCGAAGTGTTCGTAGAAGTAATTCTCCGAGAACGGGCCACCATACGACACGAGCAGCGTCGGCGTGTAGTTGATGCCCGACTGCGCGATCAGCTGTACCGCGTCCTTGTAGAGCGGCATGATCGGGTACGCATGCTCGTGGCCCGGATAGCCGTCGAGCGCCTCGGTCAGGTTCATCTTGAAGTCGAGCCCGCCCTCCGTGGTCGGCATCAGGTTCAGCTCCTTCGCCGCCATGATGACCCACTGACGCTGTTTGCGGTTCCCCGTCATGTACTCCTTGATCGTGTGGGTTCCGTAGAACTCGCTGTAGCGCCGCAACGCGTTGCGCGCATCGTCGAGGCTCTGGAAGTTCTCGTCCCAGAAGACGCCAGGCCCGGTGTGGTAGATCCGCGGCCCCAAGAGGTCCCCCGTCTCGACCTGGTCGGCGTAGGTCAGGACGTCGGTGGTCGACGTTTGGGGGTCGCGCGTGGTCGTCACGCCGTACGCGAGGTTGGCGAGGTACTGCCACACCTGCGACTCGTGAATCCCCCATCCGCCGCTGGGCCAGGGGTGCGCGTGCACGTCCACGAACCCCGGGATGATGGTCTTGCCCGTAACGTCGATGACCTGCGCGCCTGCCGGGGCCTGGCCGCGCGGACCCACCGACACGATACGGTTATCCGTGACGACGACGTCGCCGTTCTCGATCACTTCGTCGCCTTTCATCGAGACGATGCGCGCGCCACGCAGCACGACGCTGCCGCGGGGGACGTCGCGCGCAGCGCGAATCGTCACGTCGACCCGCGGCGGCTCGTACGCCGGCAGCTTGGCGAGCGAATCGGACCGGGCTTTGAGCCGTTTCTGCACGGAATCGGGCCGCGCCTTGACGCTGTCGCTCTTCAGGGAGTCGGCGCGCAGCGAGTCCACGCGCGCCTTGGCCTTGCCGAGCGAGTCGGCGACGACGGGATCGTAGCGGAAGAAGCTGCGGCCGATCGACCAGAACACCAACTTCGCGTCCGGCATCCAGCCGATGAAGTCCCCGCCGATGCGCGTCAATCGGTGGATGGGAAACGACGCGCCCGAAGTGTCGGAGATACTGATGCTCGGCGTCGGGCCGCCGACGAGCGGCAGCGTCACGAGGTAGACGTTGTTCCCCGCCTGCGCCAGCACCTGATCGGTGTCGGGGCTGATCAGGATCTCATCGGCGGGCTGCGGTTCGGCCCCGGGGCCGGGATAGGTGTAGCCCGTCACCTTGAGGTAGGCGCGGCGGTCAGTACCGTCGTAGCGGATCGAGACCAGGCCCTCGGGACCTGCGTAGTAGTAGATCCGGCTCGCGTCGCGGGCGAAGTGGGGCCGGCCCCGTCCGTCATACGGTGCGATGCGCGTCGCCGCTCCCCCCCCCCTTCACCGCTACGATCCGCTGCCCGTCAGGTGACCACGCCGGCGTGTCGTAGAACGCCGCGTCGGCCGTGAGCCGCACCGGGGCCGCGCGGCCGTCGGCGCGCACCTTGTTGATGGACCCGCCGCTGTTGCTCCAGGTGACGTACGCCAACCATTGGCCGTCGGGCGACCACATGGGCACCTGTTCGTGCACCGTGTCGTTCGTCAGCCGCCGCGGCGTGCCTCCCGGCAGATCCATCACATAGAGCCGGTCGAGGGCGCTGAACGCGAGCCGTTTGCCATCGGGTGACGGCGACGCATTCCGGATCTGGCGCAGCAACACGGCGCCCGTGTCCACGCGGTACGCGAAGCGCACGAGCGGTCCGAGGTTCATCGTTACCTGCGCGGTGAACGGGATCGCCGTCGCCTGACCCGACGGCACCTCGACGCGCCAGATCTTGCCGCCGTACGACGCGACGATCGCCTTGGAATCCGGCGTGAACGAGAAGCCCGGATAGAGGTCGCGCGTGAAGCGCGACTCCTCGTCGTCGCGCGTCACCGGGTAGACCAGCCAGCGCTCGTCGCCCGTCTGGAGGTTGCGCAGCCGGAGCCCGGTTTCGGCGTCGTAGCGCGTGGCGTACACGAGCCACGTGCCGTCGGGCGAGAGCACGGGACGCATCGCGCTGCCGTAGAGGTCGGTTTGCGGGAACGTGCGGCCGAGCTGCCGGTCGTAGATCGCGAGCTGCCACAGCGGGTATTGCAGGTCGTACCCGAAGCCGCCGCGGTGACGCGCCACCCAGATGTAGCGGGGATCCTTGCCGAAGGCCGCGCCGAGCGTGTTCATCGGCGGCGGCTGGTTGGGACCCGCCTGCACGCGCAGCATCGCCGCGCCCGACCCGCCGTCTTTGTGGTACAGCCACAGCTCATACACACTGCCGAGCACGCCGCTGGTGCGTGACGCGACGATGTAGTTGCCGTCGGGCGTCCATTCGGGCGACGCGTACAAGTTGTTGGTCCCCTTGGTGAGTGCCTTGGGGTTCTTCCCGTCGGCGTCACACAGCCAGATGTTCTCGGCGCCCGAGCGATCGGAGAGGAACACGATGCGCTTGCCGTCGGGGGACCAGCGGGGTTGTGAATCGAACGCCGGCCCCGATGTCAGCCGTGTCGCGGCGCCGCCCGCCGCGGGCATCGTGTAGAGATCGCCGAGCAGCTCGAAGACGATCGTCCGGCCGTCGGGCGACACGTCGAGCGACAGCCAGGTGCCCTCGGATGTTTCGAACTCAACGGTGCGCGTCGTCGTGAGCGGCAGCTCGTCGTTCTTGTTCTTCTTGCTCGTGTCGGCGGCGGCTGGCGGTGCAGCTTGCGCGAGGAGAGAGGGAGTTGTCGACAGCACGGCGGCGGCGAAGGTCGCGGCGAGCAACCGGCGCATGGGCAATCTCCGAATGGAAGAACGACGGCGTGCGTGGAAACCGACGGTAAAAAATGCGACGATAAAAAAGCGACGGTAAGGGGTAGCCTTACCGTCGCTTCATCTACCGTCGCCTTACCTTCCGCCCGTTTTCAGATACTCAGCGCCCTCACCTGACGCGGCGCCGGCTCCTGAGACCGGAGCACGATGCGCATCGCGTTCGTGTCGAGCTCGATCTCCCATGCGGCGATGCGAGGCCGGACAAATTCCTCACAATCCGTCGGCGTCAGCCCTTCGGGCGTCGCGTCGAGGAACTCCATCAACTTCATCCGCTTCTCGAGGTAGGTGCAACCGTCGCGGCTCGCGGCGATGCGAATCCCCACGTCGTCATCGAGCTGGCGGCGCACGAAGCCCTGGGCCACTTCCAGAAGCCGCCCCACAATCACCCGCTCGAGCGGCACGCCGTCCTTCTTGGCCAGGCGCCGGCTCAACGCGCGGGCGCGGCCGGGATCGGTGCACAACGCCAACATCTGCTCCCGCACGTCGGCGTGCGGGCGGCGGCGGCTCTTGGTCGTGCCGTCGCGCTCCGCTTTGGCGCAGGTCGGGAGATCGTTGCGGTGCAGCTTGAGAAACTTGGTCATCGGGGCGTAGACATCCATGCGCCCGGGTGCCGGCGGCACGCGCCGTCCGGCCACGAGGTCAGCGATATAGATCTCAGACACCTGGACCGCCTCCGCGAGCTCGCGTTCGCGCAGCCGGCGCCGCACTAACTCACCAACCTTCACGGGACGCTTCAGGGGGAGGGCAGCTGCCATGGAGTACTCCTTCGTTGCGGAATGAAACGCCCGCAGGGTGTGCATCAGTGTACGCACACTGCGGGCTGCTGGGCGCGTAATATCGCTAGGAGGGGCCTAAAACGGTAGTCTTACGCAGCAGTGCACTCGTCCCGACCACGATAATCAGCGCAAAACTGAACCACTGGATGGCGTAGGAGAGGTGGGGTCCGTCGTCCAGCGACGGTGCCGGCCAGCGCCGTGGCAACCCGTGAGGGGCGGAGGTGCCCGTCTGCTGCAGGAGGAACGGCAGCAAGGCGTACGGCACCGAATCGCGAAGCGCAGCGATATTGACGTCCTCGCGCCCCCGGGGAGGGATGAAGCCGAGTCCCTCCACGCTGGCGCTGTCGGGCTCACGGTACACCGATGGATCGACGTGGTGGGCATCGGGCGACGGGACCCAACCCCGGTCGACGAACACCGCTGAGCCGTCGGCGAGTCGCAAGGGCGTAACCAAGGCGACCCCCGGGGTACCGTCGAAGCTCCGGAGGGGCCACACGCGCTCTCGCGCGAAGTCGTAGACGCCCCGGGCTACCAGACGCCGCTGGCGCACTGAGTCGAGTGGGGTCCCGCGCCCCACGGAGAGCGGCGGTTGCGCGAGCCGGGCGGCCACGACGGCGTTGCGCGCGCGGCGCTGTCCCAAGCGGTCGAGCTGCCAGATGCCCAGGCGCACGCACACGATCGCGACCGCGAGGGCGACGGCTGCACCAACGATATCCCGTCGCCCGAGTTTCATCGCCGAATCAACTCCAGCTTCTGACCGCGGGAGAGCCGTTTGATGGCGGCCTCCCGCCGGAGCGCCGCACTCCGGTCAGCAACCGGCTCACGATACACCAGCCGCAGGGGCCCACGCGAGCGCGTGTAGGCGCTCGCCTTCCCGGCCCGGTGTGCAGCCAGGCGGCGCGCCAAGTCGTTGGTGATCCCGGTGTAAAGGGAGCCATCGCGGCAGCGCAGCAGGTAGACCATCCAGGACGTCGCGCTGCCGCCGCGCGTCAAACCAGTTTCGCCTCGAGCTTGAGCTCGACGTTGCCCTGGAGCGCCTTTGAGACGGGGCAGCTCTGTTTCGCCGATTCGGCGGCCTTTTCGAACGCCGCCTGATCGATTCCAGGCACCTTGCCCCGCGTGGCCAGCTCGATGCGCGTGATCCGCGGGGAGCCGTCCACCATCTCCAGGGTGCAGGAGGCCCGCGTCTCGACCCGCGTGACCGGCGTCCCCGACTTCTCGAGCCCCGCCGACAGCGCCATGCTGAAGCAGGCGGCGTGCGCCGCCGCGATCAGCTCCTCGGGGTTCGTCCCTTTCGACCCCCCGAAGCGCGTCCCGAAACTGAAGGGGCCGCTGAAGGCGCCACTCTCCGCCTTGAAGGTGCCCTTGCCGTCCTTGAGTTTCCCCTCCCAGGCGGCGCTCGCATTGCTCGTCGGCATCGTCGCTTCCCCTTGCGTGAAGGTTCGTGAACCGGGGAATCTGGCGAGCCGCACGTTACTTCGCTACGCTTGAGGGCTCAGCCACCGTTACGGAGCGCAACCCCATGCCTACGAAGAAGAAGAAACGGGCGCCGACGAAGTCCAAGCCCAAGCCGCCGGCGCGCCGCCAACCCGAGACGCTGCGCCTGCGCAGCATCGCCCCGACGCTGACCGCGACCGACCTGCCGCGCAGCATCGCGTTCTACCGCGATGTGCTGGGTTTCATGGTCGGCGAGGAATGGCGAGACAAGGGCGCGTTGGCGGGATGCGAGATCCACGCGGGGGCGGTGAGCTTCATGCTCAACCAGGACGACTTCGCCAAGGGCCGGGATCGGCAGAAGGGAGTGGGGATGCGCATCTACGCCCACACGGCCCAGGACATCGATCGGCTCGCCGCGCAGATCAGGGAGCGGGGCGGCGTGCTCGATCAGGAACCGAAGGACATGCCGTGGGGCGATCGCGTGTTCATGATCTCCGACCCGGACGGGTTCAAGCTGACGTTCGTGCAGGATCGTTGACCCTCACGCCCCGCGCGCTGGCCGCCCTCCGGGCCGTCGCCGCCACGTTGGTGGGCGGCGGCGCGGACCAGGCGGACTTGGCGACGCGGGTCGCCGGCCATGTCGCCATGTTGCCCCGCGCGGCCGACCGCGCGGAGCTCGAGCTGCTGCTCAGGCTGTTCGAGAGCCGTGTGGTGAACTTGTTCATCGCCCGTATTCTCCGCCCGTTCAGCGCGATGACGCCGACACAACGGGAGCGGTATCTCCGCGGCTGGGCGACCAGCCCGCTGCCGCCGCGCCGCAAGGCATTTCAAGCGCTGAAGCGGCTCGTCACCGTGACGCACTACACGACGCCCGGCGCGGCCCGGACGATCGGCTATCCGGGTCCACTCGGTCCGCCGCCGCCAGCCCCGAAACCGATCCGGCCGCTCGCGATCGCGGGCGACACGACGCTCACGTGCGATGTCGTGGTCGTCGGGTCGGGCGCCGGCGGCGCCGTCGTGGCGGCCGAGCTGGCCGCTCGAGGCAAGGACGTCGTGGTTCTCGAAAAAGGTGGTTATCACAACGAAGCCGATTTCACGCAGCACGAGGGCGACGGGCTCGCGCGGCTGTACGATGCGGGGGGACTGCTCGCGACGCGCGATCTCAGTCTCGTGATGCTGCAGGGCGCGACACTGGGCGGCGGTACCGTCGTCAACTACACGACGAGCTTCGCGACCCCCGCAGCGGTGCGCCACGAGTGGGCGCAGGAGCATGGCCTGCCGCACTTCACGGGGTCGGAGTTCACGCAGTCCCTCGACGCCGTGGCCCGGCGCATCGGCGTCAATACCGACCACGCCCGGCCTGCTGCCCCGCAACGTGCGCGGCTGCACGCAGGACGATGCGTGCGGGTACTGCGGCTACGGCTGCCGCACGGGGGCGAAACAGTCCACGCTGGTCACCTTTCTGCCCGACGCCGTGGCCCGCGGCGCGCGCATCGTCGTGGACTGCGACGTGCGGCGGGTCGTGATCGCCGCTGGGCAGGCCACCGGTGTGGAAGCGCGCGTCCAGGGTCACGCGCTGACGGTGCGCGCGGCGGCTGTGGTGGTGGCGTGCGGATCGATTCACTCCCCCGCCCTGCTGCTGCGCTCCGGCGTGAGTCTGCCCGCGCTCGGCAGATTCCTCGCTCTGCATCCCGCGACCGCCGTGTTCGGAGCGATGGACGAAGCGGTGCGTCCGTGGACCGGCACGTTGCAGGCGCACTACTCCGACCAGTTCGCGGATCTCGACCGCGGCTACGGCTTCAAGTTCGAGACGGCCCCGGTGCATCCGTCGCTGCTGGCGCTGGCCGCGCCCTGGGAATCGGCGGCGCAGTACGCCGACCGCATGGGGCGACTCGCGCACACCGCCTTGTGCGGTATTCTCCTGCGCGATCGCTTTGGCGGACGGGTGCGGGTCGATCGCGATGGGTGCCCGGTGGTGGATTACCGCGTGTCGCGCTACGACGCGGTGCATTTGCGACGCGCGCTGGCCGGCGCCGCCGAGCTGCTCGAGGCGGCGGGGGCCCGCGAGATCTGGGCGCCGCTGGCGCGGTGGATCAGCTACGAGCCGCGGGGGGCGCACGCGCGCGAGGAATGGCTCGCGCGCGTGGACGCCGCCGGGTGGGGCGCGAACCAGCTGCTGCTCGTCACGTTCCATCAGATGGCGTCGTGCCGGATGGGGTCGAGCGCCCGCACGTCGGTGGTGGACTCCGAGCATCGCGTGTGGGGTGTGCGTGGTCTCTACGTCGCGGACGCCAGCGTCCTCCCGACGGCATCGGGCGTGAATCCCATGCTGACGATCATGGGGATCGCGCATCGGGCCGCCGGAATAATCGCTGTTAGCCACTAGCAACAGGAGCAGCCATGCTGATTCTTCTTGCCGTCACGTCACTGGCGCTGCAGCAATCCGTCGCCGACACGTCGCCGTTTCGCGCCCTCGCCTTGCCGGTGGCCACGGGCGTGCGCAGCGCGTCCGGTGCGCCGGGGCCGCGCTATTGGCAGCAGCGCGCCGATTACACCATCCGCGCCTCGCTCGATACCGGGGCCAACGTGCTCACGGGCACCGAGCGGATCCGCTACGTCAATCGCTCCCCCGAGGCGCTTGCGTTCGTGTGGGTGCAGCTCGAGCAGAACCTGTTCGCACCGGGTTCGATCACGAGCGTGTTGAACCCACCGCCGCTCCGGTTCGCGGGCGGGGCCGTGTTCGACTTTACGGGCAAGGGCTTTGTCGGTGGACTCACCGTGGACCGCTTCACCGCGGCGGGCCGGCCGCTCGCGACGACCGTCACGGGCACGATGATGCGAGTCGAGCTGCCGCGGCCGCTGAAGCCCGACAGCGCGATCACGTTCGACGTCGCCTGGCACTTTTCGATTCCGCCCTATGGGGGAGGCCGGATGGGCCGGGTCACGTCGCGCTTCTACGAGCTGGGACAGTGGTATCCGCGCATGGCGGTGTACGACGACGTGAACGGCTGGAATACCCTCCCCTACATCGGCGCCGGTGAGTTTTACCTCGAGTACGGCGATTTCGACGTCGCGCTGACCCTGCCCGCTGGCTTCGTCGTCGCGGCGACCGGCGCCGTGGCGAACCCCCTGGCGGTGTGGACCGCCCAGCAGCGGGCCCGCCTCGAGCGCGCGCGTCGCTCCAGTGAGCGCGTCCAAATCATCACGAAGGCCGAAGCGACGGCGCACGGCGCGCAGCGCACGGCCGGCACCAAGACCTGGCGCTTCACCGCTCCGAACGTGCGCGACTTCGCCTGGGCCGCGGGGCCCGACCTGCGCTGGGACGCGAGCGGCTGGAACGGCATCCTGATCCAAACCTTCTACCACCCCGACGCTGCACCGTGGGAAGACGCGAACAAGATGGTCCGCGCCGCGCTGAGTCACTTCTCAGAAACGTGGCTCACGTATCCCTGGCCGCAGTTCTCCTCGGTCGAGGGGCTCGTCGAGGGCATGGAGTATCCGATGATCACCTTCTGCCCCGCGCTCGAGAAGCGCGAAGATCAGTTCTGGGTGTTGGCCCACGAGCTGGGGCACGAATGGTTCCCGATGATCGTCGGGTCGGACGAGCGGCGCTACCCATGGATGGACGAGGGGTTCAACACGTTCATCGACTACGGTGCCGCCGAGGCGTACTTCCGCGGCACCGCCTACGGCGACACGGTGCGCCGCGAGCTGCTCGCCGCGGCCGCCGCGACGGCGATCCCGGGAAACGAGCAGCCGCTGATCACGAAGCCCGCCGAAGTCCGCGAGCTGTACTGGACGGCCTATCAGAAGCCGGCCCTGATGCTCACCATCCTGCGCGACGCGGTGCTCGGCAAGGACGAGTTCGCGCGCGGGCTGCGGGAATACACGCGGCGCTGGCAGTTCAAGCACCCGCAGCCCGCCGATTTCTATCGCACGTTCGCGAACGTCACGGGACGCGATCTCGACTGGTTCTGGCGCGGCTGGGTGCTCACCACCGCGCGGCTCGATCAGGCCGTGGACTCCGTCGCGCGCGGCGCCGGCGACACGACACTCGTCTTCCTCTCGAACCGCGGCCAGATGGTGCTGCCCCTGACGCTCGAGCTGCGCTACGCGGACGGCAGCGCCGAGACGCGCCAGCTGCCCGTCGAGATGTGGTATCTCGGCAGCCGCTTCACCTATCGGTTGGCCACCACGAGACAGATCGTGGCCGTCGTGATCGACCCGCGGCAGGTGTATCCCGACATCGACCGGAAGAACAACACGTGGACGCGCTGATTACTTGGGTTCGACCGGCATCCCCGTAACGAGCCACAGGTCCCACCCGCCGACGAGCGCACGAGCCTTGGGCCACCCCGCCTGCTGCAGCTCTCGCGCCACCCGGGCGCTTGTCTCTTCGTTGTGTCAGGCGCAGTAGGCGACGAGCCAGTCGTGGCGCGGCAGCGCCAGCTCGGCGGCGCCATGCGCCGCGCCCCCCCCGTCGGGCGGCATGCGGATGGCGCCCCGGGCCTTCTGGTCGCTGTCGTTCCAGGCACGCTCCTTACGAACGTCGAGCAGCACGACCCGATCCCCGCGCGCCTGCAGCTCCTTCACCTCCGCGAGGGTGATTCGGTCGCGGCGCTCCACCGGCGCGGCCTCCGCGGAGGTCGGCAGGGGCTCCTGAACGAGCATGGGGAGCGCACGGCCCCCCCCTCCACGTGGCTTCCGCCCCAGCATCAGGGCTCCCCC
>WNGD01004887.1_pt1 | contig 13131 bp, 12 predicted proteins | sample 5400671 | NCBI WGS metagenome assembly WNGD01 (sample SAMN13153369, study PRJNA577476) | soil metagenome | isolation source: 40 cm soil or saprolite under grassland replicate 2 | place: USA:California | collected 2016-06-15
TTTTGGCGCTGCTGAGCTCCGCGTCATCGGATTTGCGCCATTGATCTTCGATTTGGAAGCGGAACAGGACACGGATCATGTCCTTGCGATTTTTAAAGTGCGCGAGCATTGGGGCGCCGTCGCGAAATCGAATTTCACCGGATGCCGTTATCGCGAGCCGGTGTATCGCAGCCTGCGCGAACTGGCCATGAGCTATTTCAATATTTACTTCAACTTGCGCGGCGAACGCACGCTTCGGCGCTATTCGCGCCCGGTGAACCTGGCGCGATTCGATCATCTTCAGTGGATGACCACGGAAAAACCGATCTGGTTCATCGCCGAATATCTCTGCGAAATCCCGCACGTTTCATTGCTCACACCTGTAATGGAAAAGAAGCTCACCCGCGTCGATCAACGTACGTTGCGCGGCGAAATGGTGGGGCACCGAAAAAAATAATTCTCCTCTGCTTGGGGAGCGCGCGCGCCTCGCGTGCTGGTTTCGGCGTCGCGCCGAAACAGCCTTTCCTCGAGTTCACCACCTTCCACGCTTGCCGCTGTAAAGAAGAGTTCGTGATCGCGAGGACGCGCTCACCAACACGCGAGACGCGTACGCTACCCATGCTCGCCGCTAGAGGGCGTTTTGGAAAAACGCGTTCTCGAAGGTCGGCTGAAACGGGCCGGGCTCGGTTTCGCCGATCCTAAATTGCGGGCTGATCTCAAACTGGGTTGCGCAATGGATTTCCAGATCGACTTTGCCGCACTTCGCCAGCGACGCGCGCACTGTCTCCAGCGCCAGAGCGGGTGTGTTGCAATCCCGGCTGAGATGTCCGAGCACAACCCGCTCGATTTTTCCCGGTAACAATTCCTCGATCACGCCTGCCGCCGCTGCGTTCGACAGGTGACCATGCCGCGATTGGATTCTTTGTTTCACCGGCCACGGCCGATGCGTGTCGTTCTGTAGAAGTTTTTCGTCGTGATTCGTCTCAATGACGAGCGTTTGCACCTGGCGCAGTCGTTCGACGATCAATTTCGTTATGTAACCGAGATCTGTGATAAACCCCAGGCTGCCAGAGCCGGCATGAAATACGAACCCGAGCGGATCAACTGCGTCGTGTGGCACGGGGAACGTTTGCACCGTGATGTCGCAGATTGAAAACTCGGCGCCGGTCGCAAAGATCCGCCAGTTGTGGTGCCGTTCGAATGAGCTGTCGCAGCGAATCGCTTCTGCCGTTAACGCATTGCAATAAATCGGCACATCAAATTTGCGGCAGAGAATTTCAAGACCACAAACGTGATCGCCGTGTTCGTGCGTGAGAAGAACGCCATCGAGCTGCTCCGGCCTGACGCCGCAATGCTCGAGACGCAGCACCAATTGTCGCGCGCTCAGTCCGCCATCGACCAGAATCGTGCAATGATCGGTCGCGACCAGCGCGCTGTTTCCCGCGCTCCCGCTGCCAAGCATGGTCAAGCTAAACACGGGTCTCAAGATAGCCGCGTTGCTTCAACTTTCGCAAATGGAAACGAAGGGATCATTGCTACCGTTACGCTGCAAAAGCGGCGCGAGGACGCGCGCGCACTCCGAAAGCTTCGCGAAACCAGCACAGCATCTCCTCTGGATTTCGCACGCAGTGCTTTGGAGTGCGATGCATCTTCGCATCGCTTTTTACGAGCGCGGGCAGCACAAGTGGAGGACCGTCCAGACAACTTGAAACGCGATTCGTCAGGGAAATACGCGAAATGGCCGCCTCGACATGACCAGCGGCGAGAATTACATTTCCGTCGCTTGAAAGCACGGCTTCTCATTTTCATTGCAACAGCCACCGCGCTGCTTGGACGCTTTGATTACGCTGCGTCACGAGACGTGCCCGCTGCAGATAGGAGCGCCCTCGATTTCAAGCAATGGGGCCTGGTTGCGATCCAGGACGGTGGCCGACGCAAACCGGTGGACACGTTTGCAAAGGAAACGCTGATCCGTATTACCGGAAGATCGGCATACACGGATAAGAGCGGGCGAAAATGGCGCGCGAACGATTTCGTCTTGTCGGCGCTGCTGGAGACACACGATTGGAAGAACGAGCCGATGGTGCTGATCTCATTTGCCAAGTTAAAAGAACAAATCGAGCTCGATAAGACGCAGCGGCGATTTTCGTTCGCGCAATTGGCTGGGTCGGCGGAACTACAGCGTTTTGCGAATGAGGCGCAGGCGCTTAAGCGCGCAGAGAAACCGCTCGACCGGGTTCAACAGGAAGCGTTGAGCGTAAGCGATCGGCTTACGCTTTTTTCCCATGTATTGGATGGAAGCGCATTGCTGATCATTCCTGCACCGACAAATGAGACGGATCCGTGGGCGGAGCCATCGGGATGGTCGAGATATTATTCTGAGGCGCAATTCGCGCCCGTCCGGATTCAATTGCAGACAGTCGCCACTGCGTATGTGAATGGCGATGCGTTTAACTTCAGCCGCGCCGCCAATCAGCTTCGCGACGATTTGCGCGCCATGAGCCCGTCAATTTATCCGCAGGAACGACAACTGCGGCTCGAATATTTTTATAATCACTTCGAGGGTTTTTACCGGGCGATCTGGTGTTACGGCATTGCGCTCGTGATTCTCCTCGCGGCACACTTGCGCAAGCGCGGCCGCGCGCTGCAAAACATCGGGATCGCAGTTGCGCTCCTCGGTCTCGCTTTTCAAGCGTCTGGGATCACCATGCGCTGCATGATTGCCGGCCGGCCCCCGGTTACCAACATGTATGAATCGATCATTTGGGTTTCGTTCGCCGTCTCATTTTTCGGGATGGTCTTTTTCGCGCGTTACCGGGCACCGGTGTATCTGCTGGCGGCGTTGCCGGTCACGCTCATCGCACTGTTGCTCGTGCATCAAATGCCGATCGCGATGCCATCAAGCATTGAGCCGCTGGTCCCGGTGCTACGCGATAATTTCTGGCTCACCGTTCACGTGCTTACCATCACGTTGAGCTACGCGGCGTTTGCGCTTGCGATGGGGTTTGGGCATATCCTGCTCTGGCGATACGCGCGCAATCCCGCGGCGGCACGCGCGGATGCGCCGATGCATTTCTGGCTGTATCGGGTCCTTCAGCTCGGTGTGCTCCTCCTTGCGGCGGGCACGATTCTCGGCGGCGTCTGGGCAAATTATTCCTGGGGCAGGTTCTGGGGTTGGGACCCGAAAGAAACGTGGGCACTGATTGCGCTGCTTTGTTACATCCTGGCGTTGCACGGCCGGCTCGCAGGTTGGTGGACGCAATTCGGTCTGGCAGTGGCGAGTGTTGTTTGTTTTCTCGCTGTGTTAATGGCGTGGTACGGCGTGAACTTTGTTTTGGGCAAAGGTCTGCACAGTTACGGATTCGGTATCGGCGGTGAGACGTATGTCGCGACATTCATTGTTCTCGATCTTTTATTTGTTGCGTTTGCGATCTGGCGATATCGCAATAGCAAATTGGCCGTTGCTCCAGCAGATGAAATCGAAGGCGAGCGCGTCACGGCGTAGGTAAGTGTTGACAGCCTCGTGCCGCGTGTCTCACAGAGACGCGGCTACAGGTTCGCGATCAGCGCGTCGAGGAATTGGCGGGGCGTCTCGGCTTCGAGCAGAGTCCTTCGGATCGCGTCATCCTTTACCAGGCGCACGAGCGTGCCAACGCAAATCAAATAATCGTTCACCAAGCGTTCCGGCACCCCGATCACAAAAATCAGTCGGGCACGCGGTTGATTCGCCCCGGCTGGAATCCCGGCTCGGCTGCGCCCAATGCCGATGACGATTTCATCTACCAAATCGGTTCGCGCATGAGGAAATGCGACGCCGTTTTCCACTACACTGGGATGCGCCTGCTCACGTGCGAGGACCTGTTCGAAAAATCCTTCTGGAGCATCGATCTTTCCATTTTGCGCGAGCAACTGAATAACCTCGCGCAGCGCATTCGGCAGTTGTCGTGAGCGCAGCCGCAGGATCACCTGTTTCTCGTCGAGTAGATCAGAGAGCGCAATGGCCATTGGGGCAGCGAGAGAGATTTATTGGATTATCGAGCAAACCCAGTTATCCAGTTAAGAAGCGCATCGTGCCAACTCAAAACACAGTAGTGGCTCCAAAGGAAGAGAGAACAGTCTCCTTTCAACGGAGCATTTACGACCCGGGCTATGTCAACGCGATGTCGCATTTTTATCGCGGCGAGATGGGACGCATCATGGTCTGGCGGCAGCGGCTGGATGTAACTACAAACTGGGCGATTACCAGTACCACCGCCATTATCACCATCGCATTTTCTACGCGCGAAGTGCCGCACATCGTTTTCTTTTTCAATCTGGCGATTGTTTGGGTGCTCCTCTGGATCGAGGCGCGCCGTTACCGTTTTTACGACGCATTCCGCGCGCGCCTCCGGATGCTGGAAGCGCATTTTCTTGTGCCGATGGTGATGGAAAATCGTGAGATGCTTCAGGGCGAATGGAAAAAGCTCGTTTGCGAAGATTTGATTTTGCCCTGCTTCAAAATCAGCAAGCTTGAAGCAGTAGGGCGCCGGTTGAAGCGCAATTACGTTTTTATTTTTATTCTGATCCTGATGGCGTGGATAACGAAAGTATTTTTACACGCCAGCGCGCCGATTAACGATGTGGTCTCATTTTACCATGCCCTGCACATCGGGCACATCCCGTCGTGGCTGGTGGCGCTGATCTTTGCCGGCACTTTCGCCAGTGTCATTTCAATTACGATTTATGTCAGCAAAAGATCTTCCGGCGAAATCTCCGAGTTCGGCACGCACCGCTCTTTGTGGCGGATTTAACCGATGTTTGATGTTTGAGGTTTGATGTTTGATTGGTTCGAAATGAACCGATCAGCAGCCAATCAATTTCAGAAGCTCTGCGAAATCGTCGCGAAGTTGCGCGCGCCCGGCGGCTGTCCATGGGACCGGGAGCAAACGCATGAATCCCTGTTGCCGGCACTAATTGAAGAAGCTTACGAAGTGGCGGAGGCTGCGCGCGCGAAAGACGATGCGCATTTTCGAGAGGAACTTGGCGATCTGCTCCTGCTGGTAGTCATGCATGCGGAGATCGCCCGGGAGAACAGGCGCTTCGACATCGGCAAAATCATTCGCGAAGCGTCGGACAAACTGGTCCGGCGGCATCCGCATGTGTTCGGAACCAGCGACGCGCGCGATTCCGGCGCCGTGCTCAAACAATGGGAGGCAATCAAGCGGGCAGAGAAAAAGGCCGACTCACATTACCTCGCCAGTTTACCCAAAGCGTTGCCCGCGCTTGTGCGCGCGCAAAAAGCGCAATCAAAAGCGGCGCGGGTGAATTTTGACTGGGCCGATGTGCGCGACGTGGTCGCGAAATTGGAAGAAGAACTTCGCGAGACGAAAGAGGCGATCGCGTCGCAGGATCGAGCAAGGATCGAGGACGAGATAGGCGACGTGCTCTTTGCAGTCGTCAATCTGACGCGGAAATGCAAAATCGACGCGGAAAGCGCGCTGCAGGGCGGTACAGACAAATTTGTGACGCGATTCAATCAACTGGAAGACGAGGTGAAGGCGCGTGGGAAGAAACTGGGCGATGTCGATCTTTCGGAAATGGATGAGATTTGGAATGCAATTAAGAAGAATGACGAAGCTCGAATGTCGAATGCCAAATCAATGACGAAGCCCGAATGACGAAGGGCTGCGCTGCTGTGCTCGCGCTGTTTCGGTTTTGGTCATTTGGGCCTTCCTTCGTCATTCGTCATTTGTCATTCGTCATTAACCGGCGATATTTCGCGTCCCAATGACTTTGCTGATCAATCTTTGTCTGGCGCTCTTCGTGCTGGTGTCGCTGCTCATGGTGCTGGTGATCCTGATGCAACGGCCAAAGAGCGAAGGCCTTGGTGCGGCATTTGGCGGCGCGGTCACGGAAAATATTTTCGGCGCACAAACCACCAATGTGCTAGTGAAGTTCACGACATGGCTGGCCGGCATTTTCTTTGCGCTCACGTTGGCGTTGTCGATCCTTTATGCCCACAGGAGCACGGCCGACAGCGCGTTCCGTCGCGAACTGATGAAAACGCAAGCCGCGCCGCAAAATTCGCCTGCATCTGCGGCAGCACAACTCTCGCCGGTCTCGTCGCCAGCGACTGCGCCTATTCAGGCTTCACCGGGCGCTTCTGCAGCGCCTGATTCTGGCGCAAGCGTGTTGCCCGCCGGCACGACGAGCCCAGCCGCTTCTCCAGCGTCAACCGCACGACCACCAGCGAAACCGTAGACCGGCGGTTCGGGTGAAACGCCCCGCGATTGGAGATCGCAAGAGCTCGATTTCACACAAAGGTTGTGAAATCAAAACTCGCATCTTTGTAGCGCTAGGAGACCCGTGTCGGATTGGTTTTTGCCGAATAGTTTTCGGAAAGAATCTCTACCAATAGCGCATGCGAATCACATTGATGCACAATCCGAAGGCCGGTCGCGGTAACCATGCTAAGAGAGGTTTAATGGCTGCGTTGGCCAACGCCGGGCATCGCGCCATTTATCAATCGACAAAGAAGAGCGATTACGAGAAAGCTCTGAAAAAACCTACCGACTTGGTGCTTGCCGCTGGCGGAGACGGCACGGTCGGAAAAGTCGCCCACGAACTTATCGATAGCGGCATTCCGTTGAGCGTTCTCCCGCTCGGCACGGCCAACAATCTGGCGCGCACTCTTGGTTTCATCGGCTCGCCCAGAGAAATCATTGCCGGGCTCGAAGCCGGGAAAAGGCGAGCGTTTGATGTCGGCGTCGCGCGAGGGCCGTGGGGCAAGCGCTATTTTTTTGAAAGCGTCGGCGGCAGCCTTCTCGCGGATTATCTGCGCAATGCGAAAGGCAAAGCTAAGAAGACGGCAAAGCTTTCCGAAGAACAAGAAATGAGGCAACACGTTTCGCTCTTGCGCCGAATCTTGCACGACTATCCCGTCCGGAAATGGAAGATTAACATCGACGGCGATGCCATTTCGGATGACTACATTCTTTGGGAAGCGATGAACATTCGCTCGGTCGGCCCCGCGCTTTATCTCGCTCGCAGGCCGCAACCAGGGATGGCAGGTTAGATTTCGTCTGTGTCCGGGAAGAGGAGTGTTCCCTCTTCATGGAATATCTTAATGCGCGGCTGGCTGGGCGGAGAGCCAAATTTCCGCTGCCGCTTCGCAGGTTTCGCAAGTCAAAAATTGTTTGGGAAAACTCGACGCTTCACTTCGACGACAAACTTTGGCCGCGCAAAAAGCAAAAGGCGATAAGTCCAAGCGAAATCGAGATCACAGTGAAACCATCGGCGCTCGTGATCCTGCAACCGGGGCGCTGAGCACAAGTTGGCGTGATCACAGGCCGAATCCGGTCACCGCGAGCTGCCACCGATTCCAAACCGCCGCCATATTTTTTGGCGTGGAATCACCGGTGAAAAATGTTACAGCAATGTGACTGGCCAATACCAAGATCGACAATGAGCTACCAACTACGGCACAGCGAACCCCTGGGCGACAATCTTCGCCGGATTTGCCGTAAACAAATCGAGGGCGCCATCGCCGTGGCGAAGGACGAAGTGAAAACCGACGACACGCCGGTGCACGAGATGCGCAAGCACTTGAAAAAAGCGCGCGCGGCGCTGCGGTTGGTGCGGAAGGAGATCGGGCGCGGTCTCTTCCGGGAACAAAACCGTTGCCTGCGCGATGTCGGGCGCCTTACTTCGGATATCCGCGATGCCGAAGTGCGTTTGCAGACCGTGCGGCAACTTCAAGAAGTCACGCAACGCCATGGGCGAAGCGCCTACGGAAAACTCGAAGGGATGCTGATCTTGGAACTGGAAAATTTCATGGCTGCGTTCGCGGAGTGGCAAACACAGGCGGTCCCGATGTTGGAGCGGGCGGACTCAGCTGTCGATCGCTGGATCCTCGCCCAATTTAACGGTAACCAGCTCCGGGGCGCTGTGCAGGCAAGCCATAAGCAGGCCCGGAAAGCGTTGGGCAAAGCAACAGCAAATCCAACCGCAGAAAATTTTCACGCGTTCAGAACCAAGGCGAAAACACTCTGGTATCAATTACGGATTCTCCGGCCAGTTAATCCGGTCGTCTTAAAAAGCTTGTCGGACGACCTGCGTTCGTTATCCGATCTGCTCGGTCGTGCGCACGACTTGAGTTTTCTCGGTGCAAGATTGCGGAGCGAACATGGAAAATCGAAATGGCAGCGCGAAGGTCACAAGCTGCTTGCCATTATTGAAGTCAGCCAGACCGATCTGCAGCGCGGCGCGGCGGAGCTGGCGCAACACTTTTTCGCCGAGCGTCCGCGCGATTTCGGCTCTCGCGTCGCGAGCTGGTTCCAGGAGTGGGAAGGCAAATCATCGCACTCGCTGGCGGAAGCGCTGGTCACTTAGATTTTCGCGCGAATTTTGGCGGGAAAAGCCAGAGAAGTTTTCCTTCTTCGGACTCAGGATCGACATCGAGCAGGGCGAAGCCGGCTTTGGAAAGTTTGAGCGAAGCGCCAGTCAATCCCGAAATGATAGTCGTAAAGTCTGGTTCGTGGCCGACCAGCATCAAAACTTTTGCGTGGTGCCGTTTGAGGATGGTTCGCAGCTCGCTCATTCCAAATCCGGGCGCAAGCAATTCGTCCTGGCGCAGTTTGGCCTTCAGGTATTCCGCGGCGATTTTCGCAGTCTGGGATGCACGCGGCAACGGGCTGGTCACGATCAAATCCGGTCGCACCTTGAGACGTGCGAGAAATTTCGCCACATCGCGCATTTCTTTTTTACCGAAATCGGTGAGCGGGCGCTCATCATCCGATTTTTGCCAATCCGGCCAATCGGCCTCGCCATGTCGAAGGAAATAAAGTTGCATGTCAATCTATACGCCTTGTTACATGGCCCGCCACTTCACTCGGTGTGTCCGCGGGTCGATTTGCCAAAGTCGAACGCCACCAAGAAAAGCGTTTCGGTTATGTCCTAGCTCTATGTCGCCCGGCAGCTGGTCAAACTTCTTCGCGCTCCCGCCGCCGAGAACGACATAGTCGGCAATAACCGACTTCTTCAACAACAGGACAGCGCGAAGGACCTCGCGTTTCCATTCTTTTTCGCCCAGCTGTTTCATTCCCGATTTCCCAAGGTAATCCTCGATGATGTCGCCATTGCCGTAAGGAAGATCGCCGAGCTCCAGCGGGAGCACGTTCGTTTCCCAAATCAATGTCGATCCCAGCCCGGTGCCGAGTCCAAGAAACAACATGCGCCCGCCGCGAAAACTGCCGAGGGCCTGCATGGCTGCATCGTTGATGATGCGGATCGGTTTGCCCAGCGACTTCTCGTAATCGAACCGTGTCCATCCCGGACCGAGATGTTTGGGTTCGCTCATGATGCGCCCATTGCGGACTGGCGCCGGAAATCCCATCGAGACGGCGTCAAAGCTCCAATCCCGCAGCAGCGGTTTCATCTGAGTCATCATTTCGCGCGGCGTCAGGTCCGGACCGGATTTGAATTTTCGTTTTTGCGCGCGTGAAATCATTACCTTCACGTTCGAGCCGCCCACGTCGATGACGAGAATTCTTTTCTTCACGGCTTCTCCGACCTTCTCGCCGCCGCAGCCGAGTCTTCATGCACTACGCTGATCGGAACTAATTTGTCCGCGCGCGGTTTTTTCTTCGAGCCACTGAGTTTTTTTGTGCGCTCGCGTGACACTTCCCGAAATTGCCACTGCGCCTGTCGGCTCGGTTCCGGACCTTCCGGTTTCAAGCGCCGGTAGGTACCGTCCGGCTGCAACTCGCGCGCCTTCACGCGATCGTTCAGAAATGTTGGAATCACGTCATTGATGATCTGATCGCGCAGTGCGGGCGTCTCGATTGGGAACGCCACTTCGATCCGCCGAAAGAAATTGCGCGGCATCCAATCCGCGCTCGAAAGATAAACCAAAGGATCTCCACCGTTTTCGAAATGATTGATACGGCTGTGTTCCAGAAATCGGCCAACGATACTGATGACACGGATGTTCTCGCTTAGTCCCGGGATTTTCGGGCGCAGACAACAAATTCCGCGGACAATAAGATCGATGGACACATCACTGCACGAAGCCTCATATAGCTTTTCGATGATCTCTTGATCGACCAGTGCATTCAGTTTCGCGACGATACGAGCCGGTTTGCCCGCGCGCGCGTTATCTCGCTCGCGCTCGATCAACTGGATGAGACGGCTGTGCATGTCGAACGGTGCGACCATCAATTTCTTCAGGCCCGGGTAACCGGCGAGACCCGTAAGCGTGTTGAAAACAGTTGCCACCTCCTCGGTCAATTGCGGTTCGCTGCTAAGCAGACTCCAGTCGGTGTAAATGCGGGCAGTGCGCGGGTGATAATTGCCTGTGCCGAGATGGACATAATGCCTAAGTCGATCGGCATCGCGCCTGACGATGAGCAGTGCTTTGCAGTGCGTCTTCAACCCAACCACACCATAGATGACGTGGGCGCCGGCTTCTTCCAGCCGCCGCGCCCACTGGATATTCGTCGCTTCATCAAATCTCGCGCGAAGTTCGACAATTGCGGTGACCTGTTTGCCTGCGTTCGCCGCGTCGATCAACGCCTCAACGACGGGCGAATCGCCGCTGGTGCGATAGAGCGTAATCTTGATCGCTAACACCTGCGGGTCGGTTGCCGCCTTCTCGATGAATTCAACAACCTGATCGAAGCTGTCGTAAGGATGATGCAGCAGCACGTCCTGCCGCCGCAATACCTCGAAAAAATCGGCATGTGGCGGTAGGGAGGGATCGCGCGCCGGTTGAAACGGACGGTCCTTAAGTTTCCCGAACGCATCATTGGCAACCAGCGGAGCAAGGTGCGTCATCGACAACGGACCGTCGAGCTTGTAGGCGTCGGCCTCGGATAAATTGAAGAACCTCAGGAGCAACTCGAGAAAATCCTTCGGGCAATCGGCTTCCACCTCGAGGCGAACGGCATTGCCGCGGCTCGAGCGCCGCAGTTCCTGCTCGATCGTGCGCAACAGGTTCTCCGCTTCCTCATCGTCAATGTAGAGATCGCTGTTGCGAGTGACGCGAAACGCATGCGCGCCATCGAGAATTAAACCGGGAAACAATTCGCCGATATGCTGTTTAATGAGTGAGGCGAGATAGATATACTCCCACGGTTCGTCCGCGCCTTTGCCTCGGGGCAGAAGAATCAGGCGCGACACCGCACGCGGCACCTGCACGATGGCGTGCAGCGGCTCTCCGCGACGGCGTGCCTTTGCGCGCACCAGTAAATTATGACTGCGGTTCAAGAGGTGCGGGAACGGATGGCTGGCGTCCACGGCCAGCGGCGTCAGCATTGGGAAAACTTCCTGTTGAAAATAACGATGCGCCCACGCTGCGCGTTTGGCCGGTAACTCCGCAATTTCGCGCACGTAGATCCCATTCTTCGCCAGCTCCGGCAGCAACTCATTTTTCCAGAGCGCATATTGCGCCGCCACCAGTTCGCGCACCGTTTTCTGGATGCGATCGAATAGCTCGGTGGGGCTCAACCCGTCAGGACCAACGTCGCTGGTCTCGCTCTCGATCTGCTGTTTGATTCCGGCGACGCGAATCTCGAAGAACTCATCCAGATTCGAACTAAAAATCGTGAGAAACTTGACGCGCTCGATGAGCGGTTGCCTCTCATCTTGCGCTTCTTCGAGGACGCGGCGATTAAACTCGAGCCAGCTCAGCTCGCGGTTGATGAAATTTTTCGGGTCGCTAAAACGCTCATGCGCGGTTTGTACGACCTCCGGAGCGGCAACGGCGCTGCTTTCCTCTTCGGTTCGAGCAGTGGCTTCCGGCATCTTTCAACATCGACAATCAAATGGGCATACGCAACGCCCGTCGCTCAGACGGAGGCCGCGACAGTCTGATGCCTGATGTCTTCCGCTGCGGCGGCGTAAACGGCGTCCTCGGCAATGTTGGTGGCATGATCTCCCACGCGTTCGAGGCAGCGGCCGATAAAAATCAGATTTAAATAGCCTCGCAACTGCCCCGGGTCCTGCGCCATGCGGTCGATAAGTTTGCGGCTGGCCAAGCGGTTCAACTCGTCCAGCTTTTCATCGCGCGGAACGATCGCACGTCCAAGGTCGACATCCTCACGCACGAAGGCATCAACGCTGTCCTTAAACATCGACATGGCTTGCTCATACAGCGGCTTCATCAATTCGACTTCGGGCAACGGCGGATGCTGATTCAATTTCCGCGCGCGTCGCGCAATCGTCGTCGCCTGGTCCGCCATACGCTCCAGGTTCGATGAAAGTTTCATTGCGGCAACGACCCGCCGCAGATCGGAGGCCACGGGCTGAAACCGCAGCAAAATTGCGACGCCGTCCTTATCGATCTGTATCTCCAACTGGTCGATCTCTTCATCGTCGGCGATCGCATTTGCGCAAAGATCGTCATCGCGATCGAACAACCCTTTCATCGCCCGCTCTAAACTGCGCTCGGTCAGGCTGGACATCATCAGCACATTATTGCGCAGCGAAGCGAGCGCTTCGTCGAATGTGCCAAGAATATGTTTTGGTGTAACCATGCTGATCTCAGCTCCCCTTCATGCTCTTATACTACGCGGCGCGCCCCGCAGGCGCGCCTCATTAATCATCCAAACCTGCCAGTAATATAATCCTCCGTCTGTCGTTCAGTTGGATTTGTGAAAATCGTCGTCGTCGGCCCAAATTCGATCAGTCGTCCGAGATAAAAGAAAGCTGTGTAATCGGAGATGCGGCCAGCCTGTTGCATGTTGTGCGTCACAGTCACAATTGTGTAATGGGCCTTAAGTTCGTAGATTAATTCCTCAATCTTCGCCGTGGCGATGGGATCAAGTGCCGAACAGGGTTCATCCATCAAAATCACTTCCGGCTCCACGGCGAGCGCGCGGGCTATGCAGAGTCGCTGTTGCTGGCCGCCGGACAGGCTTGTTCCGGGTTTGTGCAAATCATCTTTCACCTCATCCCAAAGGGCGGCCATGCGCAGCGATTTTTCCAGACGTTCGTTAAGAAATTTTTGATTGCGCACTCCATTCAAGCGCAAGCCAACGATGACATTTTCGCCAATCGTCATTGTCGGAAACGGATTCGATTTTTGGAACACCATACCAACCCGGCGGCGAACAATCGCAGGATCAACGGTTTTGGAATAGAGATCCTCGCCGTGAAGAAGGACCGTCCCTTCCA
>WNGD01008865.1_pt1 | contig 13131 bp, 6 predicted proteins | sample 5400671 | NCBI WGS metagenome assembly WNGD01 (sample SAMN13153369, study PRJNA577476) | soil metagenome | isolation source: 40 cm soil or saprolite under grassland replicate 2 | place: USA:California | collected 2016-06-15
ATGTGCTGGGCGTTCGCCCCAAAAAGCTGAACGCCAATTGGCCGCTCGATTTCGTCGAAGTCGAGATATTCGCGCGTGCGCTCGTTCCGCCGAAAAATTCCTTCCGCCGAAACGAACTCGGTGGTGAGAACGTCCGCGTCGTATTCCTTGCAGAGCTGGCGAAAGATTTTATCCGAAACGCCGGCCATCGGCGCGAGAAAAAGCGGAAAAGCACTTTGAAACCAGGGCAACACGTTCACGGCTTACTTTGCCACAAAATCGTTAGATCTGCAGGGTGGATCGGAAGTAGAAGGATGACTCCAGCTTCCTCTCCCTTGTTCGGGAGAGGATTAAGTGAGGGTGAAGTTAGGCGGCGCTGCGGAGCAATTGCGCGACCTCGTTTTGCACGTTCTCCAGCTCGTCCAGGCGCAAACCGGGATCCGGCACGATAAACACGTCTCCGGTCGCGCCGTGTTCGTATATTAAGATGCGCCCATTCTCGGCATTTTCGGTTTTGATCTGCTTGAGAACGCGTTTCCGTTCGAGCATGGCCGCCAGAACGTAACAGGCGTTGGCCGGTGGATTTTCCGACGCGCTCAGGCGTCGAAAAAGTTGTTCGGCATTTTCTTTGGCCAAAGGCTCGGGCGCGGACTCGGGCAACGGCTCATAGCGCGTTTTCCAAAACGAAAAGGGCTGAATGTTTTCATTCCGGTTTTTCCACCCGTCCTCACTCAGATCTTCGCGGCGGAAACCGTCCGCTTCGTGAAAGAGCAAAGTGTAAAAATATTCCCCGGCTTCGAATGGACGCTGGGTCGCAGCGCACGCATCAGCGCGGTGCTTGATTGCCCAATCGTTTGGCAACGGATTCATCGGGTGAATATACGCCGCGCGCCGGCCAGTTGAAAGCGCAGGCCTTCGCGGTTGGTCGCGCGCAGGTAAAGCAGGTAAAGACCGATCAGAGTGAAAATCAGATTCGGCGTCCAGGCGGCGGCCAGCGGCGAGATGCGATCGCCCTCTCCGAGCGCGAGAAAAAGATGGGTTAGAAAATTCATTGAGAAAACGAGAATGACCGCGCTGGCAACGCTGGCCAGGACACCGCGACGTGAATAACCGATCCCGAGCGGTGCGGCGATGCAAACCACCACCAAACAGGTCCACGGCAGGGCGAGGCGATATTGCAAGTGGGTGCGGAAAGGGGCGAGCAGCGTCACTGGGAAATCGGAATTGAAATGCAGATACTGACGCAGCTCGGGAAAGCTGAGATATTCGGCACGGACATTGGCGCTGCCGAGGCGAAACGGCGTCTCGCTCCAATTTTCGATCGTGAGCGTGGGATACATTTTTTCATCGGTGATATTTCCGGCTGGGTCGTAGTGGACCACTTTTACCTGATCGAGCTCCCACGTTTTTGTTTCGGCATGATAAGTCGCGCGCGCGGCCAGATAATTCGTGACGATGTTGTCGTGCTCATCTTGTTGCAGCACTTGCACGTTATTGAAAATGTCGTGGCCAGAACGAAAACTCTGGATAAACCAGGTGCGGGCGTCGGTGCGATTGCGGAAAATCTGGCCCTGCACCGAGTATTGGTGCGAACGCGCCGTGGCGATAAGATTTTTCTTGGCCATCTCGGCGTGGGGCGCAAGCGAATAGTTGAGCGCAAGGCTGGCCGCGACCGTCAGCAGACCCATGCCGATCAATGGTGCGAGCACACGCGGGATGCTCACGCCGGCGGTCAACATCGAGACGATTTCATTCGCGCGCGACATCCGGCCGAGCGAAAAAAGAAGCGCGAGCAAGAGCGAGACCGGCAACAAGATAATGAAAACCTCCGGCACTTGCGTGGCGTAATAACGAATCGTCAGAACGAAGCCGAAATGTTCGTCGATAAAAGTCGAAATGTTGTCGCTCACGTCGTAGATCAGCCAGATGGATAGAAAGCCGGCGATGCAGTAAAAGTACGTCTGCAAAAAATTGCGAATGACGTAGCGGTCGAGCAGTCTCACGGAGTAGATTAAATCAAATTTCGATGATCGCGCTGAAAGATTCTTTGGGCACCGAATTTGTCGAACGGGTCCGGACGATCTTTTCGGAAAACGGGCTGCTTTCGAAAGCCAAAAATTTCGAGTTCCGCCCGCAACAACAGGAAATGGCGGTGGCGTTGGCGCGGGCACTGGAAGAAGATCGACATCTGGTGGTCGAGGCTGGCACCGGCGTCGGCAAATCGCTCGCTTATCTCGTCCCGGCGATCCTTGTCGCGCTCGAGCAGCACAAAAAAGCGATCATTTCGACGCACACGATCAATCTTCAGGAGCAGCTCCTCTACAAAGACATTCCGATTTTGAAAAAAGTGCTGCCGGTCGAGTTTGACGCGGCGCTGATGAAAGGCCGGCAAAATTATCTTTGCCCGCGCCGGCTCGAGCGCGCGTTGCAAAGTTCAAAGGAACTTTTCACCGGACCCGAGGATAACGAGCTGAATCGAATCGCGGAATGGGCGAGCAAGACGCGCGACGGTTCGCTCAGCGATTTATCGATTGAACCTGATCCGAAAGTGTGGGCGCAGGTTTGCAGCGAAGCCCACATCTGCACCCAAAAAACCTGCGGCCAGAATCCGCGCTGTTTTTATCAACAGGCGCGCAAACGCTTGCTCGCGGCGGACGTGATCGTGCTCAATCACACTCTGCTCTTCGTGCTCCTCGGCGATCCCAAGGAGCAGGAAGAACGTGAGAGCGGTTTTTTGTTTCCCAATGACTTCATCATTTTTGATGAAGCGCACACCGTTGAGCAAGTCGCATCCAAGCAGATCGGCATTGGCGTTTCGCAGTATGGATTAAGATCGACAATCCAACGGCTCTACAATGCGCGCACTCGCAAAGGCCTTTTCACCGTGATGCGCGACGCCGCCGGCGTGCGCCTCGCGGCGGAATTGATCGATGACGTCGAGAAATTCTTCGATTCGGTGGAATCGAAATCTGATTTCCGAAAAGGCCGCGAGTTTCGTGTGCGGGATATCGACCTTGTCCCGGACACGATCACCGGTCGGCTCGTCGCGCTCCAGGCGCGTATTGCCGAAGTGGTGAAGAGGGCCGATGACGAAATTCTAAAAGCGGAGCTCCAGGAATTTGGCCGGCGCGTTCGCGATGCGCGGGACGGCATCAGCATTTTTCTGGAGCAAAGCGCGCCGCAATATGTTTACTGGGTCGAGCGGACCGGCAAGACCGCGCAATTTCTTTCGCTCAACGCCGTGCCGATCGATCTCGCGCCGGTGCTGCGGCGGATGATCTTCCGGGATAATTGTTGCTGCGTGATGACGAGCGCGACCCTGGCGGTTGGACGCGCCGACCTGGCGTACTTTCGCGAGCGGATCGGCGCGACTGAAGCGGAGCCGTTGCAACTCGGCAGCCCGTTCGATTTCCAAAAGCAGATGAAATTGTTCGTCGTGAAAAAAATGCCCGACCCGCGCGACGCGACTTATCAGAAAGAGCTGGAGCGCTGGATCGCGCATTTCGTCGAGAAAACCGGCGGTTGCGCTTTTGTTCTGTTCACGAGTTATCGCGATCTGCAGCAAGTGGCCGGTGAAATGCAGAAGTTTTTTGTTGAGAAGAAAATGAATCTGCTCGTGCAAGGCGGTGGCGCGCCCCGCAGCAAATTGCTCGAGCAATTCAAATCCGAGCCGCGGAGTGTGCTTTTTGGGACTGACAGCTTTTGGGGCGGTGTCGATGTTCCCGGTGAAGCGCTTTCGAACGTCATCATTACGCGATTGCCCTTCGCGGTGCCGGACACTCCTCTGATCGAAGCGAAGCTGGAACTCGTTCAAGAACGCGGTGGGGATGCGTTCACCGAGTATTCGCTCCCGGAAGCGATTTTGAAACTGCGACAAGGCGTCGGCCGTCTGATCCGGACCAAGAGCGACCACGGAATCATCGTCATTCTCGATAATCGGATCGTGACCAAACCTTACGGCCGCGCCTTTATGCAAGCCCTGCCGAAGTGTCCGATCGAAATTGTTTAGTTTTGACTGGTAACGCTGCACGAAGAGCGGCGTCGGCCGCCGATATAATTGCGTAATTTCCATCGAAGCGGGCGTGCATTGGCAGATGGTTGCGCTGACGATCGCGCTGTTCGTCCTGGTGATGGTGTTTGTCGATCTTAAGCCGCACGTTGACGAAAACTTCTTCTTCTCCACGAGCGATCCCGGGTTCGGGCAATCCAAAAAGATCGAACAACGTTTCCCGTCGCAGCCAGAAGTTATCCTGGCGGTGTCGTCCCGCGATATTTCTTCGCCGCGTTACCTGGGTCGAATCCAGAAACTGACGCAACAGATCAACGCGATCGACGAGGTGAGCGCGGTCAAGAGCTTGGCTGAGGGACCGAAGAGTTTTCAGGACGCGCTGGCGAGCCCGTTTTGGAGTCGGCTGCTGATCGCCGAGGACCGCAAATCGAGCAATGTCCTGGTGTTTCTTGAAAACAAGGACCCGGAGAAGCCGATCAAACGCATCGAGCGAATCATGCACGAGCTCGATGAAACAGATTTTAGAATTCACATCGCCGGTCCGCCCTATGTCGTGGAGATGATCCGGCGCAGCCTGGCCCACGATTTCTGGTACTTCAGTGTCACCGCGGTTGTCTTGTTCGGCCTGACCATGGCCGCCATGTTCCGGTCAAGCCGGGTGTTCTTGGGAATGCTCGCTACCTGCACGAGCGCAGTCTTGCTGACTTTGCTCCTGCAACAGATGTTCGGCCGGCGAATCGGCATCCTCACGGTCAACCTCGGCACCATCGTGTTCATAGTGGCGTTGTCGCACTTGGTTTACATGACGTTCAATTGGCAAACGCTGGCCGACCGGATGCATCGTTTGGAGAAAAAATCGCCCGATCTCGGGACAGACGCGGTTCGGATGACATTTCCGCCGTCGTTTTGGTCGATGGTCTGCGCTTCGCTCGGATTTGCCAGCTTGTTGATCGTCCAAGCCAAACCGCTGCGCGAACTCGGATTCGGCGGTGTGCTCGGCTCAATCGTCGCTTTTGGGTGCGCTTACGTGATGTATCCGCCGTTTTTGCGCTGGGCGATACCACGGGAAAGCAAAATCGTGGAAGCCGAACCGCCTCATTGGTTTTGGTCGCGTCGCTTTCCGATTCTGTCGGCGGCTGTGATCCTCGTTAGCGTCGGCCTGGGCTTCGGTCTGAGGAAACTAAACACCGATCCGAGTCTCCTCGATTATTTCAAACCACATCAGGAATTGCGCGACGGACTTGAATACGTGGACCGCAGCGGCGGCTGCAACCCGCTGACTCTGGTCGTGTCCGCCGCGGACGGCAGCAAATTAAACACCGACGCCGCTTACCAAAAGATGTGGAAGCTGCACGGAGCGCTGGAGGACTACAAAGACGTCGGAACGGTTGTCTCGCTTCCGACTCTTCTGGCCGAAGGCGACCGGACGCCGTTCTCGTTTCTAATCAGCTACGAAAAGATGATGGAGATCATGGCGCAGCCGAAGTACGCGCGCGTGGCCAAAAGTTTTGTCACCGAAGATCGCAGCCAGACCATGTTTCTCCTGCGCATGGTCGAAGCGCGTCGGGATAAATTGCGCCTCGAGGTGGTGGACGATCTTCGCTCGATCGCCCGCAAGCACGGCTTCACGCCCGCGCTGGTCGGCGGCATTTATTATTTGCAAGGGCGCCTGGCCAAGTTGGTCGCTTCCAGTTTGGTGACCGGACTCTTCTGGCTGAATCTTTTGTTCATTGTCATCGCCTGGATCGTTGCCCGCTCCGTCCGCGGAGCAATTGCGATGATTGCGACCCTGACCCTGGTGCCGTTATGCATGCTTGGCGGGATCGGCCGGTTGCATGTGCCGATGGATGTTATCTCCGCACCGGCTACGAATGTTTGCATCGGGATCGCGATCGATTCGATGATTCACCTCGTCTTTGGTGTTCGCCGCGCCCAACGCGACGGAAAGAAAGGTTGGCCCGCTTGGATCGCCGCGCGCGAGGAACAATGGCGCGGGATCGTCTACTCCGACGTCATTTTCGCGGCTGGCTTTGCGATTTTCGTGTTGTCGAATTTTCCGCCGACGCAGCGGTTTGGTCTGGTAGTGCTCGCGGGCCTGATTATCGACATCCTGGCAAACCTGTTTGTGTTGCCGCTCCTCGGCGGCGCCCAGTTGAAGAAGAAATAATAACCGCGGAAACTAAACCGCGTCGCGACTCGTCACGCCGAAGCGAGCGTAGATGCCTCCGGGGAAAAACTCGCGGCAGCGGTGCGATTTTCGACGCCTAACTTGGGATAAATCCGCTCGAGATGTTTGCCGACCGTGGCCGGTTTAATTCCGAGAATGGCCGCGATCTCGAGATTGGATTTGCCGCGCCCGAGCCACGTGAGCACTTCAACTTCGCGCGCGGTAAGCGAGCCGTGTCGGATTGGCCGTTTCGAGATTGTATTACCGTCAATTTTTCGCGTAACCTCGCGCCAGATTTCGGGCAGTACACCCGTACAGAGCTAGAAATGATTCCCCATTACAAAGATCCAGGAAGGCCGAACCAACAGTAGGAAATTTGACCATGAGTGAACTAGCCAAGCTTCGAACTACTTTTCGCCGCGCGCAGCGCAGGAGACGCTCCGTGTTTCTACTTGCGCTTGGGTCGCTGGTAGCGGTCTCGGTGCAGGCCAAGTCGCCGCCGGGGACCGGGATCACGGCCTCGACTACGGCGGCCGGTCACCTAACATCCACCTTCAGTTGGACAATCGCGAAATCAGCCGACCCGGCGGACCAGTCGGTGTCAGTTGGCGAGCCCGCGACTGTCCACTGGACGATTACCACCAGCAAAAGCGCGTCGGGCACGCTCGGTGGCTACCTGGATGGGCAAGTCTGTGTCACGAACACCGGCAGCCTCCCGACCGACGGGCTGGCGATTCAAAACCAGCTGATCGTGCCCTCTCCGAAAACGGTCCTGAGCACGGTCACGGTGGACTTGAGCGCGAAGCCGCAGATTAACCCCGGAGAGTCCTACTGCTACCCGTACAAAATTACGGTGCCGGCGGCCTCGATCGTCCCCGGCGCTACTTTCAAGGTCACCGCGCAGGTTACGATTACTAACCATGCCTGCTGCCCAGGTACCTCAACCGGCCCGTCCGTGAGTGCGACGGCAGTGTTGCCTACTACGGCGACCCCGATCGACTCCTCGATCACCGTGACCGACACTAACGGGAAGAGCTTTGCCTTCAACAGCGGCGGCAGCCAAACGTACGATGCGAGCTTTACCTGCCCCAGTACAACCGGCACACACACCCTCAGTAACACTGCAACCATTGCTAGCACCGGTCAAATGGCGACCGGACAGGCGACGGTCCAGTGCCATATTTATCCGCAATCGACCGCCCTGGCTCGACCCCTTGACCAGGAGTTGAGCGCCTTCGCCAGCTCCATTAGCTGCGTCACCTTCTACCTCGATACTGATCAATCTCAATCATGTGATTTTCCCTGCGATGCAGAAGCGAAAGATCACCACCAAGGCCTCGCCCGGACCCAAGAGCTGTCGGATGGATCTATCTACTGGTTCCTCTCACATTCCGGCGTCGACGACCCTGGTGATCGCGGCGCTCTCATGCAGTTTCGGTACGCCGGAACGGTCGACAATGAACACGTCACGGGAGGCAACGTGACTGCGCTGCGCCCGCAGAATCTGCGTCTGGAGGACGAAATTCACCCGTCCGATATCAGTTTCTTACCGGAAATCGATCAACAGGATGCCGGCTATGTGTTTGTCACGAAGGAGTTCGGCCTCGGTAAGGACTGCGAAGATTGCAATTGTCAGAATTTACCAAATGCAAACTGCAATGCATGCACTTCCCACAAGATTACGGTGTACTATTGGGAGCCGGGCAGTAACTTCCAAACAGTTGCCGACATCGACACCGGCCTGCTGAAGCCAAGCCATGTATTGATCGACAGGGTCGACCACTATTACTACCTGATCGTCTTTGATAACACCTGCCATGTGGGTCAGCCGTACCGGGCCTATTACACCGATCTTTTCCCGTCGGGCACCAAAGGATCAATGAATGTTGCCGCGTTCCAGGCGCTCCCATATCAGATTACCTACAACGGCGATTTGGGCTCGCAGGCGAAGCTCGTCAGGGATTCTAACAACAATTGGTACGTTCTCGTATACACGGCCACCCCGGACCCCGATGTCGGTTGCACCGGCTGCGGCGACGACTACATCTTCGTTCGCGACATCAACTTTAAAAATGATCCGATAACGCTCAGCGACGGGCCTGCCCATCTACCACCACAGGCTGGCGATACTGGATACGTACACATCATCTTACCAGCCGGCGAGACCGGCTTCATAAACACCGGAACGCATTACGTCAACAAGAACGGGCGCCTGATAATCTCCTCGTCCGAGCGATGGGCTCATGATTACAGCGATCTATTGGGCGATCAGGTCTCATATGCAAGCCGTGTCGACGAATGTGTTTCTGGGCATTGATTGGGCCGGAGAACGTGGAGCCTAAAAACTTTTGGCTGGCTGAGGAAAGGCCTGGGGCTCGGGTCGTAATTAAACAGTATCGATTCGCCTGAGTCGCTGGCTGACCCGCAGCGTGATTGATTCCTCCAAAACGTAATCCAATCCCGCAAGGGTTAGGGTGCCCCATCCCAGTTACCGGAGTCTCGTTCGTGTTACCGCTGCTCGGCGGCGCGCCGTTGAAAAAGAAATAGTAATTGTAGGGCGTCTCTGCGAGACGCGATTTTATGTAGTGGCGGCCGTGCCGGCCGCGAATTTCTAATTGGCTACTTGCTGTTTAGTTCAGCGGCAAAACTCGCCGCGGCAGTTCGATTCTCAACCCCGAGCTTTGGATAAATGTGTTCCAGATGTTTGCCCACAGTGGCGGAGCTGATTCCAAGGATCGCACCGATCTCGGCGTTTGATTTTCCTCGGGCGAGCCAGCCGAGCACCTCGCGCTCGCGCAAAGTCAGCACCTGATTGCGATGATGACGTCGGCGCACCGCTGATTGCGATGGGAGAAAACGTTTCCGCACGGACTTCATCTTCCCTGTCTAATACGGCGTCTGGCAGCCAAAGTTCGCGAGAAGGAACCGAGATTCGCGCGCCGCGATTTGCCGGTGCTTATGCCGCAGACAGTACGGCATTCACCGTATATACGGTCGACCGCGAATCTGCCAACAATCGCGGCTTATGACTCCCCAGAAAATAAGAAAGCCGTTACTCGTCATCGTGGTCGCATTGATTCTGCCAGCTGCGTTGCAAGGCGATATCGGCATTCTCGGCTATTTGTACACCGAGCCGGCCGGGCAATGCTTGTACGGATGCGATACGTGTTATTCAAATTACGATGGGGTGATTTGGGACCAGTTAGACGTGAGTGTAGGTCCCGGCTACGCGCCCGGTTTGTACAGCGTTCGCTTACTTTATTATAATAGTGCCGGGTTGCCCGATCATACCGGGAACATTGACGTTCACGTCGCAACGGACGGCACGTATACCGCTGGCCCTGAGTTTAACTGGCCATCTTTGTACGGCGGATATTCCCGATATTATGAAACTTGGGAAACCAATGGCGGTCCGAACGCCAATTTCTCCGTTAATGGTGACTTGATGTATTTCGCGGGTTCTGTTTGCGGCGGTTCCGGCCAGATATATCACGGGTTCGTCTCCATTCAGATTGGTGATCCCCTTGGCACGTTTACGAAAAGTGACGATCGCAAGAGTGGCGGCGACCAATGTGACCCCTCTGCTGCCAGAGGAATGGCGCGCTACAGCGCCCATTCAATGTTAGCAAGTCTCAACATTGAAGATACGCCAATTGGCTATACGCCGCCCCGCGGACCAGCAATTAATTTCACAGTCAGCTATAATCAAAGGGATGTTCAGCCGCCGCGCACATTCTCATACTCAAATCTGGGGCCGAAATGGAGCTTTAACTGGCTTTCTTATATAAAAGATGACCCAAATAATGCTTCTGCAAATGTAACAGTTTTTGTCCCCGGTGGCGGGACTGAAGTCTATTCGGGCTTCGATTCAGGCAGCCAAAGTTATGTTCCCGACCATCAGAGTCAGGCAGTCTTGGTTCGAACCTCTTCCACGAGTTACGAAAAGCGCTTCCCGGACGGCTCTAAGCAGGTTTACTCCCAGACCGACGGTTCATCAGCCTATCCGCGCAAGGTTTACATGACGCAGTGGATCGACCCAGCCGGTAATGGCGTCACGATCGGCTTTGACTCGAGTTTTCGAATTACAACAATCACGGACAGTCTTGGTCAGGTGACAACACTTTTCTACGAGCTCCCGGCCGATCCATTGAAGATCACGAAGGTGACAGAACCTTTTCCGACCGGCCGCTTTGCGACCTTCAGCTACACGAACGGTCAGTTGACGACGATTACAGACGAAATCGGGATCCAATCGCAATTTACCTACACACCAGGGACAAACTTCATCAACTCGCTGCAAACTCCCTACGGCACGTCTAACTTCAGCACTGGCCAATCTGGAACAAACAAATGGATTGAAATGACTGACCCGCTGGGTGGCAAGGAGCGAGTGGAATACCGCGATAATGCGCCGGGAATCAGCGCTTCTGACCCTGCAGCGACCGTTCCCGCTGGGTTTACCAATTCAAGTCTCGCGATCGCGAATACGTTTTATTGGAACAAAAAGTCGACCGAAATGTATCCGCCGGCAAATGGCGTCTATGATTACACGAAGGCGAGAATCATCCACTGGGTCGTAAATCCTGATGGTACCTTTACCGGCATAGCTGCTAGTGAAAAGGCGCCGTTGGAAAATCGCGTCTGGTATGCCTATGCCGGCCAGTCGGATACAAACCACGCCGGTCCGAGCGCCAATCCGAGCCAGATTGCACGGGTTCTCGATGACGGGTCGACACAGTTGTCCCAATTCAGTTACAACAGCATTGGAAAAGTTACGCAGTCCACTGATCCGGTCGGCCGGGTGACGAGCTATACCTATGATTCGAACAACATCGATCTACTGACGGTTCGACAAAACACCGGTTCCAATAACGACCTCTTGCGCACTCTCACATATAACTCGCTGCACGAGGCTCTAACGGATAAAGACGCCGCTGGACAGACGACTACTTATACTTACAACGCCAGCGGGCAGATATTGACCGTCCAAAATGCAAAAAACGAGACCACGACTTACGCTTATGGCGATGGCACCACAGGTCGGCCGATCGGCTATCTCACATCAATCACTAGTCCGCCGTTCAATAACGTGTCGCCCGTAACGACATTTACTTATGACTCGGCTAATCGCGTTCGGACAGTGACTGATTCGGATGGCTACACCGTAACCACAGATTACGACAACTTCGATCGGCCGACTCAGCTCACGTACCTAGATGGCACGAACCAACAGTTCCAGTACTCGCAAGACTTCGGCCAAGGGCTGGTAACGATCTTAGATCTGACCAAGAGCAAAGACCGTCGGGGCCTGTGGACGACGCGCCATTACAATGCCAATCGGCAAATGGATTCAATTACAGATCCGCTGAACCGTACAACGCAGTTCGGTTGGTGCAGCTGCGGATCACTGACGACCATCACCGACCCGAGGAACCAGGTCACGACGTTTAATCGCGATTTAGAGGGTCGCGTTTACCAGAAGGTCTTCGCTGATAACACAGCTATCAATTATCTTTACGACGGACAAACAGCCGCGAATGCGGTCGGAGCGAGCAGTCGTTTGAAATCGTCGACCGACGCGAAGAATCAGAAAACGAATTACTCCTATTTTGCGGACGATAACATCCAACAAATCACCTACACGAACACTAGCGGTCAACCGCTGAGTCCACCCACGCCCTCGGTCAGCTTTACCTATGATTCGAACTACAATCGTGTGAAGACTATTATTGATGGCACCGGAACGACTACCTATGGCTACAATCCGATTGCAGTTCCACCTGCGCTTGGAGCCGGCCAACTCGCGAGCATGGATGGTTCCCTCGCGAACGACACGATTACATTCGGATATGATCAGCTAGGTCGGGTCACTAGTCGCTCAATCAACGGCGCTGCAAACTCTACAACCTGGACCTTCGATAGTCTTGGCCGGATGAGCTCAACTGCGAACAAGCTCGGAACATTCAATTACGCTTACGCGAATGTCACCGATCGCCTCAGCAGCATGACTTATCCGGACGGCGGCTCGACGGTTTACAGTTACTTCCCGAACGCCTTAGACAACCGACTTCAGGAGATTAAAAACCAGACGAGCTCAAACGCGCTGATCTCGCAATTCGATTACACGTACGATGCCGAAGGTCAGATTCTGAGTTGGACGAAGAATTACCCAGGGTTGTCGCCTGCGCCGCAACGCTTCGACCTCGGCTATGACAATGCTGATCAGCTCACCAGTGCACCCCTGAAGAACGCGTCAACCAACGCACTGATCAAACAATACACATATGGCTATGATCTCGCTGCAAATCGTACGTCAGAGTTAGTTGGAACCACCACGACAACATCGACGCCGAATATCGTGAACGAAATTGTTTCGCAGAGCGGCGGCGCGAATCGAACGTTGACCTATGATGCAAATGGCAGTCTGATCAATGACGGCTCGTCCCGCACGTTCGAATGGGACGGCGCGAACCGGCTTGTAACAATCAATTATACCGGAACGAACAATCGGACCGAGTTCAGTTATGATGGCCTGAACCGATTGGTCAAGATTGTTGAGAAAACCCGAAGCCGAATCACCTCGACGCGCAAGTTCGTCTGGTGCGGAATGGAAAAGTGCGAGTTCCGGGACGCCAGCGACGCCGTTACTCTATTCGTCTATCCGCAGGGGCAATTCAGTGGCAAGACGCCTTATTTTTACACTCGAGATCATTTGGGCTCGATCCGCGAGCTGCGCAGCGGGAGCGGGAAAGGCGCAATAGTTGCTCGTTTTGACTACGATCCTTTCGGACGATCGACGGCTGTGATTAACAATACTCTTCCAGACTTCAACTTCACCGGCCTCTACCACCACTCCACCAGCAATCTCGACCTCGCTGTCTACCGCGCGTATGATCCAGATCTCGGTCGCTGGCTCAGCCGCGATCCAATCGGAGAACGAGGGGGCGCTAATGAATACAGCTACGCAGCAAACAAT
>WNGD01004888.1_pt1 | contig 13130 bp, 12 predicted proteins | sample 5400671 | NCBI WGS metagenome assembly WNGD01 (sample SAMN13153369, study PRJNA577476) | soil metagenome | isolation source: 40 cm soil or saprolite under grassland replicate 2 | place: USA:California | collected 2016-06-15
CCTGTAATCCAATAATTACGAATTTCAGTTCTGCCGACTTATGTCATGATACGTCATCGAATAATAGAAGATTAGTAGGCAATTCTAAACCTCGCTTCATCAGATCAGCTAGATCTGGTTATACCGGAAACAATTCGTGGTGTGATCGTTCACCATTCCCACTGCTTGCATGAAGGCATAGCAGATCGTGGGACCGACGAACCTGAAGCCTCTCTTCTGCAAGTCCTTGCTCAGAGAGTCGGCTTCGACTGTCTTGGCCGGGATTTCAGATAGCGATCTAAAGGTGTGTTTGATCGGTTTGCCGTCCACGAACCTCCAAACGTATTGGTCAAATGTTCCGAATTCTTTCTTGATTACGAGAAATCGTTTGGCATTGTTTATGCTGGATTCTACTTTGAGACGATTGCGAACAATGCCCGGATTGTTGAGGAGTCTTCGTTCGTCTTTCATGGTGTAGCGAGCGACCTTTGCTGGGTCGAAAGAGTGGAAAGCTTTCCGGTAGTTTTCCCGTTTGTTCAGGATTGTTTGCCAAGGGAGCCCAGCCTGTGCACCTTCCAGTGCCAGAAACTCGAACAGTCTCTTGTCATCATGCACTGGGACCCCCCATTCAATATCATGGTACTGGGTGATGAGACTGTTTCCACCGACAGACCAGACACACCTCCCAGCTCTCAAGTATTTACCCATCCAAGTTGACCATACGAATCACTATTTGTTTAGGAGACTTGAATCAAGGTTTGCCTTCTCATTCAAGCCATTGCGTGAAGCGAGCCGGCCAGCCATGAAATGCGGACAACACTCCGTCACAGTGGCAGGGTTTTCAGGGATTCGTCAATTTCTTTCAGTCTCTTTTGATGATTCACCATCACTTGGAGGATCATCACACTCTCTACTAGGGAGAAGCCGAACTCTCTCGTCTCTTTGACGGGTAATGATTCGAGCTGTCTCAAAAGGTCCTCACCAGCTCCCTTGTCGCATGCCTTCTGGGGGCTCACGAACCTTCGGAACCTTTCTACCAGAGTCACACAGAATCGCCCTAGCGGATCTGAAGGGAGAATTTGGGTAAGAGTGGAGCCCGAAAATTAGTTTCCTTTGAAGACGAACCCAGTTCTCAAGACACGCGGCTGGCGATCGTCGACACTATCCAGCGTCTTGGCTAAACCTAAAGTTCGAGCCTCAAGCGATGGGCCATAGTGCAGTGTCTGGTATGTCGATGCCCAATATGGCCGCGATGAGGGAGATTCGAGAGAGTTCGGGCACGACCGTAGCACGACAAGAGCCGGCGAATGTCGTGAGTTCAATTCCCACTTGCGTCATTATCGCGAGTGTCTCGGGAGGCACGAGTTGCCGGTCTACAGTCTAGTCGGCGGGCTTCAGACTGAATACGCCATCGCCGGAGGCAAGCCTATCGTCAAACTCAGCTCCGGAGCAGAGATAAGGCACAGGGGAGCATACACCGGCATAGCGATACTCCTATTCCACTGGGTCCAGCAGGGAAAGACCCAAGTCTGGAGATTCGATCCCTCAATCCCAGAGCCTCAACCAATCCAGCCGCAGGAAACAAGCGGAGACGGTGGAGGCCAGTCGTTGACTTTCACGCTCGGAGAACTCCTGCCTGCAGCCGGATTGCTGCGGGGACGATGGGAAGGAGCGTTTTTCGCACCCGCAATCCACATCGATGTTCCGCTGGGGGCCGATATCTGGGTCTTCCTGCTGCGTTCGCCATGGTTTCCACTGAGGGCGTCTATCACCAAGCAGTCCTTGCCCGTGGCTGATGGTCAGGCGGTTGCGAACGTCCTCGTCAGACCCGAGCCTCAAGGAGCCCTCTCGACAACGATTTCCTCGCCCGGGGCCCCATTCAAGAGAGTTTCCTTGATAATGAGACGAACCATAGGTCAGTTCGCTTCAGAAGAACTGATCAGTGATGTTGAGGCAGGAACGGCAAGCCAGGTCTGGAATCCAATAATCCGAAACTTCGAACTCTGCCTAGTAACATCAGGCTCCATGAGGATGGGAAACCTTTCAGAAATAGCCCGAGGACTCGGAGCAGATTTCTCCTCAGGGGTCTTCGGCCCGGGATCCCTAAATGGTGAGTTTCTTCTCTGCGATGGCCCTATGACGCGGTATTCCTTGATCATGAAAGGCGACCTTGGCTTCTTTCGTCACGTAGAAGACTCTGCGGGGGCAACGCTAACATGGTGAAGGAAGAAAATCCCGATATTGTTATAGAACAGAGGATTCACTAAACTCAATCATTGGGCAGCCAAAACCGACAACCCTTACGCATTGCGGCCATGCTGTTGTTTATGTTCGTATTCATTTTCGCTGTTTTAGGTTCCGTCGGGGCAGGCTCCATCGGTTTCATCTTGCCCGGTGTTTTCTTCCTGGTCTTCATTATCATAGTAATCATCGTCGTTGCAAACATGGCTCTGCAAGGTGGGTCGACGATACAAAGGCCATACACTGAACAGACAGCCTTCCCACCGCCTCCTCCCCCTGATACTGTCCTGGTCAGATGCACTTATTGCAACACCAGCCAACCCTTTAGAGAAAAATGCGAGAACTGCGGGGCACCCTTGCCTAAACCAGGGCTCTATTAGGACACATCGCGTTATCCTTAGATCATAGTTCAAAACGGATGAAGGCCGGCCACTCGCCAACAATTATTTACTTTCAGGAAAGCTAAAGACCAGCATAATCAGCCGAAGGCCATGCGACCCTCGAAGCCTGTCAGAGATTCAAAATCGGTGATATCGACGCAGATGCTTCCGAGCGATGCGAATCCCATGGGTAACGTTCATGGGGGCACTATTCTCAAGATGGTTGATGTTGCGGCCGGAGTCGCTGCGCTCCGCCACGCCCGTATGAACACGGTTACTGCCAGCATCGACCGTATGGACTTTTACAACCCCGTGTATGTTGGAAACCTTCTCACTCTCAAAGCCAGCGTGAACTATGTTGGCACTACCTCGATGGAGGTAGGAGTGAGAATTGAGGCGGAGAATCTAAGGACTGGAAAGGTCACCCATACAGGGTCCTGCTACCTGACTTACGTTGCTATAGACGAGAATGGACATCCTACCGAGGTGCCCGATATAGTCCCGGAGACTCCCGAGGAGAAGCGCAGGTGGGAGGCTGGGAAGAGGAGGCGGGAAGAACGCCTTCGATTTATCGCACTGCAGAAGTGAGGAAATCCGAGCCGAAACCTTCGACAGAAGTACACTCGTAAGCGTCACGAAAATGCTCCCGAGTCGCCTTTCGACCAGCGGCGTCTATTCTGCTTCTTCGTCGCGAAGAACGTTACAGTAGCCTGAGACGAACTTGCTAACCTCGCCGGTTACCGGATCATAGCTGTGTCTCTCAGCGGTTCCGATATCCACGCCGTACATATGGATACTGAGCGACGGAGAGATCGAAACGTTGTCGATTCGGTGTATTCCAGCATTTCCTAGGACTGTCACGTGGCCCTTCTTGTTGATTCTCTCGCTTACCAACTGGAGCTTTGCCGTGTTCGGATCGGTACCGTCGTCAATTCTGCGATAGATCGATTCTCTCTCTTCTCCCTCGCAGACTCCAACGACTGCCCAGGTAAGATGGTCGTGTATAGGAGTCGTTTGGCCAGGCAGCCAGTTCCCGCCCATGACAGAGAATATTCTATCCTCTGGTCTGTAGAGAAGATTGTTCGCAAACTTGTCCGCCCTGGAAACAAAGGCCTCATGAGGGATAGAGCCGGGAGTTGTGATCAGTCTTTCCATCAATGGTTTCAATCCACGAACCACATCAAACTCAAGTGCGCCTGATCTAATCATCGCCTCAGCCTCTTTCGTAAAAGCATCTAGCGAATAGGAATCCAAACCGAACTGCCCAAAGAGCTCTCTCATGTTATAAGGACGATGGGTTTCAGATCGTTCTTCTCATGACGACTGTCGCCGTTCTGCCGGTGCTTAGGGGTGCGACCGTCTTGAATCCGGCCTTCTCGAACATCGAGACGGTTCCAGAGTACATGTAGTTCGGACCCTGATCAGTCTTAATCACCGGGTAGGCTTCGACTAGACCACCACCATTCTTTCTTATCGAGTCCAGAGCCGCTATCAATGCCAGCCTTGCCACCCCACGTCGGCGATACCTCTTGTCAATGACAAAACAGGTTATCCTCCACAACTTCTCTCGCCCGTTCCTAGACCGGACCTCCCGGTAGTTTCGTGAGTTGTCAATGCGAGGAAGCTCAGTTCTCTGCCCGTACTGACACCATCCGATCGGTTCTTTGTCCGAGTAGACTATTATTCCGTGAGCACATTCTTTCTCGACAAGTTCCGCCTTCTTTCGACGGTTCCTTTCGGCTCTCTCTGCTCTCGTGCGCGGCTGCTGGTGCTCGGGTTCGGAGTAGGATGCTATGTGATGATGCGTGCACCAGCACCACCAGCCATCTCCGACTAGGCCAGCTGGTTTTAGAAAGAGCTTTTCAAAATCGGGCCAAGTCTTCACTGACAACTCTTTAGTCGTATATTCAGAGCCCGGAGATAACAAGGGCCCGCTCAGCACCTTTCAAGAATAAGAGGGTAATCGTCGGCTTTAAAGAAAAGCAAACAGCAACCCCCCTTCCGGAATGAAGATCGCAGTCGTAGGATTCGGGATGATGGGTCGACAGATAGCCCAGGTCTTCGCGCAGTACGGCCATGAGGTCAAGGTGACGGACGAGAACAAGCAGGCACTCTCCATCGGCATCGAAGAGATTGCTAGCGGCCGCTACGGAGTCAAGTCAGCAGTTTCCAAAGGCAAGATGACATCTGAAGAAGGCTCCAGGACGCTCCAAGCAATCAGGACTACTTCGACGATAGAAGAAGCGTGCAAAGACACTGACCTAGTCATCGAGGCTGTCTTTGAAGACCTCGGACTAAAACAGCAGATCCTGGGTCGTCTGGACTCGGCCGCACCACGAAACGCTCTGCTCGCATCAAACACTTCAACACTCGGCATCTCTCAGATCGCGTCAAAACTGTCCAACAAGCAACGGGTATTGGGAATGCACTTCTTCAACCCGGCCCAAGTCACGAAACTCGTAGAGATCGTAAGAGGAGACCACACGTCGCCCAGCGCAGTTCAAGAGGCAACAAAGATCGTCGAGATGATCGGCAAGACCCCGATCATAGCCCGCGACGAGCCGGGCTTTGTAGCCAACCGGCTCGGCCTCACACTCTACATGGAAGCGTCCCGACTGTTCGAAGAGAATATTGCAACCATCAGAGACATCGATCTCGCAACGAAGCTAGGCTACAACCATCCAATGGGACCCTTCGAGACAGCAGACCTCGTCGGACTCGACACTCGACTACGCAATCTTGAAGCACTCTACCAGCAGACCGGCGACGAGAAATGGATTCCGCCAAAGACCCTTAGAGAAATGGTCAATCAAGGCTACTTAGGGGACACGTCTCGACGGCTCGGCAGTAAAGGCGGATACTACACGTACTTTGGATCGAAAAAGTAACTCGTTGCAGTTTTGGTTCTTCTACGCCGCTTACTTGTGAATCTTAGCTTTGATGCGTGGCCATCGGTTCCCTTGGGCGATGTCTTTCTTTGAACGCTTCAGGCTATATTCATGGATGGCAAGCGAAGTGGCTACGAATCCAACGAGCCCGCCGATGAATATCCAAGAATTTCCGAGCCAGCTCAGGAATGTGTCGACGGTTGACTTCGGGCCGTAAGGTTGTGCCAGTAGGTCCGACATGTTGATAGGAGATGATCCGGTGAGGGTTACACTTTCCCAAGTCACCGTCAAGTCGTTAATTCCATAGCCTTCTACGCCAACCACTATGCCCATTAGTTTAGCCTGAGTATTGCTTGGCAATCTCCAGGCGGCGAGGGCCCGCTGATAATGGGCCCAGATATCGAAGTTCGTGAGAGTGTAGGATTGCCCAGCTGAGCCTATAGGGTTGCTCAACACCTCGCCCCAGCCTATGCTGTTTGCCCAAGAGTAAGTGCCGCTGCCGCTGTCGCTGCTAAAGCGTATTTCTGTATCGAGCCATGATGGGCAATTGCTTGTGGAGCAACTGGCTCCGGAAACGCTTACTGGGCTCGCAAACTTGTAGTCCAGGCCGATGTAGACGTTGTAGTGAAAGCTCGAGAGAGTGTCGACTCTTTGCAAGGCGAGCCGGGTTGAAAGCATGGCCGCGCTTAGCGGTGGGTTGTAGCTGATTCCGCTTTGATCAAACCAGGGAAATGTTCCAATCTCAGCTACGGCATAGTAGGAACCTGTGTAGTAGGACGCTGTGTTGTCTACCGTCGTTGTGAGCATCTGATTAGCGATGCTTGCCGTGCTGGGAGAGACTGATGCCAGGTGCCAAGTGCCATTGAACGTCGGCGTTCGTGTTGAAGTGGGCGGGGCGCAGTTCGGGTATGACCCGCCTTGGAGACAGGACCCGCCGATGATGACCGTGCCGTATGTCGCTGTGAGCTGGTTGACACCATCTCCTTCGACTCCAGGCTCGATCCCATAGAAGGTTGCCTGAGTCGTCGACGGTAGTCCCAGCCGGGATAGGGCGCGTTGGTAGAAAGCAGCGATGTTGAAGTTAGAGACTCCAAAGTTTTGACCAAGTTGGGTCTCTCCGATGATCTCCCTGTAAGGCATACAGTCTGTGCCGCAGGAGCCGATGTAGCTCTGTGGCGGCTGATAGCCTCCGCTCGTGTCGTAATAGCTGAAGATTATTTCACTGTCTAACCAGTTGCCTGTGAGACCTACAGCTGTCTGAGGACTTGCAAATTCGAAGTAGAGGCTCACTCGTATCTTGAAATCTGCATGGGAGGCTAGCAATTCTGTCTTAAGGAATCCTTGGACCGTCAAGTTGGACATTGGTAATGCCGGGGGAAGCGTCGGGCCCTGGGGATTCCAGTCAGGTGAAGCACCCTTCAGAGCAAGTGCATAGTAAGACCCTGAATAATCCAGCCCGGTATTGACAACCGTTGTCGTGAGGACTCCGCTGGTGACAGTAGCGTTGCTTGGCGGAACTGCCGACAGTGACCATGACTTGTCGAAAGTTGAACCGCCCGTTACGGGTGGACTTATTGTCACCGATCGAGGGGAGGTAGAGATTGAGACAAAGAACCATTCTGCAGAGAGTGCGCTTAGCCCGTAGCCCTCCGTTCCAATCTCGATACCTGAGAGGAAACCGCTGGTCCCGATTGGGAGGTGTAGCTCTGAGAGTGCCCGCTGGTAGACGCCGGGTATGCTGAAGTTTTGCAGTTGGAATGCTTGTCCCGGCAGAGTAGTGTTCTCGACCTCGCGATAGTTGACATCGCCGGCTAGGGAGCACCCGATGTAGCTCTGGGGAGCTAGATACTCTCCGCTCGAGTAGCGCGAGTAGAAGATTTCGATGTCCAGCCAGTGAGTATCCGTCACCGTATTCCCGCAATTCGTCCCGTTGACACTGGATGGGAGGTAGTAGTAGAAGGTCGTCTCAATCGCGAAGTCAGGGTTGGTCTGACTCAGCGAGAGGCTGGTGAAAGCGCCGCTTATCGAGAACCAAGTGTAGTCTAGTGGTACGGGCACGCACGAGCACCAGTCCTCCTTGCCGATGTAGACGTTCGAGTTGTAGGTGCCAGTGTAGTTTGTGGCGGTGGGGTTGATGGTGGTTGTGTTCAAGACTCCATTCAGAATAGTTGGCAGTGGGCCGCCGTCGTGAGCGTTCAGATGCCAGGGCGGACTGGAAAAGTTACCTTTGTCTTGGACGGAGAGGGGGGATAGATACCCGAGGGGGTCGATTGTCGGAGTATGATCGAAATTCGAACCTGCGTCGGTCAGCATGCTGGAACTGGTAAGATGATTCATCGAACCCTGCTGTGCGATAAGCTGGACGGCTAGAATCGTGCTCAACAACATGAGCGTGCTGAGTAGGAACGCCTTGAGTCTCTTCGCGCGCCAGGCTCGAGTCAGTACTCTACTTCTCCAAGCTTCAGGGAGGAGACCAGAACCCGCGATCTTTTGCTCGGTGTCAAGCGCAGCCTCGTGGAAAGTGTCATGTTGCTCCTCAACCTGATGACCAAGCCACATATGCGCTGAACACAAAATATAAGATTTGCGACACCTGTGCGCTCCTGCAATACAACTGCATCCGCGCAGAAATAGTCAAGTGAGCCAGAGATAGACAAAAGCAACTATTGTCAACCATAGACAGCTCTCTCCTCCCCGGATTCACGACTCGTTCGAACCTCTCACTGTAAAAGCTTCAAAAAACATGTTCGCTTCCCATGTCTTTCCAGACCGACCAGATACATACCGACACCCCCAGTTTTAGCCAGTACGAGCCCCGCCCCAACCCCGGACCGGGCTACCGGCGACAGGTATTAGGGCAATGGTAAAGCGGGACCGGACGTTACTTCCTAATTGGAACTAACTGTTGGAACTAGTGGGAAGCACAGTTAAATGCGTTCCCAAGAAACGCTAATGCTCGTTTTCCTTGCGCTTCCTGCTCGTTTCCAGCCACTCTCAAACACGAATTTAGAGTGAAAAACAGCGCCAAAACATGAAACCAAGCCAGAATAGGAAGAATCTCATCACCGACCCCCCTCCCCGGGGGCCGGGTCTTCGACACGGGAGAAACACTTGGACTAGCCGAAACGGGTCCTCCTCGCCGAGACGGTGCCACATTCATCTCCGCGAAGGTCGAAACTCTGTTATGATTATTCCCGCACGAAGGAGAATGGCCGGTCAACTCTTTTAACGCATAGAACGGGTCCGTCCTCTTGACCCCAGTTGACTTACACGAACATCATGGTCGAGAGCGAGCCTCCCGTCGGAATAATCCGTCTCAACAGGCCAAAAGTCTTCAACGCGCTAAACTTCGAACTCCTCCAAGAAGTTGTCGAAGCACTAGAAGCCTTCGACAGAGACGACAGGATCAGAGTCACCATCCTAACAGGCAACGACGACGCGTTCTCCGCAGGAGCAGACATCAAAGAGCTATCCGAAGCAACACCCGTTGACCTCATCAAAGAAAACAAGTTCGCACTCTGGGACAGACTCAAGAAGATCGCCAAACCAATCATCGGAGCAATCAGCGGCCACACGTTAGGAGGAGGATGCGAACTCGCCATGAACTGCGACATCATAGTCGCGTCAGAGACGACCCGCTTCGGACAACCAGAGATCAACATCGGAATAATGCCCGGCGCAGGCGGAACACAACGACTCACACGAACCATAGGAAAATTCCGCGCCATGGAAATGATACTAGCAGGTCAACCAATCACCGCGAGAGAAGCAGAGAAACATGGACTAGTCAACAGAGTCGTCCCAGTAGAAGCCTACTTCGAAGAAGCAAAGAAACTGGCACTACAGATCGCGCAAAAAGCTCCCGTCGCTACGCGCCTAGCCAAAGAAGCAGTTCTCAAATCGTTCGACACACCCCTGGAAGAAGGATTACAATTCGAACGACGAAACTTCTACCTCCTATTCTCAACAGAGGACATGAAAGAAGGAATGAAAGCCTTCACAGAGAAACGACCAGCCCAGTTCAAAGGACGATAAAGATGGGATACGAAACCATCATCGTCGAGAAAAAAAACCAGATAGCACGAATCACCCTCAACCGACCCTCAGCCCTCAACGCCTTCAACGAGCAGATGGGAGAAGAATTCAGCACAGCACTGAAAGAAGCCGAGAAAGACCCCCAGACGCGATGCGTTATCATCACCGGAGCGGGACGAGCATTCAGCGCAGGCGAAGACGTCTCCGGTCTCAAAGAGAGATACGCTGGAGGAGCCCATCCGTCGCTAGGTGACCATCTGCGAAAAAAGTACCATCCGATGATCATGCGCATCCGCAGCATGGAGAAGCCGGTCATCGCTCGAATAAACGGAATCGCGGCCGGCAGCGGCGCCAGCATAGCCCTCGCCTGCGATATCCGGATCGCCTCAGAGGAGGCAGGCCTCAAACAAGCCTTCATCGGAGTAGGCTTGGTACCAGATTCTGGAAGTAGCTACTTCCTCACCCGGACAATTGGTCCCGGACGAGCCCTCGAACTCATCATGACTGGAAGAACAGTCGGCGCAAAGGAAGCGGAAACACTCGGACTGGTGAACAAGACAGTACCAACCGCAGACCTTGACAAGACAGTAGACGAATTGGCAGAGAAACTGGCTAATGGACCCACGAGGGCCCTCGGACTGTCGAAGAGAGTCGTCAATCAAGCGGGCAAACTCGAACTATTCGACGCGCTGGAATACGAGGCTCAAAACCAGGACATTGCCGGCAAGACCAAAGATCACCTAGAAGCGGTCAAAGCATTCATAGAGAAACGCCAACCCAAGTTCTCAGGCAGTTGACCTAAACGCCGTCCGTGTTCGGCGACTTCTCGGGCACCTGCTGAGTAATATCCACGTATTCTACTATCTTGTCGTCGCTGGTAACGAAACAGATGGACTTGGCGCAACCCTCCAAGCTTTCCCAGTCTCGGCGATCCGAGGCTTGTGTGAACCGCAACCAAGGCTCCGTCAACTAATACATACTCGATATCGAGACGCGCGTCGGAGGGAACCGGCATCTTCCCCAATGCGGCTGCCTTCTGGACCTCTTCGATCGAGCTGAGAAGTGCAGCCATCCCAGACGAAGGAATGGGTTGTGCTGCTTGCAATCAGGAGAGAAGAGGTGTCTCGCCTCCTTCGGCTTCCCGGAACCAACCAGCCGGAGGAATTCCAACGCGACATTCTTGCGATCCTCAGCTTTCACGTGAGTCATGGAACCTCACGCTCACTTTTGACATTCTTAGGTTTGCAGATTTAAGTAACCTGCCCGCTGATCGAACATAATATGCCCAAGGTGTCGAAGGGGAAAACTCCCGAGCTCAACATTTTCCCTGGGAACTGGACGATAAAGAACGAGCAGATGTTCAGAGCCTTCGACCTGTCCTTCGCCCAGCACTGGAACCCGGCTAGCTTCGCCTGGGACCAACTGGACGCCAAGAACTTCGATCCGAAGGAGCGCATCGCCCAGGCCTACTGGATGTCCAAGCTAGCACTCTTCGAAAAGTCGGGCATAGGAGCCTTCGGCTTTGGAGCGGTCCGTGCAGCAGAGCTCAACCTTGAAGATCCGACTAAGAAGATGCTCGCATCCATCACGTATGATGAGTGCCGTCATGATGAGGTCTGCAGACGTGCCTGCAACAAGCTCTGCCCGAACTGGCCCTACGGTTACAAGCCTCAGTCAGACTTTGAGCAGAAAGCTCTCAAGAATATAGAGGCGCTATACGCGGAAGGGAGACGATACTGGAAAGGCTTCAAAGGAGCCTGGGAATATCTGACACCCGAACTCCTGTTCGCTGGATTCTTCTTCGCAGAGATAGGCGCAGAAACAATCTTCAATGCAATGCGCCAGACCAGCAAACTCGAAATCTACCGCCAGTCGTTCCAGAATATTACCAGGGACGAGACACGTCATCTCGTCGCGACAATGGCGCTCCTCCGAGCCATGGCCCAAGAGTTCAGCGAAGACCAAAAGCTGACAGTCACGCGCCAGATGAAACAGGGTTTCATCTTCCTGTCGCCCCTCCTCTATGAGCACCGCCCAGAATTCTGGCGACTACCCTCAGACTTTGACAAAGTCGACCAAGAAGTTGAAGAGATCGCGAGAAACGCCGGGCTGGGGGTCCTGACGCTGGAAGAGAAGGTTCGGTACTGGAGACAGGCGATCGAGAAGAAGCGGGGAGAGATTGAAGAGATGGGCATCAAAGTTCCAGCGATACCCGAACTCGGCGTCGAGGGCGTAGACGTACAGGTTAAGAAGAACGAGACAATCGCAACAAGCTTCTAGAGACCATAGATGACCGCAAAGATCATCGTCCTATTCGGGAAACCTACAGACCCGCAAACATTCGACAAAGAATACTGGGAAAACCACGTCCCAATAGCGAAACAGATGCCAGGGCTGAGAAAGTATACAGTCCACAAGGTTGTAAGCGCCCCTCGAGGAGAACCCGCATACTACCAAGTAGTCGAGCTGGAGTTCGACAACATGGACAGCCTCAAGAACGCCATTGCCTCTCAAGCGGGCAAAGAATCAGGCCGCCACGGCGTCAAGATAGCGACGGGCGGGATGACATTCCTCTATGCCGAGTCAAAAGAAGCGTAAGAGTAAGGAAATAACTCCAAGCGCATCGGACCCTTCGGGAATCACGCTGAAGACTGCAAGCTAGACTTCGATCCTATCACGGCTGAACCTCGCTTGACCCTCCCCCGCGAATAGAGCACGATATACATCGCGATGACTCCCGTTACGACTGCAACAATACCGATAGCATGTGGGAGCGGCAGAGTCATCGAGCTAGGCGTAACAACCACTGGGTCGAACCTGAAACCTGTGCTCTCGTTCGGACTGGAAGATACAATTTACCTGGAAATCGACGCTCGCTCCAGTCCCCTCCTTGTAGTTGAGCCACATTCGCTGCGACAGTCGGTTTAGCAGTGTCGTATTGTACCCGCCAGCGGTCACTGTCGAGTACTCTTCCAAGTAGGTCACACCAACTTCAGGGGTCGATTGAGGACCTCCGTCGTGCCAATCAGTGAGAATGATGTGTCTGCTGGAGGCTAAAGATGACACCTGCTACCGTCGGCAGGTTGCCTGAGCCATTACAAGTACGCACGCGTTCAACGCTTTGACTGCTGACGAAAAATCGCCCGGGTCTCAAGCTCGCATTCGATACTTTCGAATGTAGATTCGATAGTCTCAAACATGGATTCAACAGCATAGATCTATGTGAAAGATCTACATCTTGAAAGCTCAGATTTGCGAGTCAACGTTGCCTTCACCACATTCATAATGCCTTATCTGGTCATTAGAAGAACGTTCAGGCTGTTGTTTGGTAAGCCGAAGGTCTACGATATTTTTCTCGCAACGGGCCTCGCGTCAACATTCGACCTCCTTGGGAAGCTCTGGGTTCCAGAACTGGTCAGGTCATGGATAGATGTCAGAACCAGAATCGGTTTCGAAAAAGAAGTCGTGGAGGAGGTGTTAGCGATTAGAGGAGACCTATTCCTGGACGTGGGCTCGGGCATAGGCTACTATTCTGCACTCCTATCGAAGAACTTTGAAACTATTCTTGCATTCGAACCCTATCCAGAACACTTGCGCATGCTTCAGT
>WNGD01012554.1_pt1 | contig 13130 bp, 16 predicted proteins | sample 5400671 | NCBI WGS metagenome assembly WNGD01 (sample SAMN13153369, study PRJNA577476) | soil metagenome | isolation source: 40 cm soil or saprolite under grassland replicate 2 | place: USA:California | collected 2016-06-15
ACAGATGAGGACGAACCGCGCCGTCGCTGCTTGGCCCCGCGTCATGCGACCGCGGCTCGCTGCACGAAGGAGGCCTGCTGCGCCCATTCGCCGCATTGCGCGAGCTCTTCCTTCGTGACCCATTCGTTCTTCACCGCGAAGCGAAGCTCGTCGCGCAGCGTCGTCTGGAGCATCTCGGGGCCGTCGGTGTTGAAGCTGAAACGCACCTTGTGCTTTTTGAACGCGGCGATGTAACGGCCGAGCTCGTCGGCGTCCCTCACCACCTGCGTGTGCAGGTTCGAGCTGGGACAGATCTCGAGCAGCACGCCGCGCTCCGCGAGCCGCTTGCACAGGGCCGCGTTCTCGGCGGCGTGGATGCCATGTCCGATCCGCTCAGGCTCGAGATGCTGGAGCACCTCGTCCACCGAGTGCCAGTCCTCGTCCTCCCCCGCGTGGACCGTGAGCCCCAGGCCAGCGCGGCGCGCTTTCTTGAACAGCGCGGCGTAATCGCGATATTGGAAGTCCGCGTGCGACGGGCCCGCGATGTCGATGCCGACCACGCCGCGGTGTCGGTACGCGATCGCCTTGTCGACGATGATCTCGTTCAGCGCGTAGCTGAAGGTCCGATCGAGGCAGAAGATGAGGGCCGCGCGCACCGGGTACTCGAGCCGCGCACGATCGAGGCCGCGGATCGACGCCATGATGATGTGGTCGAGGTCCTGCTCGCCTCCGCGGTTGCGCTTCATCGGGTTGTAGCGGAGCTCGAGCGTGGTGATGTTCGCCTTCCGGTATGCCCCGCCCACGACCTCGTATACGGACTCCTCCACCGCGAGCGGGCTCGACTGGATCAGCTCGGTCCAGCGGTACAGCGCGAGGAAGTCGTCGAACGACTTCCGCTCCTTTTTGCCGACGGTGATGAGATCCACGAACTCCCAGTAGTCCTTCGTCGGAAGACGGATCCCCTGCTTCGCGGCGATGCCCCACATCGCAGCGGGGTCGACCGAGCCGCCGAGATGGACATGGAGCTCCGTGAGCTCGTCGCCGAGTGGGTGCGGCGTTCTTAGCTTCCCTGTTCGCGCGTCGGCGGGCGGCGCACCCTCCGCCGGCGGCGCGGGGCGGCCGGCTTTCCCTCGGGATGTTCGCGCCAGATGATGTGTCCATCGTCGTCGGGCGACGCGATGCGCATGAGGATGTCCCAGACCTCGGCACGCCGAAGCTCCTCCTCGGCGGTCTGGCGCGAGATCTCGCGCTCGAGCATCACGTCGCAGTCATAGGGCGATCCGATGACGCGCCAGCCGTTCTCGGTGAGAACGTCGACAAGGCGAGCGATCTGGGTCAGCCGCTGCGGTTGTTCGGCGACGTATTCGCGCAACCATGCCGAGTAGGTGTGCTTGCGCTTCCCGGGGTCCTCGCGATCCAGCTCGTCACGGACGGTCCCGAAGACGTGAATGAGGATGTAGGTCGGACCGGCCACGGGCGAAGTCTAGGGGGTTAGCCCCGCTCCTCAACGAAGCGGTAGCCACCATCGGAGTCCTTCGCGATGACGACGAGGGCGCCACTCTTGAAGCCCGCCTGTCCCTTGAGGGCCGGGCAGATCAGGTGGTAGTGCTCGTGCTCCGGCGGAACGCACACGCAGTTCTCCGACTTGATCTCCGCGTCGAAACGCCGCGCGCCGATGCGCAGTGCGACGCGTTCGCCGGGATTTGGGAAGAGCTTCCACGCGTCCTTGGTGATCAGGATCCTGGCTTTGCGGACATCTTCGGAACTGAGGCGATGACGGTAGGTGGATCGAGAAACACTCATTGGTACGTCTATTTTCGCACGAAAACGGCTTGCGCGCGGACCGACCGTACGGCCCCCCGTTCGGCCCGTTTTCGGCCGCTTGCGCTAGGCGAACGCCGCCGGATCGTCCAAAAAGCGCATCAGGTGCACCGCCGGCACGCGCGAACCGGCCTCGCGCAGGCCCGCGGCGATCTGGAGGATGCAGCCCGGATTCGCGCTGACCACGACATCCGGCCGCGCCGCGAGGATCGCCGCGATCTTCTGCCGCTGCAGCTCCTGCGAGATCGCGGGCTGCGTCAGGTTGTAGATCCCGGCGCTGCCGCAACAGCGTTCGGCATCCGCGATCTCGGCGAGCGTCACGCCTTCGATCGCACGGAGCAGCGCACGCGGCTGGGCGCCAATGCGCTGGCCGTGCGCGAGATGGCACGCGTCCTGATACACGACGCGCAGCGGCCGCGAGACCCGACCGGGCCGCGGTCGCACGACCTCGGTCGCATCGCGCACGCGCGCCGAAAAGGCCCTGCCGCGCGGCGCCCACGCGCGATCCTCTTGGAGCACGTCGCCGTACGCCTTCAGGTGCGCGCCGCAGCCCGCCGCGTTGACCACGACCGGAAGGTCGCCACCCGCGAAGGCGTCGATGTTGAAACGCGCGAGCTGGCGTGCCTGCTCGCCGTCGCCGGCGTGCGCGTGTAACGCGCCGCAGCAGAGCTGCTCGACCGGCGCGGTCACGCGGTGCCCGTCGCGCTCGAGCACCCGTACCGTCGCACGCTCGGTCTCGCCAAACGCCTCACGCATGACGCAGCCCGCGAACAGCGCGACGTCGGCGTCGGCACGCTCGGTGAGCGCGAATGGCGCACCCTCGGCGCGCGGCGCGAGCGCGCTCAGCCACGCGAGTCGGCGTGGGCCGAACCTGCGCGCCAGCGAAGTCAGGCCGGCGCGTCCCGCGAGATCGGTCAGCCTCGTCGCGAGCGCGAGACGTCGACGGCGCGCGATGGTGTCAAGGCCGAACCGTCGGATCGCACGCTTGAGGGGGCCCTCGGCACTCCGCTCGGCGAGCACCTCGCGCGCGCCCTCCATGATCCGCCCGAACGGCACGCCGGACGGGCATGCGGTCTCGCACGCGCGGCACACCAGGCACGCATCGAGATGGCCGCTGAGCATCGCGCTCGGAGCCGCGGGAGAGGACACCAGCTCGCGGATGAGCTGGATGCGACCGCGCGGAGAATCCGCCTCCTCGCCGAGGACGCGGTAGGTGGGGCAATCGTTGAGGCACAGCCCGCACGAGATGCACGTGGCGAGATCCTCGGAGCGGACGTGCGCGGAGAGCGAAGTGATAGACCCTAGGATACGGTCGCGATGGCGACGACGGCGCGCACGCTCGCGGATCGTCTCCGCGAGATCATTCCCCCAGACCGCGTCATCGACGATCCGGCGACACTCGTCCCGTACGCGTACGACGCCTCGTTCTGGTCGCTGCGGCAGCAGCGTCTGCCCGACGTGGTCGTCGTACCGCGCACGACCGCGGAGGTCGCGGGCGTCGTGCGCTTCGCCGACGCGACCGGTACGCCCGTCGTTCCTCGCGGCGCCGGGACCGGCCAGACCGGTGGCGCGATCGCGGCGCGCGGCGGGATCGTCGTCTCGTTCGCGCGCATGCGCGAGATCCTCGAGATCGATCGCCGCAACCTGCAGGCCGTCGTCGAGCCCGGGCTCGTGTTCGCCGACCTGCAGGACGCCCTCCGACCGCACGGCCTTTTCTTCCCGCCAGACCCCGGCAGCGGACGCGCCTGCACGCTCGGGGGAATGGCGGCGAACAACGCGAGCGGTCCCCACGCGGTGCGCTGGGGAACGACATCGGCCTACGTGCTCGGCGCCGAAGTCGTGCTCGCGGATGGGTCGGTGATCACGACGGGCGGCGTGCGCTCGAAGGCGCTGAAGTCTTCCAGCGGCATCGACCTCACGAAGCTCTTCGTCGGCTCCGAGGGAACGCTCGGCATCATCACGCGTCTGCGGCTGCGCGTGCAGCCACGACCGCCGGCACGCGGGGTCGTGCTCGCTGGCTACGCGGCACTCGAGGACACCGTCGCGTCGCTCGATGATCTCTTCGAGGCCGGCGTGCTCCCATCGACGGCGGAGCTCCTGGATCGCAGCGCGGTCGAGGCGCTCCAGCGCTGGAAGCCTGAGCTCGGCCTGCCCGACGGTGAGGCGGTCCTCTTCATCGAGGTCGAGGGCACGCCCGACCACGTCGCGTCATCGGTGCGATACGTCGACGCCATCGTGCGTCGCCGCGCGACGGTGACGAAGTTCGCCGAGGCGGAGGCCGACATCGCCCGGCTCTGGGCGGCGCGCAGCGGTCTCGCGGCGGCGGCCGCGCTCGCGCATCCCGACAAGCACCGCATCTTCGCGGGCGAGGACCTCGCTGTGCCGCTTTCGGAGATCCCACGGACGATCCGGCGCGCGCGTGAGATCAGCGCCGAGCTGCACATCGCGGTGATCTTCTACGGCCACTTCGGCGACGGGAACGTCCACTCGGCGCTCCTCGTCGATCCGTCCGACGCCGACGAGGTCCGCCGCGCGGACGAGCTCGCCGACCGCCTGCACCGCCTTGCGATCGAGGTCGGTGGCACCGTGACCGGAGAGCACGGGACCGGAGCGGTGCGCCAGCCGTACATGCGCGCCGAGCACGGCGACGCGCTCGATCTCATGCGACGCGTAAAGGTCGCCCTCGACCCGAAGGGCATCTTGAATCCGGGGAAGATCTACTGATGGAGCAGCGAAAGCTGCTCCAGAAAGCCGGAGCGAAGCGGAGGTCACTGATGGAGCAGCAAAAGCTGCTCCAGAAAGCCGGAGCGAAGCGGAGGTCACTGATGGAGCAGCGAAAGCTGCTCCAGAAAGCCGGAGCGAAGCGGAAGTTACGGGCAGGACGGCTCGCCTGGATGACGCAGTACGGCAGCTAGCCCGGCGCGCTTCGTCGTTGCGGTCGGCAGCGGCAAGGGCGGTGTCGGCAAGTCCACCGTCGCACTCAACCTCGCTCTCGCGCTACGAGCGCGCGGCCCGGTCGGCGTGCTCGATGCCGACGTGTACGGTCCGAACGTGCCGCAAATGCTCGGGCTGCGGCGTGAGACATGGACCGAGGGCTGGACGCTAGCGCGCGCTGGCGGACCGCGGGCCCAGCGGCCAATCCCGCCGATCGAAAGTCAGGGGCTCAAGGTGGCTTCCGCCGGCTTCTTCCTTGGCGAAGACCAGGCGACGGGCATCGGCGCGATGGGTATCGACCTCCTGGTGAAGCAGCTCGTGCGGTTCGTCACCTGGGGCGAGCTCGAATTCCTGGTCATCGACTTGCCCCCTGGCACAGCCGATGTCGTGCACACCGTGATGCGAGAGCTTGACGTGTCTGGGGCGATCGTCGTTGTGACACCTCAAGAGGTCGCTCATCTCGATGCCCGAAAGGCAGTGACGATGTTCCGGCGTGCCGGGGTCCGCGTTCTCGGCGCGGTGGAGAACATGAGCGCCTTCGTCTGTCCCGGCTGCGGCGAGCGCATCTCGCTGTTTCCCGCCGTCGCGCCGGACCGCGCGATCTGGCAGATGGAGGTCGACAAACTGGGCGAGATCCCATTCAGCAGCGCGCTCGGCGACGCGGCTCAGGCCGGTGTGCCGATCGCCATTGCCGCGCCTGACTCCGCGACCGCGCGTTCCTTCGCCGACATCGCGCGAGAGGTCGTTACGAGGCTCGCCTAGAGCATCCGAACGCCCAGCGGCCGCTCACCTTTCGCATCGACAGAGAACGCGCGTCCATCGGGTCGCGCAGTGACGACCTCGACCAGCCGCTCGTCGTCGTAGCGCGCCGCGACCCCGTCTTCGAGCGCGATGCCCGGCGGCAAGCCGGCCGCGATCTCGCGCGCGTAGACCGGCCGCCGCCCTTCCTGGGAGTCGTAGTGGGGACAGGCGCTGCCCGAAAGGATCCCGAGGCCGTCGCGGAGGGCGCTCAGGTTCGGGGTGAACGAGTCGGTGACCCCGCCTTCGAACCAGCACAGACAGCCCGCCGACCAGCCACTGAGCACCGTGCCCTCCGCGTATGCATCACGCAGCGCGCTCTCGACACCGTGAAGCCTCCAGATCGCGAGCATGTTCGCGGTGTTTCCGCCGCCGACGATGACGACGTCCTGGGAGCGGACGAATCCGCCGATGTCGTCGACCACGCGATCGAACAGCGCGAGGTGGCTCGGTTCGCAATCGACGCCGGCGAAGGCCTGATAGAAGGTGAGGAGGTACCCCGCGCCATCGCCTGAGGCCGTGCCGAGAAAGAGCACCCGCGGTCGCTTTCGGCGCGCGAGCTCGAGTAGGTAGCTCGTGAGAGCGGGGTAGAGCAGTTGCTGGCCACCGCACACGACGATCCGCCTCACCATCGGCCCACTCCTAGGCCGGCCGCGTCGCGCCGCGCGAAACGATGAAGGCCACCGCGGCGAGGATGATGGCGGCCCCGACGAGCATCGACGGCGTCACGGCCTCGCTCAGAACGACGGCGCCGAGGAGCACGGCGACCACTGGATTCACGTAAGCGTAGGTGGCGACGACTGACACGGGAGCGTGCTGAAGCAGCCAGGTGTAAGCCGAGAACGCCACGAGAGAGCCGAACACGACGAGGTACGCCATCGCCGCCAGCGACGCCGTCGAGAACGACGACGGATCGGCCCGAGCCGGCTCACCGATCGCGATCGCGACCGCGAGCAGCAGCGCGCCACCGGCGAGCATCTGCACAGCCGTCGAGACGAGCGGATCGCTCGGGGTCGGCAGACGCGGCGACGCGAACGTGCCGAGGGCCCACGAGAACGTCGCGCCCACGACGGTGACGAGACCGAAGGGGTCTACCTCGCCGCTCGCGCCGCGCGGGACGACGAGGATCGCGACGCCGGCGAAGCCCACGAGCACGCCCACGACCAGCGAGCCGGCGACGCGGTCGCCCGCGATGAGGCGGAAGACGACGATCCAGAGTGGCACCGAGGCTACGACGAGCGCGGTGAGTCCCGACGGCACCGTGCGCTCCGCGAGCACGACGAGGCCGTTCCCGCCGGCGAGAAGCAAGCCGCCGACGGTTGCGGCGCCGCCGAGCTGCCGAGCCTCGATGCGCAGCGCGGCGCGGCCCCCTCGCGCCACGAGCCATGCGCCGAGGAGCGCGCCGGCAAGGAGGAAGCGGAGACCGGCCGAGAGGAGCGGCGGAAGTGTCTGGACCGCGATCGCGATCGCGAGATACGTGGATCCCCAGACGAGGTACACGACCCCGAGCGCGGACCAGACGAGGACGCGCGAAGGACTAGCGGATATACCCGTAGTCGGCGAAGAGCAGTCTCAGGAAGAGAGCGCCGCACAGGATCACGAACGCAACGCGCTGGGAGAGGATCGCGCGTGGATGCTCCTTACCGACGAGCGCGACCTGGCCCCAGAAGAAGAAGACGAAGCTGAGCTCGCTCCACATGAAGAGCGCGTGGTAGTAGCCGAGCGGCGTCCAGTCGAACGGCTTGACCATGGTCCAGTTGAGCAAAGCGTTCACGGCCTGATAGAGATGGACGACCACGGTCACCACGCCGGCGCCGAGGATGGCGCCGACGACCTCTGCCGCGCGCGGCCGGCGGCGCCACGCCACCAGCTGACTGGTGATGAAGACGTTCGCGAGCGGTATGAGCAGCCCGTCGCCGATGACCGCAGACGTGTAGCTGAGGGTCGTGCGGTACTCGCTGACGATAGGGTCGGCCCGCCAGTTCAGGTAGACGTTACCGACGGCCTGGACCATGAACCCAAAGAAGACGGTCGCGGCGAAGACGCTGGCAAGCAGACGTCCGCGGGCCGAAACGCTAGCAGGTTCAGTGCTTCGGAGCCCCTAAAACGCCCGCGCGGTAGGACCGCCGATCGACCCGCGGCAGCCTGCTTGCCACTCTCCGGGCGATCAGAGGCGTGTGATGGGCGACGGTCAGCCACTCCACGACGGGCCAGAGGTCGTCCTCGGCCGTCATCCAGTTGATACCGTCGAAGCGGGCAAGTGACAGCGGACGGGAGTAGGCGCGCAGGGTCCGGTCGCCGTCCCAGTTGAAGTAGTCCTCGAAGTAGCTCATCACCAGCTCGCGGACCGTGCGATACACCGGCGCCCGGAATCGCAGACCCGAGAACTTCGAGATCGCGACCGAGCCCCAGAGTCCGCGCTCGCGGTACACCGCGAGGACGTGGTCGTCGTCGTTGTCGGCCTCGAGATCGACGAGCAGCGGAGGATGCCCGTTGACGCGGAACGCGGCGGCCGCGAAGAACGCGCCTTCCGCGCAGTGCGCGGTACGGTCGCGGATCACGCGGCGCGGCGAACGTACGGTGTCGCCGTGCTTTTCGACGTTGTAGGTGAGATCGTCGAGGTAGCGCTGCACCTTGTCGGGCGTCGAGAGCCCGCGCAACAGTCTGACCTCGGAGCGCGTGAGCCCATACACGCGCGCCAGTCTCTAGCATTCCGCCGATGCGCGCGGGACACGACGTCGTCATCCGCGGTGGCACGATCTACGACGGCTCCGGCGGGACGCCACTTGCGGGCGACGTCGCGATCGATGGCGACCGCATCGCGGCGACCGGAAAGGTCGGAGCGCGCGGACGCATGGAGATCGACGCGGGAGGACTCGCGGTCGCGCCGGGTTTCATCAACATGCTCAGCTGGGCGACGACGTCCCTCATCGCCGACGGCCGATCGCAGAGCGACATCCACCAGGGCGTGACGCTCGAGGTCTTCGGCGAAGGGTGGTCACTCGGTCCGGTCAACGAGACCATGCGTCGCGAGCTGATCGAGCAACAGGGTGACATCAAGTACGACATCACCTGGACGACGCTGGCCGAGGCGCTCGACACGATCGCCGCCGGGGGGATCTCGCCGAACATCGCGTCGTTCGTCGGGGCCGCCACCATCCGGATCCACGAGCTTGGGCACGACGACCGCCGTCCAACGCCGGAGGAGCTCGGCCGCATGCGCGCACAGGTCGACGCGGCGATGCGCGAAGGCGCGCTCGGCCTCGGCTCTGCGCTCATCTACTCCCCGGCGACGTATGCCGATACCGACGAGCTCGTCGCGCTCGCGGAGGTCGCCGGGCGTCATGGCGGCATGTACATCACGCACATGCGGAGCGAAGGGAACCGGCTCGTCGAGGCGGTCGACGAAGTCATCGACATAGCGCGGCGAGCGAGGCTGCCGGCGGAGATCTATCACCTCAAGCAGGCCGGTCGCTCGAACTGGAACAAGCTCGACGCGGTCGTCGATCGCGTCACGCGGGCTCGCGCGGATGGCCTCGCGATCACCGCCGACATGTATCCATACGAGGCGGGCGCGACGGGTCTCAGCTCGTGCTTCCCGCCCTGGGCCCACGAGGGCGGGCTGAACGCGACGCTCGCGCGCCTGCGGGACGATGCGCAGCGCGGGCGCATCCGCGATGAGATGGGTCGTCCGGGTACGGATTGGGAGAACCTCTACGAAGCCGCGGGCACGCCCGAGGGCATCCTGCTCGTGTCCTTCAAGAACGAGCGCCTCAAACCGCTCACCGGCCGGACGCTCGGGCAGGTCGCGGTGGAGCGCGGCGCGGACCCGCGCGACGTCGCGATGGACCTCGTGTCGGAGGACGAGAGTCGCGTGGGCATGGTCATCTTCATGGCCTCCGCCGAGAACCTCAGGCGCGAAGTCGCCTTGCCGTGGATGAGCTTCGGCTCGGACGCGGGCTCGATCGCACCCGAGGGCGTGTTCCTCCTCTCGCAGCCGCACCCGCGCACGTACGGAACCTTCGCCCGCGTGCTCGGCCGCTTCGTGCGCGACGAGCGGGCCGCTCCGCTCGAAGACGTCGTCCGGCGCATGACCGGATTCGCCGCGGAGAACCTGAAGTTGGATCGCCGGGGACTCCTGCGGACAGGGTTCTTCGCTGACGTCGTCGTCTTCGACCCCGCGACCATCTCCGACCACGCGACGTATGCCCAGCCGCATCGCTACGCGACTGGCGTCGCCCACGTCTTCGTCAACGGCGAGCACGTTCTACGGGACGGCGAACATACGGGCGTTCGCCCGGGTCGAGTGGTCTTCGGCGCCGCGCGCCAAGACCGCTAATCTCGCACCGATGCCGGTCGATCCGAAGATCGTGGACCTGCTCGCCGAGGCCGAAAAGATCGACCCGCGTCCGCTGGAAGCGCTGAGCGTCGCGGAGGCTCGCGCGCGGGGCGGCTCGGTCAATGCCGCGCCGGCACTCGCGCCGGAGCCGGTCGCCGAGGTCAGGGATGTCATCGCGGACACCCGACCGCCGATCCCGGTCCGCCTCTATCGGCCACGCTCCGCGAAAGCGCTACCCCTCCTCGTCTACTTCCACGGGGGCGGCTGGGTCGTCGGAAGCGTCGCGATCTCCGATCCCTTCTGTCGCGCGCTCGCGAACGCGAGTGGCTGCGCGGTCCTCTCCGTCGAATACCGGCTCGCGCCCGAGGACCGTTATCCGGCCGCGGCGGACGACGCCTACGCGTCGACGCGCTGGGCCGCCGAGCACGCCACCGATCTCGATGTCGACCCTTCGCGCATCGCGGTGGGAGGGTCGAGCGCGGGCGGCAATCTTGCCGCGGTCGTGACCCTCATGGCCCGCGAGCACCGAGCACCGCCGATCGCGTTCCAGCTGCTGCACGTGCCGGTGACCGATCACGACTTTGGCACGCCCTCATATCGCATGAACGGCACCGGCTTCGGCCTCACCCTCGCGGGCATGACGTGGATCTGGGATCACTACGCACCGGATCCGAAGCTGCGGGACGAGCCTTATGCGTCCCCACTTCGCGCGGCGGATCTCTCGGGCCTGCCGCCCGCGCACGTGGTCACCGCGGAATGCGATCCGCTGCGCGATGAGGGCAAGGCCTACGCGGCACGCCTCCTACAGGCGGGTGTGCCGACGACGTACGCCGAGTACCCGGGCATGGTGCACGGGTTCACGTCGATGGCGATGAGCATCCCCACCGGGCGCACCGCGATCGACGACATGGGCGCGGCGCTGCGAAGGGCGCTGGCCTAGGCAGACCGCATGGCGGTCGGCGTGGCCGCCGCCGGCGTGGCGGTCGAGCCGCGCACTTCGAGCTCTGTTTCCAGCACGATCCGCCTTCGCTCGATGTGCCGTCCCTCGACCTGATCGATGAGCAGCGCCGCCGCCAGAACGCCCATCTCCTCCTGCGGCACACGCACCGTCGTGAGCGGAGGATCGAAGAGCTCGGACTGCGGGATGTCGTTGAACCCGACGACGGACAGATCCCCTGGGACCGCGAGGCCGATCTCGCGGGCAAGGCGGATCACGCCGAGCGCGATGAGGTCGTTCGCGCCGAAGATCGCGGTCGGCGGCTCGTGACGTCGTAGCGTCGCCCGCGCGGCGAGGAGTCGCTCCTGTCCGGTCATCGTCGTCTGCGGTGCGGCGATCAACCCGATGCGGCGATGTCCGAGCTCGATCAGGTGGTCGAGCGCGGCCGACACGCCCTGACGGTTGTCGGGGACGACGGCGAGATCGTCGCTCGCACGGGACGCGCTGTTGACAAGGACGAACGGGAACTTCTCGCGGCGCAGCTCGGCGATCGTCGAGTCGGCCGTCGAGCTGGACGCGATGAGGATGCCGTCGACCCGCCACTCCTTCAAGACCCGCAAGTAGCTCGCTTCGCGCTCGAACGAGTCGTCAGTGTTGCAGAGGATCAGGTGGTAGCCGCGCGCGTGGGCCGCGCCTTCGACGCCCTTGATGATCGACGGGAAGACCGGATTGGTGATGTCGGGCACGAGCATCCCGAGGGTGAAGGTGCGCCGGAGCCGGAGGCCGCGGGCGAGCGCGGAGGGCCGGTAGCCGAGGCGCGTCGCGGCGGCGATGACCCGCTCGCGTGTCTCCGGGAGCAGGCTGAGCTCGGCCCGCCCGTTGAGCACCCGCGAGACGGTCGAGGCGTGCACGTTGGCGGCCTTCGCGACGTCGGTGATCGTGACCCGCCGTGCCGCCAACCGCCACCCCCGCGCGGAAATCGATTGTTTTCGACTATACGCTGGACGGTCGCGGCTGGATGTGTGTTAGCCGTGGATCTCTTTTCGCAGGCGATCGGGCGCGAGGACGTCGACATGGCGACGCGCGACCCGGATCAACCCGCGGTGCTCGAAATCGGCCAGCACTTTGTTCACCGTCACGCGCGTCGAGCCGACCGCCGCCGCGAGCTCGTCCTGCGTCAGCGTGAGCGCGTGCGGATCCGCCTGCCCGTTGCCCGAGTCGAGCAGGTATTTCGCCAGGCGGCTCGGAACGTCCAGGAGCATCACGTCCTCGAGGGCCTGCGTCAGCTTCTCGACCCTCGCCTCGAACATCTCGAAGGCGCGGTAGAGGATCCGCGGGTTGCGCTCCAGCATGCGAGCACATGTTTCGCCGAGCAGCTGGATCGTTGCGGCATCGGTCGTCGCGATCGCCGTCGTCGGGCGCGGTCGTCCGAAGATCGCCGACTGACCAAGAACGCCTCCCCGCTCGAGGACCCACAGGAGCACTTCGCGACCCTCGACGTCCTCTCGGATGAGCTTCACGGAGCCTTCGACCACGATGTGGAGATCGCGCGCCGGATCGCCGCGGTGATAGATGACCTCATCGCGCTCGAAACGGCGGAGCTTCGCCTGCGCGAGCAGCTCGGTGAGCTGCGCCTCGGTGAGCTCGTTCACCGGCAGGCAATCGGCGAGGCCGCGCGCAGTGGCCATGAGATCCATCGGCGGGGCCAAGGCTACGCCGCCAGCCGCTCCCGCATCCAGTCCGCCATCGCCGGCCGGTATTTGTACGGGATGTTGTTGCAGACGTGGTTGCCCTCCGGATACAGCAGGAGCGTGGCCCGCGGCGCCTCGCGGACGATGCGCTCGGCCTGCTCGGGCGGGAACAGGCGGTCCTTTCCGCCGTGGATGACGAGCAGCGGACAGGTGACGTGCTCGAGCACGCCCCGGAGCGTCAGGGTCTTCGATCGCTCGAACGCTTCGGCCTCGTCGCGCGACTTGGTGTAGAAGACGTAGCCGCCCTTCGTCAGCGCGTTGAGCTGCGGCCAGCACTCGGAGAGGTCGTACGGTCCGGCAAGCGCGACGACCGCGCGGAGTCGCTTCTCTTTCGCCGCGGCCCGCGGTCCATAGATGCCGCCCATGCTGATGCCCATGAGCCCGATGCGTCCGAGGTCGACATCCAGGTCAGCGGACGCGAGATGATCGATGAGCGGCGTGATGACGGTCGACCAGTCCGCGCGGATCGGCAAGCGCGGCGCGTTCTCTGCCTGCCCGGGACCGTCGATCGTCAGCGTCGCGAGACCGCGGCGGAGGAAGTCGTTCTCCATCGCGTACAGCTCTTCCTAGA
>WNGD01004891.1_pt1 | contig 13127 bp, 15 predicted proteins | sample 5400671 | NCBI WGS metagenome assembly WNGD01 (sample SAMN13153369, study PRJNA577476) | soil metagenome | isolation source: 40 cm soil or saprolite under grassland replicate 2 | place: USA:California | collected 2016-06-15
CGTCCTGTCCGAGTGGACAGATCTCAGCGCGTTCCGCAGCTGGGAGGAAGGATCGGAGCATCGCGGGACGACAGCCGCGCTGCGTCCGTTGCAGGACTCCACGCGCGCGGCAGCCTTCGGCATCTATGAGGTCGCGGCAACCTACTGACCTCGCTCGCTGTCCAGGTCGACAGTCAACTCGCCGTCGACGCCCGCTCTCCGCCCCGCCGCAGTTGACACCCATGATCCTTAACGGCTTGCGCGGGCAGGCGCCGGGCCTGATCGTGCTGGGGTGCGCCATCGTGTGATCATCGCGGCAGTACCTGGCCTACAACTCCGCCCGTAATATGGCCCGGACGATTTTCCCGCCGGGCTCCGGCGTGGCGTATGCGTCCCAGTGCGTGGTGAGGGCATCTACGAGCTGCAGACCCCGGCCGTTTTCGGTCAGTTCATCCGGATCGATAAGTGCCGGCAGCCGCGGGTTCGCATCCCACACCGCGATTAGCACCCGCGCTCTATCGGAGAGCAGCCACAGCCGCACCGGGTAAATCCGGTCCGGGGACTGCGAGGCCGCGACCGCATTGGTCACCAGCTCACTGACCAGCAGCTCGACCTGATCTGCCACATCGGTAAGGCCCCATTCGGCCAGCACCAGCCGCGTGTGCAGCCGCGCGCAGGGGACCGCACCCGGCAGCGCGCCGAATTCGATCGTGTCCCGCAGTGGCCACTCGTCGGCCATCGTGGTTCCTCGATTGCGGGAAGGCGGAACCGGCACCTGAGCATCGCTCTGCGCGGAACCGTGCGCTAACGCGCAAGCCACGGCCCCACTGACAGTGCCGGTCCCACCCCCGGCAGGACGAGCACGCTCACGCGTGACCACCGTGGTGTCCTCGTACCCGTCTCGCCGCTATGGAAGGCTCCTTCTAGGCCGGATCGCGGCGCGCGGGGGGCTGACATGGCCGTGCAGGTTCGTGTCATCCGGCCTGCTCCCGCCCGCCTGCGATGTCGTCACCTGGGCTGGCTGGCACCAGCCGCAGCGTGCGGCCATCGGCCGCCTCAGCAGCAGCGCCAGCCGCGCCCAGCCCGGATATCTCGATCACCAGGCGTCCCGGCAAATACGGCAGCGTGACCGAGATACCCCCGGTGCCCGGCTGCTGCTGCGGGCCACGGGTGGCTGTGCGTGGCGTGCGGCTCTGCTTCGCGTCGGCCGCACGCTTGGGCACGTGGGCGAGCAGCCGCCCGTTGGCATCGAGCAGTTCTTCCAGCCGGGCGGCGATCTTGTGGGACGGCTGCTTGTGGCCGTGGATCAGCTTGGACAGATACCCCGTGTCGCACGGCACCTGGTGGGCGATCTTGCGCCGCGACAGGCCGCGCTCGGTCAGCAGGCGGATCAGTTCGTCACCGAACGCGCTGTACCCAACCGCCGGGTCGCTGGTGTGCGGGTGCGCGGCGTGCTGAAGGATCAGCCGGTCGGCAGGCGGGAGGTGTTCGTGGTCGGCGAAGTCGAGCAGGTTCGCCACGTTGGTGCCGTAGACCTTGGCCAGCAGCAACAGCAGGTACACCGATGGTCGGCGCCCGCCATAGGGCCACTGCTCATGATCACACAGGTGACTTGCGGTCATGGGCGCCTGCGCGTCCGGGTCGGTGCCTTCCTTGGCGGCGCGGGCGTTGAGCCGGGCTGCGGTCTGGGTCAGCGTCCAGCCGTAGGCGATGCGGTAGGCCTTTCGCGGGCGCAGTCGGTAGCGGCGGGCAAGCTCGGCCGCGATCTCGTCATATCCGAAACCCAGGCCGTGCATGCGCTCCCGGGTGGCGTCGACCTCCGCCTTGACGCTGGGGTCCGTCCGGCGCGCAGAATCACGCTGAGCTTCTCTGAGGGTCGCCCCGCTCACCTGCTGTTCCCCCGGCCACTGCCCGCCAGCGCTGGCTCGCCGCGCTGGATGTAGCCGCTCGCGATGTCGTCGGCCAGGATGGCGATAATCAGATCCGCGATGGCGGCCGGATCGCTGCCCGTCTGGTGGCAGCCGGACTCCCACAGCAGACCGGCTTCGTCGCCGACCCGCACTAGCCCCCGTTCTGGCCGGCTGGGATTGGTCACTACGATCTCGGCTCCGACCTCGAAGCAGGTGTGATCGGCGTAGACGTCCAGGCTGACGTCCATGCCCTTGGCCTCCAGTTGGCGGCCGACGATGCCCTGGAGCCCATGTCCGGCAACGTGGGCGGCGGTGCTCGTGCGGGGAAGACCGGCACCTTGATCGGTGAGCAGCCGCATCGCCACGCCGGCGACTCGCGCCGGGTCGGCGTCCCTGCTGAAGCCGCGCCAGTATTCCCAGGTGATCTGCCCGCTGTCATCGACCGTGATCTCACAGGTCGTGCCCGGCAAGTTGGTGACCGTCAGGCGTCGGCTTTCTTCCAGTTCGGGGCCAAGCACGTCGAATCCGTGCGCGGCTAGCTTTGCCGCGACCATGCGCATTGCCGTACCGGGCACTGCCTGCCGGACAGCCGCGCCGCCGCCGTCGTCCAGGGCATTTGGCATGAGCTGCCTCCTCGCAATCTCCACACCCGCACACGTCGTGCCGCTATGGGCACTGTCCACGCGCTGTGATGATCGGCGCTCGGCTGTGTGCGCGAGTTCTCATCAGCAACAGACGTTCATCGGATTACACGGCTAACATCGTGATTGGATTGGTCATCTGTTGCCAAGGCTCTTTCATGACGATCTGCAATGACGACCAGTTGCAGACTCTGCTCTTTGGGCGCGATACTGCCGAGGTCACCGCCGGACCGGCAGACTTGGCAGGGAAACCCTCATGGACTACAGCCCCACGGTGCGCGGTCGGCGCCTGATGCGTGAGCTGACCCGGCTGCGCCAGGCGCAGGGCCTGTCGCTAGAGACGGCCGCGCAGCGGCTGGACTTCAGCAAGAGCAAGCTGTACCGGCTGGAAAACGGCCGCAGCCGCATCACCCTCGATGACCTGGAAGACATGCTCGACCTGCATGGCGTCCGGTCGCCAGAGCGTGAGGCGTTGGTCCAGCTCGGCCGCGACGCACGCAAGCGAGGCTGGTGGACCGCCTACAGCGACGTGTTCACCGGTTCCTACGTGGGGCTGGAGTCCGAGGCCGCGCGCATCCAGGTCAACGCCCATATCGTGCCCGGCTTCCTGCAAACCGAGGATTACGCCCGCGCCGTCATCGCCGCCACCCGTCCCGCGCTGGGGGCTGCCGAGGTGGACCGGCGGGTCACCGCACGGACCGCCAGGCGAAACGCCCTCTTCAGCCGGGCTGAGCCGCCGGAGATCCACGTGGTGCTCGATGAGGTGGCGTTGCGGCGCCAGGTCGGCGGGCTGGACGCCATGCCAGCGCAGCTTGCCGCGCTCGCGGACGCAGGCGCCCGGCCGCGTCTCACGCTTCAGGTGCTGCCGTTCGCGGTGGGAGCGAACGCGGGCATGGAAGGTGAGTTCGTCATCCTGACCTTCCCTGACCCTGAAGATCCGCCCGTGGCGTATGCGGAGGGGCTCATGGGGGATGTTTACCTGGAGTCCGAGGAAGAGCTTGATGTCTACGCCCTCGCTTGGAGTCATCTGGTCGAAAGAGCGCTTACTCCTGATGAGTCCGTGTCCCTGATCCGTAAGATAGCGAAGGAGATGCAGTGATTAAGTCTGATCTGGCGTCGGCTAACCGCGTTAGATGGCGCAAATCCAGTTACAGCGGTGGCGGTAACCAATGCGTTGAGATCGCCCCGATCGGCGCGGTCGTCGCGGTGCGCGACTCGAAGAATCCGCATGGCGCTCATCTCACTTTCGGTGCCGCCGCGTGGAAGGCGTTCCTCGGCAAAACCAAGCGCGGGAGCTACGACCTGTAAGCAATAGGATCCCGGCTGAACATGCTGCTGGGGGCCTGCCAAATGTCTGCTGCGCGGCTCAGCGGTTAATGGGCAGCGGCAGGATGAGCACGTCGAACAGTGGCGCGCCCGGCAGGTTCGGCCGCGTCTCCCCAACCTTGCGCCAACCCCACTTGAGATACACACGGTAGGCCCGGGTGTTGTCGGGCCGCACAAACAACTCGGCCTGCGGCTCGCTACGGGCGCCGAGCAGCTCGTCATGTAGGGCGTGGGCGATGCCTTGGCCGGTCCACGCCTTTCGGACCATGATCTCGCAGAGGCCGAAGGTCGGTTTGGCATCTCCGGTCGTTGGCTGTGCGATCGGAAAGCCCCAGATCTGACCAACAGGATCGTCGCCGATATAGGCGATAACGAAATCCAGCGCCGGATGAGACGTGTGATTATCGAACCGCTGAATAAACGCATCGGGCGTTTCAAAAGGATCATCGGAGGTGATGGCGTCAGCATAAGCGTCGCGATATACGAACGCGACCGTCTCGCTTAGCGCTCGCGCACCAGCGGCACCATGACGCTCGAACCGTACCCTGTCAGGCACGCCAGCTCCTTAACGAAGCACTGGTCACGCTGTGAGAGCCCGCTGGGCGGTGTCGAATCGCGCGCAAAACTCTTCGGCCTTGATCTTCTCTGCCGCGTGCCGGACCGGGCGTAGCTCGTTGAGTGCCCGGACAGAGGTCACTCCATTCAGCAATGCCGACAACGCGGTCATGCCCACACCTACGGCTCCGGGCATATCCCCCTTTGCGGCGAGCGCAGTGGCGAGCTGAGCTTGGCCACACAGACGGTTGCGAACTGCCAGATCGGGCGTGTCCAGGCTTTCCCGGTGCAGGGCGGCAGACGTTTCGGGTGCACCCAGATTCAGGTACCCCATCGCCTCCTGGCCCTTGATCTCAGACTCGTCAACGAACTTGATCCATTCCGGGTCATCGTCGCGTATGCCACGGTCGAGTTCCCGCCGCGCATCTGTGATCGCCGCTTGGAACGCGGGCCTGTCGCCCAGCAGGGATATTGCGCCCGCGCGCCGAAGTGCGATCAGTGCCTGCAGTCGCGACATGGATTCGTGGCGGGCGGCATGCGCGGCCTGGTCGGCGAACCGCAGAGCGTCACGAGCGAGCCCTCTGCTTCCCCGTGTGCGTGCCGTGTACGACGAAAGCATGGACAAGTTGTGCAGCACGTGGACGGTTAGCACTGAGTCATTAGCGCTACCGGCGAGGGGAAGCGCTTTGGAGTACATACGGTGCGCGAGCGCTAGGTCTCCGGCGTCGAACGCCAGCCAGCCGACACACACCGCGAGGCTACTGGTAGTGCCCAGCAGATCACGGCCAACAGCCTCGGGGTAGTCGGACTCGTCCAGCATGCGGCGGGCACGCCGCCAGTGCCGCAGCGCCTGTTTCAAGATCGCGGCACCGCCCACTGCTTGATCGCGCTGCCACAGACTATCGGCACACGAGCGCAGGTAGCGGACATGCGCGGCGGTCACCCGTGGCGGCACCGTGACATCGGACAGCATGAAGGCGGCAGCCGCACCTGCTGCGAAGCCGCCGAAGCTGCGCCGGTCCACGTCCTCCTCGACCCCGCCGACAAGTTCGTCCAGCCCGTCAATGTCGAAGGTGGCGTCTGGTTCGCCAGCCAGCACGGGCGCTAAGGCCGCGCGGGGCATCTCCACCATATCCGCGAACCGCACCAGCTCACGAAGATCAAACAGGGTGTCGCGCTGCCCCTTCTCGATCAAGCTCACGGTGCTTTGTGACCAGCCCATGATGTCGGCAACGTCCTGCTGTGACAGCCCAGATGCCGTCCGGAAGATCGCCAGTGCCGCACCAGGGTCCAGCCGCGCCAGGGCACGGCGCATCGGCTCACAGTCCCACAGCCAGGTCGGCGTCACACGCCCAAGATCGCTCGCCGCCCGTGCGCAGGGCGCGCACACGGTCCCGGGGTTAAACCGGGACAGCCGAGTCATCCGGCACGCCGAGCACACCCGTGGCGCGGCCATCTCACCTCCCGATCGGTAAACACCACACCTAACAGGCAGGTCAGGGTCGTGCAATGCCAATGTGTCATAGGCCGGCCACGCCACGCTATGACACTCCGGCATTGGCCCGGTCCCCGCCGCTGGTCAGCGTGAGGGCATGGATGCTGCCCCGAGCACTCGGGTCCGCTACCCAGACCCAGGGGCAATCTTCGCAACGACCGCCGCGCCATACGTCCGGTACCGGCCCGGTCATCCGCGGGTGCTGCTCGACTACGTGACCGACCTGGCACGTTCCTGCGGCAACAGCCGACCGGTCATGGACCTGGGCTGCGGCCCTGGCCCTATCGCGTTGCACCTAGCCGAGCGTGGCATCGACGTGATCGCAGCGGACCCCAACACCGACATGCTCACCGCAGGCCAGCAGCTCGCCGCCGACCGTCGGGTTACCCGCATCCAGTGGCGCACCGCTGACTCGGCCCAGCTCGCGGACATGCCCATGGTGCGGGCCGTGACCATCGGCGATGCGTTCCACTACATGGACCGCGACCAGGCGCTCACAGACCTGGACGCGATCGTGGGGCCGGGCGGGTTTGTGGCCGTGCTGGTCAGCCACGCGCTCGGCACGCCGAAGCCGTGGTGGGAGACGGTCCTCGACCGCCTGCGTGACCGCCACCTCGGCACCCACCGACATGCCGGGCCGGGCACGCTATTTCACTACCTCGCCGAGGATCACGAGACCGTTCTGCGCCGGTCGGGGTTCTCCCGGCTGCGGGTGCTGCGCTGCGACTATGCGGTCGGTCTCACGCTGGAGGAGCTGGCCGGCCTGCAATACACCTACGCCTTTTCCTCCCCGGCCGTGCTTGGGAACCGGCGCGAGCGATACGAGTGCGACGTACGCGCAGCGCTCAGCGCGGCCGAGCCTTCCGAATGGTTCACCGCCACCCTCCAGGCCCAATTGATCATTGGCGAACGCCCGTGACCACCGGCCGGCTAGCTCTGGCCGAGGACACGCACCGCCCAGCCAGCGGCCTCCCACTTCTCAGCGTCCACGACGTGAGCGGCATCAACCACGGCGCGGTTGGCCACGACCGCGCCCAAGCTGGCCGGATCGATGGTGCGAAACTCCCCGCAACCGGTCGCGATGATCAGCACATCGGCGCCCGCTGCCGCTTTCACCGGATGCGGCGCGTACTCCAGCTCTGGGTGGATCGCCTGGGCGTTGCCGATCGCCAGCGGGTCATACACCGTCACCGCCGCTCCCTGGCCGTACAGCTGGGCAGCCACGTCGAGCGCGGGCGAGTCGCGCACGTCGTCGGTACCGGCCTTGAACGCGGCTCCCCACATCGCCACCCGGCGGCCGCGCAGATCACCACCGCACGCTTTGCCGGCCAGCTCGGTCACCCGCCCGCGCCGGCCGGTGTTGATCGCATCGACCACGCCAAGCAACTCCCCGGCGCAGTCCACTCCAAGCTCCAGCGCCCGTGCCGCGAACGCACGAGTGTCCTTGGGCAGGCAACCGCCGCCATACCCGATCCCGGCGCTCAGACACGCCCGGCCGATCCGCGGGTCCAGCCCCAGCGCGTCCGCGAGCTGGCCAACATCCGCTCCGGTCGCCTCGCACACGTCGGCCATCGCGTTGATGAACGAAATCTTCATCGACAAGAACGCGTTCGCCGCGCCCTTCACCAGCTCGCACGTGGCGGGGTCGGTGACCAGCAGCGGCACCCCGGCGTCGGTGATCGGCTGGTATGCCTGCCGGACCGTCGCCTCGGCCCAAGCCGTGTCCACGCCCACGACGATCCGATCCGGCCGCAGCGTGTCGGCTACCGCGTGCCCCTCGCGCAAGAACTCCGGATTCCACGCAACGTCGACGCCATCACCAGCCGGTGCCAGCTCGCGTGCCAGCTCCCGGACGGCGGCCGTGGTCCCCACCGGCACTGTGGACTTGCCGATGATCAGACACGGGCCGGACAGATACGGCGCGAGCGATCGGATCGCGCCGAAGACCTGGGAAAGGTCGTAGTCATTCCGGCCGACCATGCCTGGGGTTGCCACCGCCAGGAAATGCACCTGGCCGAACGCCCCCGCCTCGCCGAAGTCGGTGGTGAACCGCAGGCGGTCGCTGGCGAGGTGGCGCGCGAGCATTCCGTCCAGCTCCGGTTCCTGGAACCAGGCACGGCCGCGCCGCAGGGTGGCGATCTTGTCCTGGTCGATGTCGAGCCCGGCCACCTCATGCCCGATCTCGGCCATCGACGCGGCATGCGTCGCGCCGAGATGGCCACATCCGATCACCGTCATCCGCACGGCCAGACCGTTCCTTTCCAGTAGGAGGTAAGCAGGTGAGGATAAGCGTCATCGGCTGCGGACGGCTCGGCGCCCCTTACGCGGTCGCAACCGCCCAGATGGGTCACCGCGTGCTCGGCCTGGACACTGACCCGGCCACGATCCGCCTGCTGCGCGCTGGCTGCGCGCCGTTTGGTGAGCCGGGCCTGCATGAGGCTATCGCCTACCACACCCGCACCGGGAACCTCCGGTTCACCAGCTCCTACGACGAGGCCGCCGTGTTCGCCGACCTGCACATCATCTGCGTCGGCACCCCACAGCAGGCAGGCGGGCTGGCCATTGACCTGCGTGACCTGCGGCATGCCGTGACCAAGCTCGCCGAATGCCTGACCCGTGATGCGGTTCTCGTCGTCAAGTCCTCCGTTCCTGTCGGCACGACCGCGCAGCTCGTCGGCCTCGCCCGGTCCCGTGCACCTGCTGGTATCTGCGTATCGGTGGTGTGCTCCCCCGATTTCATGCGCGAAGCCACCTCCATCGATGACCTGCACCACCCATCCCGGATCGTGCTCGGCCTGGCCGAACGCGACGCCCACGCCGAGACGGTGCTGCGGGAGGCATGGGCGCCTCAGCTCGAAGCCGGCGCCGAGCTGCTGGTGACCGACCTGGCCACCGCCGAGCTGTCCAAGACCGCCGCCAACGCATTCCTGGCCACGAAGGTGTCGTTCATCAACGCCATGGCCGCCCTGTGCGAAGCATCCGGCGCGGACGTCACCATGCTGTCCCGCTCCCTGGCCCTCGACCCGCGCATCGGGCCGCACGGCCTTCACGCCGGCCTCGGCTTCGGCGGGAGCTGCCTGCCCAAAGACCTCCGCGGCCTCCTCGCCACAGCCACCGAACTCGGCATCGGTGACGACCTGCAACTGCTCGCCGACGTCGATGTGATCAACCTCCGCCGCCAGCGCCGGATCACCGGCCTCACCCGCCAAGCATGCGGCGGCGAGCTGAACGGCAAGCGGGCCGGGCTATGGGGGCTGTCCTTCAAGCCCGGAACCGACGACATCAGAGAATCCCCCGCCCTCGCCGTCGCGCTCGACCTCCACACCCAAGGAGCCACCGTCACCGCCTACGACCCGCTCGCGGGCAGCATCACACAAGCCCAGCATCCGCAACTGCGCATCGCCTCCGACCCGGCCAGCGCCGCGACCGGCGCAGACGTCATCTTGCACCTGACCGCATGGCCGCAGTTCGCCGAAATCACACCCGGTCAGCTCCGCCCGCTGGTACGCACACCGATCCTCATCGACGGCCGCGCCAGCCTCGACCAAACGAAATGGACCGCAAACGGCTGGACCTATATCGCTCTCGGACGTTGTTCCGGCACTGGCCAGATCGATGCGGCCACACGCGCTCTTCCGGCATGACCGCTGTCATTCGCGCGTCCACGTGCCGGGCCGGCGCCAGATGCGCCTAGTCCCAGGAGGGCCAGTCGCAATGCCAACCCGTCATAACATGCCGCCGGATAGCTATGACACTTCGGCATTGATCGTGGTCTCGCAGTGCACGATTCTCCGATTCGAGCGCTGGGGCCGCCCGTCAAGCACCGCTGCTGCACGTTCATGGCCCACGAGCCGAACCGGGAGACGGAGGATCACGGTGGCTGGCGATACAAAGGCACCCTCCCGTATCGACCCAAGTGTCGCCACAGCCGCGAGAATGTATGACTACTTCCTCGGCGGGCACGACAACTTCGCCGCCGACCGGATCGCTGCCCTAAAAGTGATCGACGCCGTGCCAGAAGTGCGGATGATCGCCCGGGAAAACCGCAAGTTCCTCGGCCGCGCCGTCCGGTTCCTCGCTGATCAGGCCGGCATAGAACAGTTCCTCGATCTCGGCACAGGCCTGCCCACGCGTGGCAACGTCCACCAAGTCGCCCAGCAGGTGAACCGGAGCGCCAGCGTGATCTACGTAGACAACGACCCCATGGTGCTGGCCACTCCAAAGCCCTCAAGACCGGCCCACACGCCGCAGTCCTTCAGGCCGACATGCGAAACCCGGACGCGATCCTCACCCATGCCCACACCCGCCGCCTGATCAACTTCAGCCAGCCGCTCGCAATCCTCTTCGTGGCGGTCCTGCACTTCATCCCAGACGCCGACCATCCCCACGCCCTCGTGCGCCAGTTCCTCGACGCCGCCGCGCCCGGCAGTTACCTCGGCTTGTCACATGTGACGACCGACCCAAGCCCCCATACCGCCACCAAGGTCCAGTCGGTCTACACCGGCACCACCAACCAGGCAGCCCCCCGCCCACGTGCCGACATCCTGGCCTTCTTCGACGGCCTTGACCTCATAGAGCCTGGCCTGGTCCCGGTGGCGCAATGGAAGCCGGACGAGCCCGTAGACGAAGATCCCGCAAAGGGCTGGATACTCGGCGCCCTCGCCAGTAAGCCCGGATGACCCGTACAGACCGACTGGCTGCGGCTGCAGCCGGGCGGCCGGTCGCGCACCACCTTTCATCTTCTGGCTGGTCGTGAGCTGGTTACTGAGGGTCCGGTACCGGCTTCACTTAGCAATCCGCGCAGATCATGGGCAGGATTGGCATATGGACCCCGGCGAGCGGCCGCCTGCCATGACCGGCTGGACTGCGGCTCGCCGACGCAGGTTGGCCGACCAGCTCGCCGCCGAGTTCGCATCCGCACTCACGCCGGATATGCAGCAGCCCCGGGTGACGCCGGGGCGCTGGACGCGTTAGAAATCCAGCGCGACGTGGAGCAACGGCCGGTCCGCCGCGCCATCGAGCACGCGTGGAAACTCGCCGTCGCGCCGAAACTCCCGCCCGGCACGGTGCGCGTGATCCGCTGTGGGCGCAGCATCCGCGTAGTCCGGGTCAATGGCGACGGCTGGAGCCTGGTCGCCAGCAGCACCGCCGACGGCTCGGCAGTGCTGCTGCTCGATCAACTACCCGAAGCCGCCATGGACATCGCCGATGTCGGCTGGCTTCCCAACCTGCTCGGCGGACTGGTCGCGGTCGCGTCCACCTGACCCACGGCAACGGCACGCATCGCGGCAGCGGCACCGCTCTCTACCACTCCGGCACCCAACGGCTCCATGCAACGTACACCGCAGCTGACTTAGGTCTTGGCAGGTCACCGTCCATGACACGGTGGAATTTCGCTTTGGCTGGCCCGGTGGATTCTTGCCTGGGGCGCGAGACATCTGTCTGGTAGCGGGCGGCTGAGCAATACCGTGAGGAATGGCTGGCGAGAATCGAAGACATGCTCGGAAACTAACCAAATTGGCCAAAGCGTTAACCATTGTCTGCTCTACGGTTCCGCTTATGAACTGGCACCATAACCGGAAACGCATTATTCAGCACCAGCTGAACACGGCAAAGGTGATGGGGGTGTTCATATGAGAGCGTGCCACTATGCCACGATACCCGCCGACGGCTGTCGATGCTCATGCGGCGGGATGCTACATGGATTGGGTAGGTGCCGGACGATCAATTCGGGCGTTGCCGCCGGTAACTGGCAGATCATCTCTGGTTGGCTACAGACAAGTATCCGCAGGGTAAGTAAGCCTTTTGCGATCCGGGCAGAAACAAAGGGTAAACGATTTACAGCCTGCTTCCCTAGAGGGACGATGCGCACAAGTATGGAGGTGATGGCTTTTCGGCTGAACCATAAGCAGGCAGCGGGGTTGTATGGCTCATACCAGATCATGCGAATATGCCAGGAGCCCCGTCGGGGACTGTGAATGCTCCTGTGGGGGTGCCTACCACGGTCGTGGTGTCGGAAGAAGCCGCAGCCGGGCAAGTAGCGGTCCCCGCGCGAGTCCCGGACGGCCAGTTCCTCCCCGCGCATCGCCGATGGATCAACCACGACCAGCTCCGGCACCTTCGCCAGGACTATGGGCCACCTTCAAGCAAGCGCGCGCCAGTCGTCGCGAAGCCGCCGAGAAGGCCCGGCAGGAAAGGCGGCGCGCGGCAATCGAGCGGGCAAAAGAGCAGATCAACGACTGGCTTGCCACCACAATAGTGGACTTCCCAGCGGCAGGCATTGCCGCTGCGGCCACTAACGCAGCAATGGAGGCAGTCAGCAATGACATCGCAAATGCCATCATGGATGCGCTCAGCAGAAATGGCTACTCCAACCCCTCACGCATCAGCCACATGTTATGCGATTTTCTGGCGGCGATCGCTTGTGCGATGCAGACATTTCGCGATCAGTTCCAGTACCACGTGGCGGACATCGTAAAGACGATCCTGAAGTCCCGAAAAAAGGCAGGCCGGCCTGTCATCCCAGGGCTAGTAGCGGCCGTCGCAGCACGGGCCGCTGTCAATGTGATTATGAAGCTCCCGCCAGCCCATCATTTTGATGACCTACTCCGCGCTATCAGATTCCTGACCATTTCGGCATGCCCGGCCCCGCAAGACCATGAGGCCGTGGCGCGCTGCTGCCTCAGCCCGCTTGAGGTCTGGGTCCTTTCGGACGCCATAAAACAGGAATTGAGGGATGAGCTGCCGCGAGGATGGATGCCTCGCCACGATGACGACGGATGACAGTTGCCGGTTGCTCGGAAGTCCGTTTCGTGCGCCGCTGGAAGTCGGGCTCGTACGAGCGCTTGTTGCTCGCTGATGGGACTCATCTCAGCCGCCACATCGCTGGAGGGGCGGCTTGCCGGTGGGAACGGTTGAACGGGTGAGACAGCCAGTCTCCATCGTTGCCGCTGACCATTGACCTAACCGGCGGCGAACCCGCAGACCAGCTCCATTCCATCGTGGAATCCGGCCGTCGCGATAGGTCGCCAACCTGTGTGATTATAGGTTGCACGTTGGGGGTGCGGGTGCCCCGCGGCCCCCCGCCGCGGCGGGGCGCGGGTGGGGTCAGGCGCGGCGGAAGCGGGCGGCGGCCAGGGCGGCGAAGACGACGGTGATGGCGGCGGTCCAGATCAGCGAGCGGGTGAGGTAGTAGCCGGCCGGGTGGCCGAGCAGGGCCTG
>WNGD01008873.1_pt1 | contig 13125 bp, 11 predicted proteins | sample 5400671 | NCBI WGS metagenome assembly WNGD01 (sample SAMN13153369, study PRJNA577476) | soil metagenome | isolation source: 40 cm soil or saprolite under grassland replicate 2 | place: USA:California | collected 2016-06-15
TGGAACGTGCTCGCGGACGACGGCACGCCGCTCGAACCGGAGCCGACCGCCGAGACGAAGCTGCTGCGGCCGACGTCCATCTATGCGATCGGCAAGCGCGACCACGAGGAGATGGTGCTCGCCGTCGGCGCCGCCTACGGGATTCCCGCCGTTGCGCTTCGGTTCTTCAACGTCTACGGCGAGCGGCAGGCGCTCTCCAATCCCTACACCGGCGTCGCCGCGATCTTCTCGTCGCGTCTGCTGAACGACCGCGCGCCACTCGTCTTCGAGGACGGGAACCAGACGCGCGACTTCGTCGACGTGCGCGACATCGCACGCTGCTGCGCCCTCGTGCTGCAAGAGGCCGGCGCCGACGGACGGACGCTGAACGTCGGCACGGGCAGACCTACGTCGATCGGCGAGGTCGCACAGGTGATCGCGCGCGGGCTCGGCAAAGAGATCGAGCCGGAGGTCGTGAACGAGTTTCGCGCGGGCGACATCCGCCATTGCTACGCCGATACGCAACTCGCCAACGAGCTGCTCGGCTTCCGGGCGGAGATTCCGTTCGAAGCCGGGATGCAGGAGCTGCTCGCGTGGCTCGAGGGGCAAGAGGCGGCAGACACGGTTGACGCGGCGCGCGAGGCGCTCGTGGCGCGCGGCCTCGCCCGTTAGTGCCCGATCTCAGCGTCTCGATCGTCAACACAGGGAGCCGCGAGCTTCTGCTCGCCTGTCTCGAATCGCTCGCAGGAACGGATGCAGAGATCGTCGTGCTCGACAACGCTTCCGAGGACGGGTCCGCCGCTGCTGTGCGCGAGCGCTTTCCGGGCGTGCGCGTGATTGCGCAGGCGCAGCGCGCCGGGTTCGGCGCGAATCACAACACCGTCATCCGCGCGACGGCGGGACGCTACGTCTACGTGCTGAACGAGGACACGACCGCCGCCGACTGGGGCTTCGAGACCCTGATCGCGTATCTGGACGCGCATCCACAAGTGGCAGCGCTCGGCCCCCGGCTCCTGTATCCGGACGGCCGCCTGCAGGATTCGGCCTGGCGCTTTCCGACGCCCCTCGTGAGCACGATCTCGCTCGCAACGCTCGGCAGGCTCGGCGTGACGCAGTCGCGAGGAGACGCCGCCCCGCGGCCCGTCGACTGGGTGATGGGTGCCGCCGTGGTGCTGCGGAGGGAGGCGCTCGAGGAAGTCGGGTTGTTCGACGAGGACTTCTTCCTCTACTCGGAGGAGGTCGACTTGCAGGCCCGGCTGCACCGTGCCGGCTGGCAGGTCCACTACTTCCCGGCGGTGACGGTCGTTCACCACGAGTCACAGTTCAGCGCCGAGATTCCGGAGCGGCGGATCAACGAGATGTGGCGCAGCCGCCACCGCTACTGGCGGAAGCATCACAGCGCGGCCGGTGCGCGTATCGCGGCACTTGCGACCGGTGCTCAATACGCGGTGCGTGCCGCGCTGTCCTCGGTCGCGAGACCAGGTGACCCGGGGCTCCGAGCGCGTATGCGCCTGCATGCGCACGATGCCTGGCGCGTCACCGGACCGGGCTTGCGCGAATTGGCGGATGAATGGAACGGCCGTGTGGGCACTGCGCCGCAGCGCTAGCGGCGCGCCGATCCTGCTGCTTTCGCTTCCCCTGCTCGGGGTTGCCCGCCTGCTCCCGGAGTACGGCTTTGGTCTCTGGCTGCGTCTGGTCGCGGCTTCGCTCGTGCTGCTGTTGCCAGGCGCGCTCGTGGCGCGCGCGTTGCACCTGCGCGGTGCCTCGGCGACAGTGGCCTGGGGACTTGGGGCGCTTGGGCCGGCGCTGCTGCTTGTCTTCGTGGTGCACAGCTCGATCGTGCTTGCACTCGTCGTGCTCGGTGCGGTCGGCGTCGTCGCGCTTCCCTTCGCTCTCCGTGTCGTCTCGGGGCCGCCTGCGTGGGACACGCTTGTTGTCGCGTTCTTCGGACTTGCGTTCGGAATCGCGCTCTGGCATGTGGCGGGTGTCGTCAGCGGCGACGCGCTCTTCCATCTCGGCCGGGTGCAGAAGCTCTACTCCTTCGGCGACCTGCACGTCCGCTCGGTGGACGAGTTCGCCGACGGAGGGCTCCACCCGGGGTATGCCTTCCCGCTCTGGCACGCATTCCTCGCCCTCGTGGCGAAGGTCGGTGGCGTCGGGCCTGCGCAAGTGATGGTGCACGAGCCGAGTGCGATCGTTCCGGTCGCGTTCGCCGTCGTGTACGAGGCGGGTCTCGCACTGTTTCGCTCGGCCTGGCTGGGTGCGGCCGTGCTGGCGGCTGCCGTCTCCGCCGTTGCGCTTGCGCCGGGGCACGGAGGATCGTTCGCGTTGCTGAGCCAGCCGGGCACGCTCGACCGCCACGTCCTCGTGGCGGTGGCCCTCACGCTCTTCTTCCTCTTCCTGCGCCATCCAGGATGGACGCTCGGTCTCTCGCTGGCCGCGATCGGCGTGGAGGTGTTGCTCGTGCACACGAGCACCGCCGTCTTCCTCGGCGTGCCATTGCTCGGGTTCGCCGTTGCCCGCGCGCTGCTGATCCGCAGCGATGCGCGTAGCTCCGGCATGGCCCTTGCGGCCCTCTTCCTACCGGCCGGCGCCGCGCTCGCCTGGCTCCTGCCCCTGGTCCGCGAGACGAAATCGCATTCGCCGGCGAGAGGCGAGCTCGAGCGCGCTCTTGCGAAATACGGAAGCGAGCTCGACGTCGACTCGCTGCAGCGCTACGCGCTTCGTCCCGAGGTCGTCTCGCGTGCCGGCGCGGTCGCGGTGGCCGGGCTCGTTCTCGTCCCGCTCGCTGCGTTCGCCGCGCGGCAACGCTGGGCGGCCTTCGTGCTCGGCGGAACCCTCGCCGTGCTCGGGATCGAGCTCCTGCCCTGGGTCTTCCCGCATTTCGCGGACGCCGTCTCGATCTCACAGGCGCGACGCCTCGCAGGGTTCGTCCCGATTACGTTTGCGCTCGCCGGTGGGGCCGCGGTCCTCACCGGAGTGGTGGGCTTGCTCGTGCTGCCTGCGGCGCTCGGTGCGGGCATTGCCTTGCAGCTGGCGTTTCCCGGCGACTTCGGGCCCGGGCTGCACGAGGGCGGCCCCGCGGTCGCGACCTGGATCGCCGCGGTCGGAGCCGTGGTCGCGATCCTCGTCGGGCTCGTGCGCGAGCGCAGGATCGAGGCACGGACCTGGATCGTCACCGCTGCGGTTGTGCTTTTCTGCATCCCGGTTGCGGTGCACGGGTTCGGCAACTGGTCGGCCGCGGCTTCGATAGATCGGCACGCCTTGACGCCCGGTCTCCTGCATGCTCTGCGCACAAGGGTGCCCGAGCGCGCCGTCGTCTTCTCCGATCTCGAGACCAGCTACCGGATCGAGGCTTACGCCTCCGTCTATGTCGCAGCCGCGCCGCCCGCCCACGTGGCAGACACGCCTTCGAACCACCCGTACAGACGCCGCCTTGCCGTCAACCGCTTCTTCGACACCGGCGACCTCTCGCTACTGGATCCCTTTCATGCCGACTGGCTCGTCATCGACGAGCGCCGCTTCCACATCCGAGTCCCGTGGCAGCTCGTCTACGAGGACGAGCGCTACGCGCTCTACCATCGCACTTAGTGCCCCTACAGGGAATGCCCTCCGGCTTCTGGCCCGCGATCACGCGGCGCCAGGGTCCACCCTCGCCCTTAGCAAGGCAGACCAGCCTTGCTGCGGTCGAGTGCGGCCCCTGGCTTGGTGCTCGCGACCCAGAAGCGCGGCAACATCCCCTGCAGGGGCACTGATGAAAGTCCTGCTAGTGACGATGTACTTCCCGCCTTCCGGAGGTGGCGGGGTGCAACGGCCGCTCAAGTTCGCGACGCACCTGCCGGCGCACGGGATCGAGACGCACGTCCTCGCGCCCGACGATGCGAAGTGGATCCATTCCGATCCCGAGCTCGTGCCGCCGACCCAAGCGTGGATCCACCGGGCCCGCTACCTCGGCCCGCGCTCGCGCAAGCTCGCGGACGAGCTGCACGGACGCCAGGGGCTCGACCGGCTGTCACGTCAGGCGCGTTCGCTGTCGCGTCGTGTGCTTGTGCCGGACGAGAACGTGGGCTGGAATCTGACCGCGATTCCTGCTGCAGTTCGCATCGCTCGGGCCGAGGGCATCGACGTCGTGCTGACGACGTCGCCGCCGAACTCAGTGCATCTCGTCGGTGCCGCGGTGAAGCGCATCACCGGAGCGCGTTGGGTCGCAGACCTGCGCGATTCCGTCGGCGCTCATCCACACCGCCGGGTCGAGCGGGCGTCCGTGCGGGCCAAGGAGAAGGTGAGCGAGTCCGTCGCGCGACTGGTGGCGCGTCAGGCGGACGTCATCGTCGCCGCCTCGGAGGCCATCGCCCAGGAAGCACGTGCGCTGGAGCCCACCGGGGTCGTGACGACGATCCTCAACGGCGCCGACTTCGACGACTTCGCCGGACTGGAATACACGCGCGCAGACCGCTTTCGGATCACGCACACCGGCAGCTTCTTCGGGAAGCGGGATCCGAGGCCGTTCCTCACTGCCCTCTCAGAGTCGGGCCTCGAGGACGTTGTCGCGCGCTTCGTCGGCGACTTCCGCGTAGCCGATCGCGAGTGGGCGGAAGCGCTCGGGCTCGGCAACAGGCTCGAGCTGAACCCGTACGTGCCGCGCCGCCGGTCGCTCGCCTTGCAACGAGACTCCGACGCGCTTCTCCTGCTCATCCCGGATGCGGACGGACGCGGTCAGGGAGTGCTCTCAGGGAAGGTCTTCGAGTACCTCGCGGCCGAGCGGCCGATCCTCGCCGCGGTGCCGCCCGACGGCGCTGCGGCCGACCTCATTCGCGAGACCGGAGCCGGAGTCGTGGCGGCGGCCGACGACGTCCCGGCCTTGACGGCGGCACTGTCCGAGCTCCATTCAAAGTGGCTGGCTGGCGCGCTGGACGGGACGCCGCTTTCCGCAGGCGACCGCGAGCGCCTCGGTCGCGCTGCGCGGGTCGAGGAGCTTGCCGAGGTGCTGCGGGGACTGGAATGAAGATCACCGGCACGCTCTTCCTTGCGACGTTGTTCTGCGTCACCTGGGAGAAGGTGCACTGGAATGTCGCGGGCGCGGTCGGGCTCGCGGACGTGCTGACGGTCATGTTCCTCGTCGCGTTTGCCTTCGAGTGGGGCCGTCCTCGCTTTCCCCGGACGACGGTCACGGTGCTCACCATCTTCGCGGCGCTGCTCGTGATCTACCTGATCGGCTTCTTCAACATCGAGACGAAGCAGTCGCTCGACCAGTGGGGCAAGGGCATGGTGAAGTTCGTCCTGCACTTCCTCTTCCTAGGTGCTGGTGTCGCCTATCTCACGCGACGCGCGACGCCGTTCTACTGGAAGGCGGTTGGAGCGCTCACCGCCGGCCTCGTCGTGAACGGCATCTACGGGGCGCTGCAGTTGCTCGCTGCACGAGCCGGCACGAACCTGGATCAGGTTGTGCTGTCGCCGCTGACCGGCGGTGCCAGCTCGATCAACGTTTACGGCGCGATCGGCGGCACGGCTGTCTACCGGCCGAACGCGCTCACGACCGATCCGAACCACCTCGCGGTCATGCTCTGCATCCCGCTGCTGACTTTGTTGCCGGTCTATCTGCGGCTCGAGCGGGGACATCGGCTGCGCGTGCCGCTCGCCGTCGTGCTCGGCTTTCTCTTTCTCGTGATGCTCTCCACGCTCTCGCGCAGCGGAGCGCTCGGACTGGTCGTCGGGCTGCTCGTGCTCGCGATCCCCTATCGGCGGCGTCTTGTATCGCGTGCGCTGCTCGTGCCGCTCAGCGCCGTCGCCGCGCTTCTCGTCGCGGTCGTGTGGAGTCGCCGACACTACTTCGAGGTGCTGCTGAAATCGCGGGTGCAGACGGGTGGCAGCTCGGAAAACGCACACTTCGGCGTCTACGACTTCGTGCCACAGGTCATCCATTCGCACCCGCTGTTCGGCCTCGGGCTGAACACATTCTCCGTGTACTACGAGTTCGTCACCGGCAAGTCGAACTGGGGACCGCATTCGTTCTACGTCGCGTTGATCGTCGAGACGGGGCTTGTCGGGTCGGTGGCATTCCTGCTCTTCCTGCGCTATCTCTTCCTCCGCCTGCGCGCAGCGCGATCGCTGGGCCGGCAGCTGGCCCTCCAGGGGCTCGCGGTCGCGCGCCGCGTGCGGCCGCTCGCCTGGGGGATGACCGCCGCGCTTGCCGGAACGATGGCGGCGAACTTCTTCTACTTGACGATGCAGTTCTATTACTTCTACGCGTTCGCGGTGCTCGTGCTCGCGCTGCCCATCGTCTTCGGGGACAGGATGCCTCGGTGAGGGCGGTGTCGTCCGTGCGGCTTGCTTCTGCGATCGTCTGGGTCACGACCGCGCTGTTCTTCCTGGCGGCGCTCTTCGTCGCGTTGGTGATACCGATACACGCACAGGACGCGCTGACGTTCGGCGAATGGTCGCGGCTCGTGTCCCAGCACTGGCATCTGCGTTACGCAGCGGCGACCGGTCAGGAGTACGGACGTCCGCTCTTCTACGTCCTCCAGGGCTGGGTCTGGGGCATTTTCGGATTCGCGGAGCCCTTGGGACGCGTGCTGAGCGGGCTCTTCTCGCTGCTTCTGCTCGGCTCGGTGGTTTGGCTCGTGCGCGACCGTGACTGGGGCTCGCTCGCGGGCCTGCTGGCAGCATTCGCTCTGATTTCGTCGCCCGTCTTCGCCGCTCAGGCAGTGTCGGGCCTGACCGACATCCCGGTTGCCGCTCTCGTCGCACTGGCCGGTGCGCTGGTCTGGGGGAGGCAGCCGACGCCCGCTCGCGTCGGCGCGATCGGAATCGTCTCGGCGCTTGCCATGCTCGCCAAGCCAAGTGCGCTCCTGGCTCTCATCGGTCTCGCACTGGCCCAGCTTCTACTCGGCGAATCCTGGCGCTCCCGGCTGCTGTACCGAGTCGCGCCACTCGGCGCCGGTATCGGCCTTGGGCTGCTTTACGACCTCGTGCAGGCCCGCTACGTCCACCAAGGGCTCCGGACCTTCCTCCAGGCTGGCGTCAACACCGACTACTACCGCACGCTGGCCGACGAGGCTCGCCGTTATGCACTTCTCGACGGGAACTGGTTCGGTGACGGACTCCGAGTCGCGGTGTTCTTTGCGCTCGTCTATGTAGTCCTGCGGCTTGCAGGCCTGCGCCACCGCCTCTCCGTGGCGGTCGGGGTGCCACTTGGGTTGCTCGCATCCTGGCTCGGGCCGTGGCTCGCGGCGCGCGAGTCAGACGTCACGGTCGGCTCGTTCCATTCGGTCGGCGCCGCGATCGCGGCGGTCGGAACGGCAACGTTTCTACTCTTGGGGCTGGGGTCGCGCGACGGCGCCGTCGCCTCTCGCGGCGAGCTGGCGCGACTCGCGTTATGGGCCCTCCCGACCGCGGGAGCATGGGCGGTGTACGGCGCTTACGATTTCCGGCTGCTTGCGCCGGCCTGGCCGCCGCTTCTTGCGCTCGTCGCGCTGAGCGCGTTGCCGGCCGCGAAAGCGCTTGCCGGTCGCGGCGCGGTCGCGCTCGCGGTGCCGTTCGCCCTGTTCGCGATCGTCGTGGCGGAGAACGTCTACAACCTCGACGGTCTGCAGAAGTCGGGCTGGAGTGAAGTACGGAGGACGCCGAGCCATGACTGGTCGAACAGGGCGACGATGCGTGCGATCGTGATGCCGGCGTTCAGTCGCGCGCTCGAGGCCGTGCGCCCGCAGATGCGTCCCGGGGATCTGCTGATGTCGCCTGAGGGGGCGTTTCGGTTCTTCTTCCCCGGACACGTCGAGCAGTCGTACCCGAACAATTGCAACGACCTCCATCGGTTTCGCGTCTTCGTCTTGACCACAGACGAAGGCAGCAAGCGGTACATGGAGCAGTTTCTCCATGTGTCCGGCGAGCCGTCGTTCTGGGCAGCCTGCAAGCAGCCGCACCTGAAGCAGATCACCGACGGGTCAGAGGGGTACGCCGTCTTCCGCGTGGCCTGATGCGAGTCGCAGTCCTCACGACCTCGTATCCTCGCTTCCCGGCTGATGTTGCCGGCCGCTTCGTAGCCGATGCCGTCGAGCACATGCGTGCTCGCGGAGTCGACGTCGAGGTGGTCGAGCCGGCACAGTTCCCCCACTTCGGGATCGCCTACGGACATGGCATCGTCGCCAACCTGCGCCGGCGTCCATGGCTCGCGGTCTTGCTGCCGGCGCTGCTGGCGAGCTTCGTGAGGGCAGCGCGGCGTACCGAGGCCGATCTCATCCACGCCCACTGGCTCCCTGCCGGCTGGGTCGCGGCCCGGACCGGCAGGCCGTACGTCGTCCAGGTCTGGGGGACGGACGTGGAGCTCGCGCGCCACGCGCCTTGGCTGGCGCGCCCTGTGCTACGGAACGCCCGACTCGTGATCGCAGCCTCGAACGACCTTGCCGCCGCCGCTCGCGCACTCGGTGCTCATGAGGTTCGCGTGATTCCGAGCGGGGTTGAGTTGCCCGCCGACGTCGGTGAGGAAGCCGACCCGCCAGAGATTCTTTACGCCGGTCGCCTTTCCGCCGAAAAGGGCGTGCTCGAGCTCGTCGCTGCGGCCACAGCGCTGAACCTCGTCGTGGCAGGAGACGGTCCGCTCCGCCGCCAAGTCCGACAGGCTCGAGGTTTCGTTTCCCCCGCCGAGCTCCAGGCTCTTTACGCGCGAGCCGCCATCGTCGCGTGCCCTTCCAGGCGCGAGGGCTTCGGTGTGGCGTGCCTCGAGGCGATGGCACACGCTCGCCCTGTGGTCGCGACAAACGTCGGCGGCCTCCGCGACCTGGTCGTCGACGGGGAGACGGGGATCGTCGTCCCGCCTCGCGACCCGCTCGCGTTGCGGACCGCGCTCGAGCGCCTGCTCGCCGACCGCGAGCTGCGGCAACGTCTGGGAGCCGCCGGACGAGAGCGCGCACGAAGCCATTTCTCATGGGATGCGGTCACCGACGCCACGCTCTTCGCATACGCCGAGGCGACAGGAAGAATGGTCGCGTGAGGAGAGCGCTCATCACGGGAATTGGCGGCCAGGACGGCTCTTACCTGGCCGAGCTTCTCCTCGAGGCCGGGTACGTGGTCACCGGCCTCGTACGCCCAGGCGCAGAGCACTACCCGAACCTCGAACCACTCCAGGACGACGTCGAGCTGCTCGAGGCCGACCTACTCGACCAGGACTCCCTGGCAAAGGCTCTCGAGGCTGCACGGCCGGACGAGGTCTACAACCTTGCTGCGCCCTCGTTCGTCCCTGCCTCATGGGATCGTCCCGTCAACACGGCCGAGTTCGCCGCGGTTGGGGCGACCTCGCTTCCTATCGTCGCCAATACGGTCTCTTCGCCTGTTCCGGCATTCTCTACAACCACGAGTCACCACGTCGCCCGCTGGAGTTCCTGCCCCGCAAGGTTGCGCACGGCGTCGCCGCGATCTCGCTCGGTCTCCAAGACGAGCTCGTGTTGGGCGATCTCGACGCCCGCCGCGACTGGGGCTATGCGGGCGACTACGTGCGCGCGATGTGGCTGATGCTGCAGCAGGATGAGGCGGAGGACTATGTGGTGTCGTCAGGAGAGAGCCATTCGGTGCGCGACCTCGTGCAGTGCGCGTTTGCCTACGTCGGCTTGGACTGGCAGGAACACGTGCGTGTCGACCGCGCGTTCCAGCGCGGGAAAGCCGAGCTGCACCGGCTCGTGGGCGACCCCACGAAGGCGCACGCCAATCTCGGCTGGCATCGTGAGCTCGACTTCACGAAATTGGTGCAGCTGCTCGTCGACGCAGACCTCACGAGATTGCGGGCAACCGCTGACGCCGCGACGCGCCGCGACTAGCACGTAGGACGCGGTTCGCCACGAGCTGCGAAACGCCGACGTTGCAAAAAAGACTCTCTGTAAACCATCAGGGCGCCGATGGAGAAGGACGCGAATCGTCGAATGGGTCAGTAGCATGGCCGTGATGAACGAGGCGGGCGCACGGCAACTGACGATCGACGGCGTCGACATCCACGACGGCGCCGGCTGCTATGTGATCGCCGAAATCGGCCACAACCATCAGGGCGATCTGGAGCAGGCGAAGCAGCTGATCGACGCGGCCAAGGAATGCGGGGTGAATGCCGTGAAGCTCCAAAAGCGTTCGAATCGCACGCTCTACACCCGGGAGTTCTACGAGCAGCCCTATGACAATGAGTTCAGCTTCGGGCAAACGTACGGCGAGCACCGTGAGGCGCTCGAGCTCGGCCCGGACGAATATGCGGAGCTTCGGGCCCACGCGAGCAGGGTCGGCATCACACTCTTTGCCACCGCGTTCGACTTCGAGAGCGCGGACTTTCTCGCAGAGCTTGGGGTGCCGGCCTTCAAGCTGGCATCGGGTGACATCCGCAATACGCCGCTGCTGCGACACGTGGCGCAGTTCGGCAAGCCGATGATCATTTCGACGGGTGGAGCGGACATGTCCGATGTCGAGCGTGCGGTCGATGTCGTCCTTCCGATCAACGAGCAGGTGTGTGTCCTGCAGTGCACGGCCGCCTACCCGGCGGAGACCGACGACCTCAACCTGAACGTCCTTACCACGCTCCGCAAGCGCTTCCCAGGGCTCGTGGTGGGTCTGTCCGACCACCAAAACGGCATCGCGATGGCGCTCGTCGCATACATGCTCGGTGCGCGAGTGATCGAGAAGCACTTCACGCTCAACCACGCGGCAAAGGGCACGGACCACGCCTTCTCGCTCATGCCCGAGGGGATGCGAAAGCTCGTACGCGACCTGCAGCGCGTTCCGGGTGCGCTCGGGGACGGCGTCAAACGGCCGTTGTCGATCGAGGAAGCACCGATCCGGAAGATGGGCAAGAAGCTCGTCGCCGCACGCGACCTCGAGGAAGGCCAGGTCCTCGCCGTGGACGACGTGGCGATCAAGTCGCCGGCTGACGGCGGGTTGCCCCCCTACGAGCTCGAGCGGATCGTCGGAATGCGTTTACGCCGGCGGCTCCGGCCTGAGGAGAACATCGCGCTCGCCGATCTCGAACCGGCGCAGGAGCCGGTCGGTGCGCACGCAGCTCCTCGACTTTGAAAGAGCTCCACGCGTTGCTCGAGCGAGTCCGGCTCGCGGTCTTCGACTTCGACGGTGTCTTTACCGACAACCGTGTCTGGGTCAACGAGCAGGGTGAGGAGGCACTGGCTTTCTCGCGCAGCGACGGGCTCGGCCTGCGGCGGCTCGACGAGGTAGGCGTGAGATATCTGATCCTCTCCATGGAGCAGAACCCGATCGTCGGGGCGCGCGCGCAGAAGCTTCGAGCCAAGTGCGTGCAGGGGATCGCCGACAAGCTGCCGGTGCTGCGTGAGCACGTAGCCGTCGCGGGAGTCTCGCTCGAGGCGACTGCATACATAGGCAACGACGTCAACGACTCGGATTGCCTCCGCGCCGTCGGCTGCCCGGTCGTTCCGGCGGACGCCTGGCCCGAGGTCAAGCCTCTCGCTCGCTGGGTCCTCTCCCGGGCCGGCGGCAGCGGCTGCGTCCGCGAGTTCTGCGACGGTGTGTGGCAGGCTCAGCGCACGTGACCGATCTCTTCTCGCTTGAAGGCCGGGTTGCGGTTGTGACCGGTGGCGCGGGCCAGCTCGGCGGCGAGATCGCGCGGGGGCTCGAGGAGAGGGGAGCGTGCGTCGCGGTGTTCGACCTCGCAGTGGACCGCTTCCGTGTGGACGTGACGGATCGCGGCGCGATCGTGGCCGCGCTCGACGAGGTGACGCGCGATTGGGGTGTGCCGGACGTTCTCGTCAACGCAGCTGCGCTCGACTCGCCGCCTGACGCTCCCACAGAAGAAGTCGGTCCGTTCGAGTCGTATCCAGAGGAGTCCTTCGACCAGGTGATGGACGTGAACGTCAAGGGAACGTTCCTCTCGTGTCAGGTCGTCGGCGCGCTGATGGCGGCCGAGGGGCGTGGCTCGATTGTGAACGTCTCGTCCGTGTACGGAATGCTGTCGCCTGTACAAGAGCTGTACGAGTTCCGGCGCGGAGGCGGCGAGGAGTTCGTCAAGCCGGTTGCCTATTCGGTCTCCAAGTCCGCGCTATACAACCTCACCCGCTACCTGGCGACTTACTGGGCGAAGGATGGCGTACGCGTGAACACTCTCACGCTCGCGGGCGTCTGGAACGAGCAACCGAAGGAGTTCGTGGATGCATACACCGCCCGCATGCCGCTGGGGCGGATGGCCGACCCCCGAGAGGTGATCGGGCCTGTGGTCTTCCTAGCTTCCGACGCGTCGTCGTACATGACGGGAGCGAATCTCGTCGTCGACGGCGGCTGGAGCGCTTGGTGAGCCTTTCAGCGCCGGCGTAGCCTGCCGAGCCGCCAGCGAGCCGAGCGCGCCGCCACGGCCGGCAGGGCCGGAAGCAACTCGCTCAGCATCAATTCGCGGGCGCTCGGTCGCCGCACGTGCTCACGCGGGTGAGCGGCGACCGAGACGAGAAGCTCCGGATGGACGATCGAGAGCTGGGTGTCAGCCGTGCGTTGCCGGTCTTGGGCCAGCAGCGGCCTTTCCGCGATCGCCTCTGGCGTTGCGAACATCAAGAAGTTCTGCCGATAGAACGGGAACACGTCGGGATTCGACCAGACAAGGGGCCGGATACCGTCGAGGGCGACATAGCCGTGGTCGGCAAACCGCTCCGCCCAGTAGTCGGGCCATTGTTCGTTGACGTGATCCGTTCCGCGCTGGTGCGGCACGGCTGCAGAGAAGAGAACACAAGGAGCAAGCTCGACGATGTTGCGGACGAATTGGTTGGCGCCACGTTCGGGCAGGTGCTCCGCGACCTCGAGGGAAACCGCGAGGTCGAACCGTCGGCCGAGGGGCAACGGCTTGTCGAGCCGAGCAGCGACGAACCGATCGACGTCGAAGTGCAGCGCTTCGCGGGGGACCCAGTCTCCGTCGACGCCGAGATAGTCCTCGACTCCGTGCCGGATGAAGGTTTCGAGCCAGATCCCGTGCCCGCATCCAAGGTCGACGACGCTGCGCGGCTGGACGCGCTCCACCACCATGGGCACGATCGCCTCGGCGGAGCTTCGCGCGCGATCGAGCTCGCGCGTGAAGAACGTCGGCGCGTAGACGGCTTCGCCCATCTCGGTCATCCGGGGGAAAGGATACGGCGGATCAGGCCGGTGCTCCGACGGAGGAATTCGCCG
>WNGD01004895.1_pt1 | contig 13122 bp, 15 predicted proteins | sample 5400671 | NCBI WGS metagenome assembly WNGD01 (sample SAMN13153369, study PRJNA577476) | soil metagenome | isolation source: 40 cm soil or saprolite under grassland replicate 2 | place: USA:California | collected 2016-06-15
GCCGTCCCAACTGATCATTGTATGTTCAGTCACATCCATTCCTTCTTCCCAGTTCTTTCACTGCGTCGCGCAATTCCGCTGCGATCGCGCAGATGTTTGTCTTTTCCGCGGTATGCGAAACGTAGTTGCGCGGCGTGCCGACGATAAGCCTGACTTTCCTTGGCCGCGGGAAAAGAGAACCCATCGGCCAGGCATCAAAAGCTCCATCGAGATAACATGGGAAAACGCTCACGTCGCGGCCCGCTACCAGCGCCCCGATCCCGGATTTGAAATCCTGGGTCGCGCCTGTCGTTGATCGCGTGCCTTCGGGAAAAATGATCAAAATATTTCCGGGATTCGAAAGAAGTTCGCGGCAAATGGAAAGGCTCTGCCGAACGTGGACCTGACGCGCGAAAGGTAAGGCATTAACTACAACGGCGGCAACCCAGATTCGCGGCACGCTTTTAAAAAAGTAGTCCGCGGCAGCGGCCGGAAATGCCCGATGTAGCTTGCGCAATGGCACGGCGGCAAGGAGGCAAAAGGCGTCGAGATGACTGGAATGATTCGCCACCATGACAAAGGACCCGTTATCACGTAAATTTTCGAGTCCGACAATTTGAAATCGATGGTAAGCGCGCAGCCAACCGCGAATGATCAACGCCACGAGTGAGCGCAATCCATAAACGAGCATGTCGGGCTCGCGCGGAAATCGACGAAGCCGCTCAACCAGCGTTTGATCGAGATCGCGCGCGGAGTCATAACGCCATTTTTTCATCGCAGCCGATAATAATAGTTTGCCATGTGCATGAACAGAGGCGCCACGTAAATTAGGCTATCGATTCGGTCCAATATTCCGCCATGCCCAGGAATCGTCCCGCCCATGTCTTTCGTCCCAATGTCGCGTTTGATCACACTAATGGAGAGATCGCCGAGTTGCCCTCCGATCCCAACGATCAAGCCAGTAAGGACAAGCTGCCACGCACCAAAGAACGGAAATGAAAAACGAAATAACCAAGGTAGCAGCATCGACACCGCCAGCGCGCCGAGCGCACCCTCCCAGGTTTTACTCGGACTAATTTTACTCCGAAGAGGATGGCGCCCGAATAACCTGCCGAACGTAAACGCGGCAACGTCATTCAATTCCGTGGCAAAAACGATGTAGCAAATGAATCCGTAGGCATTGTTCGTGTTGGCAAGGAAACCGAGGTGTCCGAACATCCAGCCGATGTAAACAAAGCCCACAATGGCCAGTGACATCCTCTGGAGTTCATCGCGCGCTCGATTGCGCAGAATCGGAATTAATAGAATCAAAGCGATCGCAAACACGGGCGTCGCAACGAAAAACCCGTACCAACCAGCGCCGGGCTCTTCGCCGTGCGGATGCGACATCAATGACGCGGCGCCCACAGTCACGATTCCTGCATAAACTGCGCCGGTCATCCACCAGTCTCGATATAAACCAGACGCCCGTGCGAATTCCTTAAATCCAAAAATTGCAAGCAACGTGACGCCAAGGATGGTTGGAATGCGCCCCGCAAAAACGACCAACAACGCCAACGGCGCCATAATCAGCCACGAGCAATAGGTTCGCCACATTGAACTGATCTCTTTCTTGAATCCGCATTTGAGCAGAGCGAGCAATGCTCCGCCTGCGACGAGCGAGAAAAGAACGATCCAAAGGTAGGCGCGAAAAACGGGATCGTGAAGCGCGGTCTGCAGCGACATTATTTCGTTCTTCGTTCGAGCGCAGCCATAATCCGTTTCAAGCGAGCCGAAATTGTTTGCACGCAGCCGGCGATTACGACAATACAGGTCCAATCGAAAATTGTGAGACTCCGAAGCCGGATCGAGTGATCGTTCCACCACCAACATGCAAGCGTTGTCCAGGCTCCGATATGAAGCGCCACCATGCGCCAAGGCTTCGACATCCATCCGCTAAATTCGCGTTGCACGCCGATGGCTTGACCGAAGATTCCCACATAAGCAGTAAGCACCGCAAGGATTGCCGCCCAGTAACCCAAAATCGGATTCATCCAACCGCTGTGGGCGACACCTACAAAGATCACGATATCTGAAATTCGATCTGGCAGATCATTTAAGATTTCTCCACGCGCGGTTGCCTTGCCAGCAGCGATCGCAACCATTCCATCGAGCATGTTGAACCAAAGCCGGAGATAGCAAAACACCGGCGCTATGATTAGCAGTCGCGGAGCAGTATACGATTGCCAAAAGCAAAAAGCGCCACCCAGCGCCGCTAAGATGGACAAATACGAGATCGCATCGGGATGAATTCCCCAGCGCACACATAACCGCGTCGCGGCTTCGGCTGTTCGGCGAAACGCCGCTGCGATCGGCCGACGCGAGATTGGTTCGTAATCTGCCATGCACTTACGCTCTGACGCAGAATTCAGTTCTACGTTTTTGGTCGTGATAATGAGGACAGTTTCTGAAAGATCGAGACGGGATGGTAGCAAAACACGCGCAGTCTAAACTTCCAAAAAGGTATCACTACGCTCGCCAGATCAGAAATAAGTTGGTTGTCCGATAAAGGTGACAGCTGAGGGGAGTGCCAGTCGAGAATTTCATCCAAATTCCTCAGGCCAAGATTCGCTGAGACAAAAAAGTCTATTCTAAGAGCCGCTAAAGAGACTTTTTGAAGCATCCGGTCTGCAAGGCACGCGCGAATCTAATATGGCGGCAAAATTCGTCGTCCGGCCCTCAGAATTCAACCGGTGGACGGAAAGCTTACCGCCACAGCAACTAACACAAGAAAGGGGAATCATGAAAAAAACGCTTTTAAGTATGGCGTTGGCAGTTGTGGCCCCGTTTGCATGGGGACAGGTGTCGGAGACCACCACAACGACCACCACGACTGAAGGCAACGGTACGATTACGGAGTATACTCCGGGGAGTGCAATCGTGCTCAGGGAGAGTAGCGGACCGCGACGGTATCGCTTCGGCAAGACGGTCACTTATGTAACCCGGAGCGGGAAAACCCTAGATGAAGACACCGTAAGAACGAGAGTGAAAGTGGGCGTCCCCGTCCGCGTTCACTATGTCGGGACAGGCGACAACATAATGGTTGATCGCGTGATCCTCGACGAGGATTAAGAGCTTAAACTCGTTTGTCTCCATCGCGCCTTTCTGTTCTGCCTATCGGTGGAACAGTGAAGGCGCGTTTGTCTAAACGGCTTTTTACGGGCTCATCGGTCGGATCTCTCCCGTCAACTCCATAATGACCGGATAACCTTCGATCGATTGGGGAACGTTGCGCGACTCGGCCGTTTTGCGAGCGAGCATGACTTTCAGACAAGCTGTGCGGCCATCTTCGAGGACCCCGACATAGACGCCGACTACGTCCGGGATCGCAAGCAACTCCTTATCGTGAGCAGCCAGCACGGCGTTAATGTCTCGTTTCGATGAGGCTGAACTATTCTGCGCCATATTCTGTCGGCAAGCGGGGACGAGAGCAATTGTGAGAAGCAGCAAGCAGAAGCCACATCGCTGGCAGCGTCTTCCGCAGAATCGCATTACTTGACGATTCACCGACATCCGCCCCCACGCAAGCGGATGTGCTAAGATTTGGTTTCTACTGCCCAGCGTCAGTTCCCCACCATCGTGGCGCCGAGGAACGAGAGGACTTGATTAATTGGATTCGCGATCGCGCTGGTGCTGCTGCCCGCATAGAGCAAACCCACCGCCCGCGGATTGGTTGCGACATCTTCGACCATCAGCGATCCTGAATCGCCGCTATTCAAAAACTTACTGCCACTGTTCGCGATCACGATCTGGCCGGTGAACGTTTTTGTGAATGCCGTGCCGCCCGCGCATTCGTTATCGTAGGTAACGCTGATCGTCGCATTCAAACCCGAGACCGCGCTGCGCGATAGACCAGTTGTTCGGCCACTCTTCTTCACGGCCTGATTGATTGCCGCCGAAACCGTCGAACTCGAAATGGTTCCGATCTCGAGGATCGCGCCATCGGTTCGCACCATTCCTGAAACGACTTGCGCGATCGAACAATCAACATTGCTGCCTGGGAGCGAGCTTTTTTTCACCAGCGTTCCGACAGTTTGCGCGTTGTTCTTATTGCAGTTCACGTCGATCAAGCCGGGCTGAATGATCGGATCGCCGGTCTGTGCAGTCGTATTATTGCCACCATTTACGATATCGGACTCAAATACATGGTAGTTGCTCAGGATGTATTGCGTGCTGCCAATTTTCACCAACGAGCCGAGAGTGCCGCCGCAACAGTAGCCATTCGCAAGATCTTTCGACCAGCCTCCCGACGTGCCGAGCTGAATGGGTGGGGTTTGTTTCGCAGTATGACTCGTTCTATGTGGATTGCCTTTCATCGCTCGAAATTTGTCCGTCAGATGAACTTGCACACCAATGCCACGAAATTCTCGCGGAAGATTGCGAATTACTTCTCCCGCATTCGCTGCATCTCGATCGACGTAAACGGTCAACGCTGGAATGCCAGACGCATCAACTCCGATTGCGGTTCCCAAAATTTCCGCTTGCTCCAATAAGTCGGGCGTGACCTCCCTTTGAACGGCCATAACCGCTCGAACGGAAGCATGAGTCTCGTCCAAAACGCCAGCGGGCGGAGCGCTAAACGCGCTAATCGGAAGGAAAACAGAAACAATTACCGCGAGGAATTTAAAGAAGGAGCGAATGAAACGCTTGATTGGGAACATGGTGGATTACTTGAAGTTTGAGATCATGCGGCGGGAGCGTACTGCTCCGTGGGCGCCAGATTTAGCATACGCTTTGTAACTTGCAAACGTAAAAACACAGCCAAGGCAATTGACCCTTACGATGGGATTTTGTGAACGCTATTCTTCGGTTCACGGTCGTTGCAGCATTGCTTTCAAGCAGCATCCTACCGGCGGCGGCGAGGAAGAAGGCCACTGCTGAGAAAAAACCGACCAAGTTTGATATTGAAGCTGCTACTCGCCTGCAGATCTTTCTTGATCGGGCGAACTTTAGCCCCGGCAAGCTTGATGGACACTACGGCGACTTTACTTGGAAAGCGCTTGCCCTCTATCGTCTCTCCCGAGGTGAACAGCCGCAACAGCCGCCCGCAGAAGGTAAGACGAAAGGCAATGTCGCACCTGACGTCAGCGGTCTTGACCTCGCCAGTGTAGAACCGGTATTCGCCCCCTACTCCGTCACCGAAGCTGACATTCAAAGCGTCGGGCCGTCGCCCGGCAACGCGTCGGAACAGGCAAAGTTAAAATTTCTACCGTATCACGACGCTGCTGAAGCCATCGCAGAGAAATTTCACAGCGACGTTCGTTTTTTAGAGCAACTCAATCCCCGCAAGATGAAGACGCTGAAAGCAGGTGACCAACTTGTGGTGCCAAATGTGGAACCCTTCGACCTCGCGTCGGTGAAGGAAATCAAGCCCGGCAGCGATGTCGATTCTCAGGCAGCAAATGACATCGAGGATCAAGCGGAGCCCCAAAAAAATGAGACCAAAGAGAAGAACAAAGAAATGGGGACGACCGAAGCCGCTGCGCCGTCTGTGGCAGTAAAGATCGATACCAAAACGAACATGCTTGAAGTCCACCAAGGCGATAAGTTAATCGCTGCGTATCCAGTCACGATCGGTTCTGCCAAGAACGCGTCGCCTGTTGGTGAATGGAAAGTGAGGAGGATCACGAAAATGCCGACGTTCCGTTGGGACAGGGAAATGCTTCAACACGGCCAGCGCAGCGGCAATTTCCACCTGCTCCCGCCTGGACCCAACAATCCCGTCGGTGTAATGTGGATCGCGCTTAATAAAAGAGGAATCGGCATCCACGGCACTAACGATCCCGACTCGATTGGTCGGGCTGCGAGCCACGGCTGTGTTCGTCTCGCCAACTGGGACGTTGTTCGTCTCGCGACAAAAATAAAAAGTAGTGACGCTGTCTCGATTCATTAAAGGAATGCGCTCCAGCTACTAGTTTCGCCAGTTTCAACCGCCCCATTCATTTTATCGTCGACGATGACAACACTTGCCGATCGCGCTCTCGCGATTCTTCACGAGTGGGTCCACTCGGAAAGCTTGAGAAAACATTGCTACGCGGTTGCTGACTCGATGAAGCATTTCGCAACGCTTCGCGGCGCAGATGTCGATCTTTGGGAGGCGGTCGGCCTGTTGCACGACATGGATTACGAGCGCCATCCAAACCATGAACAAAGCGCGACCGATGGCCACCCAAGCGTCGGGGTTGCGTGGCTCCGCGACCACGGCTGGAGCGAGGAGGTCTGTCGCGCGATTCTTTCGCACGCGAATTATACAAATGTGACGCGTGAGACACCGCTCGAGCAAACCCTTTACGCTGTGGATGAGTTGAGCGGGTTCGTCATCGCAGTAGCGCGGGTCCGCCCGACAAAAAGCATCCACGAGGTGGATGTAACAGCAGTGAAAAAGAAGATGAAGGACAAAGCGTTCGCGCGGGCTGTGAACCGCGAGGATATCGTTCGTGGCGCGGCCGAACTAGGTATGGCGCTCGACGAAGTGATTGCAAACGTGATCACGGCGCTCGGCGCCGACGCTCAGCGGCTCGGGCTGGCGGGAATTACGTAGGCCGCGATAGGCGACACGCCGGCCACTACAGCTTTTCGGCAACGATTTCCAGAACGAGTGGCGTAATCATCAACGAATTTGGGTTCGCTTCTGCGCCGGCTAAGTCGGCGCGTACGTTGTCGGCGAATGTATGATCGATTCGTCCCATCTCAATCAGGCGCGGAAGATAAACGGCAATAAATTGGGCAGGCCATTGCCACATGTACTCGTTCGGGCGGACACAAAATATGTGCGGCGTGGCAGAGCGAATGACAAAACCGTTCGCCGACAGCAGCGCCGGTAATTCGGGAGCGCCATCGGGCTCGCCACCGGACTCGCGCCAGGTTCTAATCACGTGTTCCCGAAACCGTTCCTGATTTGATAGACGCGGAAAAAAACGCCATGTCTCGTAGTGCCCGTATTCATGGAAGATAGCGACGCTCCCTTTTTGGAGCACGCCTGCAAGTTTTTTGATCAACAGAGAAGGATCGTTGACAAACGACACAACCCATCGGCACCAGGAAAAATCGTAATCCCCTTTCGGCAGATCGTCGGTCATCAGATCCAATTCGTGAATCTTTACGTTCGTAAGCGAGCGAGCGCGACACACTTCTTCTGTCGCGCGCACAAACTTACTCGAACGCTCGAGCGCGACTACTTCACCCGTCGACTCGACAATCTCCGCAAGATCGACAGCGGCATAACCAGGCCCGGCGCCAATATCGAGCACGCGACTGCCCACGGTAATACCGGCTTTCTTCCAACAATCTAAAACCACCGGACGCCAGACCCGATGTTGCAGGCCAAGTCTCGCCAGCTCCTCATCGTGCGTGCCGAGAACATAATCGCGTTCCTTACTCATGATCTTTCGTCCGGTTGCCACAAGCCAATGCGAGGATTCTGCATTGATTTGTTTTATCCTAACCTGCCAACCTTGCCGGGTTAACCGTCCTCAAGGAAAAAATATCAGCAATAAAAACACAGCGAATAACAGCAGGTGAATGCAACCCTGCAGGATATTCGTTTTGCCGCTGCTGAAGGTGACAACACTCACCGCCAGGGTAAGCAGGAGCAATGGCAAATTGCCGCCTTCCACGCCGAGCGTCACCGGTCGCCTGGTGACCATCCCGATAGTCAAGACGGCTGGAATGGTCAGCCCGATGGTCGCAAGCACTGAACCAAGCAGAATGTTTACGGAACGCTGAAGCTGATTACCCAACGCCGCGTGAATGGCGCTTAATGCCTCCGGCGAGAGGACCAATGCAGCGATAATCGCTCCACCGAGCGCCTGCGGCATACCGAAACGTTCGATGCCGTTGTCCAACGGAATGGCAAATTTCTCGGCCAGCAAAACCACAGCGATGAGATAAACAAACAACATCACGCTGTGGTAAGCGGTGGACCGTATTGGCGTTTGCTGATGCTCCCGATTCGGCACTGCGGACACATTCTGAGACCCAATGAAATACTGGCTGTGGCGCATGGTCTGGATAAGCAGAAAAATCGCGTAGAGTCCCACCGACGTCATCGCGAGAAAAATTTCCTGCGGCCAGGAAAACCTTGGTCCACTCATTGACGTAGTGAAGTTCGGCAGAATTAAACCGAGCACCGCTAGCACCATAATTGTATTAAGATAGGCGTTGGCGCCTTGGAGATTGTACTGCTGCTCGCGATGCTGCAATCCCCCCAAGAGCAGAGATAACCCGACCAGCCCGTTGAGCGCGATCATAATCACGGCAAACATCGCATCCCGCGCGAGGGTCGGATTATTCGCACCGTGCAACATCGCAGCGGAAATGGTCATGACTTCGATGCTGATGGCCGAGAGCGTGAGGATCAGCGTTCCGTAAGGCTCGCCGCACTTGACGGCAAGGTAATCGGCATGCCGCACAACGGACATTGCAGACCAAAGGAGAACGACGAAGAGCCAAAGAAAGACAACTCCGAGCCAGACTGGATGCGCGATATTTTCCACCAGCCGGCTGCCGGGCCATAGAAAGATTGCCACTGTTCCCAGGCTGACGAGCAGCGCAAATTCGACGCGAATGAAACCGCGAAAACCCGTGACGCCTCTTGCATTCGGCCTGGGTTCCATTTCCGGGGACATGGCCGCGAGCATATCCAGTGCGTCCGCGCCATGCAATCGCATCGACGGAATCTTCTGCAGAAGGTTTCTTTGCCATTTACCTATCGCCCTTATTGGTTGAATTTGATCTTGTTCTTGATGGCCGGCTCGTGATTCGGCGCAAACGATCCAACCTAGAATGAGTATCGTCGCAACAGTGGAAAGCCTTTGGCGGTATCCGGTCAAAAGTATGCGCGGCGAGGAGTTGGACGAAATGTTCGCGGGATACTTGGGAGTTTACGGTGACCGTCTCTTTGCTTTCAAGAGTTCGGCCAGTCCAAAGGGATTTCCCTACCTCACCGGACGAGAACAGCGTCAGCTGCTCCGATATCGCCCGCGATTTCGTCAACCTGACAAGGCAGCGAGGCCGATCAATTTGACCGAGGCGGAGAACATGCCGCCTGGCGTGAATCCCGTCTCAGCCGAACCGGCGGAATTGATGGTGGAGGTTGAGACGCCGACGGGAGAAACGGTCGCGATAGATGACCCGAAATTGATCGATATGCTTCGCAAAGGGATCGACGAGCAACATCACCTCAGCTTACTGCGCTCGGAGCGTGCGATGACCGATTGCCGTCCGATCTCCATCTTCAGTTTGCAATCGGCGCGGCGATTAGCTGAAGAGACGGGCATTCCCATGGATAAGCGCCGTTTCCGCGCAAACGTCTATGTGGATTTAGCATCCGCCGAGGGCTTCGCTGAGAATGAGTTTGTCGGCCAATCCCTGCGGATCGGGCCGAAGGTGGTCGTCACAATTCTGGAGCGCGATCCGCGCTGCATGATGATCACGCTCGATCCGGATACCGGAGAAAAAACTCCGGCTATACTAAAGAAAGTCGCACAAGCTCATGATGGAATGGCCGGTGTTTACGGTGCCGTGATGGTGGAAGGCATGTTGCACAAGGGCGATTCGGTTGAATTGCTGGACTAACGACGTTTCCAGCTCGCTTCGTTAGGCAAAATCCACGTTTGACTTTTCTCGATCCCTAAATCGTGATTGTTGACTCCGCCCGCGATCGACCCACTTGCGTGCGATGTTGATGATTGCACGGCGAACAGAGTCTTTAGATTTAAGACGCAGCTGGTTGCCGCTCGTGTATATTAACTAATTGGCGGCGTTCACGAGCAAACCCGCTGACTTTGATGCTATGGATTATGTGATTCGGCCGCTCACAGCTGCGGATGAACCAATTCTCTGGGAGACGTTGTATCAAGGCTTGCAAATTACCAAAGGCGAGGCTGCACCGTCGCGAGACATCGCGCGGCGGCCCGAGTTTGCTCGCTACGTGGAGGGTTGGGGCCGTGCCGGCGATACCGGCTTTGTCGCCTACGATGCCAAGCAAAAGGGTGAGCTGCTCGGCGCGGTTTGGTTGCGCGTACCCATGGCGCAGCAGGCTAGCGAAGCCGAGAGCACGCCGGAACTCGCTTTCGTCGTAAAACCGGGCCATCGCCGGCACGGCATCGGCGCCGCGCTCCTCACGCAATTGGTTAAAGCGAATCCACAACAGTCAATGATCTCAATTCGCGCCTCGGCGGACAATCCGGCGGTGCGTCTTTACGAGAGATTCGGGTTTAAAATTGTGCAAAAAAGTGAGCGAGCCGTAACGATGCGAAGAGAGGCCTAAATGCGGATTATTCATCCCGCATGATTAGAGGAAGCGAAATTCGTAAAGCAGATTTTCCCATTGAGCAGCTGCTGCTCGACCGCTGGTCGCCGCGCGCGATGTCTGGCGAAGAAATTGCACAGGAAGAATTGATGCGCCTGTTTGAGGCTGCGCGATGGGCGCCGTCCTCATTCAACGCCCAGCAGTGGCGCGCACTCTACGCCCGTCGCGGCACCGAGCACTGGCCAGTGTTTTTCGAATTGCTGGTCGAAGCAAACAAATCCTGGGCAAAGAATGCAGCTGTGCTTGTCCTCTTCATTTCGCGAAAGACGTTCGATTATAATGACGAGCCGTCGGTCACACACTCCTACGATACCGGTGCAGCGTGGGAGAATTTCGCGCTCCAAGGTTTTCGACAAGACCTCGTCGTGCACGGAATGCAAGGATTTGATTACGAACGTGCGAGAGCACAATTGCGCATTCCCGATGAATTCCAAGTAGAAGCAATGGCGGCAGTAGGCAGGCCGGGCGCAAAGGAGGTGCTGCCGGAGAAGCTACAGAAGCGTGAGAATCCGAATCATCGACGCAAGCTGTCGGAGAGTATCTGCGAAGGGCCATTTCGATTTTGACTTCTGTATTCGTGCCGCGTTGTACCTAATCAGTCTTCGCGCTTTTCCAGCTCGCGCTCAATTCGGGGATCAGGAATCAACCAGAGAAGCGCGACGAACACATATAGTCCGCTGGCGATCCAGGAGCTCACAAACGCGAGCGGGATAGCGATAAGGTAGAGCACCGGAGAGAGCTTCCCCTTCCAATCTTTGCCAATTGCCAGGGCGAGAAGCGATTCGCAGCCTTCTCTGGCGATGATAGTGCGCTGCAGAACATAGTAGGCAATTGCCGCCATCAGCAGCACGAAGCCATAAATAGCGGTCGGGATGGCGGCGAGGTGGTTTTCACCCATCCAGGCTGTAGTGAAAGGAAACAGCGACAACCAGAACAAGAGATGAAGGTTGGCCCAGAGGATCCCACCGCTGACCTGCTCCGTGGCTTGGAATAGATGATGATGGTTGTTCCAATAAATGCCGAGGTAGATGAAACTTAGTACGTAGCTCAACAATACCGGCAGCACTGGTTTCAATGCGGCGAGTTCAACCGCATGCGGTATTTTCAATTCCAGCACCATAATCGTGATAATGATTGCAAGGACACCATCGCTGAAGGCTTCGAGCCGGGTTGTTTTCATGTTCGCAGGCCTGAGGACTTAAGATCTTCGAGCCAATGGGCTGCTGTCTCGATCTCGCGGTTCGTTAGGCCGTGGCCGGCATTGAAAAAACGAATTGTCACATCCGCCCCCGTGCGACGAAGAAGTTCGACAAGGCGCTGAGTGTCGGATGTTGGAATGATTGGATCCTGATTTCCCGCCCCGATCCAGACGCGTACAGATGAAAGGTCCGGCAGCTTTTCCGGCACAAACGGCACCATGGCGCGAAATAGAATGGCAGCTCGGAGTATTTCTGACCGGAGCAACAACATGCTCGCGGCAATGTTTGCGCCGTTAGAGTAACCGACTGCGACGATTTGCTCGGCCGCAAGCTTGTAACGCTGCACGGCTGAAGCAACGAAATCCGCCAGCTCGTTCGTGCGCTTTCTCAAATCTTCCAGGTCAAATACACCTTCGGCGAGCCGGCGAAAGAATCGCGGCATTCCATTTTCGAGAATTTTGCCGCGTGGGCTGAGCAACGCCGAATTCGGATCGAGTTCGTGTCCGAGCGGGATGAGATCGCGCTCGTTTCCACCGGTTCCGTGTAACAGCAAGAGCGTGCGCTTGGAGGTGCCGGGAACGAATTCATGAACGAAATCCAGCCCCGCCTTCATTTCCTGGTTGGAACCTTGATTAGCGGCAGAATTTCTTCGATCTGGGACCGTGTGGGTTCCAGCCACGGTGGAAGGCGCAAATTATTGCCCAATTCTTCAGGGCTTTCGTCGGAGGCAAAGCTTGGCGAATCAGTCGCGATCTCAAATAGTACACCCCCTGGCTCGCGAAAGTATATCGAGTGAAAGTAGGTTCGATCGATAATCGGTGTGACGTTGTATCCAAGTTCGACGAGCTGATGCCGCCAGTTCCGCTGCTCCTCGTCATCGTGGGCGCGAAATGCTATGTGATGAACGGAACCGGCCGCTACTTGCCCCGAAGAACCATCGGGCGCGCATAACAAATCGACAATCCTACCGGTTCCTCCTTCACCCGGTGCCACGAACCGAAAACGATTACCTGATTGCTCCGCCAATCGATAGCCGAAGGTTTCAGTCAATAGCTTCGCTGTCCGTTCATACCCTTCCAGAGCAACTGAAACGCCATGGAACCCACGAAGCGAATGCTCGACCGGCACGGTGCTATCAGACCACGGTTCGACGGCAGCGATGGAAATCGAAGCGATTAATTCAATTAAGAGTCCATCAGGATCTACGAACCGGATAACTTCCACTCCGAAACGCGCTGATGTTTTTTCCGCTGGAACATGGTGTTCTTTGAAACGGTCCAGCCAGTAGCCGACCGAGTTTGGTGGAATGGCGACAGCAGTCGCTTCGATTTGACCGGTGCCACGAATCCCGCGGCGCGCCCCCGGCCACAAAAAGAACGTCAGAATAGTTCCTGGTGTGCCGCGCGCGTCGCCAAAATAGAAATGATATGAAGCCGGATCATCGAAGTTAACCGTGCGTTTAACAAAACGCAGGCCGAGAAGCCCGACATAAAAATCTAGATTGCGCTGCGGGTCGCTCGCGATCGCAGTCACATGGTGAAGTCCGATGATGGATAGATTCATGCTGTGCCCGTTTTCACCCTGTCTTTGATA
>WNGD01004897.1_pt1 | contig 13116 bp, 15 predicted proteins | sample 5400671 | NCBI WGS metagenome assembly WNGD01 (sample SAMN13153369, study PRJNA577476) | soil metagenome | isolation source: 40 cm soil or saprolite under grassland replicate 2 | place: USA:California | collected 2016-06-15
CTGCTTCCGAGCCTCGTCGAGGCCGTGCGGCGGAACGTCGACGCGGGAGCCGAGCAGATCGCGCTCTTCGAGCTCGCGCGGATCTACCTGTCGAACGGTGAGCTTCCGAACGAGCGGCTCCACGTCGCCGGGGTCGCGCAGGGTGGGTTCGCCCGTGTGAAGGGCGTCGTCCAGGCGCTCTACGAGGCGCTCAAGGCCGGGTCGCAGTTCGAGCGTGCTGAGCACCCGCTCTTGCATCCCGGGAAGACGGCCCGCGCCTCCGCGGGCATCGTGGGGGAGCTCAATCCCCGCGTCCTCGACGGCGAGTGGGGCGCGTTCGAGCTCGATCTCGAGTCGCTGTTCGCCGAATCGCGCGAGCCGGTCGCCTACGAAGACGTGATCACTTATCCCGCCGTCCGGCAGGACCTCGCGTTCGTCGTTCCCGAGCAGGTCGAGGCCGGCGAGCTGGTCGCGGCCGCGCACGAGGCTGCCGGGCCCCAGTTGCGCGAGGTCGAGATCTTCGACGTCTATCGCGGCGAGCAGGTCGGCGAGGGGAAGAAGTCGGTCGCCTTCAGTGTCGCCTTCCAGTCGCCGGAGCGGACGCTCTCGGACGAGGATGCGGCGGCCCTTCGGCAGAAGATCGCCGACGCGCTGGCTGAGCGGTTCGGCGCCGTTTTGAGAACTGCTTAAAGCGTGTCGGGGGCGAGGCGTTCGGCCATCGCCTCCATCACCTTGGTCTTGATCTGCGATGACTCGTCGAGCAGGTGCCTGAACGAGTAATCCGTCACGACGAGGGCCCGGACCGGAGACGTCGCCGTCACGGTGGCCGTTCGAGGTTGGCGTGAGACGAGCGAGATCTCGCCGAAGAAATCTCCGGCGCCGAGCGTGTTGATCTTACGGCCTTTCTTCCTCACATCTGCGGTGCCCTCGAGGAGCACGAAGAACTCGCGACCCGGCGCGCCTTCCCGGGTCATCTCCTTGTCCTGGGGTAGGTCGATCTCGTCGGCGAGTTTCGCGATCTCCTTCAGCTCTGCCCGGGAACAGCGCGAAAACAGAGGGACCTTGCGGATCAGCTCGGTCTTTTGGTCTCGGCCCAGTCGCACAGGACGAGTCTAAATCGCAGCGGCACCGTCGCCGGCCGAGCTTGTGGGCGAAGTGCCAACAAACCGGTTCGGCGTGCGTCTCGTATGCACGAGCGTTTACACCGTTTTCAATCGCGAAAAGGAGATCCCGTGAGTCACGTTCGCTTGTTCCTCCTCGTCTGCCTGGCTGCGGCCGCCTTAATCGTCCCCGGCGCGGCCGGCGTGGCCCGCGCGAGTGTTGCGGTCACGCAGCCGCTGGTCGCCACGGTAGGCTCGCCGACCTCGGGCAACGCCTTCGTGATCACGCTCAAAGACTCGACCGGGGCGACGATCACGCACCTCAACCCTGGGGCGTACGCGATCACGGTCCACGACTACGCGACGGTGCACAACTTCCACCTGACCGGTCCCGGCGTCGACATGTCCACCGACGTCGAGCAGACGGCGAATGCGACCTGGGCCGTTACGTTCACGAACGGCAGCTATCGCTTCGTCTGCGACGCGCATCCGACCTTGATGCACGGCTCGTTCACCTCGGGCACGGTCACGGCCCCACCGCCGGTCAAGAAGCTCGTTGCGCAAGTCGGTCCGAAACGCACGATCACGGTCAAGACCACCTCGGGGGCGCGGGTGAGGCGGCTGGCCGCCGGCGCCTACAGGCTGACGGTCAAGGACCTGACCAGGGCCGACAACTTCCATTTGATCGCGGTCGGTATCAACAGGAAGACCGGTGTCCGGTTCCGCGGGACCACGACCTGGGCAGTCAGGTTCCGCCCCGGGGTGGCCCGGTACCGCTCCGACGCGCACAGGACGCTGCGCGGCAGCTTCACCGTGAGGTAGGCAGAAGGCAGACGCTCGCTAGTCGTCGCGGTCGACGAGGGAGAAGGGGCCGACTTTGGCCTTCGTCGTCCCTTCGCGGCCGCGACGCGCGAGGAGCCGCATGGTCGCACCGATTCCACCGGCGAGGAAGAAGCCGGCGCCGAGCGCGCCGGCCGCGACGAGCGGCAGCTTCGAGCGAAGCTTGCCGCCGATGTCAGCGACCTCGGCGAGGCCGCCGCGGAGGTCCTCGACCGCCGCCGCGAGCTGCTCGCGCTCGGTTTCGATGTCGCGGCGGACCTGTTGCGCAGTGCGGCTGTTATGAGCCGGCATCGCTCTTCAACGCCTCCGTAGTCCGCCGCGCTTCGGCGATTGCCTGCTCGGGAACCGGGGGAGCCCCCTTGCGGATCAGCACGAGCGCGACCACTGCGAGCGCCGCGGCGAGCCCGAGCAGGATCGCGGTCGTGATCAGCAGCGCCAGCCAGGTCGACATCGCCGTCGCGAGCGCCGCGGCGACCGTCGCGAAGCCGAAACCGAGCGCGAACAGGGCGAACAGGAGCGCGCCCACGCCGAGGCCGATGCCGATCCCGAGCGCCGCGACCTTTTTCTTCAGCTCGAGGACGGCGAGTTCGAGCTCGAGCCGCGCCAGGCTGCTCGCGTGCTCGGCGACCTGCTTAGCCGCCGGCCCGACGCCGCCGTTCGTCTCAGTCTCTCGGATGGGCATGTCCCCTCCAGTCGATCACCTTGGCGAGCACGATGCCGGCGGCAAGGGCGACCCCGGCGACCACGAAGGGGTTCAGTCCTCCCTTGCGTCGCTTTTTCGCCTGCGGACGCGATGGGCGTGGCGCGCTCGCCTGCGGCGTGCTCGCCTGGGGTGCGGTCGCGTGGGGCGCGGTCGCCTGGGGCGGGCTCGGCGCTTGCGGCTCCCAGGCCGGAGCCGGTGTGACCGGCGTGCGGCCCTTTGCACGCGCCTTGATCAGGCTTGGCTTCAGCTTGCGCAGGAAGGCTGCGTCCTCGGCCAGCTCGTCCGCGAGCTTCGCAGCGAAGCCGCCCTTCGCGGCGGCCTTTCGCGACAGGCCTTCGAGCCGGTCGGCGCCGCGCTCGACAAGAAGGTCGGCCTTGCTCATCGCTTCGCCGGCGGCGCTTCGCCGGTGGCGAGGCGCCAGATCCTGGTGGCGGCTTGCCGTGCCGCCAGCGCGGAGCCAGCGGCGAGACCGGCGTAGAGGCCGGACCAGAGCAGCTTGCGCAGCATGTTTGCTTGCTTGCCTCGCCTTCCCTTGCTCGAAACCTGAATAGTTATTCTCGCCGTATGCAACAGGTTCGGCAAGTGCCGAAGCCCGAGCGGCAGCGGCTGATCGCCAGCGTCGTCGGGCGGCGACGTGTCGGCAGCCAGCACGAGCTGCAGGATGCGCTGCGGAGCGCCGGCTGCGAGGTCACGCAGGCGACGATCTCGCGGGACGTCCGCGAGCTCGGGCTCGAGAAGAGCCGCGACGTGCTCGGGCGGCCGCGGTACGTCCTGCCGGAGCGGGGAAGCCGGAGCGACCCGCGCAAGTTGCTCGAGGCGGTGCTGGCCCAGTTCGGTCTTCGCGCCATGCAGGCGCAGAACATCGTCGTCGTCCAGTCCGAGCTCGGTTCCGCGCCCGCGATCGCCCGCGCGCTCGACCGCGTCGAGCACGCGAAGGTGGTCGGCACGCTCGCCGGGGACGACACCTGCCTCGTGATCACGCGGGACGGTGCGGAGGCGAAATCGGTCGCTGCCGAGCTGAGCGCTGCGATCGGCGGGTGACGCCAGCTAAATGACCTTCCCGGCCGCGTACCAGACGGGGCCTTGTGTCTGCGCCGGGTGCGAGTCCGAGACCACGTTCAGGATCCGCAGGGCGCCGGCGATCCCGGCTTCGTCGAGCCGCTCGAGGCAGCGGCGCAGCATCTCCGGCGAGGCGCCGTAGCCGAACTTGCGCGCGGCGCGGAAACGGAAGAGCGGCCGGGCGTCGGGACGGGTGGGGTTGAGCGGGCTCAGGCGGAGCGCGCCGGGCTCGATGTAGTCGCTCGAGGTCAGCTCGACCTCGGCGTACAGGTCGCTCCAGTCGGGCGGCAGGCTTGCGAGGGCGGCGTCCCAGGCATCGGCCAGGATCGGACGACTGCCGTCCGTCGGCGCAGTGGCCTCCTCGACTCGGACGAGCTCGAGTTCCCCCTCGATGCGTTCGGCGTCGAGGCGCCGCAACAGCCCGCGGATCCGGTCGGGGCCGACGCCGATGCCGCGGCGGCCCGTGGCGAAGTCGATCACCTTGCCGCGGCGGCCCGGATTCGTCGGCCCGAGCAGTGCGGCGGCACGTGCGCAGTCCCCCTCATCGGGGACGACCAGACGAAGGCGGGCGGACTGCCAGCCGTCCGGAAGGCCGCTTTCGAGGCGGCGAAACTGCTCGACCAGCGCCATTGCGCGGAGCGTACTATCACGCCCGTGGCGAAAGTCGAGCAGCGTCGCGGGCTCTCGGACGAGACGTTGCGCGAGTTCTTTCGGGAGATGCTCCTGATCCGCCGCTTCGAGGAGAAGGTCGAAGAGCGTTTCCGCGCCGGCGACCTTCCCGGCTTCCTGCACGTCGCGATCGGCCAGGAAGCAATCGCCGTCGGTGTCTGCCGGGCTTTGGCCGACGGCGACGTGATCGCCTCGACGCATCGCGCGCACGGACACACGCTCGCCAAGGGCACGCATCCGAACGAGCTGATGGCGGAGCTCTACGGCAAGCTCGAGGGCTGTTCGCACGGGTACGGCGGGTCGATGCACCTCTACGACGTCGAGCGCGGCAACCTCGGCGCGAACGCCGTCGTCGGCGGCGGCCTGCCGGCGATCGTCGGCGCCGCGCTCGCCTTCAAGTTCCGCGGCGAGCCGCGCGTCGGGGTCGCGTTCTTCGGCGACGGGGCGACCAACATCGGCACCTTTCACGAGTCGCTCAACCTCGCGCAGCTCTGGCAGGTGCCGGCCGTCTTCGTCTGCGAGAACAATCACTGGGCCGAGTCGACGCCGGCCAAGCAGCACCTGCCGATCGAAGACCTGACCAGGCGCGCCGAGGCGTTCGGAATGAAGTCCCTGAAGGTCGACGGCCAGGACGTCGAGGAAGTGCACCGGGTCGCCGCCCGCGCGCTCAAGCACGCCCGCGACGGCAAAGGGCCGGTTTTCCTGCTCTGCGAAACCCAGCGCCTCGTCGGTCACTACATCGGCGATCCCCAGGTCTATCGGGATAAGGACGAGCTCCACCGGCTCCAGGAAACGGCCGATCCACTCGAGCTCCTGCGGGAGAAGCTCGGTCTGTCCGACGCCGACTACGAGGCGCTCGACCGGGAGGTTCAAGAGCTCGTCGACTCCTCGGTCGAGTTCGCGAAGGCGGGGACCGACCCGAAGCCCGAGGACGCTCTCAAGAACGTCTATGCCTGACCCTTTTTCTCTCGTCCGGAAGGAGTGTGGGCCGGTGTACACAGGCCCACGCCCATGCGTACACAGGCCCATCGATGCCTGAGCTGAGCTACCGCGAGGCCGTCCGCGACGCACTGTCGCGCGCGATGCGGGCCGACGAGGACGTGTTCATCATGGGCGAGGACATCGCGGAGATGGGCGGCTCGATGGGCGTCACCCAGGGCATGCTCGACGAGTTCGGCCCCGAGCGCGTCCGCAACACGCCGATCTCCGAGATGGCGATCGTAGGCTCCGGGATCGGGGCGGCCATGCAGGGGATGCGCCCCGTGGTCGAGGTCATGTACGAAGACTTCCTGACGATCTCGATGGAGCAGATCGTCAACCAGGCGGCCAAGCACCGCTACATGTCGGGTGGCCAACTGAAGGTACCGCTGACGATCCGCACCCAGGGCGGAGCGGGCTGGTCGCCGGGCGCTCAGCACGCGCAGCAGGTCGAGGCCTGGTTCGTCGGCGTACCCGGCCTGAAGGTCGTCTTCGCGTCGACCCCTTCGGATGTGCGCGGCCTGCTCTGGTCGGCGATCTACGACGACAATCCGGTCGTCTTCTTCGAGCACCGCACGCTCTACGGGCTCAAGGAGGAGGTTGCGGAGGAGATCGAGCCGATCCCGATCGGCCAGGCGCGGGTGCATCGCGAAGGGGAGGACGTCACCGTGGTCGCGACCGGGAGGCTCGTCCACGAGGCGCTCGCCGCCGCCGAAGAGGCCGAGCAGCAGGGGGTTTCGGTCGAGGTCGTCGATCCACGGACGCTGCAGCCGCTCGACGAGGACGCGATCGTCGCCTCCGTCAAGAAGACGAACCGCTGCGTCGTCGCCCACGAGGCGGTGACGCGGATGGGCTTCGGCGCGGAGGTCGCGGCGGTCGTCCAGCAGCAAGCGTTCGACTGGCTCGACGCCCCGGTCGAGCGGGTGGGCGCCAAGTTCACGCCGCTGCCGTTCGCACCCGTGATGGAGGAGTACGTCGTCCCGCACGCCAAGGACGTGCTCGAGGCGATCCGGAGGACGGTGCAGCGCGATGGTTCGTAACCGCTGTAGGGACAGGCACCGCCGGTGCCTGTCCCTGAAACGGGTCCGGAGTGAGCATGGCTAACGAAGTGAAGCTCCCGCGTCTCGGTCAAGGCATGGAGTCCGGCACGATCGTCAAGTGGCTCAAGGCCGAGGGCGACCAGGTCGAGAAGGGCGAGCCGCTCTACGAGCTCGACACGGACAAGGTGACCCAGGAGGTCGAGGCCGAGGCCTCCGGCGTCCTGCTCAAGATCACGGTCGCAGAAGGTGAGGCCGACGTCGGCACGACGATCGCCGTCATCGGCAAGCAGGGCGAAGACGTCTCGGCGATCGAGGGCGCGACGGCTCAGCCGGTTGACGAAGGGGCGCAGGAGGAAGGCTCGCCCGGCGCGGCGCGCGAACAGGAGCGGGAGCGCGGCCGGGAGGCCACGGCCGCGGAGCAGATCACCGAAGTACGTGCGCCAACGCACGGCAACGGCGCCGGTGCCCGCATCAAGGCGTCTCCGCTCGCCCGCCGGATCGCCCGCGAGCGCGGCATCGAGCTGGGCTCGCTCAAGGGCACCGGCCCCGAAGGCCGGGTCGTCGCCGAGGACGTCGAGCGCGCGGCCGCCGGCGCGCCTGCCGCGGCGCCCGCGCCGCCAGCTCCCGGCGAGATCGAGCGCATCCCGCTGACCTCCGTCCGCCGGACGATCGCCCGGCGTCTGACCGAGGCGTGGCAGGCGCCGGCGTTCCAGATCGCGATGTCGGCAGACATGACGCGCGCACAACACCTGCACGCACGCCTGGCGGAGCAGGCCAAGGAAGGCGAGCCTAGACCGACTGTCACGGACATCCTGACCAAGGCCTGCGCCGCTGCGCTGATGCGGCACCGCGCCGTCAACGCGCTCTGGGCCGAAGACGCGATCGAGCTGCACCCGAGCGCGAACGTCGGCATCGCGGTCGCGATCGAAGCGGGCCTCGTCGTCCCCGTCATCCACCAGGCCGAGCGGCTGACGATCGCCGAGCTTGCGGCGGCGCGAGGCGACATCGTCACGCGCGCGCGCGCCAACAAGCTCCGGCAGGAGGATCTCGAGGGCGGCACCTTCACGATCTCGAATCTCGGCATGTTCGGCGTCGAGCAGTTCGTCGCCGTCCTCAACCCGCCCCAGGCAGCGATCCTCGCCGTGGGGGCGATCGAGCCCAAAGCCGTGTCGACCGAGACTGGCTTCGAGGCGCGCCCGCTGATGACGCTCACGCTGACGTGCGACCACCGCTCGCTGGACGGGGCGACGGCGGCTGATTTCCTCCGGACGGTCAAGGCCTTCCTGGAGGAGCCCGGCCTGATGCTGTGAGCCCCGTTCAGGTCTGGTATCAGGTGCGCGACCTCGAGGCGGGCCGCGCTTTCTACACCGGTAAGCTCGGCTTCGTCGAGACCTACCTCGACGAAGAGGGCCGCTGGGCAAGACTTGTACGCGGCGAGATGGAGATTGCGATCGCCGAAGGCGAGCCGCAGGACGAGGCAGGCATCGCGACCGTCGACGTCAAGGACATCAAGGCCGAGGCCGAGCGCCTCCGCGGCGAGGGAATCGAGGTCGGCACCGTGCTCGAGCTGCACGGCCAGATGCGGCTGCTCGACATCTACGACCCGGATGGCAACCGCATCCAGCTTGCCGAAGAGCTTCCCGGCAGCTGAGCTCGAAGGCGCTGCGGGCGCCGCGCCGGTCGACTGGCAGCCGGTCAAAAGCGGCGGCTACGGCACGAACTCCGCCCACTGGCGCGTCGAGCTCGCCGACGGACGGCGGGCGTTCGTCAAGGTCGCGCTCGACGAGACCGCAGCCGAGTGGTTGCGCGGCGAATACCGCGTCTACTCCACGGTCGAGGCGCCGTTCCTCCCCGAGCTCGTCGGCTGGCACGACGGCGAGCAGACGCTGCTCGCGATCGCCGACCTGAGCGACGCCTACTGGCCGCCGCCGTGGACGCGCGAGCAGATCGACGCGGTCGGCGCCGCCCTGGACGAGCTCCATGCGACGCCGCCGCCCGCTGGGCTGCCACTCCTGTCGGACGAGCGCGAATGGTTGAACGGATGGGAGCTCGTCGCCGAAGACGCCGAGCCCCTGCTTTCGACCGGCCTCTGCTCGCGACACTGGCTCGAGCCGGCCCTGCCGACGCTGCTCGAGGCCGGCCGGACCTGTCGCCTCGTGGGTGACGCGTTCATGCACCTCGACGTTCGCAGCGACAACCTCTGCCTCCGGGAGGGACGCGCCGTCCTCGTGGACTGGAACCTCGCCCATGTCGGCAATCCGCTGCTCGACGACGTCGCCTGGCTGCCGAGCCTGAAGCTCGAGGGCGGACCCGACCCGTGGGAGCTCGTTCCCGACAGCCAAGGCTTCGCGGCGCTGATGGCCGGCTTCTTCGCCGCGCGGGCCGGCCTGCCGCCGCCGCCGACGGCGCCCACCGTCCGCGAGTTCCAGCGCCGCCAGGCCTCGGTCGCGCTGCCCTGGGCCGCACGCGAGCTTGGGCTGCCGCCGCCGAGTTAATGGTTCAGGGCTGGGTCAACCGCGCCCAGAGGTTCTTGAGAAGCTGCCGTACGGGCGGCAGCTGGGCGGTGCCGCCGAAGTTGATCGTGCCCGCAGCGAAGACCTTCGCGCCGTTCGGGAGCGCGTAATAGGTCATCTCGGCGGTCTTGCCGGGCCCGAAGACGTCCGGAATCGTCGCCAGCACCTGCGTGCCCGGCGGGGAGTCCGGCGTCCTGGCATCGATCTCGACCCCGTACTTGCCGAACCGTGACCCGTTGTGCAGGCCGGTGCCGTGAAACAGCCACGGTGCGGTCCCGGCGCCGTTGACGACGTAGGGCCGGTTCGGCCAGACGCCCTGGTTCCAGTCGACGTACTGGTCCCCGATCAGGCGCGCCTCCGGGCGGCCGAGATCGCGCCAGCGGCTCTCGCGATAGATCCGGTCGCCGCGGCGGATGACGCGGTAGAAGAAGTTGTCCGCCGAGAGGAAGGCGAGATTGCCGCCGGCGTCACGAAACTCGGTGATCAGGGCGTACTCGTGCGGAGTCACGTACTCCTCATGGCCCGAGAAGACGATCAGGTCGTAGGTCTTCGCGAGCCGCGCGCCGCCCGTGAATCGCTCGAGATCGTCGTCGGTGACGAAGTCGGGCTGCTTGTGCGTGTGCGCCAGCCAGCGGATGAAGCCGAGGTCGTACGTGCGGAAGTGGTACGGCACGCCGTGGTTGGCGAACGGACGGTCGAGGCGGACGGACGTGACGCTGTCGCTCGCGTACCAGGTGTCAGGCATCCCGTCGCCGTTGTCGTCCCGAAAGTTGTATGCCTGCCAGCTGTTCGTCGGCATGACGACCGCCACCTTCGTGCGGTCTCCTTGCCGGGCGCGCAGCACGAACGGCGCAAACGCAACAGCGCCCCGGTTCGTCGTGACGCGCGCGAAGTAGAGACCGCTCGGCCAGTACCTGAGCGCCAGCGGGATGCTGCGAAACCGTTCGAGCGAGTACCTGCCTGACCAGCGGACGAGGCGCGGATCGTCGACCGGGAGGCCGTGCACCGTGCGATCGCCTCTCGTCCGTCGAGTTTCCGGCCCGGCCCGGAAGACCTGGATCGTCAGCGTGCGCGCCGTCGCCGACACCTCGAGCGAGGCGCGCGTGTCCGGCAGGTAGCTGCGCTTCGCGAAGTAAGCCTCGACCGTCGTGCGAGCGGACGATCCGGACCGTGCGCCGCCGCCGACCGCGCTCGGGCTGGAGGCGAGCAGGGCCAGGGCAATCCCGGCGGCAACAGCTGCTTTCGTGCGCGGAAGGTAGCTCTTGACAGGAGGGCTTGGCGAAACGCAGTCTGAGCCGTCGGGCCGCGCTGCACGCCCCGAGGCGGCGTCCTCAGTCGCGCCAATAGCTTCCTGCTATTGACGCTCCCTGCGTCCTTGCCTCGGAACGAGCATCGCACCCCGACGACGAGCGGCGTTCCGCCAAACCCTCCTAGACTCGCGTCGTGATCAGATCGGGCGGCCCGCGAGACGTCCCCTTTCTCCGCGACATGCTGCGTCACGCCTTCTACTGGCGGACGCCGGTGGGCGACGAGGAGCCGCCGCTGACGCGGTACGTCAACGGCTGGGGTCGCCCGGGCGACCGCTCGCTGATCGTCTTCGACGAGTTCGTGCCTGTCGGGGCCGCCTGGTACCGGCTGTTCACGGGGGAGGACGCCGGGTTCGGCTTCGTCGACGAGCAGACGCCGGAGCTCGCGATCGCGGTCGTCCCGAGCCGCCGCGGCCGCGGCTACGGCGGCGAGCTGCTCACCGCGCTCCTCAACTGCGCGCGCAAGGACGGCTTCGAGGCGATCAGCCTCAGCGTCGCCAAGGACAACCCGGCGCGGCACCTGTACGAGAACTACGGCTTCGACCCGGTACGCGAGGACGACGGCGCGGTCGTGATGCGGGCCGCGCTCTCAGCAGAAGGCTCCTAAGTAGGATCCGGCAGATGGAATGCGACGTCGCAGTCCTCGGCGGCGGGCCGGGCGGCTATACCGCTGCCATCCGCGCCGCTCAGCTCGGCGCGAAGGCCGTCTGCATCGAAAAGGAGCCGGAGCTCGGCGGGACCTGCCTGCGCGTCGGCTGCATCCCGACCAAGGCCTGGGTACAGACCGCGTTCGCGATCAAGGAGGCCGAGCACACCTTCGCCAAGCTCGGCGTCCAGGTTGGCGCGCCGAGCCTCGATTTCGCGACCGCGAACGAGTGGAAGGCGCAGGTCGTCGCGCAGATGACGCAGGGCGTCGCCGGCCTCTTCAAGGCCAACGGCGTCGAGTGGGTCAAGGGCACCGGCCGCTTCAGGGACGCCAACACGATCGCGGTCGAGGGCGGGGAGGACGTCACCTTCAAGTCGGCGATCGTCGCGACCGGCTCGTTTTCGCTGCGGCCGCCGATCGAGGGCCTTGACTCGCCGCGCTGCGTCGACTCGACCGGCCTGCTCGCGCAGACCGAGGTGCCGAGGCGCCTCGTCATCCTCGGCGGCGGCATCATCGGCTGCGAGTTCGCCTCGATCCTCCGTCGCTTCGGCTCGGAGGTGACGATCATCGAGATGCTGCCGAACCTGATTCCGGCCGAGGACGAGGACGCTTCGAAGGAGCTCGCGAAGCAATTCGGCAAGCGCGGTATCGCGCTTCACCTCGAGAAGCAGTGCACCAAGGTCGAGGACTCCGGCGGCGGGCTGACCGTTCACTTCGGCGACGGTGAGACGGTCGAGTGCGACCTGATGCTCGTCTCCGTCGGCCGCGGCCCGACGGTCGAGAACCTCGGGCTCGAGTCGATCGGCGTCGAGTTCGACAAGCGGAAGGGCATCGCAGCCGACGAGCACCGGCGCACCACCCTTGCCCACGTCTACGCAGTCGGCGACTGCGCCGGCTACTGGCAGCTCGCGCACACGGCTTTCCGCGAGGGCGAGGTCGCGGCGGAGAACGCGCTCGGCCACGACGCGATCGTCGACAACCGCGCCGTCCCGCGCCCCATCTACACCGACCCCGAGATCGCCGGTGTCGGCCTGACCGAGGCCGAGGCGCGGGAGCAGTACGGCGACGACGTCGCCACGGGCATGTTCCCCTGGATCGCGAATGCCCGCGCGGTAATGCAGAACGAGACGGTCGGCTGGGTGAAGTCAATCCATGAGACGCGCTACGGCGAGCTGCTCGGCCTGGTCATGGTCGGCCCCCACGTGACCGATCTCGTCGAGGCCGGAGTGGTCGCGATCGACGCCGAGGCGACCGTGGAAACGGTCGCGGACGGCATGGCGGCTCACCCAACCCTCTCCGAGGCGATCAAGGAAGCGGGTCTCGTCGCCCTCGGCCGTCCCATCCACATCCCGGCCCGGAAGCGCGCGAAGGCGACCGCCTAAAGGCGACGCCCGTATCCACCGGTACATAAGCGTCGTTTCCGAAGCATGGAGGCCGCCGCGGCCACGCACGGCGTGCGCCGTAAAAACCTGTCTTTGCGCCCGGCCCGGGGCGCGCGGAGCCGGAAGAAGTCATTCGACGCCGCATTCGAAAGCTTCTACCGCGAGCACGTCGCCGAGGTCTACCAATACGCGCTCGCCGTCCTGGGCAACTCCGCGGACGCCGAGGACGTCACCCAGCAGACATTCCTGAACGCCTACCGCGCCTTTCAGCGCGGGGAACGACCCCGCAAGCCGCACAACTGGCTGATCAAGATCGCGCACAACGTCTGCCGGATGCGCTGGCGCCGCTCGGGCCGCCGGCCGCAGGAGGTCCCGCTCGACCGCGCCGCTGAGCCTGCCGCGCCGGACAAGGAGAGCGAATCGCTCGAAGAAGTTCTGACCGCGCTCGCACGGCTGCCCTTCAACCAGCGCGCCGCGATCGTGATGCGCGAGGTCGAAGGCCGCAGCTATGCAGAGATCGCCGAGGTCCTCGGAACCACGGTCCCCGCAGTCGAGGCGCTGCTCTTCCGCGCTCGCGGCAATCTGCGCGCACGGCGCAAGGCGCTGGCAGCCACACTCGGGATCGCGCCGGTGCCCGCCTCGCTCGCCTCGTCCCTCGGCGGCGGGAGCGGCGGCGTGGTCGCCGCCGGAGGCGCTCTCGTGGGCTCGGACCTCGCACTCAAAGCGGCCGCGGTCGTGGCGACGGGAGTCGTGGCGGGCGGCCTGGGATTCAAGGCCGCCAATGCGGTCGCGCCCCGCGAGCCGTCCGCCGTTCGTGTCGCGCAGCCGTCCAAGCAGGCGCCGGCCTTGGCCCCGAGCCCGCTACGGCGGCCCACCGCAACCCGGCGGCGTGCCGTCCAT
>WNGD01004900.1_pt1 | contig 13115 bp, 9 predicted proteins | sample 5400671 | NCBI WGS metagenome assembly WNGD01 (sample SAMN13153369, study PRJNA577476) | soil metagenome | isolation source: 40 cm soil or saprolite under grassland replicate 2 | place: USA:California | collected 2016-06-15
GAACCGACGACGGGGCTCGACGCGGAGTCCTCCCACCTGGTTCTGCAGGGGCTGCACGAGCTGATGAAGGGGAGAACCACGATCATCATCTCTCACGATCTCCACCTGATCCAGAAGGCCGACCGCATCGTGGTGATCCGGCAGGGAAGGATCGAGCAGACGGGAGGCCATGCGGAGCTCCTGCGCGAGGGCGGGCTCTACGCCTCCCTGCATGCGAGGCGCTTCGGCGAGTCCGGGGAGCAACCCGCGATGGTCGACCTCGGCGCCGCCCCGGAGGGGAGGTGGATGCCAGCGACCCACGGGCGTGTGAAGCGAACGAAGCACGGCTGGGACCGCCGCTGATGGGACGGTCGACCAGACCCGCCGCCACGACGTCCCCCCTCGACGCGCTCGACCCGAGCCACAGCGCGGCGCTTCGGGAGGAGCTCCCGGGTATAGAGGACGCCTTCGAGGAGCGGGGCGTGAGCGCGCTTCTCAAGTCCGCCCTGTTCGACGGCGACGACCGCAGGTACGCGTGCGAACGCTGGGAACGAGCGCAGGCCGTCTACGTACCCGGCGATCACTGCCTCGTGCGATATCGAACTGAGGTCTGCGACCGCACCGGCGCCGTGGTCATGCCGGCGCTCGTGGTCGGGCGTCTGTCTCCCGACCTGGCGTGCTCCAGGGCGTATTTGGAGTCCCGTCTCGCTCCGCTCGCCCGAGCCATGCGAGGCCGCCCCGAGGTGGCCCCGTTCGCCACTCCGGTCGCTGTGCTCGAGCCGCTCTGCATGACCGTCTCGGTGTTCCCGATCGACGGCGAGCTCCCCACCCTGGTGGGCGCCACGGACCCGGCCGCGGCGCTCGAAATCCTCCGCGACCAGCTTCCCGACGCGACGGCCGGGCGGTTCACCCCGACCCGCTGCAACGTGGACCTCGGACACTACGGCCGTCAGCACCGCTGCGTTCTCCGGTACACCGTCCACGGCACAGGACCGGCGGGCGGGGAGGCCGCCCCGGTGACCGTCTACGGCAAGATCGCGGCCGATCATCGCGGCGCGCTGACCGCGGCGGTCATCCGGGAGCTGCGCGAGCACGTCCTCCGGGGGAAGGCCCCACCGTTCGCCGTGCCGCGATCGTTTGGCTTCATCGAGCAGCTCGAGCTGACGTTGCTCGAGGCCATCCCCGGTCGGCCCCGGATCGCCGGGTGGCTGAAGGAGCTGGCGAGCAGCGGAGCGGGAGGCGCCGCCCCGGCGCTCGCAGGGGCGGTCGAAGCGGCCGCACGGGTCGCCGCCGGCCTCCACGGCTCGGGTATCTCGCTCGGACCCAGCCGCCTGATCGATGACGAGCTCGTCGAGCTGGGAGTCTCGTTCGCTGCCCTGCAACGCGTCTCTCCCGGCCTGGCCGCCGAGTTCGGGGGGTGGCTGGACGCCACATGCGTGTGCGCGGCAGCATCCGACCCCGGGCGCGTCTGCCTCAGCCACGGGGACTTCACCGACTCGCAGCTGATCTTCTCCGACCAGCGGCGCGGTCTGGTCGACTTCGATACCGTCTGCCGGGCGGAACCGGCCCTCGACCTGGGGCAGTTCCTCGCCTACCTCAGGATGGGCGCGCGCAAGGCGGGCCTGGCCGCCTCGGCGGACGGAAGAGAGGCGACGGAGCGCCTGTGCACGCGGTTCCTCGACACGTACATGATCGAAGGGGGCTGTGGCCCCGCGGCGCGAGACGCACTCCGCGCGCGCGTGCGGGTGTACGAGATGGTCAGCCTGCTTCGTCTCGCGTTCCACAGCTGGCAGAAGTTCAAGACCGCCCGGCTCGAGCTCGTCCTCGGCCTGATTCGCGAACGAGCCCCCTCACTCGTCGGGGAGACCGCCTAAGGCTGCTCGACCTGCCGCCCCTCGATTGCTGAGCGACGTGCCGGACTGGCTCGTCGCTCTCTCGGAGAAGGGAGTCTTCCTATCGCTTGCAGTACGGCGAAGAGGCACGCGCCCGCGACTGGCCCCGAGCGGTCGTCGGAAAGACGCGCTGGGGCGGTGGACAACCTGGCGGTCCTCGAGCGTTTCTTCCGCCCGAGCCGGCTCCTGGGGGCATAGCCGCATAGTGGCCGAAGTCGAGCGCATCGGCGGCGGCTCGAGCTCGCCATGAGCCTGCTCCGCGAACGAGCCCCCGCCTGAGAGATCGCGTGTCAACCTTCGGCCTCCGGCAATCGTCGATGGCGACGAGGGGATGGGCGAGGCGACCCTGCGAGACGGACTGCGAATGCTGGGCGACATGCCAGAGTGGCTCCGAAGGACGCGGCGGGCATCAGGCCCGGTCCTAAGAAGAGGGGTCAGCGCATGACGAGGAAAGCTAGCACGGTGGTCGGACGAAGGGCTCTGCTCGCCGCCGCGTCGGTGGCATGGGTGTACGGGATGGCGGCCCCGACCCTGGCGGCGTTCCCGGGCGAGCTGCAGGCCGGGACGCGCGTCGAGGTCAAGGGCCGGCTTGTCGGACCGAGGACCGTGGTGGCGGATCTGATCGAGATCGACACACGGCAGGGGGAGGAGGATGGTCTGGGCGGCGTCATTGACAGCGTCGACGCGACGGCCAAGACGCTAACGGTGATAGGAATCAAGATTGCAACCTCCGAGGAGACCGCGCTCGCCGGTGAGAGCCGCGAGCCCATCGTGTTCGCCGACTTCAAGAAGGGGCACTGGATCTCCGTGGATGGAACGCTCGGCGAGGACGGCGTCCTCAAGGCGAGCGAGGTCCGCATCAAGCCGGCGAAGCAGCAGGGGTCGCGTGGGACGAAGCTCGAGGGCCGCGTGAGCCATGTGGACGGCGCGCGGAACACCTTCACCCTGCTCGGTGCGACGGTGACGGTGACGCCGCAGACGCAAATCGTCAAGAAGCGAGCCGGCGGTGGGGGCGAGTAACGGGGTGCATGGAAATTGCCCTAGCAGACCGCACGTCGTACGCGATCGGCGCCATGGCGAACCCTACGGCCGACTGAGGAGAGAAATCCGACGCAAGAGCCTCTGCATGTAGTAGAATCCGGTGTCCTCCGGGAAGGACGGAGGGCGTGCTGAACGTAGGAAACCAACGATGCGCTCGAGGTCACAGCTCGTAACGTCTCTTGGCATGCTCCTCCTATGGCAGCTTCCTCTCCCGTCATGTGCCGCGGGTGATGGGTTGACGACGCCGGCACCCGACGCGGTCGCCTCGGGGCGTGCGGGCTCGAAGGAAGATTTCCGCCGCGCGGCGTCTGCCGCACCGGTACGGACCTCCGGCCCCCAGGTGAAGCGCGCGCCCCTCGAGCAACCCGTCACGGCCCCAGCGCCCGCCGGCCTCGACGGGAAAACCCCGCTCGAAGGGCAGAGCGCGTTCGCGGCGATCACCGCCGCGGAGAAGGAGGTCACACGGCGCTGGCGCGACACCGTGTTGCCGAAGCTCGGGCACCCCGCCGCGGGCGCGGCGCCGCTCGGTGAGAGGATGTACGCGTACCTGACGAAGAATCCCGGGGGCAGAGGCCGCAACCACACGGTCATCTCCGAGGAGGAACTGGGCCGGATCAAGCGCGTCCTCGACGATATCCGTCGCAAACGGCTGCCGGGAGCCCCGGCGCCCCCCGGGACGCTCTCGCTGGCGCTCGAGGAAGCGGTCGAGCTTGGGCTCGAGAAGAACCTCCGCCTCCAGATCACCAGGCTGAACGAGGACGCGCTGGAGACCGAGATCCCGAGGGCCAAGGCGATCTTCCATCCGCTCGTCGGCGCCAGCTTGACCGCGTCGCGTAGGAAGGAGGTGGGGATAGAGAAGCTGAACAATGACCGCATCATCCTGGACGGTCGGCGCATCTCGGACACCAGCATCCGCACGCCGACCGCCTTCGTCAGCGAGAACATCCCCACGGGAGCCAGCATCGCGGTGGAGAGCTTCTTCAGGAGGACGGATACCGCCGGAGGGCGACCCCCTCGCGAGTTCTTGGCGAACTACACTGTCAGTATCGTGCAGCCGCTCCTGCGCGGGGGACGCATCTACGTGGCCACGCGGCCGATCAAGGACGCCGAGTACGACTGGCGGATCGCCGCGGCGCAGCTTCAGGCCGACATCCTGACGGTCATGGCCCTGACCAAGGCCGCCTACTACAACGCCGTCCTCGCGGACCTGATCATCGACGTCGCGCAGGACGCGCTCGCGAGGGACGAGGCCCTGATCGAAGCGTCCAATGCCCTCTTCAAGGCCCGCCTGGTGACCAAGCGCGACGTCTACAGCGCGGAGATCATCCGCGCGCAGGATACAGAGACGCTCGCGAGGGCCGAGGGCAACCGCCAGCTGGCACAGAACGCCCTGAGCGACGTCCTCGGCGTGCCCATCGGCACGGAGACGCAAGTCCGGCACGAGGCGATCGACTTCCAGCCCATTCCATCGGACCTGGAGACGTGGATCGCCCTGGCCAACGAGCGCCGACCGGAGATCATGGCCGCCGACGAGGCGATCAAGAAGAGCTGGCTGAACGTCCGGGTAGCGGAGAACGGCCTCCTACCGAACGTCGATCTCGCGGCCGCGTACGGCAGGGCACAGACCGGGACGTCGGTCGGCCGCGCGTTGGATTTCCGCGGCGACGAGTGGACGGCGGGATTGCTCTTCTCGTATCCGCTCGGAAATGTCGCCGCGCGATCCCTTCTCTCGCGGGCGAGGATCGAGCACGCGCGTTTCGAGACCCAGCTCGTGCAGACGAAGCGGCTCGTCGAGCTGCAGGTCCGGACCGCCGAGATCAGGCTCCGGACGAGCCTGGAGCGCATGAAGCCGCTCGCCGTGAGCGTGGAGCAGGCGGAGGGCAAGCTGGAGATCGCCCAGGCGCGGTTTGCCCTCGGCCAGGCCACCAACAAGGACGTTACCGACGCCCAGGAGGACATCCGCGACGGGGAGAGCGACTTGCTCAGATCGATCGTCGACTACGATATCGGCTTGGCCGAGCTGGAGGCGAGCATTGCAGGCCAAATTTAGAGTTCGGATGACGCGCATCGGGGGCCGCGCGCGGTCGGTGATCGAGGAGGGGATCGGGCCGCGGCTCGGGTTGCTCTTCGAAGCGATTGGGCAGCGGCTCCGACCGCTGCGCGAAAGGATCGAGCAGCCACTCCGGCCGGTGGTCGAGGACATCGAGCGCCGGCTCCGGCCGCTGAGCGAGGACATCGAGCGCAGGCTCCGGCCGGTGCGCGAGCGGCTTGCGGGCGCAGGGGTGGTGCTCCGCCCGCGCCACTGGGCGGCGATCGCGACTGCCCTCGGGCTGATCGCTGTCTACTTCTCGCTCGGCTCCGGTGTGCAGCTGAAGGCCGAGGACCTCTTCGAGGTCCGCCGCGGGGAATTCGTGGCCAAGCTCAGGGAGCCCGGGGAGCTGCGGGCGCTCGAGTCAGCCACGATCAGTGCCGCGAAGGACCTGACCATTATCTACCTCATCCCCGAGGGAACCTACGCCAAGAAGGGCGACGTGCTCGCCCGCTTCGACCCGGGCAAGTACGAGGGGCAGTACGAGGAGGCGGTGGCCGCCCTCAACGTGTCGGAGGCCGACCTGCACAAGGCCGAGACGGACCTGGAGGCGCAGCGGCATCGGCTGCAATCCGAAATCGCCCGCTTCGAGACGGAGGTCCGCTTCGCCCACCTCGACCTGGACGATCTCAAGAAGCGGCCGCTCCCGAGCGAGCTCGCGCAGGCGCAGATGGAGGTGCGGCGGGCGCAGCTCGCCTTCGAGAACGCCGAGGCAAAGCGGAAGCTGCTCCCGGCGCTGGTCGAGAAGGGGTACATCACGCGGGAGACGCTCGAAGACGCCGAGCTGAAGGCCCTCGAGGCCAAGACGGGGCTCCAGGCGGCGCACTTCAACCTCCAGCGGGTGAAGGCCGGGGCCACCCCGGCCGAGCTCGAGCGGGCGAATGTGCGGCTCGAGCAGGCGCAGTTTGCCCTCGACAAGGCCAAGCGCGGGATGGCTTCGCAGCTCGAGTCCTACGAAGCGAACGTCGAGCGCGAGAAGGCCAACATCGCGCGCGCCAACCAGCTCATCCGGACCGCCGAGACGAGGCTCAAGGTGAAGGAGATCACGGCCCCGAGGGACGGGGTCGTGGTCTACGCCAGGGCGAGCGAGAACAAGGGTAACGAGAAGATCCAGCTCGGCATGATCCCCTACGAGGGCCAGCCGATCCTCTACCTGCCGGACCCCTCGACCATCGTCGCGGACACGGAGGTGAACGAGGTCGACATCGGCAAGGTGCAGGTGGGCGGGCCGACCGAGCTCCAGCTCGACTCGCTCCCGGGCGTGACCTTCCGCGGCACGGTGCTGAAGATCGGCTCGCTCGCGAGGATGAAGCTGACCCCGGCGGGAACGCCCTCCGGCATCAAGGTCTTCGACGTGACCGTCAAGATCGATGACAAGGACGAGCGGATCCGGCCGGGCCTGTCCGCGACCGTCGGGATCATCGTCGAGCGCCGCGACAACGTGCTGTCGGTCCCGCTCTCCGCCGTCCTGGCGCGCAAGGGCGGCCAGGCGGTCCTGGTAGCGAACGGCCGGCGGATCGAGGAGCGAACGCTCGTCCTCGGCTCGAGCAACGAACACCACGTGGTCGTAGAGGAGGGACTGCGCGAAGGGGAGCGGGTGCTCGTGAATCCCCCGCCGTCCGAGCCCGCCTGAGATGCTGATCGAGGCCACGGAGCTCCGCAGGAGCTACTGGATGGGGCCGACCGAGGTCCCGGCGCTGCGCGGCGTGGACCTCGAGGTCGAGCGGGGGGAGCTCGTCGCCATCATGGGGCCGTCGGGTTCGGGCAAGTCGACGCTCCTCCACCTCCTCGGCTGCCTCGACCCGCCGAGCGGCGGCCGCTACCGCCTGGACGGCGTCGCCGTCGAGCAGATCGAGGACGCCGAGCTCTCCCGCATCCGCAACCGGAAGATCGGCTTCGTCTTCCAGGCCTTCAACCTGATCCCGCAGCACGACGTCCTCGAGAACGTCGAGCTGCCGCTCGTGTACGCCGGGGTCGCGCGCCCCCTCCGGCGCGAGCGGAGCCTGGCCATCCTCCGCGAGGTCGGCCTCGAGAGCAAGGTGCGTCACCGGCCGACGGAGCTCTCGGGCGGAGAGATGCAGCGCGTCGCCATCGCCCGCGCCCTCGTCGTCGAGCCGCTGCTCCTCTTCGGCGACGAGCCGACCGGGAACCTCGACAGCAGGACGGGCGAGGGCATCATGAAGCTCTTCGTCGACCTGCACCGGCGGGGGACGACGATCGTGATGGTGACGCACGACCCCGATGTCGCCTCCTACGCGCAGCGCACGATCCACATGCGCGACGGCCGCATCGTGAGTGACTCGAAGCAGCCGCTCGCGGCGGCGGCGCCGGGAGCCTAGAGGAGACCGACCCTGTACTGGTCCGACAGCATCGACATTGGCATCAGGGGCCTGCTCGTTCGCAAGCTCCGCTCCCTTCTCAGCACGCTCGGAATCGTGTTCGGGGTGGCGGCGGTGATCTCCATGACGTCGATCGGCGAGGGCGCGCGGCGGGAGGCCACCGAGCAGATCAAGCTCCTCGGGACGAACAACATCCGGGTGAAGCAGATCCAGCTGACCGGCGAGATGCGCGAGGAGGCGCAGCGCCGGTTCTCGCGCGGCCTCACCTACGACGACGCGCTCCTCGTCGGAGAGCGGCTGCCCGGCCTGGTGGGCGTCGCCCCCATGAAGTTCTTGGACCAGGAGGTGCGCTTCGGGGGCCGCCAGGGCGCCGCACAGGTCGTCGGCACCACCCCGGAGTACCAGGACGTGACGAACTTCCGGGTCGGCCAGGGACGCTTCCTCTCGCCCTTCGACGTCCGGGACAGCAAGAGGGTCTGCGTGCTCGGCTCCGAGCTGAAGCAGGAGCTGTTCGGCTACGCCGACGCGCTCGGGGCCGTGCTCACCATCGGCCAGAGCTGGTGCCAGGTGGTCGGCGTGATGGAGCCGAAGCTCATCCGCGAGGGCCGGGGGGCCGTCATCAAGCTACGGAACATCAACCGCGACGTCTACCTCCCGATCACGACCGTGCTCCGGCGCTTCCCACGCACCGGCGACCCGGCGGGCATCGAGGAGATCGCGATCCGGGTCGCCGACGCCTCCCAGCTCTCCGCGACCGCTCGCGCGATCCGGGGGATCGTCGGCCCGCAGCACCGCGACGTGGAGGACTACGAAGTGATGGTGCCCGAGGAGCTCCTCGCCCAGGCACAGCGGACGCAGCGCATCTTCAACATCGTCATGGGTTCGATCGCGGGCATCTCGCTTCTCGTCGGCGGCATCGGCATCATGAACATCATGCTCGCGAACGTGTCGGAGCGAACGCGCGAGATCGGCGTCCGTCGCGCCATCGGCGCGTCGAAGCGCGACATCCTGATGCAGTTCCTCATCGAGACGGTGCTCATCTGCCTCGCCGGGGGCACGATCGGCACCCTGATCGGCTTCGGGATGGCCAAGGGCATCACCCTCTACGCGGGGTGGGCGACGGCCTTCTCCCTCGTGAGCGTGCTCATCGCCTTCGGGACCGCCGCCTCGGTGGGGCTCCTCTTCGGGCTCTTCCCCGCTCGCCAGGCGGCCGAGCTGCACCCCGTGCAGGCGCTGCGCTTCGAATGAGATGCTCCTTGCCGGTCAGTCGTCGTCCTCCTCCAGATCGGCGAGCTTGTCTCGCTGGGCGGGCGTCAGGGCCCTTCGCATCTCCAGCAGCATCGTCACCCGCGCCTTGCCGAGGTTGGCACGGGCCCGCTCGAGCGCATCGACCTCGGCCAAGACCCGCTCGTCGCCGGCCTGATCATCCGCGAGCAGCGCATCGAGTCGGGCTTTCTCCTTCTTGACGTCCGCTTCGAGGTCGATGAGCGTGTGCTGATGCCGGGCGAAGATCTGCTCGAGGTACCGCACCTCGTCGTCACTCATCTGGAGCTTCGCGCGAACCTTCTCCTTCTTCCAGAACTTGCCGTGGTGCTTTCCGAGACCACCCTCCGGCCAGTCCGCGCGCGCGGTCGCCGCCGACGCGATCAGGGCGACGGTCAGAACCAGGCTGGTGATCCGCGGCGTCATTCGGTGACCGTTCCTTCCGGCTCCCATGCCTCACTGCATGACGACTGGCGCGAGCCGAAGGTTGACGCCGGCTCGGCGGCGATCGTGATCGCGTCGTGCCCGCGACCGCGGTGACCCACCGGAACTCGCCCGTGCAGCCCGACCGTCAGCGCGACGAGGGCGGCTACGGCCCCCCCAGCCACGCGCGCCTCGCCAAGCAGCCGAAGGACCTCCGAGGAGCCGGGGCGGCCGCTGCGACCACGACGACCGAGCCGTCCACGGCTCATGGCTCGGCGGATCCTCCGGGGACGTTCCCGAAGCGCAGCGGTGCGGTGAAGTCGGGCCGCTGGCCGGAGCAGGCGTCGCACCGCGTCGTGAGGGGGAACCGGGCTCGACGAGACGGCGGCGTCCCTCGGGGCGAGCTCGCCCGGGTCTCTAGCGGGATTTCTCCCATTCGTGAGTTTGTTAGACTTCCTCCCTCCGGAAACTCGGTATTGTGCATGGCGGGTGCCGTATCGCAGACTCTAAGGCATCGAGCCATGCGAAGGCTCTCCTTGAAAAATTCATCTTGACGCCGTCGAGCGCACATGATCTTCCTCATCATGTGCGTTGCCGGCACCGTGGGCCGGGTTCAGCAACAGGAGCCACGCGTAGCTGAACGCCGTGAGTTCGGTACGCGTGGCCGCCGTCGGCCCGAACATGGTCCCGCACTCGCGGAGGTCGACGTTCCGCCGTCCTTCGCTCGCATGGCGGCATGCGGCCTGAACGCGGTGCGCACCTACCCGGTGCCGCCGTCTTGGTTGCTGGACTTGGCCCGGAGGCACGGCCTCCGCGTCATGGTGGTCTGCCCGTGGAACGAGCATGCGCAGGAGACTCGGAGCAGCGCGCAGGAGGACCGTGCAGCAGCGGTTCGATGGGGCGAGGAGCGCCGAGGAGTTGATTCGGAGTAGCCGAGCGGGAGCGATGCGCGGCGTCGATCTGATCCCTTCCGTCAACGTCGCCGATGAAGAGCGCAGCGAGCTGGAGCTGGCGCTGCGCCCCTCGGTGATGGCCGGGCCCCTGGCGGCCGCCCTGCACCGGGCCGGTCTCGCTCCCTCGAACGGCGGTCCTGCCTGCCACATCCTCGACGTCCGCTACGAGCCCGGCGAGCGGTGCACGATCCTCTACGAGCTGGGGGACCGCCTCGCGCTCGGGACGCTGGTGTGGGGCGCGGCGAGGGAGCGAACGGGAGAGGCGGGAGGCTGCGTCGTGGCGCCCGGCATGCGGGTCGACTTCTTCCCCGCTGATCCCGCCATGCCCGGCCTGGCGACGGCCATGCGGCCGGAGAAGATGGTCGCCGCCCTCGGCGACGTCCTCGCCGGATGCCGCGAGGGGGAATGGCGGGGCGCGCGATGCCGCGTCACGGCGCTCCGCTACCGGCCCGGACGGCGGTGCACGCTGCGTCTCGAGCTCTGGACTCGTCACGCCGGCACCGGGGTGCTGGGCTCACGCACGCTGTTCGGGAAGGTTTATCACAGCACGGAGAAAGCGCGCTCCGTGTTCGAGCAGATGCAGACGCTCTCGGATGTCGTCCGGCCGAGGGCCGGTCGCCTCGTCGTCGCCCGGGTGGCCGGCTTCCTGCCCGACCTCCCCATGGTCGTGCAGGAGCCGCTTCAGGGGGTTCCGCTCGACCTCTTGCTTCACCGCACGAACGGCCCGACCGGCGTCGACCGCCGAGGGGAGAGGGGCGTGGTGATGGCCGGAGCGGCCCTCACCGTGCTCCACGGCCTCGACCTGACGCACCCCAGACGGCGATCGATCGGCGAGGAGCTCCAGCGCATGGCGTATCGGAGCCGACCCGCGGCCCGGGTCGACCCCGGGCTCGGCGCTCGCATGGCGGACCTGGCGGCGGTCCTCCTCCACTGCTTCGAGCCGCTCTCGCGGGAAGGCGGGAAGCAGCGCATCGTCCACGCCGACTGCAAGCCCAGCCAGTTCCTCATCGATGGGACGAAGGTGGGTCTCCTCGACTTCGACCACGCCGGCATGGCCGACCCGGCCCTGGACGTCGGAACGTTCATGGCTTCGCTCCGGCAGCTCGGGTGCAGGCGCTCGCCGAAGGCCCGCCGGCCAACGGTCTCCAACATGGACCGCTGGATGTGTCTCGAGCGTTCGTTCCTCGATTCGTACTGTCGGAGCACGGACGTCGACGACGACTTTCGGCAACGCGCCGTCTGGTACGAGGCCTTCGCGCTCCTGCGCAAGGCACAGCGAGCCTTCGCCCGGAGCTTCCGCTCGCCCGTGGCTGGCCTGCTCGTGGACGAGGCCCGGCTATGCCTCCTCTCTGTAGACGCGAGAGGAGCGAGCTGATGGCCAGACTGCGTGCCCGTGCCGGGAAACATGCCGGCACGGTGAAGACCCGAGCGGACGGTCGTGTGGCCCCCGGGCCGCCCACCACCCCGAAGGCAGACGCCCGTAGCGACGGCCGTCGAGTCACGCCGTTCCTGTTCCGGTTCAGCGAAGGCCACCGCCGATGGTTCGTCCTCACCCTCCTGATGCTCACCTTCGAGGCGGTCGCCTCGGTGTTCAAGGCGTACCCGATCGGCTATCTCGTCGACTACCTCAGGGGGAATCGCCCCGACCTGTGGTTCCCCTGGATCGACTCGCCGAAGTTCGCCACGACGGCTCTGCTGACGTCGGCCATCATCGTGCTCGCCGCCGTCGACAGCCTCGGCGACTCCCTGGCCGAGATATTCCTCGCCCGCGGGGGCCGGAGGCTCGGCTACAGCATGCGGGTGACCGTGTACGCGCACCTCCAGCATCTCTCGCTCGCGTTCCACAACCGACGGCGTACCGGCGACATGCTGCGGCGGGTGACCAGCGACGTCGAGCAGGTGGAGCAGTTTATCGTCAAGTCCCTCTCCGACATCGCCGGCAGCCTCCTGGTCCTCATCGGCACGCTGGCGTTCCTGCTGTGGCACTCCTGGGAGGTGGCGGTGCTGGCGGCCTGCATGGTCCCCGTCCTGTCGCTCGTCTCGCACTACTTCTCGCAGCGGATCACGGCGACCGCGAGGCGGCAGAGAGCCCGGGAGGGTGACCTCGCGTCGGCGGCGCAGGAGCTGCTGACGTCCATCCCGGTCGTGCAGACCTTTGGCCAGAGCCGCTACGAGCAGCAGCGGTTCGAGGAGCACAGCTACAAGGCCATGGCGGCGGCGCTCGACTCGGTGGGGCTGGAGGCCGGGTTCAGCTGGGTGTTCGGCGTGCTCGAGGCCGTTTCGATCTCCGCCGTCGTCTGGCTGGGGATGTGGCTGGTTGGCCGCGACGCCCTCAGCGTCGGGACGATGGTTTTCTTCATCCTCCTCATCCAGAACATGTTCAAGCCGACCCGCAAGATCATCAAGCAGTGGACCATCATCGGGAAGGTCCGCGCGAGCGTCGAGCGGATCGCCGAGGTGCTCGCCCGCGTGCCTTCCGTCTCCGACTCGCCGGAGGCGAAGGAAGCCCCCTCGTTCCGGGGCGAGCTCGAATTCCGGCACGTGAGCTTTGCGTACAGGCTCGACCCCGAGGACACGGCGAGGGAGCCCCCGAACGGCCCATCGAGGGGGCTGGTCCTGGACGACGTGAGCTTCCGCGCGTGCCCCGGCGAGATCGTCGCGCTGGTCGGCCCGAGCGGCGCCGGCAAGAGCACGATCGCTCAGCTGATCCCGCGTCTGTACGACCCCGATGCCGGCGAGGTGTGCATCGACGGGTCCGACATCCGGAGCTTCACCCTGGATTCGCTCCGCCGTCAGGTCAGCCTCGTGCTTCAGGACACGATCCTGTTCCAGGAGACCGTCGCGCGCAACATCGGCTACGGGCGGGCCGGTGCGACGCGCGACGAGATCGCCGCCGCAGCCGTGCGGGCCAACGCCGACGAGTTCATCGACAAGATGCCGGACCGGTACGACACGGAGCTCGGCGAACGAGCTACGAACCTGTCAGGCGGCGAGCGGCAGCGCATCGCCATCGCTCGCGCGCTCGTTCGCGACGCGCCGATCCTCGTGCTCGACGAACCGACGACGGGGCTCGACGCGGAGTCCTCCCACCTGGTTCTGCAGGGGCTGCACGAGCTGATGAAGGGGAGAACCACGA
>WNGD01005539.1_pt1 | contig 13113 bp, 12 predicted proteins | sample 5400671 | NCBI WGS metagenome assembly WNGD01 (sample SAMN13153369, study PRJNA577476) | soil metagenome | isolation source: 40 cm soil or saprolite under grassland replicate 2 | place: USA:California | collected 2016-06-15
TTTCCCCTCTTCCAGCGTGACATCTGCGGCGCTGGCCTCCAGGAGACTGGCGGCGATACTCTTCATTTTCTCCTTGAGCCTTTGCAGGGCGGTGAAGAGAGCGGGCCCACCGACGGCCGTTGAGCGGCTCGCATAGGTGCCACGTCCTTCGGGGGTGGAGTCGGTGTCGCCATGCAAGATCACGACTTTTTCTATCGGGATACCGTACTCATCGGCGACAATTTGCGCAAAGGTCGTCTCTGATCCCTGTCCATGAGGAGAGATGCCCGTGTACACCATGACAGTCCCTGTTTGCTCGACGCGAACACGTGCGCTCTCAAAGGCCCCGAAAGGGGTGGAGCCTTTGGGACCGAGACCACAAATCTCCACGTACGTGCAGAGGCCGATACCCAGCAGATTGCCTTCCGCACGTCTCTGGGCTTGCTCGGCCCGCAAGTGCTCGTAGTCAATCAGCGCCATGGCCTTTTCGAGAGCGGTGGCATACGCGCCGCTATCATAGGTGGGACCGGCTGAAAGCTTGTGTGGGAACAACTCCGGTTTGATGAAATTAGTTAAGCGTACCTCTGCCGGGTCTTTGCCCAGTTCGCGGGCTACCAGGTTCATCGCGTGCTCTATCAAATAGGTCGCCTCTGGACGACCAGCACCGCGGTAAGCATCGGTGGGCGTCTTGTTGGTGAAGACGAGATCGAGAGCTGTATAAGTATAGGGAATGTCATAACAGCCATCGACCATGGGCAGTGTGAGGGCCAGGGCGATGATATCGGTGAAGAATTGGAGATAGGAACCGAGGTCGGAAACGACGTGGACCTTCAACCCCGTCACCTTGCCATCCCTCGTGGCAGCGACCTCGATGTAGTCGACCTGGCCGCGCCCGTGAATGGTGGACGTGAAACTCTCGTTGCGGCCCTCAATCCATTTGACCGGGCGGCCCGTTTGCATGGCAGCAAAGGCGACCAGGGCCTCTTCGGGATAAATATCTTGTTTGCAGCCAAAGCCACCCCCCACTTCGGGAGCAATCACGCGCAGCTGGTACTGGAGGAGCCCCAATTGTTCGGCCAGATAGTTGCGTAGCACGTGTGGCAACTGTGTCGAACTCCACATCGTCATTGTCTTATCGGCCTTGCGGAACTCGGCCACCACGCCGCGTGTCTCCATTGGCGCGGGAATGAGGCGCTGATTGACCAGGCGAGCCTTCACGACGATACCCCCCTCAGCGACGGTCTGCGCGAAGACCTTGTCTATCTCATCGGTAGGTGGATGCTGAGAGAAGGCCAGATTGGTGCCGAATTCCTCATAGAGCACAGGTGCGCCAGGCTGCATCGCCTGCTCAACATCAATGGCCGCGGGGAGTGGCTCGTAGTCAACATCGATCAGCTCGAGAGCATCGTGGGCTATATAGGGGTCTTGCGCGATAACGACGGCAACCGGATCGCCAAAGAAGCGCACCTTGCCCTCAGCCAGTGGGCCACGCCGCCCCATGCCTTTCTCGATGTGGGGAGGAAGGAGCACGCCCACCGACATATTACCAACCTTACCTTTGAGGTTCTCGGCAGTGTAGACGGCCACGACGCCGGGACGGTTGCGTGCCGCCTCCGTCTCGATGCTCGTGATGCGTGCATGCCCGTACGGACTGCGGAGAACGGTCATATGGAGCATCCCAATCAGTTTGATATCATCAACATATGTTGCCTGCCCCGTAATCAGACGGGGGTCTTCACGCCGTTTGATCGATGCGCCGATCATCGTTGCAATGCCCATGTGTGCCTGCCCTTTCTTAAATGACGAGGAATGCAACAGTGCTCTGCGGAGGATGTCAGAGACATCGTATGCTAGGAGACAAATACGAGTAGCGCATAAAATCGGTGATGAGTAGAAGATAGCACACAGCAGGCTCTGCTGTCAATCGCTGTGTCTCTTAGGCAGATATTTGAAGATAAGGGGAGGAGGCGATAAACTAGAAGGGAAGTTCCAAAGGAGGAAGAAGATGGAAGGGTATCGAAACGATAAAGCAGCGGTAGCAGAGGCGTTGAGACGAGACGAACGCCCGGATTTGGCCACGACGATGGCCAGCGGCCCCTTGGATGAGTTGGTAGCCTTACACGAGGAATTGGGGATCTTTGCGATCGTGGAGCAGCTCGAGGTGAAGCGAAAGCGGGTGGGGGTGCCCGATGCCCTGCTGCTGGGCACGCTCGCGACGTTACCTGTGCTGGCTACGTGGGACATCCGTCCGAAAAATGAGTCGTTTTCTGAGAACGGATGTCCCACGTAGCCAGCACAGGGATTGAGACGCGGCAGGGGGACGCAACCATGGGGTTGAGGAAGACCTGGAGACCCATGCCAAGTACATCAGCTTCTCTGACCCTGATGGCATTGCGTGGGAGCTCTCTTCGGTCTCGACTCATCCCGACGTGTAAACTCTTGCCGATCTGTTGCTGTCAGACCCTCGACTCCCTTGCTACCCACAGCCCTTCAAGCTGCCTCTTTCCAGAACGGATGATCCAAGTAGCCACCACAGTGGTAGCTGCGTCCGAACGAACAGTTCATTCAGGCAAAGAACTGCAACCCTTTCCTGATATTGTTCCTCTGTTTCGTCCAGGAGGGGTTCAGCATCCTTCTCAGCACCCTTGATGACTTTGTACTCAACGTTTGCCATAGCAACCCCTTTCTTCCCACTTACCAGTATCCACAAACCAGTGCAGAAACGATAATTTTTGCGTTTAAACAACGAGTTGTTCATCAAGCAGCCCACGCCACTGATAGCTCCATATCGTCAACAGCCGCCGAGAGTGCCGACGCCCGTTCACCTGCCGATCTTGCAACGCTTCCCATAGAGCTTCTCGCCGACGACGCCAGTACTCGCTCACGTCAGCAGAGTCGTCTATCTCGATCTCGCTTGTTCCATCCAGACCCAGGCCAGCGAAGAGCCGCGCCCGTATCGTTTCCCCCGTTTCTCGATTGACGAAACGATACCGTAGCACCCAGGCATTAGGGCAGATATAGAGCGTATCCATCCCATCTCTCGTATGTTCCTCGACCCGCTCACGAAGTGTAGGGAGTCGAAACGAATGAACGGTAATCACATCAGGTTTCACACACTTCTTCATCACGCACCCACCTTTCCTGAACAACCCATCTCCACCAGCCAAGCACACTCTCATGCTTGCTATTCCGCTGTTTGTGTCTATATAATGTCAACAATCAGCAGAAAGGAGATGGTATGGCTCATCAACAACACCTCAATCTTCTCAAACAAGGAAAGGATACTTGGAACCCATGGAGGAAAGCGCACTCAGAGATTTAGCTCATCTTTGGGAGGAGGCTGAATTATGACATGCCCCCCGGAGGAAGAGCATGCATTGCTTGCCGTGGAACCCTTCTTCAGAGAAACAGCGCTACGTGATGCATGCCCACAGGAGAGCAGTGATTCCATCAGGGCAACCGCAAGCTCAGCTTCATCGGTATTTCTGGCTCGCTCTCGCTGCCATCGTGGTAGTGATGCTCTTCTTGCCCTTCTTCCACGTGAAGAATCTTGGAGCAGAGGTGAGAGCCTGGCTCACAACCGCCGATGGGGCCAATAAGCTTACCTTCCAGCCTCTCCTCTATTTTAGCTCCGAGAGGAGTAGCTTTCTCACCACGTTCGACATCGATGAGCAACAGAGATTGCAGCAAATCGACGGTTTTGGTGCGGCCATGACCGATACCTCTGCCTGGCTTATTGGAACGAAAATGGATCAAGAACAGCGCGATCGGCTCATGCGCGCGCTCTTCAACCCGCTCAATGGTTTGGGGATGAGCGTTGTGCGCATCCCTATGGGCGCATCTGACTTTACAGCCAGTGGCCTGTACTCCTACGATGATGTCGCCCCCGATCAGATGGATCCACGCTTGCAGAAGTTTTCCATTGCGCATGACACATCCTATATTATCCCGCTCCTCAAACAAGCCATACAGTTGAATCCCCATGTCAGATATATGGCAACCCCTTGGAGTCCTCCTGCCTGGATGAAAACGAATGCTTCGATGTTAGGAACCTCTAGCAGTCAGATTGGCTCTCTTACTGCCTCTGCCTACAAACCCTTGGCAGCGTACTTTGTCAAGTTTCTTCAAGCGTACAAGGAACGAGGCATTCCTCTTTATGCTATTACTCCGCAAAACGAACCTTTCAATGCGGTAGAAACGTATCCTGGGATGAGTTTCTCTGCCCTTAATGAAGCCAGTTTTATTACAAATTACCTGGGACCAGCCCTCAAGAACGCCACCCTTGCTCCCAAAATTCTCATCTATGACCAGAATTGGGATCGACCGGACTATCCCCTGGAGATCTTGAACGACCCAACTGCACAACGCTACGTGTCAGGCACGGCCTGGCATTGCTATGCAGGCGATCCATCAATGATGACGAAGATCCACCAGGCCTATCCGAGCAAAGATATGTACGTGACCGAGTGCTCAACCGGGCAAGGCGGCATTGCCCCTCTCAGCGCTATTGAATTCTTCCTCCGCTCAACGCAACACTGGGCCAAAGCCGTCGTCCTCTGGAACATCGCGCTGGATATCTCCGGCGGTCCGAAAATAGGAGAGGGATGTGGTGGTTGTACAGGTCTGGTAGCCATCGATCAATCAATAGGTCAGTTTACCTACACAGACAACTATTACCACCTTGGTCATCTGAGCAAATTTGTGGTCCCGGGAGCTTACCATATCGCTTCCACCATCACCAGAGCGAGTTTCCCATACGACAGCCCTCTGGAAGACGTGGCGTTCCAAAATCCTGATGGCAGTAAGGTCGTGATCGTCTACAACCCCTCCTCCTGGAGCGACACCTTTACAATACGGTGGAATACACAACATTCATTTGTCTACACGCTGCCATCAAAGGGAATTGTCACATTCAAATGGGCAGGAAAGCTGCCATCCCCTCTCATCACCACTATGTGGGGACGCAAAGACCATACGTCATGGTTTCGTCTCATTAGATGGTTCCTCTCACTCTTGGCTCTCGCCGCTTCCCTGTTCTCCATCCCCCAGCACCGGGATCCCTCCCCACTCAATCACAGGTTCACTTTTCGCGGCGAGTCTTTCTCTGCGCAGGCGAGATCACCGCCGGCGCTATAGCCCCTCTACACCTGGAACGACTGGGCTACCGGGTCAATCCCAGGAGTGATAGAGCCGACCCAGCAATATCCATGGAGCCTGCTGGATGATTTTCACATAAGAATCCTGGAATGGCCTCGCTCTGAATGAGGAAATATCCTTATCCATCCATCAGCCCGCCTTCACCAAATTTGTGTGAGTTATCCTGATAAGAGTCAAGGTCTACCTCTGCTGTCGGCGAGGCCTCGCCACTCTTTGTGGGCATCCCGTTCTTCCTTCATTCTAGCGGACCTTGGGTAGTTACGTCTCAACGTCAAATTTGTAAAAAGGCAAATGCAATAAAACTGGAAGGAGATGTGACAAACATATGTTGTTGAACAAGCGGATACACATAGGGAAAAAGCATTTCTCACTCGCTGCCCTATGCGCCTGTTTCCTCATTATCCTGGCTACCGGTGTGCGTTTCATTTTTATTCTGAATAACTGGCCTCCAACCAATAGCGACGAAGCAGAAGTAGGATTGATGTCATTGCACATTTCACAGGGCAGAGACTTCCCTTTTTTTATGTATGGACAGGCCGTGCTCGGCTCACTGGAAGCCTATATTGGGGCTGGATTATTCCTCTTGTTTGGCCCCAGCATTACTGCCTTACGCATCGGCCTTCTCCTCCTGTTCGTTATTTTCTTGATCTTGTTCTACCATCTCACAAAACGGCTCTACACCAAAGGCCTGGCGCTACTCACACTGTTTCTCTTGAGTTTTGGAACTATCGAGAGCCTCTCCAGATCAGTCCTGGGTACGCTGGGTCATGCGGAAACCCCTCTCTTCTGCACAATTATTGTGCTGCTGAGCATCCACCTCGCTCTGCTTTCCATAACACCTTACCGCAAGATGACGACATTTCAGCGGCGAAAATGCTTTCCCCTGTATGCCCTCTGGGGGGTGATGTCGGGAATTGCCATCTGGAACGATGCGCTGTCCGGGTCATTTATTCTGGCGTCAAGCTTATTTATATTCATCTTCTGCCGGCAAACGCTGCGCCCGATAACGATCGGTAGCGTTCTGTTGGGCCTTTGCGTTGGCGTTCTGCCGTTAGTCATGCACGATGTCCTCCTACCTTACGGGCAGGCTATGCTGTCTAACGGACAGCATAGCCTGGATGTTCTCCATTCCTTGACGCATAGTACTCAGGCTATGTCCATGCTACAACGCTGGAAAGAGGGCTTTCTGGTCAGCCTTCCCGCGTCTACAGGTGCGTCAGGGATCTGTTACATCCAGCCCCTGGAGGCCTGGCCTTTGACCCCGCACTCAAGTCCTTATGCTCGTCAATGCACCGCCACTCATAGCATCTGGGCTGTTATAGTGGTTGCTATCTGGTTCATCGCCATCATCCTCGAAGTGCATAACCTGTACCAATTGAGAAAAATCACATATGGACAGCCAGCAAGCACTTGCGATAGAACGGCACAGGAAATGGTAGTACACGGAGCGAGGCTCTTGTTACTGGGTGCAGCTGGACTCGTCTGGTTGGTCTTCTCCAGTACTCGGGTACAGGATTCAGCGTGGAGCACTCGTTACTTAATCGGTATGGTTCTCGCCACGCCAGCCATGCTTTGGCCACTTTGGAGCCAGATCACATCCGGCCTAGAGAGGAGGAGGCAGTTCCTGGAGAAGAGAGGCCTGCAGATCTTGTGCGGCATTGTGCTGCTCATGTTTACTGCAATTCAGGTCAAGGGAACGATCCATGCTTTTAGCCAGTTCCCTGGCGGGATGCCACTTCTTGGCCAACAAAACGCTCTGACGAACACCCAACAAAACGCTCTGACGAACACTCTGGTTCGCTTACACGTGAAGCACCTTTATACTGAGTACTGGACCTGCAATTTTGTGATCTTCTTATCACATGAACAAGTAATTTGTAGCGTAGCGGATAACAACTTGCATCGAGGCTTCAACCGGTATACTCCTTACGTTTCACTCGTCGAACAGGATCCACAGGCAGCTTACCTGTTTCCCACCGGCGCTCCCCAGGTACCCAAACTAAACGCAAAGCTGGCTCAAGAGGGGAGAAAATATCAGGTCACGTCATTTGAGGGATATGTTCTTTATCAATTTACGGGCAGGGGGAACTACCCAGGTCCGCAGGGTCTGTGAATTATTGCTGAGAGACAAGAACTCCAAATACCGGTAAGATAGAGTGATCAAACGACTCTGTTTGCCGAAGGAGTTCCGCTCCATGTATTCTATTGCACAACGCTGTGCCTCTCTACTTCAGTAAGTAATTGATAAAAAACGGGCAAGAAGCGGGAAGAACTGGCAGTTGACCCGAAAATGCTCTTTTTAAGTCCAGTGTGGTATACGCCGTTTCATGAAGCGCCAGATACGCTACTAAAGACTCATCACGCTGGCAAAGTGAAGATAAGCGGTTCGACAGCATCTCACTACCTTCATGGTTTTTGCCCTGAGGAGAAAAAAGCAAGAAGAGGAAGAAGGATGTCAAACGATTTGACAGAAGTCGAGAATCAACTCAGGAGTGTCTCCCGAGAACAACGCCGGGTGCAGGAATACATCATAGAGATCCAGCAGCATCTCAGCCAGGATGAAACTTGGCTCACGATGAACGCACCAGCAACCCCAGAGTATCAGGAGACACTGGAAGAACTGCTTGCTCTCCAAGCATACATAGCTGAGGTCACAAGCCACTTCCCTCGACGATGTAATGCTAGATCTGACGCTTGAACAAGTGTACTTACGCAATCCAGAGTTGCTTTTGGCTTCTTAAGCATACAGCGGCCTCGATCATCAATACTACCATAAGTGGGTCTTCTCCTTTGGCCACCCCTTCTCGTTTAGATGCCTCTCTACTTCTCGTCATGCTCACTTCTGCTCTTCCATTCCTGCTCAGCTTTGAACAATTTTCAGGGTGCACATCGTCCCTCAACGATCTACCAAAAAAGCAATTGACCAGGGCGATGATCGAATTGCGGCTATGTCATTCCTCCCCCACTGGCAGCAGAACAGATGTTTTTCTATAAACAACGGTGAACGCCATTAAACAACAATACCACTCAACAAGCTTCATAAGCGGCCCGAAAAGACCCGAAAAGGGCATATAGAGTGTTTATCAAATTGCAACAATTCATTCTAACAATCACCTGCCCGGTCGCTGCTCTTTGAATGGGACTGGCAGTCCGCCTAAGCATGCCTGCGTACCAACGCATGATCAAGCTCTGAGTCAGCGTGCGCGCAACAAGCTGATTCTGGCATATAACAATTATGTCGTTGTTAAACAGGAAAGCGGCGAGTCCCACATTGTTACTGTGAGCAAGCGAAACACGTTTATAGCTAGCAGGTCACTGCGGACAAGGGAGACACCAAACTTATTTGGGGGAGTTCTCGCCACAGTGCAGCGCATGGGCAAGCGAGCACAGAATACATCGAAGCATTGAAGCTAGCTCATCAAAAGAGGGAAGGCGAATGAATGAACATAGAGCGAGCAGCAAGACGCCGATTCTGGAGAATGAGTCTGCTACCCCGGCTGCCAATAGTAGGCCAACTGGCCGCACTCATTGTAGTCGCAACCGCGCTCCTTCTGCCCGCACCCTTTTTACCGAACCAGTTGCCGGCGGCCCGGCCAGACAGTGATCTGACAATCAGCCACTGGCCCACCGCTCTCTTGATCCAGCGTACCTTTGCACAGGAGCATCGGTTGCCACTCTGGAACCCGTACTTCGGCGGCGGGCAGCCGCTGGCCGCCGATCCACTCGCGGCACTCTTCTACCCACCAACCCACCTGGTCCACTTCCTTTCACTGCGCGACTACTACCTCGTACTCATCATGGGGCACTTGGTATTTGCGGGTCTGGGAATGCTGCTCCTGGCGCGCCGTGCGGTCGGATTGCCGCGTTTTCCCGCGCTCGTGGCGGCAGTTAGTTACATGGCGACGCCGAGGCTGATCAGCCACCTCGGCGCAGGACACGTGACCATCGTCCAAACCGTTGCTTGGTACCCCTGGCTCGCTCTGGCCTGCTGGGCGACGGTGCGAGAACCGCGGCGCTGGGGGGCGCTGCTTGGGATTTGCCTCGCGCTGACCTTACTGGCGGGGCATCCGCAAATGGCATACTACGGTCTATTGATGACTGCTGGACTGGGAGTCTGGTTACTCGCGAAGCGTTGGCAGCTGGAAGGCCAGCGCGCGCTTCTTGTGTCGGTCGCGGGGTTAGCGGCGGCTGGAGTGATAGGCGTTCTGCTGGCGGCGGTCCATCTGCTGCCGCTGATGGAGTTTACGGCCCGCTCAACCCGCCAGCTCTCGGTGAGTTCCGCAGACTCCCATCCGTTACCGAGCTTCCTCCACGCCCTGATCGACCAGCGGCCACCGCCCGGATTACCGTGGGAGGGGATGATCACGCCCGGGCTGGCCGTCCTTGCCCTGGCGCTGCTCGCAGCAGTGATCCACTGGCGCAAGGTCTGGCCGCTGGTCCTCGGTATCGTGCTCGTGGCCGGGCTCGCTCTGGGCAACGCCTCGTCGTTCTATCTGCTCGTTGTGCGGGTTCTGCCCGATTTCGATCGCTTTCGGGGCCTCGCCCGTATCTGGTTCGTAGCGCTCGTTCTGATCGCCTTGCTTGCCGGGCTTGGCACTGAGTCACTACTCCATCGTGTGCGGCGCGTATCGTTCCACGGAACGATTGCTGCCGGTTTCCTCACTGTCCTTGTCATTGCGCTCTCGCTCGTCGTGACGGATATGGGGCACACACGTGTCGGTGATGTGCGTGTGGTCACCACGCCTTCCGAGCTAGCGCGCACGGCGGCACAACTGGCCGGCTCCGGGCGCATATACGACGTGCAGGAAAACATCCCGCAAGTGAGCGCGGTGCAATTGCAGGCGCGCCTCGCCGATGGCTGGAATCCACTCTTGATCGAGTCCTATGTCTCCTACATGCAGCACGCCGGCGGTTATACCTCTAGCGGCTACCAACTTCACATCCCATCTTATGATTCACCCTCGGTCGAGCCGGATGCCCGGCTGCTTGGTTTGATGCATGTGAGCGTCGTAGTATCGCGTAGGCCGCTGACTGATTCGCGACTCGTGCAGGTAGTGAAGGCGAACGGCACGCTAATCTACAAGAACACGGCCGATGCCGGCCCTGCCTATCTCGTCAGACCAGGGCCGGATGGTAATCCGCCATTGCTCGCCCAGATCCAGCGGCTCGACGATCGCGTGCGCGCGGTTACCCAGGCTCCCGACCAGGAAGCATTCACCTTTTCCACCAGTACAGTAGCATATTTCGTTCTCGCCACGCCAGCGTTTCCTGGTTGGACCGCCAACCTGGACGGCCACCCTACGGCGATCCAGCAGATCGCGGGAGTGCTGCCTGCGATCAAAGTCGGCCCGGGGACGTATACAATGAGATATATCTACGCCCCGTCGTCTGTACGCCTCGGTACCATGCTCTCGGTGGTCGGTCTCCTGGTTGCTCTTGCGTGGCTTATTGCTGGACGCCGCTTTAAGCCAGGGTACGCAAATACAGATGAAATTCTTGCTGTTCCGGCAGCATTGAGGAAGATTGCTCCGACGTTGAAGGGTCGGTCTTCGATGTGATACGCTTTTTCTTGGTGATGGGCATACTTCCCCCTTGTTGGGAATTGTAACGCATCATTCTCTTTAGGGAAATACAGGATTTCACACCAGTCAACAGCATGCGCGACAAAAATGGGAATCGCGAGAAATAGCGCTGTGCGCTTCATGGTAGTAGCCCAAATAAGCAGGAGAAGGTAGTGGTCAGTCCAGATTGTTATTGACGGCAGGATAGAGATCATGGAGCTTGGAACGCGCATCATTGGAGGGAAAGCGCCACGAGATGCTACAGTGCTGAGCATTGCGTTCGGCTTCCAGGGAGGCAATGCGCTGGCGCAAGTCCTGCAAGCTTTCCACCCGACGCGACAAACAGCCACGGGCAAAAAGACTGATCTCGATCTCGGCCATATTCAACCAACTGCCATGTTTAGGGGTGTAATGGAACTCCACGCGCTGCAAGATGCGGCGGGCCTCGGCTGGCTCAAAGGCTTCATAGAGAGCCGCGGCCGTATGGGTATTGAGGTTATCCTGCACGATACGAACATATTCCGCCTGCGGATAGACCTGATCAACCAGCCAGCGGATGCAGTGGGCGTAGTCGATCTTGCTGCGATGCTCCGTCATCTCGACATGGCGCCAGCCCCTGGCGGGGTCGACGAAGAAAAACAGGTTGGCCGTGCCCAGCCGCTCATACTCGTCATCGACGTGCTCTGCCTGCCCTGGTTCCATCGGCTCTGGGGGCCGCACGTCCGCCTCAGGGCCACCAGCTTTTCGTCAAAGCAGACTTTGGGGTAGCGAGGGTCGTCCTCCTCTTCGTAGAGGTCCAGCACATCCTCCATGGCCGCGACGAACTCCGCTCCTACGGCTGGGATGCACCACTGCTCGTGTTGCCAAGGCTTGAGTTCGTTTTTTTGAGCAACTGGCGGATGGTTTCTGGCGAGATCGACGAGGGCGTTGCCCAGTTCGACCGCTTTTCCAGCCAACAAGCGAACGGTCCAATGGTCGTGGCCAGTTGGAACGGGACTACACGCAATGGCGATGAGATGGGCTGCCTGTCCACGCGTCAAGGCGAGGCTGAGGCGCTGTTGTCGCTTGTCGTGGAGCACAGCCTCCAGCCCTCCTTCCAGGTACATCTCTCGCACACGGATGGAGGTGTTGCGGCTGATGTCGAAGGCGTCGCAAATCTGCTGGTCGCTCCAGCCTTCGGCGGCTTTGAGCAAGACCCGGGCGCGCGTAAAGGTGCGGGCATTGGCTTTGCCCGCATGAATGAACGTCTGGAGCGAGGCTCGCTCGCTTTCGGTCAGGGTGATTGGAATGGGATGCTTCATGATGGTTCACCTGCTTTTTCATCATCATCTCACTCCTGTCAATATCAAAATGGACTGACCACTAGCTCGTTTCGCCGAGGCGTTTTCCAGAGAGGAGGGATTTGTCTTCTCGGGTGACATCCGCGGTGGAGGCGTAGCGATCCCCCTTCTTGATCAGCAACCAGGCGTTTTTCCCCAGACGGGGCTGTCGGATCAGCGCAAACTCTCCGCGCAATTTTTCACCGAAGAGCAGAAAAGAAGAGCAGAAAACGCAGCTCTCCCCGGTTCAGCTGCTCTCGGACCTGCTCCTGCATGGCGTCTTTGGTTTCCCCCGCAAGAGGCTGGTAGCTTCCCCGGTCCCAGACAATGACTTCCCCTGCACCATAGGAGCCCTCTGCGATCACCCCCTCGAAGGTGCCATACTCCAAGGGATGATCTCCACCATCAGCGCCAGCCGTTTCTCTCGCGGGTTCAGCGACGGGCCCTTAGGCACTGCCCAACTCTTCAAGACACCATCAAGTTCCAGCCGGAAATCGTAATGCAGGCGGGAAGCCTGGTGCTTCTGCACGACGAAGACAAGCGCGTTTTCCATTGCTTCATCTCCCTTCGGCTTCTTGCATATCTCAAACCTGCCGCATCTTTTGAAAGACGATCGGGTTCATCAGATGCACGCTTCCAGCCCTGTAGATAGCTGAACAGTTAGGCAATCTGCTGCTCCCCCTGCAGGACCGGGGTGAACAGATCGCCCAGTCGCTCGACCCGCTCAAGCACCACTTGCGGCGAGAGGTCAGCCGGGTGAATCGTGCCAGCATCCAGTTCCTCCCAGGTGAGTGGTGTGGAGACCGTCGGGTGAGCCAGGTGAGCGCGCAGTGTATAGGGTGCCGCCGTGTTCCTTCCGAGGCTGTTCTGCGCGTAATCCACCGTCACGCGGCCTCCCTGGTGTGTCGCACCACGGGCAAGGGCGATGAGGTCAGGGTAATTCAACGCGAGCTGCTGCCCGATGGCTTTGACCCAGCCGCGGACGTGCTCGAAGGTGTGGCCGGACGCGAGCGGCACAAAGATGTGCAGACCGCCTCCCCCGCTGGTCTTGGGATACCCCCTCATGCCTGCCTGTGCGAGCGCGTCGTGGAGCCGTA
>WNGD01005486.1_pt1 | contig 13112 bp, 12 predicted proteins | sample 5400671 | NCBI WGS metagenome assembly WNGD01 (sample SAMN13153369, study PRJNA577476) | soil metagenome | isolation source: 40 cm soil or saprolite under grassland replicate 2 | place: USA:California | collected 2016-06-15
CACGTCCTCTGCGCCCATATAAACAATGCAGCGCAGGCCGAACAGCGCGCAAACCGTCGCCGTCGCGACACCGTGCTGACCTGCGCCTGTTTCAGCAATAATGCGGCGTTTGGCCATTCGCTGTGCCAGCAACGCCTGGCCCATCGCATTATTGATCTTGTGCGCGCCAGTGTGCAAAAGATCTTCGCGCTTCAGGTAGATTTGCGCCCCGCCGCCGCGCGCACTCAGCCGCCGGGCGTGAAATAATGGCGTTGGTCGGCCGCAGTAATTACGTAGTAGTTGGTCAAGTTCACGCCAGAAATCCGCGTCGTGTCTCGCTCGAGTAAACTCTTTCGTCAGCTCGTCGAGCGGCGCAACCAGAGTTTCCGGAACATAACGGCCGCCAAACTTGCCCCAATGACCATGCTCGTCCGGCTCGCTCGTGGTGATCGATGATTTTCGCATCTGACACTGTTACGGCATGCGAGCGTCACTAACACTCAGCTGTGCGGACGGCAGCGATAAACTTTTCAATCGTACGATAATCTTTCACGCCCGGTGCCCTCTCGACCCCGCTGCAAACGTCAACGGCATGTGGGGCGACAGTTGCGATGGCTTGGCCGACGTTTTGTGCGTTCAGACCACCGGAGAGAATAAGAAATCGCGCGAACGGAAGAGTTGCTCGTGCCGCCGGCCAATCGCAGGTCAATCCCGTGCCGCCGCGCAATTCCGCATGATGCGAATCCAGAAGCACGTCGCAATCGGGAAACGAGCCGACATCTTCGGGCTGGAACCGGTCATCGGTAGAAAAAGCTCGAATGACGCGGAATTCACGGGCTAATTCGCGACACGTTTCAGCCGACAGATCGCCGTGTAGTTGAACAGATTCGATACCCGCTCTTTTCGCGGTGTTGCGAATTTCGTCAGCACTTGCGTCAACAAATACGCCGACCGCGCGAACGCTGCCCGCCAATACTTCAACAATCTCCCTCGCTCGTTGCGGCTCGATGTAGCGAGAGCTTTGCGGATAAAAGTTTAGCCCCATCATGTCGGCGCCAAGGTCCGCGCAAGCTCTCGCATCTTTGAGATTGGTGAGACCGCAAATTTTGATTTGCAAGGGAGTCATGTTTAGCGACCTCCAGATGGCCCAACTTGGCGGAGCCCGGCATTGGCGATCAAATCGCAAAGAGCCCTTTCGGGATCGCGCGCGCGCATCAGCGCTTCGCCAATGAGAAAACCGCGAAATCCGAGCGCCTGAAGGTGACGCAATTGTTCCGGGTCGTGCAGTCCGCTCTCGCTAATCATGATACTATTTTGTGGCGCCTCGGCGATCAGGCGTTCACTCGTGTTCAGTGAAACCTCGAATGTCTGGAGATCGCGATTGTTCACTCCGATAATTTTCGCGCCTCTGTTCACCGCTCGACGCAATTCATCCGAAGTGTGCACTTCAACGAGCGCGTCGAGTCCAAGTTCGTCTTCAGCTACTTTGCGCAGTTCGCCTAACGAGTCGTCGTCCAGCGCCGCGACGATTAGCAGTATGGCGTCGGCGCCTGCAACCGCAGCTTCGTAAATTTGTATTGCATCGACAATGAAATCCTTGCGAAGAACCGGAAGGTGCGTGCTGGAACGAACCGCGGTGAGATCGGTGATCGAGCCAGCGAAATGTTCTTCCTCCGTCAGGACGGAAATCGCGCAAGCGCCGCCGCGCTCATAACCACGAGCAACATCGGCTGGTGAAAGATCGCCTCGAATTGTGCCACCTGACGGTGACGCGCGTTTGAATTCCGCGATGATCTTCAGCGTTGGCAACGGCGCATCGAGCGCCCGGCGTAGACGATGGGTGACAGCATTTTTTCGAATCTCATATGCACGCGTGTGAACCGCATTCACAGAGGAGCTGCCTCGGCATTTCGCTACCATCTCTCGCTTTCGGATGACGATTTCTGACAGAAAATTTCTGGTCATCCTTTTTGATTTGTCGCTCGGATGAGGACATCCAGTTTCGATGCCGCGGATCCGCTGTCGATGCTGTCGCGCGCCAGGATCGCTGCTAGACGAAGATCCGGTGCAACGCCCGCCAGGTGGAGCGCAGCAGCAGCGTTTATAATCACAAGATCTCGCGCGGCGGAGAGATGTCCGTTTCTTTCACCGCGCAGAATTGCGCGGATCAGTTGTGCACTCTCGAGCGGCCCACCGCCGCGAAGTCCATCGAGCGATCGGCCTTCCAAGCCGAAATCCTGCGGCCTGACCGTAAATGTTTCCAGGACGGGCATGCGGTCGGATCCAGCCGAGCAAGCAGCGACAAACGTGTCGCCGGTCAAAGTAATTTCATCGAGGCCGTCAGCGCCGTGCACTACCCATGCCTTCTTCGCGCCGAGGAGTCCGAGCGCCGACGCGACCCGTTCGAGCAAGGAACGATTCCAGACTCCCAGAATCTGAAACGGAGCCCGAGCAGGATTCGTTAGCGGACCGAGCAAGTTGAATGTTGTGTGTACCCCGAGGTCACGCCGCACCTGCGCGACGCGAGCGGTTGCACTGTGAAAGAGTGGCGCAAACATAAAACAGATTCCGTGCTCGTTCAGACAGCGCTCGACGGTTTCAGGTAAGGCCCCGGTGTTGACGCCCAACGCGTCAAGCAGGTTGGCGCTGCCGGAATGGGATGTCGCAGCACGCGAACCATGCTTCGCCACGGGCAGGCCAGCACCGGCAATGACAAATGCTGCCGCCGTCGAGACGTTGAAAGTCTTTACCGGACTCGAGCCGGTTCCGGCCGTGTCGATAAAACGATCATGCCGCGAGTGTAGCCGAACCGCGCGGTTCCGCATTGCGTCAGCCATACCCGCAAGTTCGTCGACGGTTTCGCCTTTTACTGCCAAAACAGCGAGCGCAGCTGCGAGTTGTGCGTCCGTAGCGGCAGGATTGAGCAGCGCGTTGAGAAAATGCCCGGCTTCAATCCGACTGAGATTCTCGCCGCGCATGAGACGCAACGTCGCTTGCCGAAGATCAAGATCGCCAACAGTGGTCGCCTCACGACCAACTTCATTCGTTGGTGGTGTTGTTGGCACCAACCAAACAGGGCCGGCGGTAACATCCCGCGGCGGAGCAGACGCAGCGCCACGGCCTGCGGCCGAATCGTTCTTACTCTCCTCTGAATTCATCATGTGCAGTGGGCAGCCATTGCGAGAGCCTTTGCCATCGCCCGCGATTTATTGACGGTCTCCTCGTATTCCAAGTGTGGGTCCGAGTCGGCGACGATGCCAGCGCCGGCTTGAAAGTACGCTTTTTTGTTTTTCAACACGGCGCAGCGCAACGCGATGCATGAATCGACGTTACCGTCGAACCCGAAATAGCCGATCGCACCCGCGTAGCAACCGCGACGTGTTTTTTCCAGGTCGTTGATGATTTGCATGGCCCGAATTTTTGGCGCGCCTGAGACGGTGCCGGCGGGAAATGTCGATTTAACCACATCGAAAGCGCTGCAGCCGTTGCGCAGACGGCCAGCAACATTGGAAACGATGTGCATCACGTGGCTGTAACGCTCGATCTCCATCATCTCGGTCACGCGCACGGTGCCGAATTCTGCAACCCTTCCAACATCATTGCGCGCAAGATCGACAAGCATAATGTGTTCGGCGCGTTCCTTGGGATCGACGAGCAAGTCGGCGGCATTGCATTCGTCTTGTGCTGCGGTCGCGCCCCGCGCGCGTGTCCCTGCGATGGGGCGAATCTCAATCGTTTCGCCAACCAGCCGGACATGCATCTCTGGCGAGCTCCCAACGAGCGCAAAATCATCGCCGGCTTTAAGACAAAACATGTACGGCGAGGGATTGATGAAACGGAGACACCGATAAAAATCGAGCGGATCACCGACGAAATCGGATTCGAAACGCTGAGACAAGACGACTTGGAAGATATCGCCAGCGCAGATGTACTCTTTGGCTTGTTGCACCGCGCGCTCAAACTCCTCACACCGGAAATTGCTGCGAGCGGGCGACATTTCGCATTCCGCAGTTGGAATGAATGGAAGGTGGGCCGGCCGCGCGAGTTGGCGCATGATAGCTCCAGCTGATTCAGCAGCTCGCGTATAAACTTCGTCCGTCGGGCCATCTTCGAGGAACGCGTTCACGACTATTTTCAAGCTGCGCAACTGATGGTCGAAAATTAGTAGGCTGCTCGTGATCATGAAAAGCACCTCAGGCAAATGGAGATCATCATGGTTCGCTACTGGAACCTTTGGCTCAAAGAAATTGATCGCTTCGTAGCCGAGAAAACCGACGGCGCCGCCAGCGAACCGCGGCAATTCCGGGTGCGAAACGAATCGATACCGCGCCATCAATTTGCGGATTTCGTCGAGCGGGTCCGTCGCCGTGTCAAAGCGCTTCTCGGTGTCGCGGTCGACAACGCGGATTTGCCGGCCGTAACTTTGGATGATGACCCGCGGTTCGACTCCGACGAACGAGAACCGTCCCGACACATCGTTTTTCTCAGTCGACTCAAAAAGGAAGCTGTAACCGCCACGATCAAGGTTCTTGAAGGCTGAAACCGGCGTTTCGCTGTCAGCGACGAACTCTGCGAAAAGAGGAATGACGTTAGCGCGGTCGGCGAGCTGAGAGAACTCGTCCAGTGTCGGAGTGAGCTGGGGTTTCATTCAATGTGCCGAACCCAATAGGAAGCTGGTCAGAATCTTCTTGCCGTCTGGCGTGAGGATTGATTCGGGGTGGAATTGCACTCCTTGCACCGGGAATTCGCGATGACGCAACGCCATGATTTCGCCGTCATCGCTCTCAGCCGTGATTTCGAGGCAACCGGGAAGTGAGCGTCGCTCGACCACCAGCGAATGATATCGGCCCGCCTCAAACGGAGTCGTTAGATCGGCAAAAAGCGGACTGCCGTTGTGCTTGATCAACGATGATTTCCCATGCATGACGCGGGAAGCGCGGACTATTCTCCCGCCGTACGCTTCCGCGATGCATTGATGTCCGAGACAGACCCCCAGGGTAGGAATCTCGCAGCCGAAGCGCAGGACGATGTCTTTGCTGATGCCGGCTTCGCGCGGAGTGCATGGACCGGGCGAGATACAAATGTGCCGTGGCGCTAGCGCCGCGATTTCATCAAGCGAGATCTCATCATTTCGTTTGATGAGGAGCTCGCACCCAAGCTCACCAAAATACTGCGCGAGATTGTAGGTGAAGGAGTCGTAGTTATCGAGAAGCAGGAGCATCGATTTTTGGATCTGTTACGTGCTTGCCTTTTCCGTTCGACCGTCGTCAGCAAAGCGCAGCAGCGACTTGCGGATCGCACGAACTTCATTGATGAGCTGTGCATACTCCGATGGCGTTAACGCCTGTGCGGCATCAGAAAGGGCAAGTTCAGGGTGGTTGTGGACTTCGACCATGAGGCCGTCGGCCCCAACCGCCACGCCCGCCCGAGCGAGCGGCGTTACCATATAGGCACTGCCTGTGCCGTGGGATGGATCGACGATTACTGGCAAATGAGAAATTCGACGAATCGCCGGCACCGAAGCGAGATCGAGCGTGTTGCGTGTGTGTTGCGCGAAAGTGCGAACACCTCGTTCGCACAGGATGACGTTGTAATTGCCCTCGGCCATGATGTACTCGGCTGCGAGTAGCCATTCCTCGAGGGTAGCCGCCATCCCCCGCTTCAACAGCACGGGCAATTTCGACCGCCCCGCCCTCTTCAGGAGCGAAAAGTTCTGCATGTTGCGAGCGCCAATCTGGATGACATCGCCGTATTGCTCGATAAGATCGACATTAGACTCGTCGACCGCCTCGGTGACGATCTTTAGGCCGAATGCTTCGCGGATCTCCGCCATGATTTCCCAGCCCTTGTCGCCCAAACCTTGAAATGTGTAAGGTGAAGTTCGAGGCTTCCAAACGCCGCCACGAAAAAAACGTGCACCACTCCGCTGCACCGCTTCTGCCACGGCAAACGCCTGCTCGCGATTCTCGATCGCACACGGCCCCGCGATAATTGCGAGTTCGCTATCGCCGATGGCCGCGTCGCCAACCTGCACGATTGTTTTCTCCGGACGCAAATCGAGCGTGATCAATTTGTACGGCTTGGTGACGCGAATGACTTCCGCGACACCGGGCAAGTCCTCAAAACGCCGACTGTCGATCACACCCTCGTTGCCAGTAATCCCAATGGCAGTCCGCGTCGGACCTGGGAGCGGATGCGCACGGAGTCCGATTGCCTGGACAACGTTTACCACCGCTTCGATCTCGTACGCGGTGGCACTGGGTTTCATCACAATCAACATATGTTTACAAAGCCTTGGTTATTTCATTTGACGCAAAGACGAGATCTCCCTTTGAAAGAGAGATAAATCAGCGTCCCGTTGAGCAACGGTCGCTTTTTATCGCCACACTACCAGCGCCGACGCGAAAGCAAGCCGCCTTCGATTTGTAACGTCTGTCCGATCAAGAAGGTCAGCGCTCATTCCTAAATATTATAACGTCGATCTTGTAGATGTCGACCCTCAGATTTCGAGTCGACGTCCTCTGCATCTTAATCGAAGTCTTGCGTCTTCCTCGTCCGTCACCATTTTGTGCGAGCCGTCGCAGAGCGGCTGGTTATTCGGAAGCCACACATGAAGGGTTACGTGACGACAAGAAACCTCACGAACTTTAGGCGCAATCCATTTGCTCGGCGTCTAAATCGCTTTCGGCTTTACGGTTTCGCATTTACTTCGACGTGGCCTGGGGGGAAACGACGACTTTCAACCTCTTTGCGCCGCTTGGAGTTCTTTATCTCCGCGCTCCCGCGTCCGGTCTGGTGTATCGACGTAGAGTTTCTCAGTCATCTTTGCCAGGGTCGCTTCCGGCAACAGACGCCGTGAAAACACAATTATTTTGTTGGCCACACCGGGAACGACGACCCGTTCGCCAGCCATTAATCCTTCATAACCGGCTTTTGCCACGTCCTGCGGCGCCATTAGATTTACCTTTTGAAACATGGGTGCGTGCACGATGCCGGATTTCTGGAAGAAATCGGTATCGGTTGGGCCTGGACAAAGGGCGGTCGCAGTCACACCCGTGCCTTCCAATTCTGTTGCGAGTGCTTCGCTGAGCGATAGAACAAATGCCTTTGAGGCGTGATAAACGGCGAATAAGGGACCGGGCTCGAAGCCAGCGACTGACGCTACGTTCAGAACGCGGCCCTGGCGACGTTGGAGCATCAGTGGCAAGAACAACTTCGTGAGGCGCAAGACCGCTTCGATGTTCAGCCGCAACATCGATATTTCGTGTTCGATCGGGATCTCCCAAAATTTTCCCCTATGGCCGAATCCGGCGTTGTTAACGAGGATGTCGATGTAGATACGCTCGGACGACAATTCATCAAAAATTTCCTGTGGCGCTTCGGGATTTTCCAGATCTTTCGCGATTGTCCTCACGAGCGAGGCTCCCACAGTTTTCAGTTCAGAAGCAATCTCCTGAAGCTCTGATGCGACCGGAGCGACAAGCACCAGGGCATGTCTGCGTCTGGCGAATTCCTTTGCCAGATGGAATCCAATGCCGCTGCTGGATCCTGTAATTAGGGCAGTTTCTGTGAGTAATGCAGTTTCTGATGTCATCTAAGTTCCAAACCGGGGCGCTCTGACGGCGCACTCGCTGGAGCCATCCGCCAAAGCGCTTGAGTTAACTTATCTCCGTCTCCCTATTAACTAATTCGCTATTCGTAATCCTGTCGGCGGTAATTTTCCGGTTGGAAGAACCGCAAAGGCGCGCTTTACACTTCGCGTCGATGTCCTTCTGCGTCGTACTCGTAAGTCTTGCCGTCTTCCTCGTCTCTGGTGGTCTTGTGCGAGCCGTCGCAAAACGGCTGGTTTTTGGAAAGACCGCACATGCAAATCCAGACGGACTCCTGTTGTGGCTTGATTTCCAAAGGTCGCTTATCCGATTTAACAACTCTCCGCATAGAAGAACGTTACCGCGCCAGAAAATTTTGTCATACTCAACGGCTGAACTCACGAATCTAATCACGCGCGGAGTTATTTTTTGATCATCGTTGGTTAGCTCTTCGTCATTCCCGGATAGATGGCCGACCATCGTCGAATCAGTTCGGCTTCTTGCATGAAATTTGGATTTCGCCGGAATCGCAACGGGCGATCCCACTTCGAATCTTTCTTGGTGAATAATGAAAAACAGTCAATCAATTGCCGCCCTCGCCAGTTGACGACTTCCTGAGAAATACACTGCAGGCCGTGTTCGGCGCAGGCAGAGCGAAACAATTCGGCCGTCATATCTGGAGCGCGGCGCTTATCCGAGTCCAGGACCTTCATTTTCGTCAAAAGTTTTCTCACCGGCCTTGGCGCTCGTGCCACCGCGGAGTCCGCGTATTGGCCCAGGTTGGAGTGATGGATGAATCCCAAACCGTCGGGTTTCAATTTCGCGGTCAATTGGCTCAAATAACCCTCGAGGATGTCTCGCTTCACATGCACCATGGAATCGAAGCTAAAAACGAAATCGATTGAGCAGTCCGCGATCATGGCAAGCGAGCGGCCGTCATTGATATGATAGCTTAGGCCCGAATCGTCCCCGAAACGCTGACGACAGGCTTCGATACATTTTGCGGTCGGATCAACGATATACAGATGTTGGCAGTGATCCTTGAGGTAATGCGTCCATCGTCCGAATCCGGGTGCGATTTCTAAAATCGTGTCTGCGGGCAGATAACCATGCATTCGCGGATAGATCGCGCCGTACCATTGGGCCGCCGAAGTTCCCCAAGGCCTTGACCATTCTTCACCACCTTCTTTCCAGTCGTAATCGGTCTTCGGTGTGGTTCGATTTCGATCCGATTTAGCCATTGATCATGATGAGCGAACTAGCGATGCAGGTCTAACGAGAAAATCAACCGCGACGAGGCGCGATCATCTTCACCCTGACATTTTGTTACTTTTTGCAGGATTGTGCGTACCCCGATTGACTTCGAGGCAAGGATCCAGCGGGTTTTGCACGGAACGCTATCGTGATTTCCTCGCTACATTCGCAAGCGCGCGGTCTGGCAAATAGGGCAAGCGGAGCGCTTGCCGTACAATGTTTACATCGACTAGTTTGCGCTCGTGCGCGCTGGTGGAAATACGTAGGCGACATGCAAGGAATCGAGCCGCCGTCACCGCGCGGCGAAGAATTTTGCGATGCAGCGACCAAAACCCATATCAACGATACCCCGGCGTATTACTACACCTACGCGTTTGCAACCGTGTTTAAGTTTCAGTTGCACGATTACATCGCGCGCAAAATCCTGCATCAACCACCGCAATCTTGTAATTACGCTGACAACAAAGAAGTCGGTACGTGGTTGAATAACATTTTGAAAAAAGGAGGCATGGAAGATTGGCGCAAAGTGATGAAGGAAGCGACCGGCGAAGACATCTCCACCCGCGCGATGATGGATTACTTCAAACCGCTGACGGGCTGGCTCGAAGAACAAAACAAAGGCCGCCAGAGCGGCTGGGAGTAGGTGGATCGGCCGCTCCGCGGGCGATGCTAAACAAATGCGACTTTGCCGCCTTAGAACATCGAGCAAGGAACTGGTCGATCCACCTCGGTGTCTAAGCTTGAATTATGCGAGTTCTGGTAATCACAGGCGCGGGCGTTTCCGCCGAAAGTGGAATCCCGACATTTCGTGGGAAGGACGGCTACTGGCGGAATCTCGATCCGGCCAAACTGGCAACACCGGAAGCTTTCGCGAAAAATCCGAACCTCGTTTAGGAATGGTATCGCGAGCGCCGCCAACGGATTCGCAATGCGCAACCAAATACAGCGCATCAGGCGATTGCGAAGCTAGCGCAGCACGCACGCGAGTTCCTGCTCGTTACGCAGAACGTGGATGACCTGCACGCGAAGGCGGAGTGGGAGGGAAACACGGTAGTCAAGCAAAACATTGTCCAGATTCATGGCGACATCTTTGCCACCCGTTGTTCTCACTGTGATTTCAGTCGCAACGAGCGCGATAGAGACGTGGGCGGTTTGCCGAAATGTCCCCAGTGTGGAGCACTCGTGCGGCCGGGCGTGGTTTGATTTGGCGAACAATTGGATCGCGGCGAAGTTCACCGAGTCGAGAATTTTCTGGACGAGGGCGCTTGCGATTTTGCGCTTGTCATCGGTACAACTGCCACGTTTGGGTACATCATCGATTGGGCGTTGCGCGCCATCTCCAGAAATGGCGAACTAGTCGAAGTGAACCCGGAGGAAACGCCGCTTTCACAATTCACAACGCTACGAGTGCGCGAGTCAGCCGCCGTGGCATTGCCACGCATCGTCAATCAACTGATCAATTAGGAAATTATGCTGTAGCGGCAGGCGTGCCGCCTGCATTTTCTTATCAGAGCAGCCGATATGGCTGCCTCTACAGTTTGGGCTGACGGGCGGGGCGCTTGCCTCACAATTCAGGTCCATCTCTCAATTCGCGAAAATAAGCGGCGACGTTTGGCTTTAGATAGAAATACCAAACAGACGCGCCACCAAAAATTGAAGCGTTGATAATCGGGCGCCACATAATCGCGCGATGAATCAGGCTACATCCCGGCGATTGCGTGTAGATAACGTTCGGCGGAGCGCGCGACGGCGGCCTTCGCGTCGGATAAGGCGTTCGCTTTCCGCCAGCCGCCGTAGATTTGCTCGAACGAAAACGGTTCGATCGTTTCGAAAATGCGATGGATCGCTTTGGGCCCGAGCGGAATAAGGTTCGGGTAACTTCGCATGAAGCTGACGTAACGGCGGTCCTGCACGACCGTAATGATGTCGCCCGTGAGCAATGCGCCTTTGACGTTCGCGCCTGCTGGCCAGTGCAGCACGGTGCCGCCTTCGAAATGTCCGCCGCAATTGATTAGCGTGAGCCCATCCCAGAGCGGAAAGGTTGTTCCTTCCCAGAATTGAATCCGTGGACTTTTGCGCATGATCCATTGGCGGTCGGCAACATGCAAAAAAATTTGCGCGTCAAAATGCTCTGCCCATTCGACCATTGATGAGTAAAAATGCGGGTGCGAAATGGCGATGGCGCGGATACCGCCGCGCCCGTTTACTTGGGCGATGGTTTTCTCGTCCAGCAATGAAATGCAATCCCAGAGCAAATTTCCTCCGGGTGATTGCAAGAGCAATGCGCGTTGACCGATCGCGAACTCCGGCTCCGTGCTGATCCCGAGGAGTTGGAGCGCTTCGTCTTCGCAGCGGTTGTGATGATCGGCCGCCAGTCGTTCGAGCGTCGTCCACTGCTGACCGCCGTAATGAACGAATTGCCGTTCGTCTTCACAAATCAAGCAGCGGGGCGGCGGCTCGGCAGTCGCATCAAACTGAGTTCCACATTGGATGCAGATGAAATTTTCCATCGTGGTCAGCTTATCTCAGTGTTTGAGGTGGATCGAGCGCTCCGTCGCTCGATCGTAGATAATGTGTGATTTGCCGCATGAACATTAGCAACGCGCAAGGGACTGCGCGTTCCACCTGTGTCTCAACGTCAGGGGAAGCTGTTATGCTGCCAAGCGCCGCCGCAATCGTAGTGAAAGATCTAATTTTTCGCTAGCGCCGAATGACATCGCGAACAAAACTAATCACATGAAGAATTACACTAAGATTCTGTTTTCGATTCTGGCAGCAGTGATTTGCACGGCAACTTTTGCCGCCGACAAGCCGACTTGCAAACAGACTGGCAAGAACTGTCCAATGAACGACAACAAGGAGTGCAATTGCGGGAAGAGTTGCGACTGTTAAGGGTGGGGGGTGTCTCGCTCAATCCTAAACATTCAACGCGCCCGCGGCGCCATTGTTTGGCATCGCCCGCGAAGCGGCCGATCCACCTATGCAAATAAATAGCTCAGTCGCGATGGCGAATGCTTCCTGCGCCGCTGATGTGTTTCTCGATAGTTTTCGGATTGCCTGAGTAAGAAACTTTGCCGGCGCCGGTAATCGCCACTTTCAGTGTCTCGCTGACGGCAATTTCGGCGTCAGCTGCCCCGGTGGTAGAGATTTCAGTGGTCTTGGTTTGCAGACCACCTGCATGTAACTCACTCGCGCCGGTCATATCGGCGAGGAGTTCATCAATATTTCCATCGAGTTTGACCTCTGCTGCGCCGGTCGATTCCAGAGCGAATCTCGGGCGGGAGAGTTGATTCCCGGTGAGTTTTACCGCGCCGCTGGTTTTCGCGCCGGTACGCGTGGGACTTGAGATGACGACTTTGATCCCGTGCGTCGGCCAAATCTGTTCTCGCGTACGCAAGTGAAGTGTTTCGCCAGAAATCTGGTTGTCGATGTAGAGAAGAAGATTTTCATCCGTCTTGATACTGAGCGGATTTTCATCCGTCTTGGTACTGAGCGTGGGCGCGCCGCTTTTCCATTCGATTTGGAACGTGCCGCTGGCATCGATGTTAGCAAAGGCGCTGATCGTGCGTTCATCTGTCTTGATATGGCCGTTGCCTCGAATCCCGACCCAGTTGCATCCGGCGACCAAAGCAATGCATGCGGCAAGAAATACGATCGTGATCTTCTTCATGGGAAATCTGCCTCCTGTTAATACGATGCGGCAGCGCCCGGCTCCGGATTCAAGAATTTGCGGCTTACTTCACAATCTTCAGCTTCACCGTATCTACCAAGACATCGTCAACGTAGAACTCTGCGCGATAATCGCCCGGCACCCAGCCATCGTCAGGCCGTGACAGGACAAATGTTCCGCGAGACGTTGGACCTTCTGCGATGGTGGAAGCTTCGTCCGCTCCGTAATCCTTGGGAGCATCCTCGCCGATGTTCTCGGCGATCCAGTCCACGCGCACCTTTGCGCCGTTCCGCAGGCGATGTCCTTTCCAACGCGCGTAAATCTGAGGTGTGTCCGATGAAAACGTTGTAGCCGCCTTACCGAAGCGCTCCTTGGAAAGACTCACGGAAATTTGTTTCGGGCCGCCATCCGATTTGACCTCTGGTCTGTCCACAACTTTGGGCCGCTCCACCAGCTCGAGGGAAATGCGCTCAAGCAAATCGCCGTTCGCGCTCCGCATTGTTGTGACGTCTTTGACGATTCCGGTCCCGGCCACGAACCAGCGGTCAATCGTCATCCGGCTGGGTGAGGTTTGTTCGCCATGAATGCGGGACGCGTGAAATTCTCCAGCGGGCACCTCA
>WNGD01013572.1_pt1 | contig 13110 bp, 8 predicted proteins | sample 5400671 | NCBI WGS metagenome assembly WNGD01 (sample SAMN13153369, study PRJNA577476) | soil metagenome | isolation source: 40 cm soil or saprolite under grassland replicate 2 | place: USA:California | collected 2016-06-15
GCGGCCCGGGAGGGCCCGCGTCCCCTTTCGGACCCGGTGGGCCAGGCGGACCCGGCGGGCCAGGCGGACCGGGATCGCCCTTTTCGCCCGCTGGACCGGCGACCCCGGCTTCCCCTTTTGGTCCTGGGCTGCCTTGGCCACAACTCGCCAATCCGAGGGCGAGCGCGATGAGAAGCGCAATCCGTTTCGTTGGCGTGTTCGTGGATTTATCCATGACGGTGCTCGATCCGGCGGCGCGACCGCGTGCTGTTGCGGGCTCTGGTGCAAAGCATGCCCTGCAATACATGCGCGACGCAGAGAGGCCCCGGCGAGGTTTTCACCGGGGCCAGCGCTCCCATGGGCTCTTGGGGGGCAGTGGGGCCTTCCGGGAACGCCACAGGATTATGGTCCGGCGGGCGGTTTGGTTCCCGCCCTCGTCGAGCCGATGAGATACGCATCAACCGCATGACGTTCACGTCCCGAACTGATGGATCGCCCGCCTGACGTCGTCCATTGAGGCCAAGCAGATCTTCGGCAGTGTAGCGCAGCTTCAGCAGCCAAAGGATGACGTGATCACCTCATCTCGACTGCCATGTTGGCGTCGAGCGCAAGCTCTTCGAAATACGGGAAGCCCAGTCCCGCACCGAGCAGCCGGCGGCCGCGGCGCAACGCGGCTCCGGCGGTGCGCGCGTCGAGCGCAGTAGGAAGCTGGCTGGGCTGCCGCATCACCGACCGCAACACCTTGATGACGTCTGCCGTGCCGTCATGACGCAGGCCGAAGACCGCCGCGGGCGGGAGCAGGCTGTGAGCGGGATCGATGACTGCGCGGCAGGCGGCAAAGGGAATGCGGTGGGCAGCGGCAATCCTGGCCGCCACGTGTGATTCGGTATCGACGGCGACGGCGCCCGTTCGCAGATGGAGCTGCCGCTTTTCCACCGGTTCCGCGATCGGCGCATCCGCTCCGATGATCTCGGCGTGCACGGCACCGGGAAGCGCCTCGAGCAGTGCCCGTGCCCATCCACGATCGGTTGGAAAGTGCCCCTGCTGCGTCCTGACGCCCGATGCGACGACCCAATCGCCCGCCGCGAGATGGGGCGCTAGTCCGCCGGCGATTCCGAAGCTGATGATTCCGGCAGCGCCGCGGTTGGCCGCCGCCTCGAGCGAGGCGACGAGCTGAGAGGCATGGTTGCAGATTACCGCAACGCCCGGACCCAGGGCGATGCGTGCCTCCAGCGCAAGACAGGTGACTGCGACTACGTGCCCCCTAGTCGACATTCAACGCTCGTTCTGTTCGCGTAGCGCGGCCTGAATCGCCGGTAATCTTCCCCAGAAAGTGAAATTGGTCAACGGCCTTACCCCCCGCGCATGTCTCCCACCTGCCTTGGGTTGGGGGACATGCGGCCCCCGTTCCTCGCGCGTTTTGGCTGCATCCCTCGCGCACGCGGCCACCCTACCGCCATATCGGCGCGCGGTCTGCGCCAAGTTCATCGCTGGTTGCCGAGCAGTTAGGCGCCGCTCGCCCGTCGCGATGTGCCGCCTACAGCGTCACAGCCACAGGAACGGACCGGGTACACGACTCCGCCGTATGACTCAAGAGATTCGATCGGGCTACAATATCCGAACACAGGCGACAGCACGCGACACATTCGCGCTTTAGAGTCGGTTCGACGGCGGCCCGATCGCACAAGCCGCAAAAATCGAAAGACCACCCGCGAGGAGAAAGCACATGCCCACTTGGACGCCTGATCCGAGTTTTTATCCCTCTCCACGGCAAGCCGCAAAGGCACCGCCCGAAACGCTCGCCTATGTCGCCGCGTTCGATCCGGACCGCAAATCGCCGGACCGCTTGGCGATCGTCGACGTCGATCCGAAATCGCCGTCGTATTCCAAGATCATCGGCGAGGTGGCGGCGACGGAGGCCGGGGACGAATTCCACCATTTCGGCTGGAACGCGTGCTCGTCGTGCTTGTGTCCGAACGCGCCACATCCGCATGTGGAGCGACGTTATCTCGTCGTGCCCGGTCTGCGCTCGTCGCGCATCTACATTCTCGACACCAAGCCCGATCCGCGTGCGCCGAAAATCGTGAAGGTGATCGAGCCGGCGGAGCTTGCTGAAAAGACCGGCTATACCCGCCCGCATACCGTCCACTGCGGACCTGGGGGCATCTATGTCGCAGCGCTGGGAAACAAAGACGGCAAAGCACCCGGCGGCGTGTTCGTCATGGATCAGGAGAGTTTCGAGCCGCTCGGCCGCTGGGAGGTCGATCGCGGGCCGCAGCAGCTCGGGTACGATGTATGGTGGCATCTCGGCTACGACACAATGGTCACCAGCGAGTGGGGCACGCCAGATACGTTTGAGAACGGCCTCGTTCCGGAAATTCTGCTCGGCAGCAAATACGGTAGGCGCCTGCACTTCTGGGACTTCACCAAGCGCAAACACCTGCAGGAGATCGACTTCGGTGAAGAACATCAGCTCGTGTTCGAGCTCAGGCCCGCGCATGACCCGACCAAAGCCTACGGTTTCGTCAATTGCGTGGTCAGCCTGAAGGATCTGTCCTCTTCGATCTGGACCTGGTTCCGCGAGGGCAACAAGTGGGCGGTGAAGAAAATCATCTCGATCCCGGCCGAGCCGGCGAATGCGGACGACCTGCCGCCTGTGCTCAAGGGCTTCAAAGCGGTTCCGCCCCTGGTCACCGACATCGATCTGTCCATGGACGACCGCTTCCTCTACGTCGCGTGCTGGGGCACCGGCGACTTGCAGCAATACGATGTGTCGGATCCATTCAACCCGAAGCTGACCGGAAAGGTGCGGATTGGAGGGATCGTGTCGCGCGCGACTCACCCGGGTGCGAAGAACGGCAAGCTCAATGGTGGACCGCAGATGGTGGAGGTCAGCCGCGACGGCCGGCGCGTTTATTTCACCAACTCGCTCTACGGCGCGATCGACCCGCAGTTCTATCCGGAGGGCATCGACGGCTGGATGGTCAAGCTCGACGCCGTCCCGGCGGGGGGTATCGCATTCGACCCGAAATTCTTCATCGACTGGCCGAAAGGACACCGGCCGCATCAGGTCCGCCTGCAAGGCGGTGACTGCTCCTCGGATTCGTATTGCTATCCGTGAGGCAGCCGAATCGGCAAGGGCCCGTGCGGCCGCGCGGCGAGCACCGCCATGAGTATACCGCCCGCCGAGTTCTGGCCGTGGTTGGCGCTCGCGGGGTTGGGCCTTTTTCACGGGCTCAACCCGGCGATGGGGTGGCTATTCGCGGTCGCCCTCGGCTTGCACCGTGGAAGCCAACGAATCGTGCTGCTGTCGCTCGTTCCGATCGCGGTCGGGCATGCGGCGGCGGTTGCCGCGGTGCTGCTCGCCGTGCTGGCGCTCGGCCTGGTCCTCGACCACACGATCCTCCTGCGCCTGGCTGCGCTCGTGCTCATCGGCTGGGCGCTGTGGCATGCGCTCTATGGCCATCGCCGGCGCGTGCGGGTTGGGATGCAGACCGGCCTGTTGGGCCTCGTGCTTTGGTCGTTTCTGATGGCGAGCGCGCATGGCGCGGGGTTGATGCTGATCCCGGCGCTGGCGCCGATCTGCGGCTCGGCGTCGGCGGCAACTGCCGCGACATTCGGCACCCCTCTCGCGCTTGCGGCGCTCGCCGTTCACTCGACCACCATGCTCGCAACCATCGCGGCGGTTTCGCTGATCGTCTACAACTGGACGGGCGTCGATTTTCTGCGGCGCAGCTGGATCAATGTCGATCTGATCTGGGTCGCCGTGCTCGCCACGTGCGGCGTCGCTTTACTATTCGCGTAATACCCACCTGTTTGATCTGGCATTCCGGGGCGCGGGCAGCGCAGGCAAGTGTACGCAGCCTGCGCAAGCTTGGCTGCGTGCCCGCGAGCCCGGAATCCATAACCGCTGTCGGTGATTATGGATGCCGGCCCTCGCCGATATCGCGGGCTCGGCCGGAATGACGCATTGAAAGCGTTGCTATTATTGCTGCCCGCTCGTGCCGCGCCAGCGCGCGAATTGCAGCACGCGTTCGCCGTCCTCGCGCGTTGCGCCCCGCTCCAGAGCTTCCCGAATCGACTTTTCCAGAGCGGAGAGCTGGAACGGCTTGCGCAGAATCGCATACCGCGATTGCGCCGTGTGCACCACGTCGCTGTAGCCACTGGTGAGGACGACGGGGATGTGCGGATAGTGGTTGCCGATTTCCTGTGCCAGCGCGATGCCGTTCATGCCGCCGGGCATGACGACGTCGCTGAGAACGAGGTCAATCTTGTCGCCGCGCTGCAGCCGGTTTAGCGCCTCGGTCGCGTTTTCCGCGCGCGTGGTTTGATAGCCGAGCTGCTCGACGAGAGAAGCGGTGATCTCGGCCACTTCCGCGTTGTCCTCGACCACGAGAACGGTGCCCTGCCCGGATACGCTCGGTTGAGTCGGAGGCGCCTGCACGGCTTCGACCGGGATAGCCTGCTTGCGCGGCAGATAAATGGTGATGGTGGTCCCGCTGCCGACCGTGCTGGTCGCAACCACAGTACCCCCCGATTGGTGAGAGAAGCCGTAGACCTGCGCCAATCCGAGGCCGGTGCCTTTGCCCAGTGCCTTGGTCGTGAAGAACGGCTCGAAAATGCGCGGCAGAACATCCGGCGCGATGCCCACGCCGGTATCGGTGATCGCCAGCGCGACGAAATCTCCCTCGAGTTGATCGACCCCATCGCTTTTCTTCAGGCTGACGTTGCGCGCCGACAGCGTGATCGAGCCTCCGCCGGGCATGGCATCGCGTGCATTGACCGCGACATTGACCAGCGCCAGTTCGAGCTCCGCAATGTCCACCTCGACGGGCCAGACATCTGCCGGTATGTCGCATTTGAGCTCTACGTTTCCGCGTAACGAGCCGACGAGCATTTCGCGCACGCCTTCGACCCGTTCTTTCAGATCGGTAACCACGGGGTTGAGCGGCTGGCGTCGCGAGAACGCCAGCAGCTGGCGCGTCAAGCTCTCGCCGCGATTGGCGGCCGCGTGCACCGCGTCGATTGCCTGCAGATGCTTGGGATCGGTGAGCCGGCGGCGCAGAAGCTGCGCGTGACCGCTCACGATCGTCAACAGGTTGTTGAAATCGTGGGCGATGCTGCCGGTGAGTTGGCCAAGCGCTTCCATCTTCTGCGATTGCGCGAGCTGCTCCTGCGCCCGCTCGAGCGAGGCCTGGGCTTCGCGTTTCTCGGTCATGTCGCGGGTGATTTTCACGAACCCGGCCAGCGTGCCGACCTCGTCGCGGACCGCCTCGATCACGGCGCTCGCCCAGAACAGGCTCTTGTCACGCCGCACGCGCCAGCCCTCGACGGCGCATTTGCCTTCGTAGGCGGCGAGGTGGAGCGCCCGCGCCGGCTCGCCGCGCTGCTGCTCCTCCTCGGTGTAGAAGCGGCTGAAGTGCTCTCCGATGATCTCCGCCGCAGCGTATTGGTGAATGCGCTGCGCGCCCACGTTCCAATTCGTGATGTAACCGCCGCGGTCGAGCATGAAGATCGCATAATCGGTGACGCCTTGAATCACCGTGCGAAAACGCCACTCGCTCTCCATCAGCGCCTCTTGCGCCTTGCGGCGTTCGGCGATGTCCTGCTTGAGCGCGGCTTCGACCCGCTTGCGCTGCTCGATCTCGGTGTGCAGGACCTCTGTCGTGTGCTCGAGGCTCGCGGTACGTTCTTCGAGCGACTTCTCCAGGTCGTCGTGCGCGCGCTTGAGATCTTCCGCGGCGCGGCGGCGCTCGGTGACGTCCTCCGCGACCACCATGAGATGCCGCACGGCACCGCTGTAGTCGGCGATGGCCGAGACGTTGTTGCGCATCCACCGGCGCGAGCCGTCGGGCATCACATGTCGGCTCTCGAGGGCAAATCCCTCCCCGGTGCGGATCGCGTGCCGGATCAGATTGGCCAGGTGCGGCAGGTCGTCCGGATCGGTCAGATCCTGGATGCGCATCTGCAGCAGCTCGGGGGCCGCACGGCGCGCAACCCCGCAAAATCGATTGTTGACGAGGGCAAAGCGCCCGGTCGTATCGATTTGCGCGACGCCCACGACCGATTGGCTGAACATCGCGCGGAGAATCTGCTCCTGGTGGCGTAATTTGACTTCCGCGCGCTTTCGCACCGAAACGTACGCGCTCAGGGCGAGACTCACCACCGAGATGCTGATCATGAACACGGCCAGCAGCAAGAACCCCTCGTCGGAGGTCGCTCCCGCGAACCGTCCGCCGTCCGCCAATGCTCCCCAGATCGCAAAGCACGAGAGAATGAGCACGGCGGTCGCGGTGTCCCGCTCTCCGCAGCGAAGCGCCGCCCACAGCAGCGGCAGCGCCGCCAGGAAGGCCAGCGCGCTCCTGAGCGCGCTCTGCTCGAATAACGGACTAAAGGCGATCAGCCCGACGAGGATCGCCGCCACAATGGCGAGGCTCGAGGACAACGCGCTGTCCACATCGAAGGCGCGGAAGCTGCCGATCGCCCAAAGCACCGCGGCCGGCGCGAGGACCAATGCGCCAGCGGCGTCGCGCAGCCACCACGCAGCGCCCGAGGCGCCCAGGCTATCCCAGTCCAGGTACCCGGCGAGATAAAAGCTGCCGACGCCGACAAGCGCGCCGCTCAACGTGCTTGCGAGCGCGACTAAGGCAAATTTCGCGATCCCGGTCGGGGTATCGAACGTCCTGCGGCCCTGGGACCAGACGCTGATCAAGGAGCCGCCGACGAGAGCCTCAATGGTGCTCGCGGTCGCAACGCAGGCAGGCAAGACCCAATCCGCAGCGTTCGCAGCGGGAATCTCGGCCAGCGGCCCGGCGGCAAATGCCGCCGCAAAAATGGCCGGCCAAACGCGCAGGCCGCACACGAGGACGGCGGCCAAGGCAAATCCGGCAGGTAGCCAGATGGGGACGGCGCTCGTGTAGATCGAGGCGAGCGTCAAGGCGGCTTTCGCCAAGACAAAGTAGCCGGCGCCGACGATTATCAGTTGGGCGACATATTTCGCCACGCTGCGCAGTTGCAGCGCGGTCGCGAATTTTGAACCCGAGAAACGAGTCACGGCATGCCCCCTCGCCGCGCCGTCTTAGTCGTACCTTTCCCCCTTAGAGCGCGCTGGCGTTTTCTCCCGGATCTATGTTCAACGGAACTGCGGCGGAACTCGGGCCGTGGACGGGCGAAAAGCGCCCGAGCAAACTTTGATCATCGTTTAGAAATCACGCACAACGCCGCTTACATGGCGCTGCGCAATGATTCGCCGACCGGCATCGGCGGCCGCGGCAGATCGCCGAATATTCTGTCGTTTTCGGGCAAGAACCACGACGGGATTTGCTTGAGCCTGGCGAGGAGCGGCCGCTCCTCGTCGCTATTCCATGTGGCAGATTCGTCGCGGCTCGCTGCTGCCGGGACGCTTTGCGCTGCCGTCGTCGGCGCAGGATTGGCCGCAACAGCGGATGGCTGGATCGCGAGCGGCTCACTGCTGCGCCGCTTCGGCTCCGCGCTCGGGGCCTGTTCCGACATCTGGGTGCGGCGCGCTGCGGCGACGGGCGCCGACTTCGCCGGCTTCGGCGCCGAGGAGGCGGTCGACGCGACGGCCGTGCGTTCCGGCTGCGTTTCGCTGTCGCTCCGCGCGATGGCGGCAGCGCGCGCCTCGCGGGCCGCCTTCTCAATCGTCGCGGGCGAGATTTGGACGACCGCGGTTGCAGGCGCGGGCCCCCTCTCGATTTGCCCCAGGAAATAGGCGCAGAGCGCGCTCGCGATCCCTGCCCCCGCCACCTCGATAAATTTCGATTTCAAACGCTTGATTGATTTTCAAACATTCGTTTGAGACATCTTCAGGGCGGGAACGAAGGCTAAGCGTGGCAAATCGACGGAAAACTAGCGCCGCTGCGCGCGTTCGCACTAATCGGAAGTCAGGCGCGGGCCCGAGAAAACGTGCTCGGCTAAGGACTTGGTCGCGGCTGCGCGACAAGCACCTCGTCCGGGTGCTCGGTGGCGGCTGCGGCCCGTGGGCCTAAGACCGCGCGTTCGTCGGCAGCCGGCTCAGACCGTTTGCTGCCCAAGTGGCGATGGTCTCGGCGAGACGGTCGACGAAGCGTTCGTCGACTTTGAGCCGCAGCGCCGGGTGGGCCAGCTGCTCGGTGTTGCGCACGAAAATGTTGCATTGCCCGAACAGCCACAACGCGGCGACGACCGCCTGCTTGTCTGTCGCGCCGTCCGGCAGGAAGCGACGGACCAACTCGGTCGCGGCGGCAAAGAAAGGTGCCGCCTCGCGCGCCATGAATTTGCGAAAGACCGCGCTCGGCTTGAGCGTTTCCCAGCCGAACACGCGCACGTAGTCGCTGAGTTCGTCGCGCGCCGTCATCGGCCGCAGCTGTCGGCGCACGAATTGCCGCAATTGCGCTTCGCGCGAGAGCTTTCCCGGCCTCTGCGGCGCGTCCTCGCTCATCAGCGCGCGCAGAGCCGTCTCCAGCACCGCGCGATACAGCCCCTCCTTGCTGCCGAAATGGTAATTGATTGCGGCCTGATTGACCTGCGCCTCGGCGACGATGGTACGGACGCTGGCGCCCTCATAACCGTTGAGCGCAAACGCCCGCGACGCCGCTTTGATGATCTTCTCCCGGGTGGCCTGCGAGACTCGGGTCACTTTTGCTGGCCGCGGCATGCCATGCTCCAAATTCAAACGAGCGTTTGAAGCTAACGTGCGGCGATTGACCGTACAAGATCCCAGGGCGTCGAAGAACCGTACCTAACCGCCCGGCTTTGAGCGACGTGACTTTCTCCGAGGCACCGGTTTAACATCTTGGTTGCAGGGACTCGGTCGCAAGCTGAGGCTCAAATAGCAGTTCGAAGCGCCTCGACGGTAATCCATGTACGTGGTCGTTCACAGCAAGAGCGGGGAGATCTTCGGGTTCGGGCTGACTCCCGAAAAGGCGATGGATCACTTTCTCCGCGGTCTGTTGTCCTATGACGGACCTCGCCTCGACACCCGCCGTTGTTCGCCGGCCCTCTACCGGCGGCTTCAAGCTCTCGAGCGCAAGGGTATGTTTTTTATCGACTGCCGGATCAATCGCGAGGGCGTTGCAGTTTGCCCAAGATCCATGCCTAAGACCGGTCGCGATCGCGCTGACACAATCTCACGAGCGGGAAAGGGAGGCGCTCACGAACGATGAGGTTTAGCCGGCATGTTGGATTCACAGGTTCGTGTCATCGCCGATAAGCAAGTCGCGCAGATTACCGCCGACAGGAAAGCCATACCCTCGATATCGTTCAAACCACTTCAGAGAACCAGCCTTATGATACGCACTTGCATATATCTCTGCACCGATCATCTGCAGTGCGAGAATCAGTGCCTGAAACGAATCGGCGCCGCCCGCGAAATGCGACCTTTTCTGACTTGGCCAGTCGATCTCATACCGGCAGATCCACATGCCTTCATCGTTTTCTGGCTGGAACAGACGAACCGGTACTTCTGTGTCCCCTGACGGGCCAGTTATGATGAGGCGTCGATAAGCTATTAACACGGCTGCACCTCTTGGAGTCCTGCTCCAAACCGCCCGGCTTTGAGCGAGGTGACATTCTCCGAGGCACCGGTTTAACATCTTGGTTGCAGGGACTCGGTCGCAAGCTGAGGCTCAAATAGCAGTTCGAAGCGCCTCGACGGTAATCCATGTACGTGATCGTTCACAGTGAAAGCGGGCAGATCTATGGGTACGGGTTGACTCATAAAAAGGCGATGAACCATTTTCTCCGCGGTCTCTTGTCCTATGACGGACCTCCTCTCGACACCCGCCGTTGCTCGCCGGCCCTCTACAGGCGGCTTCAAGCTCTCGAGCGCAAGGGTATGTTTTTTATCGACTGCCGGATCAACCGCGAGGGCGTTGCAGTTTGCCCAAGATCCATGCCTAGGGCCACTCATCGCCGTAAAGATTAATCTGCCGATTCCGCGCAACGTCCTCCGTCGATTGCGGAGGCCGGACACTCCGTAGCCGATCATCCATGTGCAGCCGTTGTTGCGCATTGCGGGCCGCCACTTCTCCGATAAGTCTATGGTAAAGGTCATAGGCTTGCCGCTCAGGTATGCCGAGCTTTATGAATTGGTCCGGGGAACCGCCTGGCGGGTGCTTTTCGATCCAGTCGATCAAATGCTTCAACTCGTGAATGCCAATGCTTCTGGCCCACTCCAGATTTGGCGCGCGAACCCGCACCTGTTTTCTACCGAAGTTAGTCGCGCCATACCTCTCCTCGACTGGATCAACCCTTAACCGCGACTGCCAATTTGAAAGCCCAGGATAGGCCTCCTGCATGCCGGGATGAACGTGATGCTCATAAAGCGGCGCAACAGTGACCGATTTCGGCCCTGTTCGTTCTCCCACATTCGGATTGATCCGATATCCCTTGTCCGGGATTTCGAAGGTCCAGCGCCCATCCGCCGCCCTTTCCAAGCCTGTCGCGCGCCAAATCTCCTCCCCCGATTTGCCTGCCGCCTCCATCTTCATTGCCGTGGACAGCTTGCCCCAAGGAAATGTTTTCGCCATCGTTCCGGCGATGATTGCGAGCTTTGCGGGTGGAAGCCAGTCGAGCGCGGCATTGAGCGCGCCCAAACCCAGATGAGCTGCCGCCTTGCCATAATTGCCGGCCTTTGCCTCTTCACCAGCAAAGGACGCGTCCTGAGTTGACTGCACCGTGCCGGAACCTGGCAACAGCTGAGTGAGCGAGTGCAACTTCCGCAGCGCCTCGTACAAATGTGGGCCCGCGTAGTAGCGGACATTCTCGTCCGACAGCGCGTCCCGCAACCATGTCCGAAGATCCTTTGGCGGCGGTGGCGGCTCCAACTCGGGGGCAGGCAACAGAACATCGCCCGGACCGTACAATGGGGGCCTGGGCTTGGCGGGCAACTGATTGGGAATAGCAGTTGCCTGAGGCAGGTGCGCGCTCTTCTGACCCCAGCCCGACGACGGAAAGATTGACCAGGTCGAGGATGGCATCGGCCAAGGCGACGCCGTCGCTGCCCAAGTATTGGACCACGTCTCATCAAAGGGTCGCGTAAGATTCCCGAGAATTCCGCCGCGCGCCTTCTCGGGCCAAGCGGAAACTTGAACGTCTGTCGGTGACGTCGGCAGCGTGCGCGCGCCCGTCAGCGAATTTGGCATCCAGTAGGGCCAAGTCTCGGGCCGCATGAACCACCCAGGTGGCGGAAATTGATCGTTCATTTGAGTTCTCCCCCTGTTACGAGCGTGAATTACCGGCGTGCAGGCGTGATCGCGGCTTCGGCCAGCGAACCTGCGCGAATCAAAGATCCTGTCAGCTACTTGGACCGGCGGCCCTCTTTGAGTGCAGAGTCGACCTTCGTCCAAAGCGAGAAGATTGGAATGGCGCTAACGGGCTCCGTTGCGTGCCCGAGTGCAATTCTCGAAACTGTTGCGGTCGATCGTGCTCTTAACGGCGGCTCTGCGCCTGAGCGCCGGCCTTTAAAGAGCTGCTTAAGGACGCATGTTTGGAAAGTACGCTTTTATCAAAGATTCGTGTTACACGAGTCCAGCACTTTTTTAAGGAAGAAATGAATTTCGATTCGTTTCCGGTAAGTGTGAGCTGGCATCAAGGAGGCCGAGATCGCCCGCTATCGCTCGGAAGTCACCGAGTGGGAGCAACGGGAATATTTCGAGCTGTTTTAGGCGAAGCTCAATGCACGTTCGCGGCGCTCGCCTGCAAGCTCGCGAGTAGATCGCTCGATCCCTGCACCGCCACGCGCTGGTGATAGAAGCGCAGCCCATAAAGGCCGCCCAATTCCTCCCCCGCTCCGGCGCGACCCGGGCCGCCGTGATTGCATTGCGGCATCACGATGCCATGGCCGGTATGGGCGGTTGCGATGGCGGGATCGACGGCAAGAACGCGGCCGTGGCTCGGCGCGATCTCGTTCACGAGGCGGATGAGACAATCCCGATCCTCGCCGTAGACGGATGCAACGAGCGAGCCCCCTCCGCGCGCGATCAGGGCGGCGGCATCCTGCTCGTCGCGATACGGCACGATGGTTGCCGCCGGACCGAACACTTCGACCTCGTGTACCGCTCGCGCGGCGCCTGCGTCCTTGAGCTTGAGCAAGGTCGGCGCGACGAATGCCGATTTATTCTTGTCGATGCCGTCGAGCGCAGGCGCCTCGGCGCCGCCGCAGACGATCGCGGCCTCGGATGCCAAGTGGCGGATGCCGTCGAGCGCAGCCGCCTGCTGGGCGCGCGTCACCAGCGGTCCCATCCGCGTATCCGCCTGCCGCGGGTCGCCGACCTTCGTAGCCTTGAGTTTCTCCGCCAGCGCATCGGCAACCGCGTCGGCCTTGTCCGCCGGCACGAAGATGCGGCGGATCGCGGTGCATTTTTGCCCGGCCTTGACCGTCATCTCGCGCACGATCTCGCGTACGAAGGCGTCGAAAGCCGCGCTCCCGGACGAGGAGTCCGGCGCCAGCAGCGCCGCGTTGATGCTGTCGGCCTCGATGTTCACCGGCACGTTCTTGGCGATCACGTTGGGATGCCCGCGCACACGCGCGGCGGTATTGGCCGAGCCGGTAAAGGCGATGAGGTCCTCGGCGGTGAGCGCATCGAGGAGTTGGCCCGCGCTGCCGCAGAGGAGATTGAGCGCGCCGTCGGGCAGTACTTTGGCGCCGACCACGTCCTTCACCATGGCATGCGCCAAGAGCGCGGTCGCGGAGGCGGGCTTGGCGAGGACGGGCACGCCGGCGAGGAGCGATACCGCAGCTTTCTCCCACAGGCCCCAGCTCGGGAAATTGAACGCGTTGATGTGCACGGCGACGCCGCGGCGCGGCACCATCAGGTGAATGGCCTGATAATTCTCCGCCTTGGCGAGCCGCACGGGCTTTTCATCGAGCAGCGTGCGTGCGTCGCCGAGCCCGGCGCCGAGGCGGGCATAGTATTTCAGCGTGCCGATACCGCCGTCGATGTCGATCGCCGCGTCCGTCTTGGTGTTGCCGGAATTGGCGATGGCGATCGCTTCGTAACGCGCGCGGTTCGCGGTGAGCACGTCGGCGACGGCGCCCACGAGCTTGGCTCGCTCGGCATAGCTCAAGCCACGCAGGCCGCGCTGACCTTCCCCGCGCGCGAATTCGAGCGCAGCCTTGAGATCGAGGCC
>WNGD01009060.1_pt1 | contig 13107 bp, 9 predicted proteins | sample 5400671 | NCBI WGS metagenome assembly WNGD01 (sample SAMN13153369, study PRJNA577476) | soil metagenome | isolation source: 40 cm soil or saprolite under grassland replicate 2 | place: USA:California | collected 2016-06-15
TGCTGCCAACGTCTCGTTGGCAGGAACTTTCCCGGAGAGATCTTGTGAAATTCTTCGTGTTCGTTCAGAAATGACAAAGCCGCGAATCAGAAAGGCAGTCGAAGCGGATGTCTGCAATTTGCTTCCGTTGATGCGCGAGCTGGCGGAGTTTGAAAAATACGCCAACGACTTCGCTGTGACTGAGGAAGTGCTGCGTGAACAGGGGTTCCGCCGTTCACCACCCGATTTTTACTGTCTCATCGCCGAATCAGGCGGCGAATTGGTGGGTTCCTCGTTTATTATTTTGTGCCCTTCACTTATCGAGCAAAGCCGAATCTGTTGATCAAAGAGCTGTATGTTGCCGACGGATGCCGTAGCAAGGGCGTTGGCAAGCTCCTAATGAAAGCCGTCGCGAAAGAGGCTGAAGAGGCTGGTTGCGGTATGATCAAATGGTATGTCGCAAAATGGAATGAACGCGGCGTTCAGTTTTAAAAGCGGCTCGGAGCTACAATCGATCCGAATTGGCACGAGTTTCAGATGTCGGAAAAGGCGTTTCGGGATCTTGTCGCGTTTTAGCGTGGCTGGCTAAGCAACCGCAGCGGGCTCCTCCGCCTTAGCCGTCGCTGGTTCATCAAACAGTTTCGCGTAATTGCGCGCCCGACGATTCTTCCAATTCCCCTTGTGATACGCGTAACCGGCGATAAGCGGGAGGGCCAGCGTCGCTTCCGCGTAAACCATCTGCTCCGCACCTTGATCGACTTTGCCCCACGAGTTTGCTTCTTTTAATGTCGATCCACTGAGCGCACCGTCGCGCACATCGGCCACGGTGATTTGCACCGCGTATTTGTGCATGCCGATGTCGAAGCCGAGGTAGTCAGCCGCGACGACGGTATCTTGCGCGAAATTTTTCGGCACGCCGCCGCCAATCATGAGCAATCCGCTCTGCTTCGATCCAATTTTGATTTTTGTGAGCTCGAGAAAATCTTTCGCCGAATCGATACTCATGTGTCGATCCGGATGATGCCATTGATGATGAATTAATCCGAAGCCGGCGCTGCAATCGCTAAAAGCCGGCACAAAAATCGGTACATTGTTTTCAAAGGCGGCAAGCATAACTGAGTCGCGAATCTTTGCGTTCTCCTTTAAATGCCGACCCATTTCGCTAATAAACTCCCGCGACGAATACGGCCGCGGTTCGAGTTTGTCGGCGATCTCGGCGCATGTGCTATCGCAAATGCGTAACTCATCTTCGTCGATGTATGTGTCGTAAATGCGATCGATCGCGAGCCGCCGCAGCACGTCGTCGTCCATATTGATCTCGCCTTTGTAATGCCTGAAGCCGAGCGCCTCGAAAAAGTCCTGATCGACAATGATCGCGCCTGTGGAAACGATCGCGTCCACCATGTTGTGCCGGACTAGATCGACAACAACCTGTTTTAGCCCTGCGGAAAAAATGGAGCCGGCGAGACAGAGAATGATTGCGCAATCTTCATCGCGGAGCATGGCGTGGTAGATCTGTGCGGCGCGGCCGAGATCGCGCGCCGTGAACGCCATTTTACTCATCGCGTCGACGAGCGGTACGACGTTGTGCTGTTTAATGTCGATGTGTTCGACAACTTCAACCAGAAGATCGGATTTTTTTGGTTTCATGTTTTTGGAAGTTAGGCTTCCAGGCCTGTCTAGACTGGCAGGCTTCAAGCCTGCCGAAATGGTACGAAGATGCAAACGCGGAAGCGGGCAGGATGCCCGCTTACCGAGTCAGGCTGGAAGCCTAACTTCCGTATAACCAACGCATGTAATCTTCCACCCCAGCTTCGAGCGAGAATTGCGGTGCGTAACCGAGCGCACTACGAACTTTATTCAAGTCCGCCTCCGTGAAATTTTGATAATGGGCGTGGGGATTATCGATGTAATCGGCCGGTAATTTTGTGCCGAGGCATTTGTTTAAAATATCGACAAGCTCGTTAAATGAGCGCGCCTGGCCGCAGCCGAGATTGTAAATACCGCTTTCCGACGCCTCGAGCGCCAGAATGCTTCCCTCGACGATATCCTTCACATAAACGAAGTCGCGCTTTTGCTCGCCGTGCTTGAAAATTCGCGGCCGCTGTCCCGCTTTCATCTGTTTCGAGAGATGATAAATCATGCTCGCCGGGACACCTTTGTGCGCTTCGCGGGGGCCGTAAACGTTGAAGTAACGCAGCCCGATGATGATCCAGTCAGGCGAGTCGTTCGCTTCGCGCGCGGCGATATTGTCCATGATTGCTTTTGAAAACGAGTAAATGTTCGCCGGCGCGGCGCCGTTTGACTCCATGCTGGCCTTTGTGGCAGCACCGTATGTCGATGCTGAGGAGGCGTAGATGATCCGGGTCTTAGTTGGCCGCGCAAAGTTCAAAATCCGTCGAAAACTTTCCACGTTCTCATGAACTTGCTCGAACTGGTCGTGGTTGGTTGTGTCGGTGATCGACGCGAGATGAAAAATCGCGTCGAATTTTTCGTCGCCGAATTGCTCGCGCCAATCGAGCGTCGCCAGATTCTTGGCGATAAAATCGCCTCGGTATCCACGAAGATTCTTGAAGTCGCCGGAGCGAAAATCATCGATCACGGTCAGGCGCGCGCCCGTAAATTTCTCCTGCAGGGCGAGCGTGAGATTGGAGCCGATGAAGCCAGCTCCGCCGGTGACAAGCAAGTTGAGAGAAGAAGCACTCGAGGGCACAGGATAAAATTGGTGATGGAATTGATTAAATAAATCTTGAAGCGCTGAGCGCAAGCCGCTACTTCTCGATTTAGTTCTTTGCGAGCTTGAAAAAGTGGATCGGCGCAAGAAATCTCGTGTGAATCGGGAGCAGTTGCGCTGCTGTAACTGGATACAACTTCCCAATGGGCCAATCGTTTCGCAATCGCGGACGGTGAAGGCGGGAAGAAGGTGCGTCCGGCGGCTGCCGGACCAGAAGCCAGGAGCCAGAATATTTGCCCGGTCTACCTCATTCGTGCCCGCGTGTGCGGTGCGCGAAAAAACTTCTTCGCAAAAAGAAGAATGAGAGTCGTGGACCATGCGGCTCCGCCAAACAAGTCCGCCTCTCAAAAAAATGGAGGAAAACTTGTTATGTGGAAACAAAATGGCCGCGGGCTTTGGCTCGCCGGGATTTGGTTATCGGTTGCGCCACTGATCAGCCGCGCGCAGGAACCATCGCCTACTGCCTCGCCGGTCGAAGGCCAGGCGGAGGAAGTCATCGTGTCTGCAACACGCTTTGATATTCCCCTCGATCAATCGCCGGCGAGTGTGAGCGTGATCACGTCAGAAGATTTTGAACAAAAACAAATTCAGCGCGTGAGTGACGCACTGCGTGAAGTTCCTGGATTGTCCGTTGTGCAAACCGGCACCGCTGGGCAATTGACATCGGTTTTTACGCGTGGATTACGCAGCGAGCATACGCAGGTATTGCTCGACGGCGTTCCGATTAATCAAGGTTTGCAAGGGGCGTTTAATTTCGCCGATCTGGTAACGGACGACATCGACAGGATCGAAGTCGTGCGCGGTCCGCAGAGCACCTTGTATGGGCCACGGGCGCTTGCCGGCGTCATTCAAATCTTCACGAAACAAGGCGAGGGAACGCCGACAATTATGCTGAGCGGTGAAGGAGGTTCCTACGACACCTTTCGCGAATGGTTGGAAAGCGAGGGCAAGATCGACCAGTTTGATTATTCGATTGGCGCCAGCCGGATCGACACCGACAACGCGCGCCCGAACAATCAATATCGAAACAGCGCTGTGATCGCGAATGTTGGCTGGTCGCCGAACGAACAATTTCGAATCGGCAGCCTGTTTACGTATTCGCTCAGCGATACCGGCAATCCGAACACAATTTTCGATCCGAAACCACTGGACAATTTTTTGACGGAACGCTGGCTCATTGCGCCCCATATCGATCTTCGGCTAAGCGACTGGTGGGAGCACAAACTCATTGTCAGTTATGATCATGAGCGGCAGCTGAATGATCCGAACCAGGATGGGTTTGTTGGACCGACCCGTGCGTTGTTTGAGCGGACAACGATCGATTACCAAAACGATTTGCGAGCGACTTCGTGGCTCACATTAACCTCGGGATTCTTTTACAGCCGGGTCAATGCCGGGCAGGAGCGACCCTTCGTTCTGCAAATTTTTGGGCCGCAACCCAGGAGCGACCGTTCGTTCTGCAAATTTTTGGGCCGCAACCGACCTTTGTCAGCGATCATACGCAAGAAACAGCCGGATTTTTGCAAGCGACTGCGACGCCGATCGAAAACCTGATCTTCGTCGCGGGTGGGCGTTTCGATCACTTCAATCAATTCGGCGATATCTGGACCTATCGTTTTGCCGGTAGTTACAAGATCGACAAGACAAACACGACTTTGCACTCGAGCATCGCGACCGGATTCAGCCCGCCGAGCAGTCAGGACAAGATTTTCGGAAATAATTTTGGATTGCAGCCGGAAAAAAATCTCGGGTGGGACATCGGTGTCGAGCAACGGCTCTGGGAGAATCGCGTTACTCTGGGTGCGACTTATTTTCACAACGATTTGTCGAACGTGATTGGATTTAACGGGCTGTTCGACACGCTCAATCTGGGCGCCGCCGAAACGCAGGGACTGGAAGCGGAATTACGGGCGCAACCGGTCGCCGATCTGCTTTTCACGGCCAGCTACACCTACCTCGCCGCGGAGAAGACTTCGTCAGCGGACATTAATCAACCGAAAGGCGCGCGTTTGGCCCGCCGGCCACGCAACGAAGTTTACATTTCGGCCTCATATCTTTGGTGCAAAAGACTCCGCACCACAGCGGAAGCAAAGTTTGTAAACGCGCGCGAAGAATTGAATTTCGGCGGACCAAATTTCGACATCGAAGATTACAGTTTCGTCAACATTGCGGCGGAATATGAAGTGAACCCGCATCTGTCGATCTTCGGCCGAATCGACAATTTGATGAACGAACATTACGCGGAGGTTTTCGGTTTTCCCGCACTGGGACGCGCCGCATACGGAGGGGTGAAATTGCGGTTTTAGCAGTGCTTGTCATTCCAAGCGAAAGCCTTGAATAGCACGAGATGACAAAGCTGTAGTGGCGCCGTGCCGGCTGCTTTTTCGTAAATGCAGGGGGCACGCCCACAGTTGAATTCCGCGGAGCATCGTTTAATCACCAAGAGTGAGTCCGCTTGTTTATCTCATCTTTGGCGTGCTTGGCGGCGGCTTGGTCGCGGCGCTCATTTTTCTGCTGATTCCACGGAAAAGTAGAGGCGTCGAATCCGAGCTGGTGAAGCGGCTCGAAATGCTCGATCGCGCGCAGGAGCGTGGCGAACGGATCATCCGCGAAGAGATGTCGCGCGGGCGCGAAGAAAGTGCTAATGCGGCGAAGGCGCAACGCGAAGAGCTGAGCAAATCTCTCGAGGGCGTGCGTTCGATTGTCGATCTTCGCCTCAAGCAATTGCAGGATGACAACTCGAAGCAGATCGACAAAATGCGAGAGACGGTTGACGAGAAATTACAAGGCACACTGGAAAAACGGCTGGGCGAATCGTTTAAACTCGTGAGCGACAGACTTGAGCAAGTTCATCAAGGACTGGGCGCGATGCAGCAACTCGCGAGCGACGTGGGCGGATTGCAAAAAGTCCTCACCAATGTGAAAACGCGCGGCGGCTGGGGCGAAGTACAGCTTGGGACGCTGCTTGAACAGCTACTCACACCGGAGCAATTCGCGCGAAACGTGAAGACACGCGAAGAGGCCAGCGACCACGTCGAATTCGCGATCAAGTTGCCGGGCGATGAAAACGGCGCGCCGGTCTGGTTGCCAATCGACGCAAAATTTCCGACAGAAGATTACTACCGTCTCATTGCGGCGCAGGAGAAAGGCGATATGACGGCAATTGACGAGGCGATCAAGAGCCTCGAAACGCAGTTGAAGCGCAGCGCCAAAGATATTTGCCAGAAGTATATCAATCCGCCGCGAACGACGGATTTCGCTCTTATGTTTCTGCCGACCGAAGGACTGTATGCCGAGGCCATCCGACGCGTTGGTCTGGTGGAGCAAGTGCAGCGCGACTGCCGCGTCGTCTTTGCCGGTCCGACCACGCTTGCGGCGTTGCTGAACAGTTTACAAATGGGTTTTCGCACACTGGCGATCCAAAAGCGTTCAAGCGAAGTCTGGAATCTGCTCGCGGGTGTCAAAACTGAGTTCGGGAAATTCGGGGAAGCGTTATCGGCGGTGAAGGACAAGCTCGATCAAGCTGCCCGACAGGTGGATAACGTGGCGGTCCGTTCGCGTGCCATCACGAAGAAGCTTCGCGATGTCGAGGAATTACCATCGAACCCGCAGCCATTGTTGAACAATCTGTTATCGAGCCAGGATCAGGAAGATGGTGACTAGATCACCGGCTCGGAACGGCCGCACATGAAGACAGCGTTGGTCACCGGAGCCAACAGAGGCATCGGCCAGGAAGTTGCACGTCGACTCGCGATCCGGGCGTTTCACGTCTTTGTCGGTGCCCGAAATGCCGGTGCTGGGCGTGCGGTAGTCGAAGCGATCGCGAAGAGCGGCGGAAAGGCAACATTCCTTCAAATCGACGTCGCCGATAATGCCAGCGTAACTGCCGCCGCGCGTGAGTTCTCTAAAATTGCAGATCATGTCGATATCTTGGTAAACAACGCTGGATTCATCGAGGATGGGGACACTGCGATTTTGGAGATCAGCGATGAGCTATTACGAAAGACCTTTGAGACGAACACGCTCGGTGCTCTGCGCGTGACGCGCGCATTCGCACCTTTGCTCGCGAAAAGCAAAGCCCCGCGCGTGATCAATATCTCGAGTGGCGGCGGGCAGTTAACTGGTGGCGCCGATGGCTGGGCGCCGGCTTACTGCATCTCGAAGACGGCGCTGAACGGCGTTACGTCGCAGCTCGCGGTGGCGTTGCCGAAGGCCGCCGTGAATTCGGTTTGTCCTGGTTGGGTACGCACCGATCTTGGCGGACGGAATGCAACGCGGTCAGTCGAAGAAGGCGCGGACACGATCGTCTGGCTCGCCACCGATGCGCCGCAGAACCTTACCGGCAAATTCTTGCGTGACCGAAAGGAGATTCCGTGGTGAGGCGAAGCCCGATCACGGGCACGAGCAGGAGCAAGAGTGAGAGTTTACAGCACTTCGCTCCACTTGCTCTGGTCTTTGAGCATGATCTCGCGGAGGAGACGAACGGGCGGCATGCCATGATTGAGGAGTTCGTTGTGGAACTTTTGTAATGAGAATTCGTCGCCCTGTTGCGCTTTGTAATCGTCGCGCAGTTTCAGAATCTGCAATTTGCCAAGCGTGTAATTGAGGTATCCGGGATCGAACGTGCCACGCATCGCTTCGGAGCGGGCCGGTTTTTCCTCGTAGTAACAGTTCTCCTGAAAAAACTTGGTTGCCTCGTCGATGGACATATTCTGGGTGTGCATCTTGATCGAGACGCACAAGCGGCATAAGCGGAGCAGGGCCTCATCGGCCTGAGCCATTCGATATTTGGCCGCGCGCTTCGTATCGTCCTCGGTTGGAGTCGTGCCGCCGGCGGCGCCGTAGCCTTCGTCGATCATCATTTTCTCGCAGTAGTGCGCCCAGCCTTCGACAAACGCATAGCTGCCGAAAATTTTTTCGACTCTACTCGCGGGCGACGCGTTCAAGCGCAAAAATTGCACGTAATGGCCGGGATACGCTTCGTGAATGGAAACGATGTCCGAAGTGTAATAATTGAAGGCGGTGAGCCATTCTTCTTTTTGTTTCTCCGGCCAGTCGCTCTCTGTTGGCGTGACATAGTAATAGGCCTCAGTCGCGCGCCTCTCGAATGGACCCGGCGTGTCCATCGAGGCAAAGGAGGTGGCCCGGCTATATTGCGGTGTTTCTTTGACCCGGGGGCGAACGTCCGACGGAATTGTCACTAAATGATGGCTCGAGACGTATTTTCGAATTTTGTCGAGATCTTTGCCTACGTCGGGAATTAGATTTTCCGGCGTCGGATGTTCGCTCTGGATTTGCTTGAAAACTTCGATGGCGGGCTTGTTTGGATCGATTTTTTTCGCGGCATCGGCAAACGCTTCCTGCTCCGCCTTTAGTTGCTCCATGCCGATCTCGAGAATTTTGTCCGGCGGAAGATCGACAAGTTCCGTTTGCGCCAGCAATCGCCTATATTTTTCTTCGCCGAGAGCAAAATCTGACGAGGCTTTGGGGAGTTTCTCGCGTTCCAGCCAAGCCGCGTAATCGGCGAGCGCGTTGGCCGCTTTGCGATTGGAATCCAGAAATTCAGCGCGAATCCGTTCGTCCTTCAGCGCTGCGATCGCCTCGACGAGGTTCTTCTTTAGAAAATCCGACGAACCTTTCGCGATCTGAATGGCAAGTTCGACATAGGGTTTGGGAAGCACGTCATTGAGGTTCGTTCGTGCGGCGATAAGGATGTTTGGAACTTGAGATTCGATCGCGGTAAGGCTGCGAACGCGATCTTCCAGGGGCGCAAAATTCCTTTGCACGTAAACGTTCACATCGGCTGCGCGCGCGTAGACCATGGGGTTGCGCTCGAAGACCGACATGTCCTGGATTTGAAAGAGTTCCTTCTTGATCGCCGTTTGCAGAATCTTCAGATCAAACGATTGGCGAGGACTCAATTTGCTTGGATCAAATTTTGTCAATCGATCGTCGAACCGCCGTAATCGAGAAAGCTCAGCATCGAGCGCAAGGCGGCTGTAATCGGTGATTTTGCCGTCGTACTCGTGAAGGCCGAGAGCAGTGCCTTGGAGCGGATGGGAGGCGAAATAGCCTTTGATGTATTCCTCGGCCACCGCTTCGTATTCGGCATCGGCAGTTTGCGAGGCGAAGTTACTCACGCAGGGCAGACAGAGACCAACCGCCAGGAAAAACAGGCGGGACGCTTTGATTGTAAGAGCTGGTTTCATCCGAGGCGCAATGTTAGGGGCGCTTTGCGCATTGCCAAAAATTTCCGAATGAGCGAAGGTCCAGTCCAGTCGTGACTCGAAATATGAGACGCTCCATTGTTATGCGGTCATTCGCTTGGCTGCTGCTTCTCCTTGGCGTTCTGTCTGGCGTCCGCGCGCAAGAAGCGCAGCCCGGAAAGAACGAGGAGGATAACGGGTACTCGCAAATCACCCTTTTCGCAAAAGCCATCGAATTGATCCGGCAAGATTACGTGGATGGAAACAAGACGAGTTATCACGATCTCATCACGGCGGCGATGAAAGGGATGCTCTCATCGCTTGATCCCCACAGCCAGTTCATGAACCCCAATGATTTCCGCGATATGCAAGACGATACGCGCAGCCGCTTCAACGGCCTCGGGATCGAGGTTTCGATGAAGAACGGTTTACCGACGGTCGTGACGGCGATGGAGGATACCCCGGCCGCCAAGGTTGGCATTCTCTCCGGTGATCAGATTTTGAGAATAAACGGCGCTTCAACCGAAAGAATGGACCTTCAGGACGCAATTAATGTTTTGCGTGGGCCAGCCGGCCGGAAAGTTACTCTCACGCTACTGCGGCCTTCGACGAAGGAAATCAAAGACTACACGCTGGAACGCGCGGAGATAAAAGTCGAAAGCGTCAAAGGAGTCAGGTTGCTGGAAGCGGAACTGACCGGTCCATTTAAGATCGGGTATATCCGGCTGATTCAGTTCAATGAGCCGACCGCCGAAGAATTATCAAAAGCGCTCGACGAATTGCAGAAGCAGGGGATGCAGGCGCTTGTTCTTGATCTCCGGAACAACCCAGGCGGGCTGTTAAACAGCGCGGTGGACGTCTGTGCTCAATTCTTACCACCCAACACGAAGGTCGTTTCAACCCAGGGTCGCGCTGCTTCCCAGCAGCATGAGTACGCGACCTCTGGGGCACGAAAAGAGCGTCCGAATTTTCCGATGGCGCTCTTGGTCAACGAAGGAAGCGCGAGCGGCGCGGAAATTGTTTCCGGAGCGCTCAAGGACCTGCATCGCGCCATTCTTGTGGGTGAAACTACGTTTGGAAAAGGTTCCGTCCAGAACGTCATGCAATTACCAGACGGCTCAGCTGTGCGATTTACTACCGCAAAATACTACACACCGGGGAAGCAAGTTATTCAGGGAAACGGCGTAACGCCGAACATTCGTGTTCCCATGACCGCCGAGCAGGAGCGTGCGCTCTTCACATTACGCAATGTGGAAAACGTGAAACCAGACGATGAGAAAAACATCATCAAGGCAAAAGATCCGCAGATGTTGCGGGCGATTGACGCGCTCAAGGGCGTCATGATTTACGCGCAGCAGAACGCACCGAAACCGGAAGCGGTAAAGAAATAAGTGTAGGGCGACCGCGTCGGTTGCCCAGTTTGGCAGGCGGGGCGCCTGGCCTACAATTGTCTTGTGACGATTCTGGCATTAGAAACATCCTGCGATGAGACCGCGGTCGCGATTTTGCGTGGTCGTGAATTGCTCGCGAGCGAAGTCGCTTCGCAAATCGCCGCGCATGAGCAGTATGGCGGAATCGTGCCCGAGGTTGCTTCGCGCAATCATCTCATCTACGCGCCCGAGCTGATGGAACGCGTGAGACGTAAGGCCAAGATTGACATGTCAAACGTCGACGCTTTCGCCGCGACAAGCGGGCCCGGCCTCGCCAGTTCGTTGATGATCGGCGCCTCGATCGCCAAAGGTCTCGCCACCGGTTTCAATAAGCGGTACCTTGCGATCAATCATCTAGAAGGGCATTTGCTTTCGCCTTTTTTCGGTAACGGTGATGTGAAGCCAAACATTTCCCTCATTGTCAGTGGCGGACACACCATGTCGGTTCGAGTGCGTGGGCTCGCCGATTACCAGTTGATCGGGCGTACCGTCGATGACGCTGCCGGCGAGGCATTCGATAAGGTTGCCAAGATGCTCGGTCTCGGGTATCCCGGCGGCCCGGAAATTGAAAAACGGGCGCGGGGTGGCGGTTCGGCTCGGTTTGATTTGCCGCGCAGTATGCTCGATTCGGAAAATTTCAGTTTCAGTGGCTTGAAAACAGCGGTGCGATATCTCTTGCCGAGGTTACGCGGCGATTTCGTCGCAGATCTTTGCGCGTCATTTCAACAGGCGATTATCGATGTCCTCGTGCGCAAAACGATTGCGGCGGCCCAGCAGTGCGATGTCGACCTTGTAACGCTGAGCGGAGGAGTGAGCTGCAACCGTGAAGTGCGGCGGCAATTAGGTGACGCATGCGCGAGCAAAGGATTTGAATTCAAAAGCGCGGAGGCTTGGCTATGTACTGATAACGCAGCGATGATCGCATTTGCCGCGTCGCTGCGATTGCAAGCCGGGTTTGAATCGAAAGTGACAGAAGAGATCGATCCCAATCTTGCGCTCGCGTGAGTCTGTAAATTCCGGGGAGCACAGGCTGCCAGCCTGTTCTTTTCGGCAGCCTGCCGAAAAGTCTTTCGGTAGCGCCTAATTTTTCGTGTTGCGAAACGCAAAGTGTCGCCGGCAAGCTGTCGACGACTGCAGGCCAGCGGCCTGCGCTCCCCAGAAATGGAAATTCAATACTCGCGTTCCAGGAGATAATTCGCGAGTGCATGAAGCGCTTCGGCTTCGCCATTGCCAAAGATCGACAATGCATCGTGGGCATTTCGCGTGAGTCGCCTGGCTTCGGCGCGCGATTTATTCAAGCCAATTACAGCAGGGTAGGTCGCTTTCTTTGCCGCGATATCTTTGCCGGCGCTTTTTCCCAGGATCTCTGAGGTTTGCGTTACATCGAGAATGTCGTCGATGACTTGAAAAGCGAGCCCAAGCCCGCGTCCAAAGTTAGTGATGGCCCGGAGTTCTTTAGCATCCGCGTTCGCGGTCATTGCGCCGAGCCGCACCGAACTCGTCAACATCGCCGCGGTTTTGTTTTCGTGGATGTAGCGCAATTGATGGCGACTGACATTCTTTCCTTCGGCTTCGAGATCGGCGACTTGACCAGCGATGAGTCTTTGGCTCCCAGCCGCAACCGCGATTTCACCCAGCAAGATCGACATGGCGTAGCGCGGTGTCGGCTTCGCGGTCGAGACAATTTCAAACGCAATCGTCAACAGCGCGTCGCCCGCGAGCACGGCGATACCGTCGCCAAAAACCTTGTGGCAAGTGGGACGCCCGCGCCGGAAATCATCGTTGTCCATGCTCGGCAGATCGTCATGCACGAGAGAATAGGTGTGGATGCACTCGAGCGCGCAGGCGAGGGGAAGCGCGTTGGCGATCTTGCCGCGGCAAGCTTCGGCGGCCGCAAGACATAGAATCGGTCGCAATCGTTTGCCGCCGGCGAATAGGCTGTAGCGCATAGCCTTATGAAGCGTCGCCGGTTTGGTGTTCACCTTCGGCAAATAACGATCGAGCGCGCGGTCAATCTCCTTTTGCCGGGACCTGAGATACGCTTTCAGATTCATTCCGATACTCGATGTCGATTGTAGCGGCGCTCGATGAGCGTCGCATTATTTTTTGACACAAGTTCTTAATTTTTCTCCGCTTTAAGCCGTCAAAAGTACGCGGGATTGGAATGAAAAGATTCATGCAAGCAAAAGCGTCAGATATTCTCCGCCGCTTCGGTCGTGGCGATCGGTTTCACGCGCATAGCCAGGAATGCGCCTAGGAGCAGAACGGCTGCACTCCAAAGTTGAGCGTGAGCGAGACGTTCACCATAAATCCAGGCGGAGAGCGCCAGCGCGCCGGCGGGACAGAGAAGCTGGAGGGTTTGCGCGAGCGCTACGCCAATCTCGCGAATGGCAACGTAGTACAGGACATGTGCGAGCGTAATGCAAGTCACGGCAGAGAGGATCAGAATGAAGTTAGCGTGCGATCCGGCGTGAAGCGGAGTGCCGATCTTTCCAAACGCGCAGGTGAGCGGAAGCAACAGAGCTGAGGTGATAAGACTGATCAGTCCGAAGCTGCGAATGGATCCAAGCTGCGCCGAGGGACGTTTCACCAGAATTCCGTAAAGCGCCCAGCAGAACGTTGCCGTGAACGCGATGAATAACCCGGGAAGCGCAATGTGCCCCGATTTCCATCCCGGTTGAAACCAGATGACACCGAAAGCGCCGATCAATCCCAGAAGCGTGCCGGCCTGAAACTGCCACTGACGGATGATGTGGCG
>WNGD01004908.1_pt1 | contig 13106 bp, 16 predicted proteins | sample 5400671 | NCBI WGS metagenome assembly WNGD01 (sample SAMN13153369, study PRJNA577476) | soil metagenome | isolation source: 40 cm soil or saprolite under grassland replicate 2 | place: USA:California | collected 2016-06-15
CAACAAGGACAGCAGGGGTCCGGAGCTCGTGTTCGGCAGCGCCGCGTAGTTTCTAGGTAGGGCAGCCCGGTTACGCTTCCGCTTCATGGCGGAGCGGCGCAAGCTGATCGTGGTCTCGAACCGTGGGCCGGTCTCGTATTCGCGGGAGAACGGTGAGCGAGTCGCGAGGCGGGGCGGCGGCGGGCTCGTCACCGCCCTGCGCGGCCTGGTCTCGCATCACGACGTGACCTGGATCGCCAGCGCGATCACGGACGAGGATCGCGCCGCCTCGCACGAGACGATCGAGGAGACCGCGCGAGACGGTTCGACCTTTCGCCTGCGCCTCGTCAGCCACGACGAGGCCGCCTACGACTGGTTCTACAACGTCATCTCGAACCCGATGCTGTGGTTCCTGCAGCACTACCTCTGGGAGCCGGCCTATACGCCCGCAGTCGACCACGGGCTCCATCACGCCTGGGAGCAGGGGTACGTACGCGTCAACGAAGGCTTCGCCGCCGCGGTCCTCGAAGAACTCGAGGCCGAGCCCGACGCGGCCGTCCTGTTCCACGACTACCACCTGTATCTGGCGCCGCGGTTCGTGCGCGAGGAGGCGCCGGATGCGACGCTCTCGCACTTCGTCCACATCCCCTGGCCGCAGCCCGATTACTGGCGGATCCTGCCGGCACCTATGCGTCACGCGATCCACGACGGCTTGCTCGCCAACGACGTTGTCGGCTTCCACTCGAGCCGCTGGCGGCTCGCCTTCCTGCGCTGCGCCGTCGATATCGCCGGTGCGGCGGGAAACTTCACCGACTGGACTGCGGACTACCGCGGACGGCGGACACGGGTCGCAGCCTCGCCGATCTCGATCGATCCCGAGGAGTTCGACGAGCTCGCGGCGAGCCCCGAGGTCCTCGAGGCGGAGCGGGAGATCGTCGAGCGGCGCCCGGAGCGGCTCGTCGTGCGGGTCGATCGCACCGATCCGTCCAAGAATGTCGTCCGCGGCTTTCGCGCCTTCGAGCTCTACCTCGAGGCTCACACGGAGATGCACGGGCGGGTGACGCTGCTCGCCCTGCTCGACCCCTCCCGGCAGGACATCCCGGAGTACTCCGAGTACCTCGGGGCGATTCAGCGTGAGGCCCGGCGCGTCAACGACCGCTTTCAAGCCGAGGGCTGGCTGCCGGTCGACTTGCAGATCGAGGACGACTTCCCGCGCTCGATCGCCGCCTACAAGCAGTTCGACGTCCTGTTCGTGAACGCGATCTTCGACGGGCTCAACCTCGTGGCGAAGGAGGCGCCGCTCGTCAACACACGCAATGGCGCTGTTGTCTTATCCGAAAACACAGGCGTCTCCGAGGAGCTCGGCACCTGGACGCTCGAGATCAACCCGTTCGACGTCGCCGCCCAGGCGGAGGCGATTCACGTTGCGCTCGAGCTGCCGGAGGACGAGCGGCGGAGCCGGCTCGAGGCGATCCGGGCGCAGGTCCGCGAGCACGATCTCGCCCGCTGGCTCGCCCTGCAGCTCGACGAGCTCGACCGGGCGTCGGCTCGGGTGTCTTAGCGCGATACGGTGCGTTCGTGAGCGAGCTCTCGCACGTCGACCAAACGGGTGGGGTGCGCATGGTCGACGTCGGCGGCAAGGAGCTTTCGCGCCGCCGCGCGATTGCGCGCGCCGAGGTGCGGATGGCTCCCGAGACGGCGCGCCGGCTGCGTGAGCTGCCGAAAGGCGACGCGCTGGCGGCTGCCCAACTCGCGGGGATCATGGCTGCCAAACGCACCGCGGAGCTGATTCCGCTCTGCCACCCGCTGCCACTTTACCACGTTGCCGTCGAGCTCGAGGTCGGCGAGGCGGAAGTGACCGTCCTGGCGAGCGCCGAGACGACCGCGCAGACGGGCGTCGAGATGGAGGCGCTGACGGCGGCCGCGGTCGCCGCGCTCACCGTCTACGACATGGCGAAGGCCGTCGACAAGGAGCTCGAGATCACGGGTGTGAGGCTCCTCGAGAAGACAAAAGAAGCCTTGTGAAGGCAGCAGTCTTGACGGTGTCGGACGGCGTCGCCGCAGGCGAGCGCGACGATGAGAGCGGCGACCTCCTCGCGGAGCTGCTCGCGGCGGAGGGTTATGAGGTCGAGCGGCGCCTCGTTTCCGACGATCGAGCGGCGATCGCCGACGCCGTCGTCGAACTGGCCGAGGACGCGGCGCTCGTGCTGACGACGGGCGGCACCGGCCTCGGGCCGCGTGACGTGACGCCGGAGGCCACCGCCGAGGTCGTCGAACGGCCGGCGCCGGGTATCGCCGAGGCGATTCGCGCCGACTCGATCGCCAGGACGCCGCACGGGCTGCTCTCGCGCGGGATGGCCGGGGTGCGCGACCGCACGCTCGTCGTCAACCTGCCCGGCTCCCCGGGCGGCTGCCGGGACGGCTTCGCGGTACTGCAGCCGGCGCTTCGCCACGCGCTCGAGCTGCTCGCTGGCGAGCAGACTGCGCACCGGCAGACATGATTTCCGGGGCCGCCACGTACCCGCGGCGCTTCGCGTCGCTGGTCAAGATCGAGCACACCGTCTTCGCGCTGCCGTTCGCCTACGTCGGCGCCCTGCTCTGCGTCAAGAAGATCCCCTCGGCACACGACCTCGTCTGGATCACGTTGGCGATGATCGCCGCCCGCTCGCTGGCGATGGGCTTGAACCGGCTGATCGACGCCGCGATCGACGCGCGCAACCCGCGCACGGCGACGCGCGAGCTGCCGAGCGGCCTGCTGAGTCGCTGGCAGGTCGTCGTCTTCTGCACGGCTTCGTTCGCGCTCTTTCTCGTTGCGGTCTTCCAGCTCGACCCGATCGTGCGCTGGCTCTGGCCGATCCCGGTCGCCGCCTTCGTCGTCTACCCGTACCTGAAGCGCTGGACCTGGCTCTCGCACCTTTGGCTCGGCGCCGTCGACGGGCTCGCGCCCCTCGGCGCCTGGGTTGCGATCACGGGGCGGCTCCCCTGGCCGGCTTGGGCGCTCGGCGGCGCCGTCGCGCTCTGGGTAGCGGGATTCGACCTCTTCTACTCGCTCTTCGATCTCGAGGTCGACCGGGAGCAGGGCTTGCACTCGTTCGCGACGCGGTTCGGGGAACGGCGTCTCTTCTGGGGCGCGCGGCTCGCGCACGCGGCAACCATCGGACTGCTCGCCGCAGTCGGCTTCGGGCTCCACCTCGGCGTGTTGTACTGGCTCGGCGTCGCGGCGGTCGCCGCGCTGCTCGCGTACGAGCATGCCCTCGTCCGGCCGGGCGACCTGCGCCGGCTCGACGCAGCCTTCTTCACGATGAACGGCATCATCAGCGTCGTCTTCTTCGGATTCGTGCTCGCCGAGGCGGCCGGATGAAAGTCGCTGCTCTTTACGACATCCACGGCAACTTGCCCGCGCTGGAGGCGGTGCTGCGTGACGTCCCCGCGGACGCGATCGTCCTGATCGGCGGGGACACCGCCGCCGGTCCGATGCCGGCGGGGACGCTCGAGCGATTGCTGGCCCTCGGCGATCGCACCGTCTGGATTCGCGGGAACGCCGACCGGGACGGCGGCGTCGAGAGCGAGCTCTGGCGTCGCCGGACGGCCTGGATGTGGGAGCAACTCGGCGGAGAAAATCGGGCGTTCCTGAACGGCCTTCCGGAGACCGCGTCCCTCACCGTCGACGGGCTCGGCGAGACGCTCTTCTGTCACGGCTCGCCGCGCAGCGATGAGGAAGTCATCACCGCCGTGACCCCGGAGGAACGTCTTCGCACGATCCTCGCGGACGCGGGCCCGTCGCTCGTCGTCTGCGGACACACGCACCACCAGTTCGATCGCCACGTCGACGACGCTCGCGTCGTCAACCCCGGCAGCGTCGGTATGCCCTACGAGGGGCGAACGGGGGCCTACTGGGCCCTGTTGGGCCCCGAAGTCGAGCACCGTCGCACCGAGTACGACCTAGAGGCCGCGACCGCGGCAATCCGCGAAAGCGGTTACCCGGAGCCCGACGAGCTGGTTGAGACGCTCGCGACCCCTCCGACTGCGAAAGAAGCCGCTGAGTTTCTCGAGCAGCAGGCGCTCGAGAAAGAAGCGCCGTGATCCGCGCTCGCGGGGTCGCTCGCCGCTTCGGAGACAAGCGCGCGCTCGAGCCGGTCGACTTCGAGCTTCCGCGGGGCGGCTTCCTCGTCGTTACCGGCCCGAATGGCTCCGGCAAGACGACGTTGCTGCGGCTCTGCGCGGGTCTGCTGATCCCGACCTCCGGCGAGCTGGAGGTGCGCGCCGAGCGTGGCCAGCTCGGCTACCTCGCGCACGAGCCGCTTGTCTACCGCGAGCTGACCGCGATCGAGAACCTCGACCTGTACGGGCGCCTCTACCGCGTGCCGGAACGGCGGGAGCGCATCGGGATGCTGCTCGAGCGCTTCGGCCTTTGGGAGGCCCGCGGCGAGCGGACCGGCTCGTACTCGCGCGGGATGCTGCAGCGCCTCGCCCTTTGCCGCGCGCTCCTGCATGACCCCGAGCTGCTGATCCTCGACGAGCCCGCGAACGCGCTCGACGCGGCCGGCGAAGAGCTGCTCGAGCGGGAGCTCGAGGAGCTGCGGCGCGAGCGGACGCTGCTCGTCGCCAGCCACTCGCCCGAGCGGCTCGAGCGCTTTGCGACCGGAAAGCTGGCGCTCGCATGAGGAGGTACCTGTCAGACGCGGGCGCACTAGCCCGCAAGGACCTGCTGCTCGAGTTGCGGGCGCGCGACACGCTGCCGGCGATGCTGCTCTTCGTCGTCTCGGTCCTGGTCGTCTTCCATTTCGCGCTTCCGCAGAACGCCTCGGCCCGCGCGTCGCTGGGGCTGCTCTGGGTTGCGATCCTGTTCACCGCGCTGCTCGGACTCGGTCGCGCCTTCGTCGCCGAGCGCGAGCAGGGAGTGCTCGACGGGCTCGTGCTCGCGCCGTCGGACCGGAGCGCGATCTGGGTCGGCAAGGTCGTCGCCACTCTGGCCTTCCTCGTCGTCGCGGAGGTCGTGGCGCTGCCGGCGTTCGCGCTCTTCTTCACCTCGATCGACGCTACGACGGTCGCCGGAGTGGCGCTGGCGGATATCGGCATCTGCGCCGTGGGAACGCTGCTCGCGGCGATGGCCGCGGCGGGCCGCGCGCGCGAGCTGCTGCTGCCGCTCCTCTTCCTGCCGCTCGCGATCCCGATCGTCGTCGGCGGCGTCGGCTCGAGCCTCGCCGCCTCGAGCGGCAAGTACCTCGGCTTCCTGGCGCTCTACGACGCGATCTTCGTCGTGCTCGCCTGGGCGGCCTTCGAGTACGTCGTCACGGAGTAGCCGGCACAGGCTCTGCCCTCGCCGCCAGGCGCCGCTGCTCGCGCGCGTCCGGCCAGAGCGTGATCACGGAGCCGAGCAGGAAGACGAAGCCGGCGAGCCAGACCAGGTTGACGAGCGGCTTCACGAGCACCTTGAGGTAGACGGCGGTGACCTCGCTCTTCCGGAACTTGAACTCGTCGCCGATCACGAACAGATCCTGCGCCCGGAGCCAGTCGCGCTTGATCGCGACCTCGTTCGAGGTCTGATCCTCCGCGAAGTACCGATTCTTGCCCGCCATGATCGTGCCGGCCCGCTTGCCGTTCTCGGTCACGGCGATCCGGGCGCGCAGCTCGAGATGATTCGCCGCGCGTCGCTCGACGCTGTCGAGGTAGGTGAGCGTGTAGCCGCGAATCTTCATCGTGTCCCCCGGCCGGAAGCGCTGGATCTTCGTCGCCCCGTAGGCGCTCGAGCCCGCGACGCCGATGGCGAGCAGGATGACGGCGGCGTGGACGACGTAGCCGCCGTAGCGACGACGGTTCCGCGCGACGAGCCCCGAGAAAGCCGACCACCAGGTCGGCGCGCCGAGCGCCTTCCGGGCACGGGTGCCGCGCGCGAACTCGTGCACGATCGCGGCGAGGGCGAAGGCGGAGAACGTGTAGGCGAGGAGCCCGGGCGTGCTCGAGCCGGCGCCGAGCGCGATCAGGATCGCGCCGACCACCACCGCGGCGACCGCCGGCCAGAGAACGGTCTCCCCGAGCGCCCGCAGTGATGTTCGCCGCCAGGCGACGAGCGGCCCGATCCCCATCAGGAGCAGCAGAGGGAGGCCGAAGACCTTCAGGAAAAAGTTGTAGTACGGCGGGCCGACCGTCACCGCCTCGCCTCGCACGGCCTCCGAGAGCAGCGGGAACGCGACCCCCCAGAGCACGGTGAGCGTGAAGGCGACGAGCAGCAGGTTGTTGTAGAGGAAGGCCGCCTCTCGCGACGCAAGCGACTCGAGCTTCGTGCGCGCCCGCAGCAGCGGCAGCCGCCAGAGGATCAGCGCGGTCGAGAAGGCCGCCGCAAGGGCGATGAAGCCGAGGAACCAGGCCCCGATCGGCGATTGCGCGAACGAGTGGATCGAGTTGATCAGGCCGCTGCGGGTCAGGAAAGTGCCGAAGATCGAGAGGCAGAAGGCGCCGGCGACGAGGGTCGCGTTCCAAACTCGCAGCATGTTCTTCTTCTCCTGCACCATCACGGAGTGGAGGAAGGCCGTCGCGGCCAGCCACGGCATCAGCGCCGCGTTCTCGACCGGGTCCCATGCGTAGTAGCCGCCCCAGCCGACCTCCTCGTAGGCCCACTTCGCGCCGAGCAGGATGCCGATCCCGAGCGCCGTCCACGCGAGGATCGTCCACCGGCGCGTGGCCACGATCCAGCGCTCGTCGAAGCGGCCGGAGAGGAGCGCGCCGGCCGCGAACGCGAACGGGATCGTCAGGCCGACGTAGCCGAGGTAGAGGAGCGGCGGGTGGATCATCATGTAGGGGTTCTGGAGGCTCGGGTTGAGCCCGGCGCCGTCGGCAGGCGCCACCTGCGTCGCGAACGGGCTGACGACGAAGACGAGCAGCAATGCGAAGAAGCTCGCGACGGCGCCGAGCACCGGCACGGTCCACGGCAGCACCTCCGTCGCGAGACGGCGGTTGAAGGCGACGGCCGCCGAGCCGAGACCGGTCAACACGAAGAGCCAGAGCAGCAACGAGCCGGCCTGCCCGCCCCAGAAGGCCGTGTACACGTAGGGGAAGGGCAGCGCGTTGCTCGAATGCTCGGCGACGTAGGCGAAGGAGAAGTCGCGCGTCCGGAACGCATTGAGGAGCAGGATCGAGGCGACCGCGCTGGCGCCAAAGGCGGCGAAGAGCGAGTTCCGCGCGGAGTCGACGAGCCGGCGCCGCCGCGTGTAGGCGCCTAGGCCGCCGCCGACCGCGGCGTAGAGCGCGAGCCCGAACGCGAGCGCGAGCGAGGCACGGCCGAGATCTTGCATTAGTGCCCCATCCAGCAATACATGCCGGACTCTGGCTTGGTGCTCGCGACCCAGAAGCTCGGCGGCATTACTGGAAGGGGCACTAGCTCTTTGCCGGTGAGTACTTGGACGGGCACTTCGTCGTGATCGACGTCGCGGCGAGGCTGCTGCCGTTGTAGCTGCCGACGACGTAGACGTGGCGCCTTGCGCGGAAGAGATCCGGCTCGGAGCCGTGGAAGACGACCGGCACCCGGACGTTTTCGTGCGGGCCGTCGATGTCGCGCAGCTTGAAGCGCAGGCCCGCGGCCGTGTGCGGATCGCCGGTCACCGGGCCGAGCACGTAGCCGCTGACGCTGAGCTTGCCGCGGTGGCCCGCGAGCTGGCTTGGCTTGAGCGACGGCGTCGCCCTGCCGGCGAAGCTCGTGTAGAGAAGAAAGACAGCGAGCGCGGCTGCTACGGAAAGCGCGATCACAAGCCGCACCGGATTTCCCCGACGCTGCACGGATCCGAGTCTACCGCTGATAGTCCGGCGGCTTCGGGTCACGCGAGGGACGTTTGCGGCGTATCTGTGGAAACACGTACTTACCTCAGTCGAGGCATGGACGGCCGCCGTCTCTGCGGCGATGGTGCTAGTGAATGCCGCGAGCCGCCCTCGCCACCCTTCTCGCTGTTTCGGTCCTCGGTTTCACACCGAGCGCGTCGGCCTTGCCGCCGCAGATCACATTGCTCGGACCCGCGAACGGAGCCACCCTTGCGTACCCGGCTTACGGAGACGGGACGACGAAGTTCTCCTGGCACGTCAACTGGGACGCGCCTGAGGAGACGACGGTGATGTTCGAGCTCGGGACCGATCCGAACTTCGCTCCGGGCTCCTATACACAGGAGAACTTCGCATGCGTGGCTGCTGATCCGAACTGCGTCACCAGCTTCTCGCCGCCGCGAAGCTACTCGCCGCCTTACCCGAAGGTTTTCTACTGGCGGGTGGGCCTGACGACCTCGGGCGGTTTCGTCTGGAGCCAAACCTCGATGTTCAAAATCGTCAATCTCGTCGACCACGCCAAGCCCCGCGTTCGCGTCTACGCAGGCTCGGCGCGCCGCGGCACGCGGGCTTACCTGCGCTTGCGAGCGGCCGACGACCGCGGCCGCGTCCGCCTGCACGTGATGCTGCTCTATCACGGTCGCGCCTTCTACAACGGCCGGATGCCGATGACGGCCACCCACTGGGCCGACCCGCTCTTCTTCTACACCACGACGCCACTGCCGCACTTCCTCCCCACCGGGAGGTACCAAGCCTGCGTCCGGGCCTGGGACGCGGCGGGCAACACCGCGTCGTCCTGCGCGCCCTACCGCGTGCGCTGACCGCCTCCTCCTGACAGCCGCGCGCGTTCTGCGAAGATGCAGGCGTTTCCGTGGGGAGTCGAACGAGGGAAAATCCGCTCGCGGCGCTCGCCGCTCTCGCCGGGGTGCTGGTCGCAGCGTCCGTTGCACTGATCTTCTTCTACGTGCCGACCGACGCGGACCAGGGTTTCTCGCAGCGGATCTTCTACATCCACGTGCCGGTAGCTCTGACCGCCTACGCCTGCTTCGGCTGGGGCGCCTGGAAGGCCCTCCGCCAGCTCTGGAAGCGAGAGCCCGGCGCCGACCTCGAAAGCTACGTCGCCATCCACCAAGGCGTCATCTTCGGTGTGCTGACACTGCTGACCGGCTCGCTCTGGGCGAAGATCTCGTGGGGCCACTGGTGGCTGTGGAGCGAGAGCCAGCTCGTCCTCTTCCTCGTTCTGTTCCTCTTTTACGGCGCGTACTTCATGCTCCGTTACTCGGTCGAGCCGGGGCCGGCGCGGGCGAACATGTGCGCCGTTTACGCCCTCTTCGGCGTCGTCCTGATCCCGATCAGCTTCCTGGCGATCCGGTTGGCGAACCAGCTCATCCATCCGGTTGTCTTCACGCTGCAAGGGCCGCAGATGACCGGCTCGATGTTCCTCACCTTCTGCGTCTCGCTCGCGGCGATGCTGACGCTCGCGGCGACGCTCTTCCACGTCGAGCTGGCCGGTAAGCGGTTGGACTCGCGCCTGCGCGAGCTGCGGGAGCTGCTGGCGTGATGCTCGCCGTGACCGCGGCGGAGAAGTACGTTGCCGCTGCGTATGGGATCGTCTTCCTCGTTGTGCTCGTCTACGTGCTGATCATCGCGCTGAAGCTCGGGCGGCTCGAGCGGGAGCTCGACGAGCTGACCGGCCGGGTTCGCCAGCGGCGCGAGGCCGAGGCGCAGCGGCGCGAGGAGGTGTCCGTTGGCTGAGCTCTCGCTCGTCGGCATCTCGCATCACGGCGCCACGCTCGAGGTGCGCGAGCGGGTCGCGCTCGATCCGGACGAAGCGGCCGAACTCGCGCGCGAGCTCGCGGGCGAAGAGGGCGAGGCCGTCTGCCTTTCGACCTGCAATCGGACCGAGCTCTACGTGGCCGGCCCCGGCGCGGAGGACCGAGCCGCCCACGCGCTCGGCGCTGTCGATACCGCTCTTTATCGGCGCGCCGACGACGAAGCGGCGAAGCATCTCTTCCGCGTCGCTGCCGGCCTCGATTCGCGGGTGCGGGGCGAGACGGAGATTCTCGGCCAGGTTCGGGCTGCCTACGCGCTCGGGACGCCCGGCTCGCTGCTCGACCGGCTTTTCCGCGAGGCGCTGCGCGTCGGGCGGAAGGTGCGGGCGCAGGCTCCGGTCGGAGACCCTGCCGCCTCCGCAGCGTCCGCCGCCGCGGTCCTGGCCGAGCGCGTCCTCGGCGACCTGACCGGCAGGCAGGTGCTGCTGATCGGCGCCGGCGAGATCGGCGAGGCAACGGCCGTCCGGCTGGTCGCACGGGGGGCGCGGATCGCCTTCGTGGCGAATCGCGGCGAGGAACGGCGGGCCCGTGTCGCGCGGAGGCTCGAGGCAGAGCCACTCGCGGTGGCGGACCTTCAGCGTGCGCTCGGCGAGGCCGATGTCGTCGTCGCCTCGACCAACTCGCGCAACTTCCTGGTCTCGCGTGAGGATGTGGAGGCGGCGTTGGCGACGCGCGAGCGCCGGCCGCTGCTGCTGATCGACCTGGCCGTCCCCCGCGACCTCGACCCCGAGATCGGCACCTTGCCGTACGCCTTCCTCTACGACGTCGACGACCTGGACGAGGCTGTCGGCACCGGCAGCGTCGAGGGCGCCGCCGCCCGCGCCGAGGCGATCGTGGCCGAAGAGGCCGAGCGCTTCCGAGCCTGGCAGGCCTCGCGCGGAGTCGTGCCGGCGATCGCCGCGCTGCGCGGTCGCGCGGAGGAGATCCGGCTTCGGGAGCTCGGACGGGCCGGCAGGCGGCTGGCCGACCTCTCGCCGGAGGAGCGCCATGCCGTCGAAGCGGTCACGGTGCAGATCGTCAACAAGCTGCTGCACGACCCGACGGTGCGGCTGAAGGAGGCGGCCGCCGGCGCCGACGGCGCGACCTACGCGGACGCGGTGCGCCACCTTTTCGGTCTCGATGCTCCTGAGGATCGGCAGCCGGGGTAGCCGCCTCGCGCTGACCCAGGCCGAGCTCGCGGCCGGGCGACTGCGCCGCGACGGCGTCGAGATCGCGCTCGTGCCGATCACGACCGCGGGCGACAAGGACCGCACGAAGCCGTTCGGCGAGATCGGGGCACGAGGCGTCTTCGTCAAGGAAATCGAGGAGGCGCTGCTCGCGGGGCGGATCGACGTCGCCGTCCACTCCGCCAAGGACATGACCTCGACGGACACGGAGGGGCTCGCCGTAGGCGCGTATCTCGAACGCGAGGATCCGCGCGATGCGCTCTGCGGCGTCTCGAAGCTGCGGCCGGGGATGCGCGTCGGGACCGCCTCGGTCCGGCGCAAGGCGCAGCTGCTGGCGCTCGAGCCCCAGCTCTCGATCGAGCCGCTCCGCGGGAACATCGACACGCGTCTGCGCAAGCGCGGCGAGCGCGGCCTGGACGCGGTCGTGCTCGCGGCCTGCGGCCTCGACCGCCTCGGGCTCGGGGACGAGATCGGACGCCGCTTCGACCCGGATGAGCTGCTGCCGGAGGCCGGACAGGGCGCACTCGCCTTGCAGGTTCGCGCCGGTGAGGACGAGCTCGTCGCGGCCGGCGATCACGCGGAGACGCGGCGCCGTGTCGAGGCCGAACGAGCGTGCGTGTTCGCGGTCGGTGGCGGCTGCCTCGCGCCGGTGGCAGCGCATCACGACGGCGAGAAGCTGACCGCGCTTGTCGCGGCGGAAGACGGTTCGTGGCTCGAGCGTCGAAGCGGCGACAACCCTGCCGAGCTGGCGCGGGAGCTCGTCCAATTCGCCGCGGGGTGACCGTCGTCCTGACGCGTCCGGCCGAGCGCTCGGCCAGACTCGCGGGCAGGCTCGACTCGCTGGGCTTCGATGTCGTCGTCGCGCCGCTGCTCGAGCTCGAGCCGATCGAAACAGGGCCGATCGATCTCCGGCCGTACGACTGGCTCGTCCTGACCAGCATCACGGGCGCGACGGAGCTGCGCCGGCGAGGCGAAGGCGAGCCGCGCCGCGTTGCCGCGATCGGCAGGGCGACGGCGCAAGCGTGGGGAGGTCGCGTCGATCTCGTCCCGGCGGTCTCCACTCAGGAGGGCCTCCTCGCGGAACTTCCCCGGCCCGTCGGCCGTGTGCTCTTCGCCGGCGCCGAAGATGCGCGCCGCCTGCTGATCGAGGAACTCGACGCCGATTTCGCCCCGCTCTACCGGACGCGGGCCGTCCGGCCCGAGCAGCCGCTCGTGGGCGACCTCGTCGTCCTCGCCTCGGCTTCGGCCGCGCGCGCCTACGCCGAGTTCGGGCCCTCGATCCCGGCCGTCTCGATCGGGCCGGAGACGACTGCCGCCGCAGGCGCTGGCGGCGTGCGCGTCGTGAGCGAGGCCCGCACGCACGACCTCGACGGCCTGATCGAAGCCGTGCTCGCGGCGACGACCGCTTAGAGTCCCTTTCATAATGGGCCCGACGGCTCAGTGCTTCATTGTGAGAGGGGCTCTTGGAGTCGGCGAGTGTTTCTGACGTTCCTGAGCGACTTCGGCCTGCAGGACGACTTCGTCGGCACCTGTCACGGGGTCATCAAGACGATCGCGCCCGAGGTGCAGATCATCGACGTGACGCACGGGATCGCGCCGCAGGACGTGCTTCAGGGCGCGCTCGTGCTCGCGAACACGACGCCGTACATGCCGCAGGGAGTCCACCTTGCGGTGGTCGACCCGGGCGTCGGCAGCGCCCGCCGGCCGCTGGCGTTGCGAAGCGGCGACGGACGGTTCTTCGTCGGCCCCGACAACGGACTGCTCGTACCGGCGGCCGAGCGGCTCGGCGGGATCGCGGAGGCCCACGAGCTCGCCAACGCCGACTACGCGCTCGACATCGTCTCGCGCACCTTTCATGGCCGCGATCTGTTCGCTCCCGCAGCGGCGCACCTCGCGGCCGGGGTGCCGCTCGAGGCGCTGGGGCCGCCGCTTGCGGCCGACGCGCTCGCCCGCCTCGACCTGCCGGAGCCGGAGGTGGGCGAGAATCGCATTCACGCGACCGTCCTCTACATCGACCGCTTCGGCAACGTGCAACTGAACCTCACCCGGGAGCACCTCCAGCGGTCCGAGGTCACGCCGGGCACCGTTGTCGAGGTCGAGCTCGCCCTCGACCGCTACTACGCCGTCGCCGCGCGTACCTTCGCCGACGCGCGCAAGGGGGACGTGATTCTCTACGAGGACGCCTACAAGAACATCGCCCTCGCGATCAGCGGCGGCAACGCGGCCGAGCTCTTCGCGGCGGCGCCCGGGCAGGAAGTGCGGATCCGACTTCAACCGTTATGAACCTGCAGCCACTGGCACGGCGGCTTTCGCGGCTGAC
>WNGD01004909.1_pt1 | contig 13105 bp, 14 predicted proteins | sample 5400671 | NCBI WGS metagenome assembly WNGD01 (sample SAMN13153369, study PRJNA577476) | soil metagenome | isolation source: 40 cm soil or saprolite under grassland replicate 2 | place: USA:California | collected 2016-06-15
TCCTGCAGGGAGAGGAAGAAATGGAGATGAGAACATAAGAGCACTCCAGACCAGAGATCGCTCTGGTTTGCGACCTCTAGTCTCATTCTATCATTTCTTACCAAGCAAGCGAGCTTCATCAAAAGGGCGGGAGAACCACGAAGTGAGCAGGTTTTGCCTTCCAACATGAGCATTTGCCCTCGATGTTGAGCAACACAACCATTGGCCGATGAAGAAGTCGCTTCTGAGGTGGTTTTCTCCCCTCAATAGTTGTAAATTCACAAGAGCGGAGACGAGTCATGTTGAGCAAAAATTGCCCTGAATGTTCAGATGGATTTAGCAGATTAAGATTTCATCCAAACATTCAATCCGATTTTGGTACGTTCTGGAAATTCGTTCGTGTTGATTTTTTAGCAATTATGCTGGTGACTCTCTATTCACTCACTCTTCTATTTACCCGGAAAATGGCTCTACAGGCGAAAGAATGAGAGGTGCTTCCAACAGAGGAATTGCCAAAAAATCAACAGCCTATTCCCCCAAATTTACACCATCTCCTACAAATGGTGAGAAATTTCTCATTTTTCACCAATATTATTTTCATCAAGGGCTGTTACTCTGATGGGCATGGAGCCTTTCTGATCATTTCATTGTCAGGTATGTTCACTCATTTATATACAGAAAAGGATGTAAAGAAAATGTCGAAACGAACGTCACTGTCACTAAAAATATTCGTAAGTGTTACTTTTCTCTTACTTGCAGCAACCGCACTCCTGGCGGCCTGTGGTAGCAGCAGCAGTGGAACAGCAACCGCTTCCTCCTCAAGTTCCACTTCAAGCTCGACGACAACTCAGCCTTCAGGACCAGGGGGCGGCGGGGGATCCAACGCTCGGTCTGGACCGGCCTCAGGGGGAGCATCCGGCACGGTCGGCAGCGTGTCCACGTCGAGCTTCACAATGTCGACATCAGCGGGTCAGAAGGTGACCGTCGACGAGGCGTCCTCTACGATATACCAGAAGGGGACGAGCTCGACCGAGGCTCGTGCCATTACAACAGGCGAACGCGTCCTCGTACTTGGGACGACCAGCGGAGTGACCATCACGGCCACGCAGGTCATCGTGCAACCGAGTGGCGGCGGCGGATCTGCGACTTCCTCGGCGGCAGGGGTGATCCCCTTCCAGCCCGGTGCACCGACCACGTCAAAGCAGGTCGGTCAGATCCCGGCGAACTACAGTGAGGGGTCGGGGACGATCGTCAGCGGAACGACAGCGAATAAGGCGACGGAAGCTGCGCTGGCCGCCTACCCGGGGGGCGTCGTCGACCGTGTTGTGAAGCTGAGCAACGGCGAGTACGAGGCCCACAACATCGGCGTCAACTGGCCGCACCACGTCTTCGTCAACCAGGACTTCAAGGTCGTCGGCGCCGACTAGCCGCCACGGTAGAGCATACATCAGCTCGGACGGCTCTCAGACCGGCCGTGCCACTCACCATGCGCGCTGACCCGCCGTGGTGAGTGGCACGGCCGGATGCCGGGAGTTGAGGAACGCGGACGTCGGATCGTGCGGTAGCGCCCCGATAGGCCCTTGCCGCAGATAACGGGGGCTCCTTGCGCATGGGCAAGCTGTAAATCCCAACATTATTCGGGTCTTCCCACGGAATGCGCAACGAGAGTGAGTTCCTTGCCGAAGAAGATTTGAGCGCGTAGCACCTTTCGAGACAGCTTTCATGGCCTTGTTTGGGCGCAAAAGCCTACCGCATCGCTCCAGCTTGAGTCGCTTCTTAGCCGATGTGGATCGTCCCTGCTTAGAAGCCTTTCGCACCCTCTTCGAGCAATCCAGTTTTGCAGCCAGCTCGTTGCGCATTCCGTGGGGAGTTCCCGCTTATGGTACAAAATCGAAACGTGAGTCCGTCCAGGTAGGGGGAGAAGCAGCGGATCAGACCAATCACACCACAGGAGCGAACACATGGGAAGTGATGGGAAGTGACATGCCATCTGCTGGCGACTGATTTCTCCAGGAGATCCTTCTACACTCTTAAAGAGGAAAGAGAGTGATGTGGGCCATGGGGTGTGCCAAGTCGCCCACCAACGGCAAGCGGCTGGGATGGTTCCCGCCCATCGGTGGGCAGAAGGCCATTCCCCCCAGGCTCTCTATGTTATTGTTTTGTAACGACCGTTTAATACAAGAAATGTTGCTTCACAACAACCATAACAGAGGTGTGCTATGAGTACGTATCCCCGGTCGGACCAACTCCGGCTCTTCGTTACCAAAGAAGATGTGCAGGGTGTGTGTCCCTCCTGCGGCAGCCAAAACCTGAAACGCTACCCAGTGCTCAGCGAAGGCGGGTGGTGGATGATCACCAAATGCCAGCAATGCCTGTTCTCGGTCCAGCGAGAGCGCTGGTTGAGACTCGGCTCCATAGCGCTTCTCACTGACCTTCTTTAGCTTCGCAACCCTTTATCCCCTGCATCGTAGTTGATCGCAGCTAGTATTGACATGAGGAGTATTGTGTTATGCTCGCAGTTGACGTTGGTGGCACATTTACCGACGTAGTGGCCATCGAAAATCACTCCATTAAGGTGACGAAAGTGCCAACGAATCCTCTCAACACAGAAGAATCCGTGATCGCGGGAGCGGCTGCTGTTGGCGTGGCGGGTGAGACCATTTTTAACCACGCGAGTACCGCAGGGTTAAACGCCATTATCACACGACGCCTGCCAAAGATTGCTTTCCTCGCTACGCTTGGGCATCGTGACATGCTCGATATGGCTCGCACCTGGCGACCGCTAGAGGCCCTTACCGATCCCGGTTGGCGGCGCTCGTTTGGCGATGCAGCTAGGCCGCTCGTTCCTCGCTACCTGCGCCGGGGCATCCATGAGCGCATATTGTCGAACGGTCAGGTTTTGCTGCCTCTGGACGAAGAGCAAGCACGGGAGCAACTGGCGGTTCTCAAGCATTGCGGGGTAAAGGGCGTCGCCATTTGTCTCCTCAACGCTTATGTCAATCCGCAGCACGAAATTCGCCTGCGCGAACTGGTGAAAGAGGTCCTGGGGGATGACATCCCCTGCTCTCTCTCTTCGGAGACCTCGCCCCTGGCAAAGGAATACGCCCGCGCTTCAACCACCGTGATCGATGTTTTCATGAAGATCATTTTTACTCGCTATACAGAGAATCTCGCCGACGGCTTACGTGCAGCCAATTTTCAAGGCGAGATCAACTTCGCCGACTGCGCCGCGAAGCTGGTTGCCCTGGATATGGCGATGGAGCAGCCATTCAGGATCGTCTTTTCCGGCCCGGCAGCCGGAGCAGTGTCCAGCGCGCACTTTGGCCAGCTCATCGCTGATGATAAACTGATGTGCTGTGATATAGGCGGGACATCTTGCGATATCAGTGTAGTAACGAACGGCCAGCCTTACGTCAACACGACGTTTGAACTTGAGCATGACATGCTGGTCAATGCGCTGTCTATTGCAATTGCCAGCATCGGGGCGGGCGGCGGTAGCATTATCTCGATCAACCCATCTGGCGAGATGCGCGTCGGACCTGAAAGCGCGGGCGGCGTTCCCGGCCCGGCGTGCTACGGCAAGGGTGGCACCGCTCCTACCCTGACCGACACCTTTCTTCTTATGGGTATTCTCGATCCCGAACGCTTCCTGGCGGGCAGTATGCGGCTCGACCCCGAACTGGCCCGCACGGCTTTTGAGCGATTAGACACGCCCTTGAGCTTCGAGCGACGTGTCGAATATGCCTATAAGATCGGCCTCAACAATATCGCCGAGGGGTTGATCGATGTCGCCATCAAGCAGGGCATTGATCCCCGAGAATACAGCCTCATTGCATATGGCGCTGCTGGCCCCCTCATGCTGCCGGCTGTTCTCAGCATGGTCAATGCCCGCCGCGTGATTGTTCCCCCTTATCCCGGCCTCTTCTCCGCTCTTGGCCTGCTCAGTTCAGATCTGGTCTATTCAGACAACCGCAGCGCCTACATGCTGCTCGTACCGGGCGTCGCCGATAAGATCTCCCAGATATATCGCGCGATGGAGGAAAAACTGCTCTCGTACATTTCGTCTGATCAGCAGAACGTCGTCATAAGGCGCACGTTCGATGGCCGCCTGTATGGGCAGACCTGGGAAACGCCATTCATCGAGGTACCGCCGGGCGAGATCACCGAGGAAACCATCGGCACGCTCATTAAAAACTTTCATGATGTCTACGAGCAGCGCACGGGCAACCGCTTTGAAATGATTCCCGTTCAAAGCGTAACATACAGGGTTGAGGTCATCGTACCCACCGGGAAAGTCAGCTATCCACACCTGCCCGCAGGTCAGCCACGCACTTTGCAGCCCGGACGCATCGTCACGCTGCACTACTTGGAAGATGGAGAAACAGAGGTCGCCGAATACGAGCGAGAAAAGCTGCAGCGGGGCGATGTGATTCGAGGACCGGCCATTATTCGTGAACCACTCTCCACCACGAACATTGTGCGCGGTCAAACCGCGACCATCGGCGAATGGGGCGAGATCGTGGTTGAACTTGAACGCTAATACTGCGACCGGGCAACAATGACTGCTGTTCAGTTCCCCCGCATAGTAAAAAAGGAGACACAACCTATGGAGCGTGAAGTAATCGGCGAGGAGCTGTTGCTAAAAGACCTGGGCGATGAAGATTTCCGCGCGCGCTACCAGTGTGATAAATTTACAGCCACGGTGCTTGCCAACCGCTTTCGCTACATCGTGAAGCATATGTCGAGTGGGCTGTTGACCAGGGCCTTTTCCGTCATCCTACGTGATTGGTACGATTTCGCATCCACCATTTCCGGCCCGCCTGAATACGACTATCCCATGCCGGCCGTTAGCGATAGCCTGGCACTCTTCCTTGGCCCTATGACCGACGCGGTGCGCAATATGGTTGAGGAATACGGAGCGGACAACCTGGAACCGGGCGATGTTCTCATTTGTAACGATCCATATCGTATCGGCACGCACGTAAATGACGTGTGCTTTGTGCGGCCTGTTTTCTACCAGGGTCGGCTGGTAGGGTTCCTCAACCTTCAGGCTCATATGCTGGATATGGGAGGCATCGTTCCCGGTGGCTTCACCGCGACAAAACGCAATGTGTACGAGACAGGTTTAGTGCTGGGACCGATTCTCCTCTATAAACGCGATGAACCCGTCAAATCCACCTGGAGTCTGATCTTCGACAACGCTCGCTTCGGCGGATTGTTGCTGCCGGACATCAAGACGATCTACCAGAATCTCTGCTTTGGCGAGCGGCGACTGGTCGAAACCATCGATCGCTATGGCGTGGATGCCTACCTGGGCGCGGTACGCTATGCCTGCGACATTTCAGCCGAGCGGATGATCCAGGCTATTGCCAACTTGCCTGACGGGGATTTTGAGGGCGAGGATGGCATTGACTGCGATGGCGTCGATGAGAGTGAAGAATACCGGGTCAAAGTGAAGATTGTTGTGCGAGGCAATCGGTTGGAAGCTGACCTGAGCGGCAGCTCGCGGCAGGCGCGAACCTGCGTGAACGCGGGATGGTTAGACACCAAAATGGCGATTGGGGTAGCTCTGAAATACCTGCTCGATCCAAAAACTCCTTTCACATCAGGCACGTTTCGTAGTATCGATATCGTCCTTCCAGAAGGAACCTTCGTGAGCGCCATGCCGCCCGATGGAGCAATCTTTCTCTACTATGAAAGCGTCTCAGCACTCGCGCTCGCCGTTTTCGGGGCGCTCAAGGATGCTCTCGGCCCGGACGCCGTGGGTGGCGATTACTGTTCCCTGAGTGGACATGCTGGGAATGGCGTGTTCAACGGCTTCCCCTGGACATCCATAGGACAGACCGGGGGTGAACATGGACCGTGGGCTGCCACGAAAGACGGCGACGGCGATAGTTATATGGTCAATTACCTGACCAACAACCTTGACCCGGCAACCGAGGCCATCGAAGCCGAGGCCCCATGTGTGGTCCTGCGTAAGGAATACACGGTTGAGAGCGGCGGGGCCGGGAAGCATCGGGGTGGGGCGGCGGTCATGAAAGATACGCTGTGGCTTGGTGAAGGAGACCATTACTCTATGGCGCTGCATTGCAAGTCCCCCAGCGGCTTTGGCGTCTACGGCGGCAAAAGCGGGGGGACCGGGGCGGTCTGGTTCTGGGAACCGGATGCCTACGAGGCCAGCAACGAGAACGGGTATATCGGGACGGACGGGCGCGCCTATACACGAAGCAATCCAATTGCCGGCGTGCTTAACCCGGAGACAAAAGCTCTCGACCCCAACGGAAAATACTTTTTCTTTGCTAGCGTGCCTGTCTGGCACACCAGGCCGAATGCCATGTTCCGCTACATCACCAATGGCGGCGGCGGTTGGGGCAATCCGCTGGAGCGCGATCCGGAGCGCGTGAAGCGCGATGTGCGCGACGAATACGTGAGCATTGAAGGAGCAAGAACACTCTATGGCGTCGTCATCAAGGGCGATCCTGTCCACGACCCCGAAGGCTTAGAGATCGACCTTGAGGCCACACGGCAACTACGCGAGGAGATGTCACGGCGGTAAGCAACGCCTTGCGCTAAGATCGCCTGGTGCTTGCAAGCGGCATCACTGCTCGCCTCGACCGGTGAACAGATCTGGTAAATAAGGCGAAAAGTGCTTCCTGTGATGGAAGGCACGATCGGATCCGAGAAGGAGGTTCAAGACATGGATATAAGCGTCATCGGGGCGAGCGGAGACGTTGGGACCGAGACGGTCAACCAACTGCTCGCCGGCCGCGTCCTCACGCCCAGTGAGCGCTTGCAGCTGGTTGGGCGCGTGGAGGGCAAGAGCTCATCCAAACTGTTCGGGCTGCAGAGTGATCTCTCCGACGCCTACGCCGAAGTCACCCCCGAACTCGAGGTCGTCCTGACGCCCGAGAAGATTCGCGGCGATATCGTGATCCTGGCGATAGGCGCGCCGGTGACGGCTCCCAACCAAACGCGCAACGATTTGGCCCGGCTCAATCTCCCGGTGTTTCGCCGCTACGCCCAGGCCATCGCGGCGCACGGGAACGGCCAGGAGTTGGTGCTGGTCGTGAGCAATCCGGTTGAGCTTGCCGTTGAGGTCTTCAGCCAGTATTTAGGTCGGCACCGGGTCATTGGGGTCGGTGGCTACTCCGACTCGCTACGGTTTCGGCGGGAGATCGCTCACGACCTGGGCGTCCGGCGCCAGTTGGTGCATGCCTTCGTCGTCGGCGAGCATGGGGACAACATGATCCCGCTATGGAGCAGCGTCCGCATCTTCGGGAGGAACGAGGCGCAAGCCGTCGCTGACGTCGCCAGACTGCGCGGCGAGCGCGTCACTGCGCGGTTCCCAGCGGAAGTCGGCGAGCACCGGACGGCTGTCATGGAATGCCTGCGGCAGGGGAGGGTGCGCGAGGCGTTTGAGAGAGTGGATCAGTTGCCTGCAGACCTGCGCGTGGTGCTTCGCCCCTACATCACCAACCTCTCGGGAGCGAAGACCAGCATCGCCACGGCAAATGTCATCGTTGACCTGGTCCGCCCGTTGGTCGAGGGCCGCGAAGTGGTGGTCTGTGGGCAGGTCCGCCTCGATGGGGAACTCTCTGACCTGCACGTCCCAGTCGGCGTCCCGGTGGTCGTCGACGCGCGGGGTTGGGCCCAGGTAGTTCCACTCGAATTTTGGGCCGATGAGGCGCAGCTCCTGGCGATAGCGGCCGAGGGGTTAAGGGAAAGGATCCGCGACTGGCTGGGCGTCCAGGCTGATGAGAGTGCCCTCTACACACCATAGGCCTGTGGAGCATGACCGGGGAGCGTTGCAATGTCACCGCAGTGTTGATCAGCAACGATGAGCCTGGCCCCCCATAGCATCAAGAAGAGGAGACGAATGTGGACACGACTATCTTCAAGCTCTCTGTCCAGGCGTGACCGTCACCGGGTAGGCCGGAATCACCCACTGTGGTCTACCCGGTTCAGACGCCGAGGCAGCGGACGAGGGGATGGGGAGGACCCGTTACCCATGATGAGGAAGAAGAAAATGAGTGTGGGAGAGAGGACGCCATAATCCGCATCTTTTCTCGCGCGGTAGTTTTCTGGCCTCCAAAGGAGGGGAGGATTTTCGGAGGAATCCATTTGGATCTCTTCCAATGGCTTGCGAGGCTCAATGCACCGTCGTTTCCCCTCTGGCTTAGGCAGGATACAGCCGTTTTTGTGCAGGAGCTTCCAGACGGTTCGACTGGAGCGGGGCAAGCTCAGGGTGTGCCGCCCTCCCTTGCGGGAGGCATCCGCCTCATGATCCCCTCATGGCCGCGCAGCACGCCTCGCGGCCTCCCACCTGCTCTCTCGGACACCTGCCAGAGGCTTACCACGCTCTTGGAGCCGGCACTGGCCATCTCGGTGCCATCGGGACTCCAGTCCACGTCGTAGAGGCAGGCATCGTAGCCCTGCAGGACGCGCACACACTGCCCCTGCTCCACCTCTCACAGCCGCAGCGTGCCATCCTCACTTCCACTGAGCAGGCGGCTGTCGGGGGTGAAGGCCAGGCTATACACTTCAGCGGTATGGCCCTGCAGCGCCAGCCGAGAGGTACCCTGTTCCACATCCCACAGCCGGATCGTGTGGTCACCGCCGCCGCTCGCCAACGTGCCTCCATTCGGACTCCAGGCCAGGGCTTGCACCCGCTCCGTATGCCCCACCAGCGTCCGGCGCACGCGCAGGCTTCCCTCCTCTCCCACTTCCCAGAGCTTGACGCTACCATCATAGCTGCTACTGGCCAGGACGCTGCCGTCTGGAGCAAAGGCCAGTCCTCGCACCCAGCTGGTGTGCCCGGAGAGCTTCTCGGCACCGCAGGCCGACCCGTTCGGCTGCCTTTCCCACAGCCGGATGGTGCCAGCGACGTCGCCACTGGCGAGCAGGCGTCCATCCCGGCTCCAGGCCAGGGAGACGATCGAAGCGGGATGCGGCAGATCTTCGAGAGGCGTGCCCAGCTTCGCATCCCAGAGCCGGGCGGTGCCATCAAGTCCTCCACTGGCGAGCAGACCGCCATCGGGGGAAAAAGCCAGACAGGTGGTCCCCTTCCTCTGGGTCAAGATGCACTCGCGCAGCAGGGCGTGAGAAAGGTTGGCGTCTTGTAGCTCGACGCCTTGCAGAGACACCCCCCGCAAGGCCAGATGGGACAGATCCAGCCCCCGCAGGTGCCCCCGCAGCAGGCGCAGCAGCGCCACCAGGTTGGCCGGTCTATACCCCTGAGCCTCCTGGGGCCGTCCACGCACCTCGTCGAGCAGCGTGGGCAATCGCTCCTCCACTTCGGCTCGCCCCCGGTACACGCTCTCGAGGCTCGCCAGCACCGAGGCGAGCAGCCGCTCCTGGGTCTGGCGCACATACTCCTTAGCCCCCGCCTGTGAGAGGCCATGCGAGAGGAGCAGGGCTTCCAGGTTGTCGAGCACCAGCAGCATCGGCTGCTTCCGTAAGTACTCCAGCAGGAGGCTGAGGCGTCGTTCCAGGTCGGCAGCTACCAAATCCAGGGGCTGCGGGACGAGTCCCTGGAGGCACTCCTCGAGGAGCACTTCGCAGGGGGGACATGGCGCAGCGAGCGAAACAGCACGACCTGGAAGTGCCTGGCCAACCGGTGCATGGCGCTCACCACTAGCGCCGACTTACCGATGCCCCCCTGCCCAGCACGCTCACCACCCGGCAGCGCTCCCGGACCACTCACTGGGCGAGCGTGGCCAGTTCCCCTCCGCGCCCATAGAAGCTCGGCGCTCACCATATGAGAATCGCTTCCTGCGCGCTCCTTTCCTTCCACGTGACCCACCGACGCTAAGCCAGCAATGGGAAGTGAGGGGAAGTGACATGCCACCTGCTGGACGCTGACTTCTCCGGCATGTCCTGCTAAAGTCTCTGTTAGGGACTCGATCTCGGAAAGAAGAACATGAGCATCCAGCAGACCAGCGAAAGAGGGAAAAACTGCGCTGCTTTGCTCTTCTACCGTCCATTCGTCACACACGACGCAAGGAGATTCTATGAATGCACAACTCCTCACCCTATCGCGGTTGCAATTTGCCTTCACCGTCGCCTTCCATATGACCTTTCCGGCCATTACCGTGGGACTGAGCGTCTTCCTTGTTCTGATGTACGGCGCCTATCTCAGAACCAACAAGGAGATCTATCTCAGCATTTACCGCTTCTGGCGCAACATCTTCGCCGTTGGCTTCGGGCTTGGCGTGGTGAGCGGCATCGTCATTACGTTCGAGTTCGGCCTCAACTGGGCCGGCTATGCCAATGCCGTCGGTCCCATCGTCGGCGTGACCAATAGTATGGAGGTGCTTGTCGCTTTCTTCCTGGAAGCTGGCTTTATCGGCATTCTGCTCTACGGCGATGGGCGGGTGAGCAAACGGGTGATGTTCATTGCCACCTGTATGGTCGCTCTGGGGACGCTGCTTTCCACCTTCTGGATTCTCGCCTCCAACTCCTGGATGCAGACGCCGGCCGGCTATACGCTCGTCAACGGGCAGTTCCGTCCCACCAACTGGATCGCTGCCATTTTCAACCCATCCTTTCTGTACAACCTTTCGCACACGCTGTTGGGCGTGCTCCTCGCGGCGTCCCTGCTCGTGACGGGGACCGCTGCGTGGTACCTGCTCAAGCGCAGACATTTGGAGTTCGCCCGCCGCACCCTCTCGCTGGGTCTGGGGGTGATCAGCATCCTCATTCCTTTGCAATTGTTCATGGGTGATACGCTTGCCTTCAATATGTTGGTATTCCAGCCGCCGAAGGTCATTGCTTTTGAGGGGAACTGGGACTCGACCAACACCGGTTGGAACCTGTTCATCATCCCCGATCAGAACGAGCAGCGTAACCTCGTGCAGATCGGTATTCCCTGCCTGGGCAGCATCATTGATAACCACGACTTCACCTGCCGCGAGCCGGTCCCGGGTCTCAAACAGGTCCCGCGCGCGCAACAGCCACCCATGGTGTTTGCGTTCTATGGCTTCCGCCTGATGCTCTACATCTCCATGCTGATGTTCGCTGTGACGGCCAGCGGGATCTGGCTGCGTTTGCGCGGAAGGCTCTACACGGCGCGCTGGTTCCACCGCTTCGTGCTGCTCATGTTCCCGGTAGGGATTGTGGGGGTGATTTGTGGATGGATTGCCGCAGAGACGGGCAGGCAGCCCTACGTCGTCTATGGCAAGCTCACCACCGCAGCCGCGGTCTCGCCGCTTTCCCCAGGACTGGTCGTGGCCTCGCTCATCGCTTTCATCCTGATCTACCTGAAGCTCCTCACCCTCTACATTGCGTACCTGGTTCGTACCATTCGGAGAGGGCCTGGAGATAGCGAGCAACTTGCTCCTGCGTTGGGAAGGCAAGATGAGCCTGTGAGCCCCGCTACAGAGAAGGCCAGTTAATATGTTGAAAGAAAAGAGAAAGGACATCCTCTTATGACACCATCTGCACCGCCCATTGGAGCGTTTCTCTGGCTCCTGGTGATTCTCTTCAGCCTGATGCTCTACGTTGTTCTTGATGGTTATGACCTGGGCGTTGGCGTGCTGCTCCTTTTTGAGCGTGACGACACGCGCGGCAAGGAGATGATCGAGCTCATCGCCACCTCCTGGGATGGCAACGAGTCCTGGTTGGTCCTGGTGGGAATGGGACTGTTTGCCGGCTTCCCACCGGCGTATAGCACGCTCCTGCCCGCGCTCTACGTACCCGTCATCCTTATGCTGCTCGCGCTGATCTTTCGCGGCGTGTCCTTCGAATTTCAGGCGCAGGCAAGAGGATACAGGCGCGGCTGGGGCCGCGCCTTCGCGGTCGGTTCGCTGGTCGCCGTCTTCTGCCAGGGGGTGATCTTCGGGTCCCTGGTTGACGGCATTCCCGTCACAGGTGGGCATTTTAGCGGGACACCGTTCGGCTTCCTGCAAGGCTTTAGCCTGCTCACGGGAGTGCTCTTTGTCTGCCTCTATAGCCTGACAGGAGCCTGCTGGCTCAACGGCAAGACCGTTGGTGCGCTTGTCGCGAGCGCGAAACAGCAGGGTCGCATCCTTGTGGTCGTGGTCGCCATGCTGCTCGTCGTGACTATGATCCTGGCACCGCTCAGCAGCCCGGTCTTCGCAAGGACGCTCAACACGCAGTTGTTCTTCGTGATTGGGGCAACCTTCTTGGCACTGGTCTCATTGTTGATCACCTGGTACAGCCTCAAGCACCTGAACAACGTGATTCCGTTCCTCTTTGCTGTCTGCCCGCTCGTGCTGGCGCTGCTGAGCCTGCTGGTCATCAACTATCCGTACCTGGTCCCACCGAGCATTACGATCTGGCAGGCGGCATCCCCAAGCCTCACCGTAGACTTTCTTTTGATCGCGGTCTTCTTCTGCATCCCGATTGTGCTGGGCTACAACGCCTTCGCCTACTATGTCTTTCGCGGCAAATTCACCCTCCCTGAGCAAAGAAAGGCGTGATCAATGATGAATACTCAAACAAGTTCCACGATACATCGGAGACCTCCCTCGCCCGCGCGCGTAATACTGCGTTGGGTGCTCACTCTGGTCTGGATCGTGGTGTGGGTCGTGCTCTACTTCCTGTGTCTCGCCGACTTCGGCGATACAGCAGCCTTCATCGGTATTCCCACACTGATCGTATTGATGGTCATCGTCTGGTTCGCCACCGAGCGGCGCAACCGGCAGCACCTGGAGGAAGAAGTATGAGCCGCACGCGCTCATCGCAGCAGCACGCAGGCAAGTCCCACGAGGGACGTATCAGGCGCTCCGCTGTGGGGAGCTACCTGCGGGCGAATCTCTCGCCTGGGCGACTCGCCCTGGGAGCAGCGATCGTGGCAGGAGCAGGCAGCACGCTTGCGCTCATCCTCCAGTCCTTCGCCTTCGCCCGCCTGGTCTCCCTGGTGGTGATCGAGCGAACCGCGCTCTTCGCCCCTCGATTTCTCGCGAGAGGCCTTCCCTGGATACTCGTGTTCGGGGCAGCGATCCTGCTCAGGGGACTATGCACCTACCTAGTGCAGACTCACGCAACCTTTTCGGGAATGACGAGATGAGACTCATAAGAAGTTCCATAGTAAGCACAGACCCGCTCGGCCAACTGTTTGGCGGTAAGCAAGCCATTGGTCTCGACCACGTTGCGCTTGCCGTGG
>WNGD01005473.1_pt1 | contig 13105 bp, 13 predicted proteins | sample 5400671 | NCBI WGS metagenome assembly WNGD01 (sample SAMN13153369, study PRJNA577476) | soil metagenome | isolation source: 40 cm soil or saprolite under grassland replicate 2 | place: USA:California | collected 2016-06-15
TGGTGCATCCGCTGCCTGCGGCGGGATGTCGAGCGAACCCTGTATTGTGCTCATTGGCTTCTCACCGAGCAGGTCATAGGCTTGGGCGATTTCAGCGTTTTCCGTCATGAAAAAGAATGCCTACGCTACAGGTGAGTGCTCCGGTCCGCCAAAATTTTCTCGCAACGCATCAGTGGGTGACGGTAGCCTTTATTGCATCGAGCGGCGGCTGTCGCTACACTTGGGGCTATTTCGCCCAAACAGCATGAGCATTCGAGCGATCACGTGTGAGCAGAAAGGGGCGAAAGCAATTCTCCTATTTTCTAGCACAAACCGGCGAAAACCCCATCTTTCGTCCCAGCTTAAAAGTTTTCGCAAGGATTGATCATCTTAGGAGGACCAGAAAATGGATCTCCCTGTAGGCATTTCCACTTTGCAACACACCGATCGCTGGATTGGTGCGCCGCTTTGCGCAATCTTGACGTTTGTCAGAAGAATCTTTGAGGCGGCGGGTCCACCGGGGCCGCGCCAAGTCCGACGGGTTCTCTTTATCAAGTTCGCGGAGCAGGGATCCACCGTCCTCGCTTATCCTGCAATCTGTCGCGCGACGAGAATGGTCGGACGCGAGAACGTCTACTTCGTCGTATTTGAGGACAATCGCTTCGTTCTCGACGTGATGGAGATCATTCCGGAGCAAAATGTGATCACCATCTCGATAAAAAGTCCGGTCGCGCTCGCCATGGGCGCTTTGCGCGCAGTCCTGCGCGCACACAAGATCGGCATCGATGCCGTGATCGACATGGAATTTCTGACCCGCTTTTCCGCGATGTTCACGTTCTTGACCGGGGCGAAATCACGCGTGGGCTTTCATACATTTTTTGGAGATGGCCCTTACCGCGGCGACCTGATGACGCATCGGCTTCTCTACAATCCGCATTCTCTACAATCCGCACCTCCACGCCAGTCAGATGTTCGAAGCCATGGTTGAAGCGCTTACACGAGATCCGGCGATGCTGCCGACCTTCGACTTCAAGCCGCCCACGAATCAATCCTTCGCCAAATTCAATCCGGCGTCAGGCGAGGTTGCGGAGGTGGATGCATTGCTACAGCGCGAAAATCCGGCAGTGGGTTCGGCGCCCCTTATTCTGCTTAATCCAAATGCGAGTGATTTACTACCATTGAGGCGCTGGCCTCCGGTGCATTACGTCCAACTTGCGCGGCGGCTGCTCGAACGCTACCCGGAATTGTTTATTGGGTTTACCGGTGCGCCGACCGAAGCCGCTCCCAATAACCAGCTTGCAGACGAGGTCGGTTCAAGCCGCGTCATCCCGCTTGCCGGAAAAACGACTCTGCGACAGGTGCTCGTGCTTTACACGCGCAGTGAGATTTTGGTGACGAATGATAGTGGCCCGGCTCATTTTGCCTCGATGACGCCGATTCGTGTCGTCACGTTGTTCGGGCCAGAGACACCGGCGCTATTTGCCGCGCGATCGCCAAACGCGACTGCTCTGTGGGCCGGCATCGCGTGCAGTCCGTGCGTGAACGCCTACAACAACCGGCAATCGGTCTGCCGCAACAATCTTTGCATGCAAGCAATCACAGTGGATGATGTTTTTAAAGAAGTTACGCGCATTTACGATTCTATTAAGAGGACCACATCCGGAAATTAATCTGCCGAATGATGGGCGTCCCAACTCATAGATCGCGCCAATTTCGCTTCGCCGCGCTTGGGATAATTCTCCTCACGGTTGCAATTCGTCTTCCCTCTCTTTTGCATCCTCAGCCAATTGACAGCGAGGCAATGTATTCGGTGGTGGCGAACCAGATCGTCGACGGAGGTCGGCCCTACGCTGACGCAGTAGAGCGAAAGCCGCCGCTCCTCTTCTGGACGTACGCCGCAATATTCAAAGCAGCAGGCAAGTTCAATTGGAAGGCGCTGCATATAGTCGCACTGGTGTGGACACTATGCGCGATGGCCGGCCTCTATGTGATCGGCCGCGAGTTGTTTGATCGCAATACCGGTTTGATTGCCGCGCTCTTCTACGGTGTTTTCCAACACTGGTGGACGTGGAGGAACCTCACATTCGACGGCGAGATGCTAATGAATCTTCCTATCATCTGGGCATGGGCAATCGCGTTCCGCCGCAGTTCATCGCGAGTGCGACCCGAACTCTTTCCAGCAGGTGCGCTCCTGGGCGCGGCCTTCTTGCTCAAACAACCGGCCGCGATAGCAGCAGTCCCCCTCGGCATCTATCTACTCCTCCCGAGCTATCGAGCTAGCCGCAGTTTGACGCCAACAAATTCTATCGTTCAGGCAACTACATTGACGGCAGGATTTCTTGCAGCCCTTGGTCTGGTGACGATTGTGCTTTGGAAGCAAGGCATTCTCTATGAGGCGTTCTATTGGACAATTGCCGATCATGACATTCCGCATGTTTTTTGGCAGAAGGGAATCGCGATTACGCTGACGTTCCTCGGGGCCTGTTTGCCTTTGGTAATCGGGGCGATAATGGCGTGCCCGGATAAGAGTGACATTTGGGCCGGGAGGAGGGCAGAACGAACAGCGCTTTTCGGGCTACTTGCCGCCTCGGCGATCGGCGCTGCAGCGGGCGCTCGCTTTTACCCTCACTACTACGTCCAATTGATCCCTCCCCTCGCACTGCTCGCGGCACCGTACTACGCACGACTTTGGTCCCGGACGATACAGCCGCCCCACTGGCTATTACGACCCGCGGTGACGTACGCGTGGCTGAGTCTCACGGTTATTGCCTTCTCAATCGAACACTGGACGGGGCTGGCTCCGCGGCGCGTGCCTTCTGAAGCGGGACGATATTTGTCTACGCATTCAAGCCCTGACGATAGAATTTTCGTCTGGGGTCAATCTTCGGAAATCTATCTAGACGCTCACAGACGTCCTGCCTCTCGTTACATCACAACGTTTCCGCTCACGGGTTATATCTTCGGCGGACCGATCCCCGGTTTCGATACTCGTAGCCGGATCTTGCCCGGCGCCTGGACCAACCTCGAGCAAGATTTTGCCAGGCATCCGCCGACCTACATTGTTGATGTTCAACCCGACCCGAAAAGTGCGCAGTATCCAGTGAAGAACTTTCCGATTCTGGCCAAGCTTTTGGCGGAACGGTACCAGCCGGTGGCGCACACTGCCGAAGGTGTGATTTATCGGCTGCGCTAGGTCTGGCCAGTTTCCCCGCAACGGCGACTCTAACGGGATTCGAATCCGCTTTCAATATTTCGTAAATTCGCGCGATTCCTGCGGAAGCTTGCGACAATCAGCGGGTTAACTGTGCTCTCTGGGAATGGGTGCTTTGCACTAATCGCGCAGAATTACGTAGTTCCAGTGTCCGAATTTGTCTGAAAACGTTTCTCGCGCATAAGCGGCAGCGGAAATCGCGAAAGCTATTGGTAAATACGTAAATGTATTCGGGCTGCCGCAAATCTCGAAGAAAAGTCTCGATCATAATTTGCCTTGCCACCGCATTCCGAACGCTTGCAGGGCACGCTTCAACTCCTCGGGTGGCAAATATTTTTGCCAACCTGCGATCACGAAATGCCACCACTCAGTGTGTAGCCCGGAAAAACCAGCATCTCGCATTGCGATCTGGAGCAAATGCAGATGCGAGCGAATCGCTGGGTCAGGGCCCAGGTAATGCCACATTGCGGCCGGTGTGAAATCATCAAAGTCGGTGGGCATCAGGACGGGGCGGTTCGACGTATCGATTAGCGTGGCATCAACCGCAATCCCCCAGCTGTGCAGTGAGCCAGCGCCAGCATGAGGATCGGCGACATAATCATTGTAATGCGCGGCCTGCCACAGCTGCATTTGCACGGATTTAGGGCGATACGCATCCCAGATTTTTAGTTGATACTGGTAACGCCGCAGAAATGCCTGTGCTGCGACTAAGCGCGACGCCACTTCGGGACGCAATAAGGCCGGAGTCCCCGGCGGATATAATGCCCGCCCAGCGAGATTATTTGCGCCAGCATAACGCAACTCGATGACGATAGTCGGATCAACCGATTTAATATCGACGAGCGGGAGGGCAGTTTGCGCGGCCATACTGTTCACCACCACAACAGCAGCGGGTAAAATAAAGGAGACGTTGAAACATCTCATTGCCCGACCAATCAATCCGCCGCGCGTGAAATATTGGGAAATCATCGCTGATAGTTGATCAGTGACACTCGATCAGAGGATCGCTTTCTTGTCATTTTGTTCGGCGAGCTTGGGTCCACACGAACGGGTGTTCGAAAGAGCAGAAGAAGAGGCCGTAATTGGGCGAATCGGAAGTAAGGCCAATCGGCACAGCAAGGCCGACGACGAGTTGGGCGTCGTTTGGCAAATTGAAGGCGTAGCGCGCACCGGGAGAAAGAAGCGCTACCACGGTGCGATCGACTTTTCCTTCAAGATCGACATCTTCTTCCCAGAAAGCGACTGATTCGAGCATGAGGTTGAAATTGCTGCTCACGGCGTAGATGGCGCTCCCGCCAAGGTTGTAGTTTACGAGATCGCGATCGTTTACATCGGGAAAAACAGAGCCGCCCGCATTCAAGTGAACGCTCCACCGGTTACTGACAATTTTGCTGAAGGGTAAATTGACTTCGTAACCAAGTCGACCATGTCCAAAACCCTTGTCGGCGTCGCCGGTTGGAATGACTAGAGAAAAGCGTGGCGCCAATGCAGGGTCCCGCTCGCTTTCCATTAGCGCTTGCAGGCGGTAATTGAGCCGGATGTCTTCGAGACTGGTCTCCTCCTCGGCGAACGTGTGCGGAAGCGTGTAGGAGAACTGATGGGTCTGGCTAAAGACGGGCCATTCTTGCGTGAAGCTCGGGGTGATCTCTCTTTCGCCGGCTGCGAAGAAAACCGGCACGTTCAGGATGTGCTGAACCACGCCCGGCTCCTGGTTGTACGCTTCTTCAACAAAGAATGAGTTGTCCTGGATTCCTTTGGCGAGCGGTTCGGCAGCAGAAAGGGAGACGAGTAACGAGTGAAGAAGAGTAGTGAGTGACCAATGACAAGTGACGAGATTCACGCGCAGCTCAATTTTACCTGTGAAAAGCGATAGCGATCCTAACGGGATTCGAATCCGCTTTCAACATTTCGCGACCTTGCGCAATTTCTGCACCAGTTTGCGGCAATCAGCGCGTTAACTGCGCTCCTTGAAGACGGAGCTTTTGCACGATTCGCGTAGAATTACGCAGGCGATCGAACGGGGACGATTTCCTCTTCGGCGTTGCGAATTGCCTTTCCTCCCCTAATTTCGAAGTTGGCGTATGCCGCGCCCGAAATCCACAATCTCTGCCGTCACGCCGAAAATCATCGTGATGCTTGCCTTTCTATGCTTGCTGATCGCGGCGATTTTCGGGCTACTCGGTAGTTACAAAGTGGATGCTCTGCGTACCGAGGTAGCGAATGCGAATGCGGCCCGCGATGCGGCTGAGCGTCGACGCGTGACTCAGGAAACGGAACTCAAGACCCGCGAAATGGCTGTCGCAGGCAAAGAAGCGAGAATCGCGGAGGCAGAAAACAGAGCCGCAAAGGCCGGAGCAGAACTCGCGCAATCGCAGAAAGAGAAAACGGAATTGCAGACCAAGTTAGAGGAGAAGCAGAACGAGATCGCTTCCCTGCAAAAGCGGATCGACGAAGCAGGGACAACAGCCAAACCTTCGCAAAGGCTGGCCGCTCCATCGACACCCGAAAAGCAACCTACCCCTACTCCGCCGTCACTAGAAACTAAAGCGGAACCTGTCGAAGAAACAACGCCTCCGCCGCAGCAACCGAAGCGCCGGAAAACGTCGCCAGCCAAGCCACCAGAGGTCGGAGCTAGCGCAACCACGATTTCGTTTTCTTCGGCGAAAGCCCTTGCGACTTTCGCACCCCTCCCCAAGTATCCGCTCAAGGTACGTTCGAACGGCGTTACGGGTAGTGGAGTTTGCGTTGTGTCGGTTGATCAGGCGAGCGGCCGTGTAACCGGAGCTTCAATGGAGCAAAGCACTGGAGACTCAACCTTGGATAAATCCGCGGTCAGGGCGTTTCGAAAGTGGCGATTTAAACCTGGAACAGTCTCGAAGGTTAGAATTCCTATCGAATTTTCCACGACTGGTGCCTCGCGTTAAGCTCAGCCGTTAGGGTCGCAGCCCGAACCGCCTTGCTCGCTGGCATACAACGCAACTTACGCGAGGGATCCAGCGTCCGGAGGTTAGTGATAAGGTGGCCACCTGGATCTTGAAGCGCATGAACGATACGCGGAGAATTGGAGCTATCTGTACCGGCATTTATGGAGTAGCTCCAACCGGTTTACTTGATGGGCGCGAGGTCACAACACATTGGCGTTCTGCCCGAGACCTGGCACGGCGGTTTCCTCGTCTACGAATCGATCATAGGAAGCCGTTTGTTCGAGACGGCCCATACTATACGACTACCGGACTCAGTGGTGGTGTGAACTTATCGCTAGCTATGATTCAGGAAGACTACGGTCCATATGTCGCACGATCAGTAGAAGAAGAGTTAACTCTTCGCCTTACCAAGGAAGATCAAGAGGAACTCGCATCGGATGCCGTACCTGTCGACAATCATCCGATTGACCGCTTCTCCGACCTAGTTGCCTGGGTGATCCGGAACCTCCATTCCGACCTTTCAGTAGAAGTGCTGGCGCGGCAAGCATGCATGTGTCCCAACCATTTCAGCAAAGTATTCAAGAGTGTTTTTGGGGAACCTCCGAGCGACTTTGTGCAGAATCTCCGTCTGAATGAAGCGCGCCGTCGGCTCGCGAAGCGACAGAAGACGCTTCATACAGTCGCCGCATCGGTCGGCTTCTCCAGCCCAGATTCTTTTCAGCGCGCCTTCGAGCGCAAGTTCGGCTCTCGACCGAGTAACTACCTCGGAGACCGACAACCGACATGTGTGGCAGCATCGAATGGGTCACACGACACGAAGGGTAGGCACTCAAAAAAAGTAACAATCCTTTAGCACCACAACTCAAGAATATTTCGTCGGTCTTCCCGGTGTCCGCGATGGCCGTTGGCCAACCGAGCGGCGCTCCTCTAATAATCCAGTGCCGCAAACTCCATCAGGTCGAAGGGCGGTGGTGGCGGCTGGAATGGAGGCAACTGCGGTAATCCGCCAACCCGCAGAATGCTGCGTCCTTCGCACTCTACGTACAGTGCGCGGTCTGTTGGGTCCGAAAGGGGATCAAAGAAACCTGATTCCGGACGCCCGGGTAGTGCGATTGAACTTAGAACCGAAAACCACGTGGCACCGAAGTCCATTGTGCAGCACACGCCCGCCGTCCCGAATGAGAATCGCGTCTGCCGCTCTCCCCTGAAGAACAGCATGTCCTGCATAACCGAAGCCGAGATCCGAAGCTTGCTACCCGCCGTCACCGTAATCGTCATCCCCAAATCGAAAAGCCAGGTTTGGCCTCCATCGGGGGAGACCTTCACTCCCTGAAAATCGAGCACGTAGATGAGACCCGGATCGTAGGGATCTACGAACCATCGCAGCGCGCTAAACACTGCGGTCCCCAGGACTGATTTGTGCGGCACGATCTGATTCCAGGTGGTCTGGGCCGCATCCAGTTTCCACACGTTTCCGCCCGCATCTCCGATGTAAAACACGGGTGCGGAATGGCCGCCGCTCGCCTGCACGAGGTCGACGCCCATCGGCAGGACAGGTCCGACGGGCGTTGCCTTGGTTGGGTCCGTCCAATCGGTCACCTGTGTAATGGAAGAAATCGACGTCGTGCGCAACAAGGTCAAAAAGCCGGTATCCAGCGCCTGGTTAATGAAGACGTAATCTCCGTCCGGCAGCGGCGCCTCGGTGGCCAAGGTTTTGATCAGCGGGCGATAACCGCGCAAAACGATTCCCGATGACGCATAGGGCACGAGCTTCTTAGTCATAGCGACGGGGTCGGTTATTACAACTCGTTGCGTGGATGGAATGAATCGTTTGCTGGCGCCGTCGTTCGCCCTGGGATATTTGGTTGGATCGCTGCTTACGATGATGCCAACAACACCCGGTCCTTGCCGCGGCAAAAATTGGATGACCCGGTCCACTTGCGCTGAGTCAGCGAACCAGGCATCGCAGTCTCCGCAGCCCGAACCCGGGTCTTGCCATGTGGTGCCACCATCACGACTGAAAAAATCGTTGTTGTCCCCGCTTCCAAAGTAAAGCGCCGGCTTGTCACCCAAGCCACACAAGCCCGCGATGTTCACGGGATCCAGCGTCTCCAGCCCTTGCGGCAAATTCCAGCTGCTTACGCCCTGTGCGCCTGCGTCTTCGCTCCAATACACGCCTCCGTCATTCGCCATCCAGATCGTTCCCCCGATGAATTGGCTGACCACGCTGTTCATTGCGCCTGCATCGGGCGTAAGCGTGATCTCGAAGTCAGGAGTAAACGCGATTCCATGGGGGTCGGGGTGCACGAAAACGAAATTGCTGTGATGCCCGACTTGTTTTGCTGCTGAAACATCCTCGCCGTCCATTCGGTGCCATGAAGCTGTGGCGGTCGGGGTGCCCGCCGAAACATGCACATGGGAGTTGTCTGAAAAGAACAGCAGGAAACCGCTGCTGGTCGGCTTGGTGACGACATAGGTGTTGCCGCTAGGAGATGTTGTGCCGAAGTAAACCGGAGGGCCCGGCAACTGTGCCCATTGCGCAGCCGGATTGGCAGGAGTGAACTGACTAAAATCTCCGGCCCAAAGGCTCGCTTCTCCGACAAACCTAACGCACGCTGGGTTGGGTGTCCCATCCGGGCAGGGCGCATTACAAAGCGTCCCATCTGGAACTGAAGCATAGAAGCTGGGACCATTCCCGGCACCTTCGGTTGCCAGGAACACCTTTGCGGGATTCCCGGGCTCCAGCGCGAGGACCTGTCCAGCTGTGCCAACGGCATAAGCGATTGGGCCAGCGAATCCACCGATCCCGGAATCATTGGGATCGAAGGTTTTCCGAAGGTCGTTCAGGGCCTGCCGTTTGTCCAAGATGGTGGAAACGCCGGCATCCATAGTCCAGGTGTTTCCGCCATTGGACGAATACCAGATCGTGCTGAAGCCCGCCGCGTACACGCGTCGCACGCCATTCGCCTCGAGCGGCCCAACGGCGATGTGCCACGCAGGACTCAGGAACTGCACCGCCCATGTGGCGCCGCCATCCTGGCTGATGCCGACTTGAAAACCCATCGCGGCATAAACCAGCTTCGGGTTATCAGGCGCGAACACGATGTTGCACTGTGAGCCAGTTTTAAGCACCAGCGTCCAAGTCGTTCCTCCATCGGTGCTTCGGTAGATTCCATCCCTTCCGTCGGAAAACTGGCTATCTAAGGCGGAAACCAACACAAGGTTCGGGTCAGTGGGTGAGACCGCCACATCGAAGACGTGGGGAGCAAAGAGCGCCCCTGGAATGTCGCCCAGCGCTACCCCGAATGGCGGTTGTGGCCGTGTCAGTTGAAACCAGTTGCGTCCGCCGTCGTCCGACCTCCACATTCCGGCAAAGCTTCCGGCGTACATCCGGTTACCATCCGGGCCCAGCACCAACGCCGTCATCCGTCCAATAGCAGAGTGGCCCGTGCTGAAAGGAAAAGTAGCGGGGGTTGGTCCTACTCCTGAGATGGTGGCCATCGATCGCCGCCCCAACGGCCGTAAGCTACGACGTGTCGACCTGTATTCCGTCCACCAGAGCGGAGTCGCTCTCGGCAAAAACGTGCACCGTCAATTTGCGAAACGCTGCTTCTCGGACCAACGCCAGTCGTTGGGTCTGCGTCACCCGATGCACTGCGGTGTCATCGTCGCGGGCGTTCCATAGATGGAAGAGCCAACTGACGTTCGTAGTTGTTTCCTTAACCGTCACATTGCAGGTATCGAAGGCATTGAAGGTGCCCGGTAAGAAGCTGTACACTTTGATGTTCGTGATTTTTCCAACTGTCTCAGCCATGTCGTCGCTCCTCTCTTAGCAGGGTGCCATGTAATTCGCCGCGGGATCGGTCAAGTGTTTGGTGATTGCTTTCGCCACCTCGAAATTCCCGCCCACCCGGAGCTTGCCGGTGTAGAGCGCCTCGTAGGGAGCGAGCAATCCCTGCGCGATCTGCGTCCACGTTTCCGGACGCATCACCACAACCACATCCGCTTTTTTCGGCTTCGCTTTCGTCGCCTTCGCTTTCTTCGACCCGCCCTGTACCTCCCAATGCTCCACGCTTTCTCCATCCTTGCCAGTAATCAAACGGACGTGTAAACGCACGGGACTTCCATAGTCCTTAAGGGCCTGGGCCAGCTTCTCCAGCCCCTTGGCCGGATCGTCCTGCGCTCGGGCCAGCGGCTTCAATCGCGCGAAGGGTGACAACGGCCCGACTTCTCGCGCTCTCTTTCCACCTTGCCATGTCATATTCTTGCGCCTCGCATTGCATCGCCCCTTATTGGAAAGTGGCCCACCCACCGCTTCGCTACAGCGGCGAGCCGGAGGTGGCCAAGCAGCACAAGGATCGAAGCGGCGAGCGCCATCACATACATTGCCTCAGTCGTGCCGCTTCCGTTATCGGCTGATACATGAAACCAACGTTCAATGAAGTCCATAGGCCGCTTACGAATAGTCCCCCGATGGTGTGATCCTTTCCATGCGTAACTAATTCGTGTGCGCTGGTCGCGTGGATGTAAAGAAATCGCTGAAAATAGGGCCGGTCCTGCACGATCTAGCAAACCCCTTCTGATTTCATTGAGCGTAATCGTAAAACAACTTTGCAGTCTCTCTGATCACGAGCTCATTTTCCCAGTAACCGGCGTGAGCGCTCGGCGGTAGATCGCCAGAATCTACCTGGATGTCCATGATCGCATTATTAGGGCTGTAGAGATTGCGACTGGCGAACCCCAGCACATCGTCGATGTCGTAAAAAAATTTCCATTGTATTCCCGAGGAGACGACGCCGATGTCTGCCGGATCAAGCCCCCCATGATTAAACAATTTATCAATCATCGCCTGCTTTCTCATTACCATGAGCGGAAGCTGCGAGGCTGCACATGCGAGCCCGCCCAATGTTAGCTCACCGTTTTGCGCCTTGTTGCGCCATTTTTGAAATTCCTGACTTGCCCAAGGCCCTCCCTGATATTGCTCGACGAAATCAGAGGCATGGCCCTTTTTGAACAAGCCGAACAGGAAGTCGTGAATCAGTGTTACTCCTAGGCTGTGACCAAAAAGGTGAATCCGCACGTTGGGCTCAGCTACGTAGGGTTGCATGCGAACCAGCACCTGATTGTAAACGTGCGCACGGACGTAGATTTCTCCGTCTTCTGAACAGTAATAAACCACATCTGTAAGCCCAAATGAGACGACTCCCTCGCGCAAGTTAGTCACAATCTGTCGAACGCCGGGGATTCCCCAGTCGCCGACAAGGACGTTATTCGGTCCGGGGTATTTTTTCAGATTTTGATACGAAACTTGCTCATTCACGAATCGCTCGACTTCCGTGATCATGTGATCTTCTCTCACTGGATTTTCTGTTGGTGAAAGCTGATGGCCCCATTCGACCAAAATGGGACCATCGGGAAACAGGTTTTTGAGTTCCGGTTTTTGTGCTTGCAAAGCCTTCCAGAACTTGTCGTAGGTTCCACCCGGGCTGCGTGGATCGCTTGGAGCGACATCCGGTGTCATTCCATGGACAAAAACCAAGACGTTTTTTTTCGTTGGCATCTAACGCATTAATCGAGCCGAAGCGATGGAGTGTGCAGTATTGCGGCGCCCGTATCAATCCGAACATAGATTCTCTGTCGGTTAAGATTGCGTTTCCGGCTCGAAAACTTTTTGCTGCAAGCGGTCCGACCCATTCCGCGCGCGCACGCGCGTGAGGAGACCGCGTCACCTCCAAAAGAGCGAGGGATGAACCGGAAACGTGAAGAAAAACTCGCGTTGCTGCACGTCGGCGAATAATGGCGAATTTCAGCGCATCCGTTATGCGAAGATGTTATGCAATCGCGCCTTCTCCTAGGCGACACGAGGGAAGCGACCCTAACGGGATTCGAACCCGTGTTACCGCCGTGAAAGGGCGGTGTCCTGGGCCTCTAGACGATAGGGTCGTAAAGCCGGGCAATATCGGAATTGAGTTAGCGGCACGCAAGGCAATTTGGCAACGCAGTGTTGCTTTTATTCTTCAGAATGCAGGCGACACGCCTGGCACTGCAGGTCGCTCTCTCAACCAAGATCGACAACTAACTGTGCCGTGCGGGCGGTAGCGTCTCGATGCTGCGTCAAAGCTTCCTCGGCGCGCTGCACCAGTAATCGGCGCGCTCCATTGTCGCGCAGAAGCTTTTCGGCCGCTCGTTCAAGTTCATCGACATCGAGCACCTGAATCGCGCTGTTCTTTGCGACTAGCGTTTGCGCAAGCGTCGCAAAGTTCTCCATGTGCGGGCCAAAGATGACCGGTTTGCCTGCCAGAATCGGTTCGACGGGATTCTGCCCCCCGTGCGCCATCAAACTTTTTCCTATAAAGACAACAGTCGCGATACCGTACCAGCGTTGAAGTTCACCGGTTGTGTCAAGAAGCACGCAATCTGGCTTCGCGTCGCGATGACTTCTCGCTTCGCTCGCTAAACGCACATGGAGGGATAAATCCTCAAGTTGCACGCGGATTTCGCGCAACCGTTCCACATGGCGAGGCGCTATAAACAAGCGCAGCGACGGAAATCTCCGACGCAACTTTAGGAAAACCCTGGCGAGAATTTCCTCTTCGCCGCGATGCGTGCTGCCGCCGAAAAGCACCAGCTGGTCCGGATTTGAAACATTCAAGTCGAACACTCTGGCTTTTTGAATGTCCACGTGATCATCGCGATTAACCGGATCGTATTTGATGCTGCCAGTGTGCCGAATTCGACTGCGCTCCACGCCGAGCTGTTGCCATCGATCGACGTCCGCAGGATCTTGCACGCATACCAGATCGAGAAGCCGAAACGTCGGCGCGACGAAAAATCGAAATAATCGAAATCTCTTTTCCGATCTTGGCGATAAGCGCGCGTTCACCAGCGCGATTGGAATTCGGCGCGCGTGAGCTTCCGCGACGAGGTTTGGCCAAATCTCCGCCTCAATCAGAAGAATTCTCACCGGTCGAATCACCGCAAAGGCGCGTCG